>Ga0193716_1001465_pt1 | contig 13700 bp, 9 predicted proteins | sample U2c1metaG_FD_145901 | JGI IMG/M metagenome (GOLD analysis project Ga0193716, IMG submission 145901) | Soil microbial communities from a riparian zone of the East river system, Colorado, United States - U2c1 | ecosystem: Environmental > Terrestrial > Soil > Riparian zone | place: USA: East River...
GATCATTCCTGCGAAACCCTGGTCACGGCCAAAGAGTTCGCCACCCATGCCCAACGTTCCATCCTTCACCGGGCCACCGAAGAAGCTGGTATCCCTGCCGCTGTGACAGATCATACAGCCTGCTACAGACTTGGCAAGATACTCTCCATGGGCCACTCGTCCGGGTGTGATCTGAACCTTGAGGTCCATCGGCTTCCCGACATTGGGTAATGCTTTTTTTACATACAGGGCGAGCAACGCCACTACTACAACGACACCGGTTACGATGAACAGAAGGATTTTAGCGGCTTTTTTCATGTAGCCAATATATAACAAAACCCCTACAAAAAACATAGGGGTTTCGTTTTATCGCACGCTGCTAACGGTTATTGTTTGATAAGATAACAATACACCCCATCTGCTTCATTATCCGGTCCAGCCGTAAAATACAGCCGGTTCGGATCGATGGCGGTAGCCGTAGAAGGTGCAAAGGACAAGGCCCACAGCCCATCTATCACGATCGTCCGGTTATGTGATTGCAGTTGTCCCTGGTAAGTGCCGTCCATCGTGAATACATTGATCCGGCCATCACCAAAATTGCCGACCAGGATGACAGGCTGGTTTGAATCAAAATCGTGTCCGCCGGGACCACTGTTACTGCTGCCGGGCCCGCTATTGTTGCCATTATTATTCCCATTATCATGTCCCTTGTCATCCATCATATCCTTCGACTGAAGAAATCCGGCCGGCGCCATAGCGACACCCCAGGGAGCGTTCAGCGACCCGCGGCTGGCAAACCTCTTTACAAAACTTCCATCTGTATTGTAAATATCGACAAACCCATTCCCATTCCCGGCCTGATCCCTGCCGTCCGGACCAACCTTCGCATAGAGTACATACAACCAGCTGCCGACAGCCTGGATATTAAAAGGAGCATATCCCGCCGGCAAACCAGGGTCCTTGAAAGCCATCGACACCGGCGCAAAGGTCGTATCCCATACGTCGATCTTCCCGGTCCGGAAATTAGCCGCATAAATGTAATTGGCGCCGCCATTGGAAGCCAGGGCAAGACCCGTATAGGAAGAAGTAGCCGAATTATTTTTGATCAGCAGCGCCCTGGTATTGGCAGCACCATTCCAGCCGGAAAGGATGCCATCGACACCTACGAACAGGAAATTCGATGCCTGCCCGTTGGAGATCTTAAACCCTTTCCCACCGCTGAAGACAATGCCCGTCGGCAATCCGCCAACAGTATCCGCAGGCGAAGGTATCTTCACAGGAGCACGTACAATGGCTCCCTCCGCCGTATATAATTCACTGACATGCCCGCTCATCGAATTGACCCACGCAATACCATTAGACGAAAAAGCCAGCCCCCAGGCATTGCGTAACGTAGAGTCGGTCAGCTTTGGATTATACTCCTCATTGTTGGCGACGAGGTTCACCTGTTGGAAATCACGAAGGTCTTTTTTGTCGATGACAGTCCGCCGGCAGCCAATACTAAGGACAAGGCAAGCGACCAGCGACAGCACCACAGCACGTGGCCGCAACTGCGCTTCCAATCGTTTTTTAAAGTTGTTCATAATTTAGCAATTTTTAAGTTAGACTGATTTGATCAATACACGATCATCCGGCAACCACGCCCAGCGTAGTTGTGGCACGGCAATCACGCCCAGCGCAATCGCGGCACGGCAATCACGCTCGGGTGCGATCACCGCAAATAAAAAAGTAGGGGAAGACTCCTATGGCCATAGGAGAAAAAAGAAGCCAGCCGGCTTTTCTACGGCGTAAGTCGTATACAATAAAAAGTGAAGTTTCAGCAGGTATTAAATCAAACGGAGCTTTATCGGCAGGAGTTGCCTGTCTCCAACATTACCCATTTCCCCCTATTTAAACCCTTCACACCCCCTCCCCCTTCACTACCCCTCTAAAAAACCCCGCCGACTCGGCAATCCCCGGCAAAGGATCATTCATATCCATCTCATGCTCGATGCTGCAATACCCCGTATAACGAATACGTGTCAGCGCTTTCGTTACCCCCGCTATATCCAGCACCCCCCTTCCCAGCTCGATCGGCTTCGCCTTCGTGCTGATCTCTGCCAGATCCTTAACATGCAGATCAAAGATCCTCTTCCCATACTTCCCGATCACCTCCACCGGATTGGCCCCCGCCCTTGCAGCATGCCCGATATCCAGGCAAAGCCCCATCCGGTCATCCAAATCCTTGATACGATCATACACATCCACCGGCGAAGGATACAATTTATCCTCCGGCCCATGATTATGAACGGCAACCCGGATATTATAAGTCTTCACCTTCTGCTCCGTATACGACAGCAACTCAGGATTAGGCACCCCCACTATTAAGTCCACCCCTAGCATTTTCGCATACTCAAAAGCCCGATCCACCTCCGCCTGCGTCTTCATATAAATAACCCCCGCAGCATAGATCTTTATACCGCTGGCACCAAACTTCTCCTTCACACTTTGTATAGTCGCAGCATTACTATCCATCGGCAGATAAAAATCCTTGATGGACAATGCCCCCACTCCCACCCGTTTCATCATCGCTATCCCCTGGTCCAACGGCACATGCGCAAAAGTATAACCCGCAATGCCCAACTGCAGCGCTGCCGCAGCAGCCCCGGATCCCGCCGTCGATGCCGCAGCACCAGTAAATGGCGTACCCAAAACGCCTAATCCCCCCAACCCCGCCGCCTGCAAAAATTTTCTCCTTGTGTTCATATAGCTATTTTGCTCTAATATAAAACAAAATCCCGCCTGGAAAAGCGGGATCCCCGGAATTCCCAAAGGAATTCCGGACATTAAAAAGAAAATAGACCGCTACTTGTAACTAGAGCGGTCCATTTTCTAAATGAACCATTATATGATAAAACGAACCAAATTGAACTCACGTTAACCAGCGCCGCAGGCGCAAAAACTACTTCGCAAACAGCGCCGCAGGCGCCTTCCCTTCCGCCGAAGGGAAATCCAACCCCAGCAGCCGCGCTATAATTGCCGCCTGATCCCGTTGATTCATCTCTTCGATCACAGCCCCTTTACGGATCCCAGGACCATTGATCACATAACCGGTCCTGATTTCAAAAAAATCGGGAAAATACCCGTGCGAACCCCCATGCCCTGGCTTCACCGCCTCTCCTGACATAGCATTTCCAAATGAAGCCCCATTCAGTCCGCTCAAGGCAAACTCCACATCCGGGTTCCCCCCAATACTTTCCATCTGCTTCCGGTCTATCACCCGGAACAGCTTCTTCCCATCCGTCACCGTGTCCAGCAGATGCCGAACAGCCTTCAACGTCGCCTCATCCTTCCTGTCCTTCAGATACAGATAGGATGACCCACCGACCGAAAAGAACTGCGCCTTCCAATTGTCCGTTTTTACATCGGTCAGCAAACCCGCCTGCTTCAGCCAGACATTTGGATTGACCGACTCTTTTACATCCACGAAACCATGGTCCCCGGTTACTACGATAACCGTCTCCGAAAGGATATTCGCTTCCTTCAAAGCATTCACGATGATCCCAACCGCACTGTCCGCACCACGCACCGCAGCCCGGACCTGGTCTCCATCCCGACCCTGCATATGCTCATTATGGTCTACCGAGAAAAAGTGTATGGTCATTAAATTCGGTTGCGCCTTTTTGATCACATAAGCCGCGATCTTCCCGACATTGACATCATGTCCATACTCGATCTTCTCAGCCCCGCCAAACACATTCGCACGCAGTTCATCCACCAGCCCGGCCGGCTTCGAATATTTCTCCCGCACAGCTTCCCCCATGCTGCCGATATCCGGAATATTATAGTCTACAGGAGCATCCGCAGACACCGGCCAGAACAAGGCCGCAACCGTCATCCCCTTCTGTTTCGCCGCAGCCCAGACCGTCGGCACCTTGATAGAGCTGTCATTCCAGTACATCTTTCCCGTAGGGCCGTTGGCCTCATACATGTTGTTATAGTAAACGCCGTGTTTCGCCGGCTGCACCCCCGTTACTATGGTCGTATGCGAAGGATAGGTCATCGAAGGAAAAACACTGTTTACACCCTTGGCATAAGCCCCGCCGGCCATCAGAGCCCGGATATTGTCGGCATGCCAGCTGGGATCCAGGTAAAAATCAGGACGGCTTCCGTCGATGGTGATCAATACCACATGTTTTGCTAATGGCTTTCCGGATTGTGCTTGAAGTAACCCCGTACCCATCATTACCACACCAGCCAGGACAATTATTTTTTTCAGCATAAAGAGATATTTAGTTCCAGTTCGGATTTTGCTTCAAATTCGGATTCAGCTGCAATTCGCTGTAAGGTAGCGGATAAAGATATTTATAATCAAACCATTTCCGCGAATTGTCGTTGAGGAAAAAGACTCGTCCCGAAGTCCCATTCGAAAGAGTACTGCCGCTGGTGCTTCCAACGGGAACATAAGATACGCCGTTTACAGAACCCGGAGGTGTACTTGTGTTGTAGAAACAAACATCAGGAGTACCATTCCCATCCAGGTCGATATTGGTATTGACGGCAGGAACGTAGATGCCTTGCCAGGGTATGGCCAGCAGCGTTCCGAGCCTCCAACGGGTAAGATCCGCAAACCGGAAACCTTCCAGCACCAGCTCGATTCCTCTCTCACGACGTATTTCCAACAATACAGGATCCGTTATCGTCAAAGCAGGATAGGTGTCGCTCGCCTTGGGAGAATAGTAGTTCTGGATATAAGGATCCACCGTCGTTGGTAATGTCAGTGCGCCGGTCAGCCCCGCCCTTGTGCGAAGCGCGCCGATCGTTTTTGTCCAGTCGGCAGGAGACAAACCGCCGCCGCCATAGATCTTCAGCTCTTCTTCCGCTTCGGCGTAATTCAGGAGAATTTCCGCGTAACGCATCAGGCAAATAGAGTTGGTGTTGTCAGTAGATTGATCAAACGATGGATTATCCATGGTCCACTTTAGCGGCATATAACCCGTTACCGTAACGGCAAATGACGGAGGGGCAGCTGCGGCTCCCGTCCCCGAGGCGTTCGGACGGCTATAACCCGGGGTCCGGATCGTCTGCGCCAGACGGCCATCCCGGTTAGTCATCTCTTGCTGGAACGTCTTTGTATCGTCGCCGGAATAAGACGTCCCATCGGCATTAAGATAAGTATTGACAAATTCACGTGTCAGGCTGTAGTGTGATCCATAACTTCCGCTGGTATAATACCAGTTTGCATCGTTGAAAACGGAGAGGCTGCTGCTCATCACATCCGAAAGCATCACCTCGCTGGCTACAGGGCTTGTGCTAATGAACAGGTTGCGGTAAGCAAGGCCGACGCCTCCCGATGTGTTCAGAGAGTAACCACCACTGTCGATCACCGCCTTCGCAGCCTTGGCCGCCTGGGTCAACAGATCTCCAACCGTACCGCCCAGGTTATATTGGGTTTGGTATTTGCGGAATGTCCCTTCGAACAGGCATACCCTCGACTTAAGACCATAAGCTACCCATTTGGTGATCTGGCTGGACGTAGCATCAGTGGTAAGCGTAATATGCTGAGCCGCATAATCCAGGTCCGCAAGAACGGAATCTATCACGATCGTCCGGTCCGTTTGCGCAGCGTACAGCGCAGAATCACTGCTCGCCAGTGGCTTGCCGATCCAGGGCACATTCCCGAATTTCGTTACCATGTTATAATAAAAATAAGCACGGAAGAACCTCGCCAGGCCGAGATAGTTCTGCCGGATGGCATCAGTGACGCCCGCATTCGGAATGCTTGCATTCGCAATAAAATAATTGATGTTGCGAAGTGGGGTCCAGTTCCAGTCCGTAGTGGCTTTTACCTGCTGACTATTGAAGGTCGTGCCCTGTAAGTAAAGCGGGTCGTTGGCACGCGCACCGTAGTCCGCACCGGCATATTGATCGTCACCCCGGACAGTGGTGGCCGCAGTGGCAAGTCCATCGTAAAAAGAAGTGGAATAAAGCTGCAGCCCCTGTGCGCTGCTGAAAATAGCCGTATTGGTCGCCGTGGATTGTGGGACCTGGTTTAATTCTTTGGTACATCCGGCCAGCAGGAATAGCGCGGACACACAGGCACCCGCAGCCACAAGACCTTTTATATTTTTTAGACGTTTCATATAATTTTTTAATAGATAAACAAGGAGTTTAAAGGGTAACATTCATACCGACCGAATAGCTTTTCAGGAACGGATAGTTATTTGTATTACCCGAGCTGCTATATGTTCCGTTGGCAGGAGTTCCAAGTATCACATCCGATCCGCCAATGCTCTCCGGGTCAACATCCTTCGTCAGCTTGAACATCGGCGAATGCGTCCAGATATTTTCACCCGATATATAGAATCGGACAGCTGTCAGATGCGCACGCTGAACCAGGCCGGCTGGCAGGTTATACCCTATCTGAAGGTTCTTCAGACGGATATAGGAAGCATTCTGCAGATATTTTGTCTGGGGATTTCCCAATTCACCCGTGGTGCCCGATGCCTGGTAACCACGAAGTCTCGGGAAATAAGCGTTGGGGTTGTTGTAAGACCACTGCTTGCCAACCTGGTAAATCGGATAATTGTTGTAAGGACGATTGTATTGACCCCAGAAACCATCGGCTTCAGCGCTGGGATACCAGTCACGCTTGCCAACACCCTGGAAGAACGCACCGATAAAGAAGTTGTTCCAGTCGGCGGAAAGATTAAACCCATAAGTGTAACGCGGAGTGGAGTTACCGATAATTTTTCTGTCACCCGGATTGCTCCTCGTATTCGCCCCGTTGTTGATGACGTTGTCCTGTCCCTGGCCCGTACCCGGATTCAGGTTTTTGAATTTGATATCACCAGCCTTCAGGTTCCCGTCGGCAGAGACACCACTGAAAAAGCTTTGCGTCACCCTACCCTGGCTGGCATTGGCATCCGTCCAGTAACCATCGTTCACATATCCCCAGATCTCTCCGACCTTTTCGCCGGCATAATAATCCGTCAGCGTCTTGGTCGTATTGTTGTATTTGGTGATTGTCGAAACATTATCCGACATCCACGCGCTGACAGAGTAATGGAAGGCCTTGGAAGATACCCGGAACTGGTCGTGCCAGCTGACCGATGCTTCAAAACCATTCGTTTTCATGTTGGCATAGTTACCCTTGGGGACAGTAGTACCAAATACGGCAGGCAGCGTCTTACCTACCGTAAACATATTCGTCGTCATACGCTGGTAGATGTCGCCGGTAAAGGTCAGACGATTGCTCAGCGTGGACATATCCAAACCTATATCCTTCATGGCAACCTTTTCCCAGGTCAGACCGGAAGGCAGTACATTAGGCTGGCTGGTCTCCTGCGGACGAACGCCGTTGATGACATTGCCCGACTGTTTGACGGCAAAATTCTCCTGGAAAAGATAAGAACCAATGCTGCCATTGCCGAGGGTTCCGTAAGAGCCACGGAGCTTCAGATCGCTGATGGCTTTAGGATCGACGTTCCAGAACGCTTCTTTGGATATTCTCCAGCCCGCAGACGCAGACGGGAAGAAGCCATAACGCTGGTTGGACGGAAATTTCGAAGAGCCGTCGTAACGACCGTCCAGTTCCAGCAGGTAACGGTCTTTATAGGAATAGTTGAGACGGGAGAACCCACCCAGGATAGCCCATTTTTCATACACGCCTGCAGTAACGATATTCTGCCCCAAAGCCAGATTGATATTCGTAACATTGCCATTAAAGACTCCGTTACGATCGGCTAAAAAGGAATTCAATGTTGACTGCTCGTAATTGTAACCAAGCAGCGCCTTGAAGTAATGGTCGCCAAATGACTGCTCATATTCTCCGTAAATATTGGTCGCCAGGTATTTGGTATTGTTGTCCTGGTTCTGGATATCGTTGGTGTTCGCGCCGACAAAAGCCGTCACGCCCGGAACCGTTTCGTACGGTACCTGTACCTGGACACGGGTGTTGTTGGAGTCGGTATTCTCAAAGGTCAGATCGCCCTTTACACGGAAACGGTTGTTAAAGAACTTGGCCACAAAACCGGTCGTATTACGAATGACCTGGCTGTTGAAATTGTAACCGTTCTTTCCATAGTAAAAATCCCCCACGGTGGAAGCCGATGTATAGGTCAGCGTACCGTCCGGGTTCTTCAGCATAGAGGTGGGGTGGCCTTCATCCGCAATGTTACGCCAGATACCACCGCCCTCTTCGACATTCACCGGGTTATGATAATACCGGCTTGTAAACTGCGTTGTATTGTTCAGTACCAGCCAGGGAAATAATTCGATGCTTCCCTTAGCCATGAAGTTATACATGTGATAGTTGTCTGAATTATAGCGGAAGATCCCATCCTGCCCATAGTAACGTCCCGTCACATAGTAGCTGGTCTTGCCGCTGCCACCCGAAACGGATAGGTTATGATCCATTGCGCCGCTGTGGTCTTTATACAACAGCTTATACCAGTCCGTATTGCCGTAATATACATAGCTGCCGTTCACTATCTCGGTCTTCGGAAGGGAAGGGTCCGCGTCATGCGCCTGCAGCGCCGTCAGGTAGGCCGCAGAGAAAGGCTGGGTCTTATTGAAGCCGGTAGGAATAGTACCCTTATTTCCGACATAGGCGCTGTCAAAATGCACAGCATACTGGTAGCCATTCGTCACCTCTTTTGGAAAGGTCGTAGGAGACTTGAACGAATAGTTGGAAGAATACGTCACCGTCGTCTTACCCTTCATCGGCTCCTTGGTAGTGATCAAAACCACACCAAAAGCGGCACGCGCTCCATAAATGGCGGAAGAACTGGCATCCTTTAATACCGTAATAGATGCCACATCATTAGGATTCAGCAAAGCCGGGTCCGCCTGTATCCCATCGATCAGCACCAGCGCATTACCGCCCTGGCCAATGGACGTAGCTCCACGGATATTGAACGCCGCCGAAGTCACCGGCTTTCCGTCACCAGGTAGCAGGTTCAGGTTGGGAATTTCACCCTGTAGCCCCTGCGCCAGGTTGGGTATGCTGCGACGGTCGAGCACATCCCCGCTGACCTGCGCGACAGCACCGGTCAGATTGGCCTTTTTCTGCGTGCCGTAACCAACGACGACAACCTCGTTCAGCGCGCCGTTCTGCACCTTCATCTTAACAAGAATGGAGATAGCCGACGATTCCTTTATCTCATATCCTGACATGATCTGCGTTTCAAACCCAACGCTGCTGAAAGAAAAACTCCAACGCCCCTTTGAAGGCAGTTTGGAAAATCTGAATACCCCCGCCGTGTCGGTTTGCGATCCGGTAGTCGATCCGGTATTCGTGTTCTTCGCCACAACAGAGACATTGCTCAACGGTTCGCCGTTCTCATTTCGGACGATCCCGCTGACGCTGCCTGAAGCGCTCTCCTGTGCATACAGCGACTGGACACCCAGGCACACGCCAAGGGCCAGCAAGAAGCTAAAAACTAACTTTTGCATTTTTTAAATCTTAAATTGTTATGGGTTTCGCTTTCTGACAATGTACCGCCCCTCAAGGACAGTCACGGATAGATGGTTTAGTAGAGCGATATCTCTCATGATCTTACTAAGAGAGTCTTTCTTTTCAAGTTTTCCGATAAAGTATTTGTGACGAAGGTCCGCACTGGAATATTGGATGTCTACATTATACAGGATAGAGATTTGATCGAATACGTCTGCCAACGATTGATTATTGAACATATACCAGTTGGAAAGACTGTCGGGATGACCAGGCAGCCGGTTGATCCTGCTGTAGGCATATCCCCCTCCGCCAGCGGGTGTTATTTTTTGGATCACGACGCTCTTATTCCATTTGCCGTATATAAGTTCCTGGCCAGGTGACAGATAATATTTTCTGGTACTGTCCTTCACCAGCGAATCCAATCCCACGATAAGGTTCCCTTCCAGCAGGCGCACCTTGATATGGTCGCTGCTCTTCTCAGCGGTAATTTCAAAGATGGTCCCCATTACCGTCGTTTGAAGTCCTTCACTGTACACAACAAAGGGAATGTTCTTATCCTTGATCACTGTGAATGTCGCCTGACCCTCTACACGCACCTCCCGGCGATCATACTGCCCGAAATCCTTACGGTAACGTACCGTAGCTCCGGGAGACAACACCATTTCCGAACTATCCGGCAACTGTACGCGTACTTTTCTGTTGTCTGCATTATGCTTTCCAACCCACACCACCGCCAGCTGCGGCTTATCAACCTTCTTATCTTTCTTTTCCCGCAGCATCAACAGCAGCCAGGCCGCAACCAGCAGCAGCATACAGGCCGCCGCCACAAAAGCCCGTATATATCTTATTTTAGGCGCGGTTTTTACCGCCGTCTCTAAGACAATAGCTTCCAGCATTTCCTCCTTATAACCTTCGGGTAAAGGGGTCAGCGCATCCGATTCCTCGTAGTCTTCCAGCAGGGACGCTTCAACCATCCCGGCCTCTTCCTCTGTACAAAGTCCCTTGAAATACTTCTCTAACAATTCTTCGCTGATCTCACGCATGGAATGATGAATAAAATCTGATCTGAATATATATACAGTTGAGTGCTGCCCCTACCCCTGCCGGAGAAAAAATATTTTATGGCGGAGCTGGCGAAAGGATTTTGTGACGTGGTCTTCCACCGTCTTGACAGAAATTTCCAGCTTCTGCGCTATTTCCTTATTGGAACACCCATGAAAAGTCTTGAGGATCATTATCCGCTTGCGGACAGGAGGTAATGTATCAATTGCAGCACTGACGGCATCCGTTCGCTCGAATTGTACATCCCCGGCCGGTTGCACTTCCGTAACGATAGCACGGCCATGCGCGGCATGGGCTTTCTTTTGAGTCGCCTCTTTTTTAAGGTGATTGATCAGCAGGCTTCTGGCAATAATAAAGATCTGCTTCTCCAGCGGATGGTCATGGGAAAGACTTTCCCGGTACTGCCACAGGCGGATAAAACACTGCTGCGTAAGGTCTTTTGCGGTGTCGTGAAGAGATGTCTTTTTCAGAAAGAAGCGAAATAGCTTCGCGTGCAGCTCATGGTAGACCCCGATAAAAGCTTCGTGATCGCCTTCTTTTATCGCCACAAGTTTTGGTGAAAGAAAAATGGATTGCTGATTTTCCATATAGGCCGCAAATTGCATCAAATCAATTTTAGCGGCTATTAGCAGAAGCAGACTTAACCCAAAGATAACTCTGCTTCCGCGCCAAAAAGCGCCGAAATTCTACCCAAAATAAGTACTAGTGGTGATGCTCACCTCCGCCGCCATGTTCACCACCCCCGCCATGCGGTTGCCCCTGGGGACGTGCCTGGGGACGTGCCTGCGGACGTGGCTGAGGCTGTGGCCGCGCTTGCTGATGCTGTTGCGGCTGCGGACGTGCCTGTTGACGCTGTTGCGGTTGCGGCCGATTCATTTGAGGCTGTGGCCTGTTCCTGTTCGGCTGCGGGCGATTCACGTTCGGCGCTGGGCGATTCATGTTCGGCTGCGGCCTGTTCATATTCGGCGTAGGCCTTCCCGCATTATTATTGGGCGCTGGACGATTCATATTCGGCGCTGGACGACCCGCATTATTATTTGGCGTCGGACGACCCGCACTCGGCGCCGCATTATTCGGATGATAAACCGCCGGCCGCGCTACAGCCATATTCGCCGGCCGTCCATGATTCACAGAAGCAAACTGATTCCGGTCATGCATCGCCGCCTGTTGATGCTGCTGCTGTTCGGCCGTACGCTCAATATGCCGGTCGCGCGTCGCCGCCTGCTCATGCGCATTCGCACGATAACTGACCCCGCCCGGTCCACCATTATAGCTGACCCTGTTGACAGTCACATTCCTAACCACCGTTCTATTGATATAGGTATTACGAACGACCGTAGTATTGACACGCGTCACCGCCGTATTATACCGGAAACGACCGCCATACCATTCCCCACCATAATATCCACTACCGCCATATCCACAGCCATAGTTGATCCCCCCATAGTAACCTACATGCGGTCCCCAATAACCGGTATTCCATCTATAGATCCCGCCTACATAGCCCCAATAACCAGGCGTCCATAAAAATCCCACCTGGGGCGGAGCTTCCCAGTAACCGGGAACCCAATAATATCCATCCGAATCATCATTATATGCCCAATAACCCGGTATCCAGATATACCCGTCCGTAGGACAGGGCGGTTGCTCATACACCGGTATGGCAGGAGGCGCTATATGAACAGAAATTCCAACACTAAGCTGTGCATTCACTTTCGTCGCAGTAAAACACACTGCTAACAATAAACTGAGTGATAAAATGGTGTATTTCATAACGTTAAATTTGATCCTTACTTATTAGATACAATATTGCAGCCAGAGATTAATACAAAAGCGTATATATTGCAAACAGTCTGTTAATCCTTTGGCCACATTCTAATTCATCTATATGACTATCAACAACTTATTCAGGACCCTTCTCAGCAAAAAACTAGCCATTTTTCTGGCCGCGAACATATTTATCGTCTCTTTCTCCTTCGGGCAAAAAATTCTACGCGTAGGGGTAGCCGGCCTTACCCATGACCATGTACATAATATCATGCACCAGTTTAAAAGAGGAGAGGTAATCATCACCGGCATTGCCGAATCCGATCCGCAGCTGATCGCCCGCTACAAAAAAAGCTACCAGCTCCCCGACTCACTTTTTTACAATAGCCTGCCCGAGCTCATCCAACATACTCATCCGGATGCCGTGCTGGCCTACAACGCCATCTCCGAACATCTTGGCGTAGTCGAGATCTGTGCCCCCAAAGGCATCTCCGTCATGGTCGAAAAACCCCTCGCAACCACCGTCAAAGATGCCGATCGCATCGCAGCCCTGGCCAAACAATATCATATCCACGTCCTCACCAATTACGAAACGACCTGGTATGATACCAACCAGCAGATCTTCGAGATGGTCAACAGCAACGCCATTGGCGCTCCGCGTAAAATGATCGTCCACGACGGCCACCAGGGACCAAAAGAAATAGGCTGCAGCCCTGATTTTCTCAACTGGCTGACCGACCCGGTAAAAAATGGCGGCGGAGCATTGCGTGACTTCGGCTGCTATGGCGCTGACCTGATGACCTGGCTGATGCATGGCAAAGCCCCCATCTCCGTTACAACCGTTGCACATCACATCAAACCTTCCGTCTATCCCAAAGTGGAAGACGACGCTACCATTCTCCTCGAATACCCCGATGCCACAGGCATCATCGAAGCTTCATGGAACTGGCCTTTCAGCATTAAAGACTGGGAAGTATTCGGAACTACCGGTTACCTGCATGCACTCAACGATAAATCCCTCGAGGAAAGAACTAAAAGATCCTATGACAGCATTCCTGTTCATCAGGCCGTCTACCGGGACAATATCCCTTACCTGGCCGACGTCCTCAGCGGCAAGACAGATCCGGGTAACGACCTTTCCTCACTGCCAACCAACCTCATCGTCGTCCGGATCCTCGAAGCAGCCACCCGGTCAGCCAAAGAAGGCCGCCGCATCCCTCTATAAAAAAGGTTCGTCCTCTTATTCATGGACTCCGTCAGCTTTTTCTGTCAAAGACGTAAAAATTAACGTAGCTTTGACGGCCTTCACCTGTATTTCCCTCTTATCTTATTAGTCTTACACCTCCACAAAATCAAAAATCACCGGCTTTGATCAAAATAGTCCGGTATCATGATAACCCACCCCGACCCATACCGGCTGGGAGGCGCTGGAATTATTCGGCGGCCATCCCGGTCG
>Ga0193716_1001466_pt1 | contig 13688 bp, 13 predicted proteins | sample U2c1metaG_FD_145901 | JGI IMG/M metagenome (GOLD analysis project Ga0193716, IMG submission 145901) | Soil microbial communities from a riparian zone of the East river system, Colorado, United States - U2c1 | ecosystem: Environmental > Terrestrial > Soil > Riparian zone | place: USA: East River...
TTCTTTCTCGGTCCACTCGAGCAGCGGACTGATCTTGTGCAGGCCGTATTCGCCGTCCCATGCCACAGGCGCCGCGGTGGCACGGCCGGCTGACTGGCCGCGCCGGATGCCGGTGACCCAGGCGCCCCGGCCGGAGACGGCGCGCCGAAACGGTTCCATTTTGCGAACGGCGCAGCATCCGCGACGCTGATCGATGCCGTCTCGAAATCCGTTGATGCCGTTCGCGCCCACCCAGCCCTCCACATCGGTGGCTTCAGGATAGTAGAAGCGCAACGCCCGTCCATAGCGTTGCTGCACGCGCTCGATCAGATCGTACGTCTCGGGATAGAGGCGGCCGGTGTCGATGCTGAAAATCTCGATCTCGGACAGGGCGGCCGCGGACGGCGCCGCCGTTTGCGCTCCCGGCGCAGATCCCCAAATGAGATCGGTGAGGACCATCGACTCCGGGCCTAAGCTGTTGGCATAGCACACATTTTTGAACTCTGTGAGCGCCGATTCAAGTTGCGAAACGCTGTCCTTTACGCGTGCCTGCAATGCTTTCGAGAGCTCGAACATACTCTAACTATAGGTCCAGCCCCGCTTTCACAAAACGAACTCCGAAGCATGAGTACATGCCTATTCGTGATGCGTCTTAAACCTTTATGCTGCGAGGCTTGGGGCGTCAAAACTTAACTTAAAGCTTCAAAGCCGGATGGTTCGATGAAATTCCAGCAATTGCGCTACCTCGTGGCGGTCCATGAAAACGGATTGAACATCACGGCCGCCGCGCGGCAACTGCATACCTCGCAGCCCGGCGTCAGCCGCCAGCTCAAATTGCTTGAAGAAGAACTCGGCTTTCAACTGTTCGAGCGCGAGGGCCGGGCGCTCACGCGCACCACCGCCGCGGGCGAGGAGATCATTTCGCGCGCCAGCAGCATCTTGCGTGAAATGCAAAATATCCGCCGCACGTCGGCGGAGCTGCGCAAAGCCGACGGCGGCACGCTGTCGATCGCCACGACGCACACACAGGCCCGTTACGTGCTGCCGCAGGTGATTCGCGAGTTTCGGATCAAGTATCCCAAGGTGCGCCTGCACCTGCATCAGGGCACGTCCGAACAGATCTCGGAAATGGTCGCGCGCGATCGAGTCGATTTCGCGATTGCCACCGGCTCGGAGGAATTATTCCCGCACTTGGTGCGCCTGCCCGTATACCACTGGCATCGGGCGGTGGTCGTGCCGCGCGGCCACCCGCTGGCATCCGCAGGAAAGCTGACGCTCAAGAAGCTGGCTGAATACCCCATCGTGACTTACGTGTTCAGCTTCTCCGGTCGATCGTCGCTGCCTGCCCTGTTTGAAACGGCCGGCCTGTCGTTGGATGTGGCGTTGACCGCGCGTGATTCGGACGTGATCAAGACCTATGTGCGCATCGGCTTAGGCGTCGGCATCCTGGCCCGCCTGGCGATGGACCCGGTGGCCGATGCCGATTTGGTGGTGCTGGATGCCTCCCACCTGTTCGAGGGGCATACCACCTGGATCGGATTTCGCCGCAGCGCGCTGCTGCGCGCGTATATGTATGAATTCATCGAGCTGCTGGCGCCTCACTTGCCTCGCAAGCTGGTGCGCGAGGTCGAAAAACTCGATACCCAGGAAGAAGTCGACAAGGTTCTGAGGGATCTGGTCATCCCGTTGCGCGACATGCCGTGATCGCATATGCAGATGACCGGACGGTAGTTCAGGTGCTTAGCCAAGCCCGCTAGCCTGATTGCCCGCCGATGTTGCGGCCAAGCAAGGTGGGGTGAACCGATGAGCAAGGAGGGGAGGCACTTCGCGCGCGAATACGTCTGGTTTGCATTGGCGCTGATCGCCATATTATTGGGCTCCACGGCGCGCGCCGCGACGGATGAACCCAGCCCCGGCCCCAAAAAGCCCACCACCGAGGAACTCGAGCGGCGCATTGCGATACTCGAGCAAAAATTGGAGGCGCAGCAACAGGCGATAGCGGAGTTGTTGCGATCGCAGGGTCAAGCAGCGCTGGCACAGCGAGCAAGGTCAGCTGAACCAGCGCCGTCCGGCGCCGCGCGAGAAACAGCTGCGGCTTCGCCGCCCGCCGCCCCTTCGCCGCAGGCCGCCGCTGCGCCTCCAGCCGCCGCGCAGACGGCCGCAACCGCCCCGCAACGTCCCGTGACGGAGCAGCAGGCGGGATCCGCCACTCAGTCCAACCCGCAAATTTTCGCAGGCCCCGGCGGATTCTCTTTCCAGTCGCCCGACGGCGCGAATCAGATTCGCTTCCACGGGGAGTTCGATTTCGACGGGCGCTTTTACGACGACAATTTGACGCCGGACGGTTCGCGCAGTACCTGGCTGCTGCGCCGCGCGCGGCCCATCCTCGAGGGCACCTTCGCGAATATCTTCGATTTTCGCTTCAATCCGGATTTCGCCGGCGGCAAGACCGTCATTCAGGATGCATTCGTCGCGGCGCGGTTCAATCCTCTGTTCGTCGTGACCGCCGGCAAATTCAAGGAGCCCTTTGGACTCGAGCGGTTGCAATTGTCGCCCAACAATCGATTCATCGAATTGGGTCTGCCCAGCGATCTGGTGCCGAATCGCGATCTCGGCCTGCAGGTCTCCGGAACCTATGTTTTTCCGACCGGCACGCTGACTTATCAGGTCGGCTACTTCAACGGCGTGGCGGATGGCAGCAGTACCGATGCGAACAGCTCGCCCGATGTGGACAACAATGACAAGAAGGACTGGGTGGCGAGACTATTCGCGCAGCCATTCCTGCGGACAGACTCGGTGTTCCGGTACTTGGGCGCGGGAATCGCGGTCAGCTACGCCAATCAAGTGGGCAGTGCCGCCAACACGCTTCTGACGTCCTACAAGACGGAAACCCAGCGTAATTTCTTCAATTACGATGCTGCGACGTCGGCGGCCGGCGCGACGATTGCGAACGGCGAACGCCTGCGCGTATCGCCTCAGGCATACTATTACTACAAGCGCTTCGGGCTGCTCACCGAGTACGTCAGTGAATCGCAAGACGTGTCGCGTACCTTCGGCACGGGCGCAAACGCGCTGACGCGCCGCGCGCGGCTGAAACCGGATAGCTGGCAAGTAGGAACAACCTTTCTCATGACCGACGATGACGCGACATTCGGAACGGTAGTGCCCAAGCGGCCCTTTGCGCTCGACCAGCCAGGCTGGGGCGCGCTCGAGTTCGCGGCGCGCGTCAGTCAATTGAAACTGGATTCCGCGACGTTTTTCACGCCGGCCGGCACCGCCGCGGAGTGGTTCGCCGATCCCAGCGCCCAGGCCCGCGAGGCGACGGCCTGGACTCTGGGATTGAATTGGTATCTGACCCAGAACGTGGCTTGGTATCTCAACTACACCAAGACGAGTTTCGACGGCGGCGCGCCGGATGGCAAAGATCGCGCGGATGAGAGCGCGGTGTTCACGCGCTTCCAAGTGGCGTTCTGAACGATGCCAGGCTCACGCAGAATGCTCAGACTGGCTCCCGCAACTGCGGCAATGGCGGCAAGGGCAATGGTTGCAGCGGCCCTGCTGATGCTCGGGCTGGCCGCGGGCGCCTCGTCGCAGGCGGCCACCGTGAAACTGCTGAACGTCTCCTATGATCCGACGCGCGAGCTCTACGACGAATACAACAAAGCGTTTGCCGTGTATTGGAAGAGCAAGACCGGCGACACCGTGATCGTCAATCAAAGCCACGGTGGGTCGGGAAAGCAGGCGCGCTCGGTGATCGACGGCCTCGAGGCCGATGTGGTAACCCTGGCATTGGCCTACGATATCGACGCCCTCGCCGTGCAGGGGAACTTGATCCCGCCAAACTGGCAGAAGCGGCTGCCGAACAACAGCACGCCGTATACCTCGACCATTGTCTTTCTGGTGCGCAAGGGGAACCCTAAAAATATTCGTGACTGGGGCGATCTGGTGCGGCCGGATGTTCAGGTGATCACACCGAGCCCAAAAACTTCCGGCGGCGCACGCTGGAATTATCTGGCGGCATGGGCCTGGGCGCTGAAACAGCCGGGCGGCAGCGACGCGGCCGCCGAAGCCTTCGTGAAAAAACTCTATCACAACGTGCCCGTACTCGATTCCGGCGCGCGCGGCTCGACCGTGACGTTTGTCGAACGCGGGATCGGGGATGTCTTGCTCGCCTGGGAGAACGAGGCCTACCTGGCGGTCAAGGAGTTGGGCCCCCATAAGTTCGATATCGTCGCGCCTACCATCAGCATCCTCGCGGAACCGCCGGTCAGTGTTGTCGATCGAAACGCCGACGAACATGGCACGCGCAAAGTGGCCGAGGAATATTTGACGTATCTGTATTCCCCGCAGGGGCAGGAAATCGCGGCAAAACATTTTTACCGGCCGCGCGATCCTGCGGCGGCTGCCAAGTACGCCAATCAATTTCAAAACATTCCGCTGCTGCTCACCGTCGATGGGGTATTCGGCGGTTGGACCAAGGCGCAGGCCACACATTTCGCCGACCATGGTACCTTCGACAGGATCTACGGCCGGTAGGCTTCCAGGTCCTAGGAATCACATGGCAACCACTGCGTCGGTGGCACTCAAAGGACGCAAGCCTCGGAGAGTCCTGCCGGGCTTCGGACTCACATTGGGATACACCATGTTGTATCTCTCCTTGCTGGTATTGATTCCACTCTCGGCCGTATTCATTCGCAGCTTGAGCGGGGGCTGGGGTCATTTCTGGGAAACGGTGACGGCGCCCCGCGTATTGGCGTCCCTGCGATTGAGCTTCGGAGCGTCGCTGATCGCCGCCCTGATCAATGTGTTGTTCGGGCTCATCGTCTCCTGGGTGTTGGTTCGCTACACCTTTCCCTTCAAGCGGTTCATCGATGCCATGGTGGACCTGCCGTTCGCCTTGCCGACCGCGGTGGCGGGAATTGCATTGACGGCGCTGTATGCCCCGAACGGCTGGATAGGGGAGTGGCTCAAGCCGATGGGCATCAACGTGGCCTTCACGCCATTGGGAATCGTCGTGGCGCTGACCTTCATCGGCCTGCCCTTCGTGGTGCGCACGCTGCAGCCTGTGCTCGAGGAACTCGACAAAGAGGTGGAGCAAGCAGCCGCGTCGTTGGGCGCCTCTGCCGCGCAAGCCTTTTGCCGGGTGATTTTCCCCGCCTTGTGGCCGGCGCTGCTCACCGGCTTTGCGCTGGCGTTTGCGCGCGCGGTCGGCGAATACGGCTCGGTGATTTTCATCGCCGGCAATATGCCGATGCGATCGGAAATCGCCCCTTTGCTGATCGTCAGCAAATTGGAGCAATACGATTACGCGGGTGCCACAGCCATCGCGGTGGTCATGCTGGTGCTGTCCTTCGCGCTGATGTTTGGAATCAACGCCTTGCAAAATTGGGCTTCGACCAGGCACGGTGAGCGCTGATGAGCCGGTTGTTGCTGATCGTCACGGCGCTGTTGTTTCTCGGCTTGTTTCTGGTGCTGCCGTTGCTGGCCGTATTTGCCCAGGCGCTGGCAAAGGGCTTCGGCGCGTACTACATCGCGATCTCTCAACCCATGGCATGGGCCGCGGTCAAGCTCACGCTGTTGGTGGCTGGGATCGCGGTCCCCTTGAATCTCATTTTCGGCGTGACTGCCGCATGGGCGGTCGCCAAATTCGATTTCCGCGGCAAGAGCGCATTGATCACACTGATCGACTTGCCGTTTGCGGTCTCGCCGGTCATCGCCGGAATGATTTTCATTTTGGTGTTCGGCACGCATGGCTGGTTCGGCGGATTCTTAAGGGCGCATCACATACGCGTGGTATTCGCCGTGCCCGGTATCGTGTTGGCCACCATCTTCGTCACGTTTCCCTTCATCGCCCGTGAACTGATCCCGGTGATGCAGGCACAGGGCAAAGATGACGAGGAAACCGCGCTGTCGCTCGGCGCCACCGGCTGGCAGACATTCTGGCGCGTCACGTTGCCCAATATCCGCTGGGGCCTGCTGTATGGGGTTCTGCTGTGCAATGCCCGGGCCATGGGCGAGTTCGGGGCCGTTTCGGTGGTCTCCGGACACATTCGCGGGGTGACCAATACCATGCCTCTGCACGTCGAGATTCTCTACAACGAGTACAACTACACCGCGGCCTTCGCGGTGGCGTCGCTGCTGGCGCTGCTGGCGCTGCTGACGCTGGCGGGTAAAAGCATTCTTGAATGGCGTCAGCCCGAGCTGCGCCACGCGGCTCGCAGGCCGCGCGACAGGACCAGGAGAGTAAATACATGAGCATCGCACTACGCGGCGTGACCAAGCAGTTCGGCGAATATGCCGCCGTCGAAAACATCGATCTCGATGTGGCCACCGGCGCTTTGATGGCCCTGCTCGGCCCCTCGGGCTCCGGCAAAACGACGCTGCTGCGAATCATCGGCGGACTGGAGACACCGGATGAGGGGAAGGTCCTGTTCGATGGCCGGGATGCAACCCTGTGGCCCATCGGCGATCGAAAGGTTGGCTTCGTTTTTCAACAGTACGCATTGTTTCGTCACATGACGGTGTTCGAGAATGTTGCGTTCGGACTGAAAGTGAAGCGCCGCCGCGAGCGTCCCGCCGCGGCGGACATTCGCAAGAAGGTGCAAGACTTGCTGGCGCTGGTGCAGCTGAGCTGGGCGCATGACCGCTATCCCGCGCAGCTCTCCGGCGGCCAGCGGCAACGCGTGGCGCTGGCGCGCGCGATGGCAATCGACCCTCAGGTGTTGCTGCTGGACGAACCATTCGGCGCGCTGGACAGCCAAGTACGCCATGAACTGCGGCGCTGGCTGCGCCGCCTGCACGATGAATTGCATTTTACGAGCATCATCGTCACGCACGATCAGCAGGAGGCCATCGAAGTGGCGGACACCGTGGTGGTGTTGAATCAAGGCCGGATCGAACAGGTCGGCATTCCCGGCGAGATTTATGACATGCCGAAATCGGCCTTCGTGCACCGCTTCCTGGGTCAGGTCAACGAGCTGCCGGTGCAGTTACGCGACGGACGCGCCTATGTCGGCCCAATCGATATTTCCGCGGCGGCCGAGGTGCAGACGGGCAGCACGAAAAACATCGCGCTGATCCGCCCCCATGAGATTGAAATTGGCCCTGCGGCCTCCGGTTGGCCCGCAACCGTGCTCGCCGTGCGCGTCATTGGACCCATCGTGCGCCTGGATCTGTGCGCCGACGGTCTACCCGTCCATGAGCCGCTCGAGGCGGAAATCAGCAGCGAACGGTTCGAGGCCGAGCGCTTCAGCATCGGCCAAAAAGTGGGCCTGCGCTTCAGGCGCTGGCAGGTATATCCCGCCGCAGCTTGACTGCCAGGCCTTGGTCGTTCGATGGCTGGTAGGCGCCGCTGAACGTCGAGAATGCGGTATAGGCGTCCTCGATGTCCGCTTCGGGCAACTCGAAGCTATTGAAACCGCAGCGCGCCATGAAAAACAATTGATCGCGGTGCACATACCCCGTGGCGCGCAACTCGCCCTTGAAATTCCAACGCTCGCGCAGCAATCGCGCCTGCGTGTAGCCGCGCCCTTCGCCGGGCCCGGAGAACTCCGCCGCGACGAGCGAGAAGTTCTCAAGGTCCCGAGCGAGGTCCTCAACTTTGTGGGCGGGAGAGAGCGCTACTCCCAGAGGACCGCCGCGCGCAATCCAAGTATCGGGTTCCGTCTTCCACTGATCGAAAGTCACAATGAGCGGCGCGCTCGCGCCGGCTGCCGCCTCGGCAACGTATAGCCATTCGTCGATTACGATCTGACGATCACGCAGCAATCGGCGCGGCATACACTCTTTCCTTAAATGGTTTCACACCCAGACGACGCACGGTGTCGAGGAAGCGCTCCTCCGGCTGCCGCTGCTCCACATACACATCCAAGAGCCGCGCAATCGTTTCGGGCACCTGTGTTTTCGCCACCGACGGACCAATGACCGATCCCAAGGAAGCGTCAGCGCCCGCCGCGCCGCCGATGGTGATTTGATACCACTCCTCGCCGCCCTTATCCACGCCGAGAATCCCGATATTGCCGACATGATGGTGGCCGCAGGCATTCATGCAGCCGGACATTTTGACGTCGATCTCGCCCAAGTCATAAATATAGTCATAGTCGTCAAAGCGCTCGTTGATGAGTTTGGCGACATCAATGGAACCGGCATTGGCAAGACTGCAGAAGTCCAACCCGGGGCAACAAATCATGTCAGTCAAAGTGCCGATGTTCGGCGTCGCGAGTCCGGCGCCGGCGAGTGCCTGCCAGAGCGCGTAGCTCTTGCTCTGTTCGACATCGGCCAGCAGTAAATTCTGGGTATGGGTGACGCGCACCTCGCCAAAGCTATAGCGATCGGCGAGATCGGCGATCAATTCCATTTGTGTGTCGGTGGCATCCCCGGGCGGCATGTCAGGCTTTTTCAGCGACACAAACACCGCGCGGTAGCCGGGCACCTTGTGGGCCGCCGTGTTATAGCGGTACCAGGCGCGAAAGGCAGTCTCTTTCCCTAGTTCCGGTTCGCAGTTCGGCAGCTTCAGGTAGGGGGGCGGATTGAAAAATCCGCGCATGCGAGCGATTTGCGCATCGTCGACGCGCGGGCCTTGGTCGCGGAGCAATTCCCACTCGGCTTCCACACGCTTGGTGAATTCCTCTATCCCCAACGAGCGCACCAAGATCTTGATCCGCGCTTTGGTCAGATTGTCGCGGCGTCCCTCCAGGTTGTAGACGCGCAATATTGCTTCCAGATAGGTCAGCAAATGCTCCCGCGGCAGGAATTCGCGCACCACCTGACCGATGATGGGCGTGCGTCCCAGTCCCCCGCCCGCCAAGATCTCAAAGCCGGGCTCGCCATTCGGTCCGCGCACGATATGCACGCCGACGTCATGAACCAGGGACGCGGCGCGGTCTTGCGGCGCGCCCGTGACTGCTATTTTGAATTTGCGGGGCAGGTAGGTGAATTCGGGATGGAAGGTGGACCATTGACGGATGATCTCGCACCACGGCCGCGGGTCCTCGAGTTCATTGAGCGTGACGCCGGCCAGGTGATCCGAGGTGACGTTGCGGATGCAATTGCCGCTGGTTTGGATGGCATGCATCTCGACCTCGGCAAGGTCCGCCAGGATATCCGGCACCGTTTCGAGCTTGGGCCAGTTGTACTGAATGTTTTGCCGGGTGGTGAAATGTCCATAGCCGCGGTCGTAGCGGCGAGCCACGCTCGCCAGCGTGCGCAGCTGCGTCGACGACAGCAATCCGTACGGAATGGCGACGCGCAGCATGGGCGCGTGCCGTTGGATGTACAGACCGTTGCGTAACCGCAGGTGACGAAATTCCTCCTCGCTCAAGCTTCCCGCCAGGAAACGGCGGGTTTGGTCGCGAAATTGCGCCACCCGCTCCTGCACGAGAGTCCGGTCAGTGAGGTCGTACCGATACATGGCCGATCACCATACTGCGCGGACCCGTGAGTCGGCCAATTACTGCGGGATATGAGCTTATGACTGCCGATCCTTGTCAGTGACTGCCGATCCTTGTCAATCCGCGCAACAGTTCCATTCGCAATAGGTAAAAACCGTGATTTGCTTGGCAGAGCGAATCTTGGGTTCGGCGCAGCATCGCGGGATAACACAGGGTCCCCCATTTGGCTAAAGATCTCACGGAAGTACCGGTCGCACCGGACACCTATCATGTCTCGCCCGAGCCCATGCTCATGGTCGCCGATCTGCATGGGGCCCTCGCACTTTGCCTGCACGATGAAGGGCGGGGCGTGGGCGGCTTGCTGCACTTGAAATTCATGGGCGGCACCGGGCGCCCGAGCGATGTGACCGACAACACATTGAGCTCCGTTTTGGTGGTGCTCGACAAATTCAAGCGGGCAGTACTCGGCAATACGACGCGCCGCGACGAGGTTCACGCCCGCATTCTGGCGCATGCCTTGCCGCCCACCGATGCCGGCGAGCCGAGCGCTTCCCTGGTCGATTTAATCCAAGCCGATCTCGCCGACGGCAAAATTGCCTGCGGATCGCAAACCATGCGCCGCACCGAAGGCGTGCGCGTTTGCTTTCAACCCTTTGAGGGCCGCGTCTGGATACGCGGGCCGAACGACCTACGCGCGGCAAGGCGCCTGTCCACAGTCTCCTGAGCGAGCGCAACCAGGCCGATTTCAATATAAGATTCCCCGATCGTCGAAGGGGGTTTTCATGCGCAGCGCCGTCCTTGCGGCAATCATTGTTTTAAGTGCTTGCGCCAGCGACGCCTTACGCTCGGCGCCGCCATCCGGCGTGGATTTCACCGGCCGCTGGAAACTAAATGAGGCCGACAGCGACGACCCCCTGCATCTGCAGCAAACCGCCAACAGCGAGGCCGCAGCGCGTGCCGGAGAAAGCGGTAGTTCGGGCGGGCGCGGGGGACGCGGCGGTCGTGGGGGCTCGCAAGGCGTGGGCTATCCCGGCCTCTCCCCGCCCGCCACCCCGTCCATGGGTGCGCTGGCTGAGGCTTTGCGCTTCCCGGGCAAGCAACTGGAGCTCAAGCAGGTGGGCGGTGTCGTTGCATTCACGTCGGACGGCAAGAACCGCATCTGCCAGCCTGGCGATGCGAAAAAAGGCCAGCGCCATCGCAGCAGCGCATCGGACCGCGATGCTCCTCTGCCGGCGCGCCGCGATACGCCGCCGCCGAGCTGCGGTTGGTCCGACAAGACCCTGATCGTGCATGGCAATGATCCGGACGAAGACCGTCCTCCGTACGAGGAGCACTACAGCATTTCGGAAGATGGTCAGCGACTCGTCGAGGAAGTGAGCTTCAGAGGCGGCCGTTCGAACGGATTCACCCTGTCACGGGTGTGGGATCGATTACCTTAGCGCCTAATAAAAAAGCCGGGCCTAAAGCCCGGCTTTCAAGTCCCCATGCCTCTCGCAGCGCTTTATTTCAGGAGCGCTCGACGATGATCGGTCTTTTTCTTTCCCTGTCAGCCCAATTGCGTCCGAGCAACACTTTAGCCTTGCGCCGTCACCGAAGCTAGCCCTATTGCAAAGAAGTGTGAAATTTAATGTAGTTCAAAAGCAACAACAATTGACAGCGGTTCCAGCGGGGCCGCCGGGTTCGAGTATCCTTAGCGGCCAGTAAATCCACCTCAAGCAGGAGAATTAACAGCAGTGGCCAAGCCCAAATCAACGGCGCAGGTTTTGGCGGTGCGCACTCGACGCGCTTATTTTGACTGTAGATTCGGGCAGCTGCATGTGCGGACGGCCTTTCCGACCACCGGCGGATTCGACGAGCAGGCGACGCTGTTCTGCTTGCATCCCGAGCAGAGTTCGAGCCGCATGTTCGCGCGATTCTTGCCCGAGATCGCGGATGTACGGTCGGTTTACGCGCCGGATATGCCGGGTCTCGGGGAATCCGATCCCTCGCCCACGCCCAGCGTGGCCGACGCCGCCGGCGCAATGTCGGACCTGGCGAACGACCTGCGGCTGCGGCAAATCGACCTACTGGGCGTTCACAACGGCGCCGCGGTCGCGCTGGAGCTCGCTGCCGCCCGTCCGGAGCTCGTGCGGCGCTTGGTGTTGGTGGGAATTCCCGTTGCCCAGCGATTACCGACCGTGAAGCAATACGCTCTGGTGATGAGGACTCGGCTGGAAGTCTCCGACGGCCTTGCCAAGGCAAAAGCGGCACTGCCGAACGGAAAATTCATCGATAGCGCCGACTACGCGGATGACCTGTTCGACGTCGCGCCGAAAACACTGGCAAAAGAGATCGGTGCATTCTTGACCCGCCCTCATTGAGTTTCGCCGTGCGGCTCAACAAGTACATCAGCGAAACGGGCGTGTGTTCGCGCCGCGAAGCGGACAAGTGGATTGATGCGGGCCGCGTGACATGCAACGGACAACCTGCCGTGCTGGGCACTCAAGTGGCGGACGGCGACGAAGTGCGCATTGACGGCGAATTGATCGGCGTCAAGAAAAAACAAACCTACATCGTTCTCAACAAACCGGTCGGCATTATTTGCACTACCGAAACTCACATTGAAGACAACATCATCGAGCACATCGGATATCCGGAACGGATTTTCCCGGTCGGCCGGTTGGATCGCGACTCCGAGGGTTTGATACTGCTGACGAACAACGGCGACATCGTCAACGAGATCCTGCGTTCGGAGAACAATCACGAAAAAGAATATGTGGTCACGGTGGATCGTCCCATCACCGACCTTGCGCTCAGCATGATGGCCGGCGGCGTGAAAATCATGGGCGAACTGACCAAACCCGGCAAAGTTACCCGCATCGATGCGCAATCGTTTCGCATCATTCTCACTCAAGGACTGAATCGGCAAATTCGCCGCATGTGCTCGGCCCTCGGCTACAAAGCGCAGCGTCTGCAGCGCGTGCGAATCATGAATATTCACCTGGGAGACTTGAAATCCGGGCAGTGGCGTCACTTAACGCCCACGGAACTTTCCGGTTTGATCGGCTAGTTTGGCTAGTTCGGCCGCAACGTCGCGGAGGAGACGCCCTCCGACCATTTCCGCCCGCAGCTGATGCGCCAATCAGGATCCGCGGCCTTGTCAGCCAGCCAACTGTAGAAATCCGGGCCCTGATTGGTCCAGTAGGAATGGTTGAACAGCACCGCGCCGGTGCTCGATCTGACGGTGAAGCGGCGGCGAAATCCGAAGGTCGCGATTCCACGGGTGCAGCTGATGCGCGGCGAATTCTCCTGCAGCGCAAATTGATTGGGGCCGACCTGCAAGCGCAAGCGTCCTCCCTGGCCGTATAAACAGACATTGGGTCCGCTAGGGCGGATCAACGCAATGCCGTGAACGAGCGACGGCGGCGTGTCGCAGGCCGTCCACGTACCGCCGAGGGCATGCCACTGCAGCACCATGCTATGGCGGCGAAAGTCGATGACAGAGATGGTTGTGGCGTTATCCACGGCCCATTCAAACACACCTCGCGATCATTTTGCAGGCGCGTCTGCAAACGCGCTTTGTACGACGCCGGCGGTGAGAAGTTGCGGCAGCACCAGTGGTTCGGTGGATCCGGGTTTCGAATTGTAGACCACATACAAGGGTACGCCGGCGCGGCCGAATGCGGCCAACGCATGCGTGATGGCGGGGTCGCGATTGGTCCAATCCCCCTTCATCAGGGTCACTTTCTTGTCGCGAAAGATCTCTTGCACGGCGGCATCCGAAAACGCGTTGCGCTCATTGACGAGGCAGGTCAGACACCAGCTCGCCGTAAAATTGACCAGCAGCGGACGGCCTGCGGCCGTGAGCTCCGCGACGCGCGCCGCACTGTAGGGTTGCCATTCATCCGCACCGGCCTTGGATTGCGCTGATTCGCCCTGCGCTGCCGTGGCCGTGGCTACATCGGCAAAGCGAATCGGCAAGATGATCGCGAGCAGCAGCGATGCCGCGGCCGTGACGAGCACCGTGACCTTGCCGCCGCCGGAACTCGAACTGGATTTTTGGTACGCCCACGCGGCCAAGCCAATCAGGACCGTTCCTGCCAACGCGGCGCCCAAGCCAAATGACGAGGTCTCATGTGAGAGCACCCACAAGAGCCATGCCGCCGATGCATAAATCGGAAACGCAAAAACCTGCTTCAGCGTGTCCATCCATGCACCGGGCTTCGGCAGCACGCGGCGCATCCACGGCGCAAAGGACAACAGCACGAAAGGCAGGGACAAGCCAATGCCCAACGCCGCGAAAATGCACAGCGCGTTGGGCATTGGCTTGTCCCTGCCTTT
>Ga0193716_1001467_pt1 | contig 13680 bp, 12 predicted proteins | sample U2c1metaG_FD_145901 | JGI IMG/M metagenome (GOLD analysis project Ga0193716, IMG submission 145901) | Soil microbial communities from a riparian zone of the East river system, Colorado, United States - U2c1 | ecosystem: Environmental > Terrestrial > Soil > Riparian zone | place: USA: East River...
CCCGTGCACCATGAACACCGGGACCTCGTCCTCCCACGGCCAGCGGTAGTCGGACACCAGGCAGTTCAGCTCCGCGCCATCCGGAAGCGCCACCGTCGCCATGCTCACCGTCCCTTTCCGAGTGCGTTGGTCACGAAGTCCGCCGGCACGATGGCGTCGTAGTCGAAGTCGGCCGTCGAGCCGTTGCCGCGTTCGAAGTCGGCCAGCACGTCGAACGACTCCTTCGTGATGAGCGGCGAGTCCGGGATCACCGGGAGGACATCGGCGAACGCCGCGTCGAACGCCTCCTGCTTCATGTCCGGAAAGGACTTTCGCACGATCTCCTTGCAGTCGTCCGGGTTCGTGTCGAGATACTCGAACGCCCGCGCCAGCCCGCGGATGACGCCCTCGAACTGTTCCGGACTGTCGGTGAGCTGCTGCTTGGTCGTCGAGCCGATCAGGTACGGGTAGTCCTTGAGCCCCGGCACCTCGGACGGCCGCAGGAAGAGCTTCCCGGCGCCCTCGAACTCCGCGGTGACGCCGGCCGGCGGTGATCCCGCCATCACGTCGATCTTCCCCTGGCGCAGTGCGGCCATCTCGCCCTGCGGGTTGTTCAGGGCGGTCATCGTGGTGTCCTTGTCCGCGTCGAGGCCGTACAGCTTGAGGACGTGGCGGTAGAACCGATCCATGGACCCGCCCGGTGTGTCGTAGCCGAGCCGGGCACCACGCAGCGCCCGCACCTTGTCCTCAATGGACGAGTCCGCGGTGATCCCGCGGTCCTTCAGGAAGTCGGCCCGCCCGGTCAGCTCGACCGAGTAGCCGAGCCCGACCGTCACGAGAAGCTGGACCGGGGCGCCCTGGGCGATCGGCTGGATGACCGACGGCCCGCCGGTGAAGGCCATGAACGAGTCGCCCTTGATCATCGACACGAGCGCGGTCGGCGCCCCGTGCTGGATGTTGACGAGGTCGACGTCGAGGCCCTCGTCCTTCCAGAAACCCTTCTCCAGTGCGACATGCGGTGCGGCGAAGTTGATGGTGTTGCCGATGACGATGGTGACCGGGGTGAGGGACCCCGCGGTGGTCTCGGGCGAGTCCTGCCCGCACGCGGCGAGCCCGACGAGCGTGACCGCCGACAGGCCGGCCAACACGGCACGGTTCATGTGACACCTCTGGTTCGGAGTGGTTCCGTGGTGTGGGTGATGGGTGGCGTGCCGACGAGGTGCTCGGCGAAGAAGTCGGCCATCCGCGTCGAGAGCTCGTCGTAGTTGTCCTGGTAGCTCTCCCAGTGCGTCGTGCCCGTCTGCCGCACCAGTGCCTTGGGCGCGCCGGCCTGCTCGTAGAGGGCGACCGCGTGGTCGGCGAACGTGAACACGTCGTCGTCGACCGCGACCACCATCAGCGCCCGCGGCGCGATCCGGTGCACGTGGTCGATCGGCCGGTAGCGGGCCATCAGATCGGCGTTGCGCAGGAAGTACTCCTGCGGAAGCTGCTCGTCGATCTTCCGCCGCGGGTTGTGCACCCGGCGCTCTGGCGGCTCGATCATCAGGTCGGTCCTGGGGTGCACCCGCTCCCCCGTACCCGCCACCGCCCACCGCACCCGGTCCGCTCGGACGCGGCCGGCGTACTCGACCCACTCGTACTCCCGGCGCATCCGGTGCAGCCAGTCCGCGCCGTCGGCGATGACGGTCTGGGCCACCACGCACTTGACGGACTCGTCGGCCGCCGCGGCGATGATCGCGTGCCCGCCGCCGGTCACGCCCATGCCGAAGACGCCGATCCGGTCGGCGTCGATCTCCGGCAGGGTGCCGACGAACGCGATCGCCGCGAGCAGGTCGTCCACCTGCCAGTCGGGCCGAGCCCAGCCCTCGTCGCCGCCGCTCGCGCCGAAACCGCGGTAGTCGAACACGAACACCGCGAACCCGGCCCGCACGAACGCCTCGTGCCATGGCAGGTAGTGCGGCCCAGCCGCGACGCCGAGCCACCCTGGCGGGTGCACGACCACCGCCAGGGGCGCGCCGTGGTCGTCCGGGAGCCGGAGCAGCCCACCCATCGGGACGCCCTCGCTGAAGAAGCGGACTTCCTTGGTGATCACGAAGCCTCCACAGTGGACTGGACTAGACGACCCCGTCGGCGTCGACGGTCGGGCTGGTGTTCCAGTGCATGACGCGCCGCTCGATCGCCTGCATCACCGCGAGGAGCACGGTGGCGAAGAACATGAGCAACACGATCCCCGCGTACACACCGGCGGAGTTGAACACCGAGCTCGAGCTGCGGATCAGGTAGCCGAGGCCCGTCCTGGCGGCCAGGAACTCGGCGACGACCGCGCCGATGAGCGCGTACGGCAGGGCCAGCCGCAGCCCGGCGAAGATCCACAGCGTCGCCTGCGGGATGGCGACCTTGAGCCAGACGTCGCGCCCGCCGGCGCCCATGACCCGCGCGACCGCCAGCAGCTCCCGGTCGACCTGCCGGGCGCCCTGGAACGCGGTGAAGAACACCAGGAAGAACACGACCAGTGCGGCGAACAGCGCCTTCGAGCTGATCCCGATGCCGAACCAGAGCACGAACAGCGGCGCGATCGCGAGCTTGGGCACCGCGTACAGCAGCACCACGACCGGCTCGATGACCCGGCCGACCTGCCTGCTCCAGCCGAGTCCCAGCCCCGCGACCGCGCCGGTGGCCGCGCCGATGACGAACCCGATGGCCGTCTCGGCGAGCGTCACCCCGGTCGCCTCCCACAGCACGCCGGCCGACTCCCACTCGCCGAGCTGCCGCACGACCTGCAGCGGTCCGCTCGTGTAGTCGACCGTGCCGAACACGTCGGCGCACACCTGCCACAGCACGATCATGGCGACCACCACGCCGCCACGGGCGAAGGTGAGCTGCCATCCGGTGAGCCGCACGCTGCGTACCCGTGGCGCGAAGTCGCTGACCGCACGCCGAGGACCGGTCCGTTCCATCACTGCCGCCCTCTCACACGTCGAGCGCGCTCCACAGGAGCCGGAAGTACCGGTTGAACTCCGGCGATGTCTGGGTCTCGACGTCGCGCGGCCTCGGCAGGTCGATCTTCTGGTCGACCTTGATCGTTCCCGGCCGGTTGGTCATCACGATCACCCGGTCGGCCAGGGTGATGGCCTCCCGCAGGTCGTGCGTGACGAAGACGAACGTGGCGCCGGTCGTCTCCCACAGCCGCATCAGGTCCGCGTGCATCGAGGTGCGTAGCTGCGCGTCCAGGCTCGCGAACGGCTCGTCCATGAGGTAGGCCTCCGGCGAGTAGGCGAGCGTCCTGCCGATCGCCACCCGCTGCGCCATCCCGCCGGAAAGCTGGGCTGGGAAGGAGTCCTCGAACCCCTCCAGGCCCATCTGCCTGATCACGTCGGCGGCGATGCGCCGCGCCTCTTCCTTGCCGTACCTGCGGAACTGCAGCGGCAGCATGATGTTCTTGCGCACGGTTCGCCACGGCAGCAGGAAGTTCTTCTGCGTCACGTAGCCGACCCTGCGGTTCGGACCGGTCACCAGCGCGCCGTCGTAGTGGACGTCGCCATCGGACGGGCGCAGCATGCCGGCCACCATGTTCAGCAGCGTTGACTTGCCGCACCCGCTCGGGCCGACGACCGCGACGAACTCGCCCCGCGCGACCGAGAACGAGATCGGTCCCGCGGCACGCAGGTCGCCGAAGTCGCGGCAGATGTCCCGGAACTCGATGAGCGCGGTGCCGCCGGAGTCGGCCACCGTCGCCGTCTGCGTCTGCTGTCCGCTGGTCATCGGGCTCCTCTGTCCGGTCACGGCTTGGGTGTGCACGTACAGATCAGTTCGTTCATGTCCAGCGCCTTCACCTCGGGGGTCAGCTCGTCCGCGGCGAGGCTGTTGCGCTGCCGGTCGAGGAGGTCGGCGTCGATGCCGACGTGGCTGTACGCCGACTTGTTCGCCGCCCAGCTCGCCTCGAACAGGTCCTTGTCGAGCTCCGGGAACCGCTTCTGCAGCAACGCTCCCGCACCGTCCGGATCGGACTCGATGTAGTCGGCCGCGTCCTGCAGCGAGGCGACGAACCGCTTCGCCGCCTCGGGGTTGGCGTCGATGAACGTCTGCAGCGCGGCGGCGGCCGTGGTCATCGGCGGCTGCACCGAGTCGGGTAGGTCGCCCTTCGGTCCGCTGATCCACAGCACGCCGCCGTCGCGGACCGCGATGTCCGACACCGGCGGCGACGCGATGAGCACGTCGATCTTGTGCTGGGACAGCGCCGCCGGCATGCTCGCCTGCTCGATGAACACCGGCGCCATGCTGGCGCCGACCAGCTTGAGCGCGCTCTGCATGACGGTGAGGTAACCGCTGCTCGGGCTCGCGAAGGACATGTTCAGCCCGTTGAGCGCCTTGAGCCGGTCCTCGATCGGCGCGTCGGGCGCCACGCCGGTCCGCTCCGCGACATCGGGCGCCATCACCACCGACGCGGCGAGGCCGGAGTAGGCGTTGGCGAGGAACCGCATCGGCTGGCCGTCGGCGTTGAGCGAGAACACCGCAGGCGCCGCGGTCATGACGAAGCCGGCGTCCCCGGACAGCGTGATGTTCACGGCGTCGGAGGCGCTGTTGGCGACGACCTCGTTGACCTTGAGGCCGTTCTTCTCGAACAGCCCGTGGTCCTGGGCGACCAGCGGGAGGCCGAGCAGGATCGTGAGTGAGCTGAGCGCGAGGGTGACCTCGATGGTCCCGTCCTCACTCTGTTGCGCGGTGGTGCCAGGGCGGCTGCAGGCCGACGCGACGAGCACCAGGATCGAGAGCACGGCCAGCACGCGAAGCCGCGTGCCCGAGCGGAGTCTGTTGGGCATTTACCTTGTCCTTCTCGCGATGCCGTGGTCGGCCGTGTCCTGCCACCGCAGCACCCGCCGCTCGACGCGCTTGACCGCGCCGATCAGGATGCTGGCCGCGACCAGGAGAACGACCACCCCGGCGAAGACCCCGGTGGTGTTGAACGTGGCTGTTGCTTTCCTGATGAGAAAACCCACGCCGTCCGACGCGGCGATGAACTCCCCGACCACGGCGCCGTGGAACGCCGATGGCAGGGCCAGCCGCAGCCCGGAGAGCATCCAGACCGACGCGTGCGGCAGCGCGATCGAACGCCAGGTGTCGACCCGACCGGCGCCCATGACCCGCGCGATGACCACGAGATCGCGGTCGACCGCACGGGTTCCCCTGAACGTCACGAAGAAGACGATGAAGAACACCATCAGCGCGACGAGCATGACCTTGGCCGAGATGCCGACGCCGAACACGAGCACGAACAGCGGGGCCAGCGCGACCTTCGGCAACGCGTAGAACGGCAGGATGATCGGCTCGAGGATGTCGCCGAGCACTCGTGACCAGCCCAGTACGAAGCCGACCAGCGCGCCGACCACCGCGCCGAGCGCGAAGCCGACGACCGTCTCGGTGAGCGTGACGCCGAGCGCCGTCCACAGTGCACCGTCGCGGATCCACCGGCCGATCTGCTCGACGATCGCGGCCGGTGAGCTGGTCCAGAAGTCGGTGCCGAACAGGGTCGCCACAAGCTGCCAGGCCACGAGCAGCGCTGCGATGACCGCGATCTGCGTGATCAGGAGCAGTCCAGGCAGCCGTCTGGCGCTGCCGGACCGGCCAGACTGCCCGGCCCTGTCGACTGTCGTTGTCGATGTCACGCGCGCCCTTTCCGACCACTCGCCGGTGCTCACATCGCTCGAGGAGCGCATCGGTTGCGTGAATATATGATATTGGCAAGCGGGCGTCAACAGCCTGATTCTGCCCAGACCAGCCGAGACGCCCCAGTGTCGAGCCGCTCACTTAGCGCAGGTCATCCCTGCAACGGCACTCTTGTTTTCGAGAAAATGATCGCTATATTATAGCTTCAACCCAGCGTCGGGAGATCATTCGATGAGCGTGAGCAGCACGACGAAGTGTTTGCTGGCCGCGACGGCGGTGGTCGCGTTGGCCACCGGGTGCGCGAACGGCGGCGGCGGCGGTGGCGCGCCGAAGGCGGGGGCACTGCCCGCCAACCCGGACGGCTACCCAGACAGCGAGATCACGCTCCGGCTGCCCGCGCCCGGCAGCCAGACCGAGGCGCTGGGCCGAAGCTTCGTCGACAACGGCATGTCCGGGCTGTCGCCGGTGCAGATCCGGGTCGATCCCCTGCCCAACGGCGGCACCGACGACTCCGCGTCCTCGGTGGTGCACGACCCCCGGGTAGGCGAAGGGCACCTGGTCACCATGATCACGAACTCGACCGTGGCGAGCACGGCGATCGGCGCCGCGCCGTTCGCCTTCGAGGACATGCGGGGCGTGGCCACGCTCGCCTCGCAGCCGCTGGGCTTCGCGGTCCGGGCCGACTCGCCGTGGCGCACGCTCGACGACCTGGTGGACGCGGCTCGGTCGGACGCCACCAGGATCAAGGTCGGCCTGTCCGGCACGGCAGGCGGCTACATCCACATCGCGGCGATCCAGCTCAACAAGGCGATCGGCGCCGACGGCGACTTCGCCATCGTGCCGCACAAGACCTCCGGCGAGTCGACGCTGACGCTGCTCGGCGGCGGCGTCGAGATCGCCATCGGCATCGCGTCCGGGCTCACCCAGCAGGCCGAGGCCGGCAAGATCCGCATCCTGGCCACGATGGGCGCCGAGCGCACCGCGGACGCGCCGGACGTGCCCACCATGAAGGAGTCCGGCTACGACCTCGTGGTCGAGAACCAGATGCAGGTGGTCACCGGCCGCGACGTGCCGGCGGACAAGCTGGCGTGGCTGAGCAAGCTCGTCACCGAGTCGGCGGGAGTCAAGGCGGCCGAGGACGCCATGGTGAAGCTCGGCTGGACCCCCACGCCGCTCGACGCCGCCGCGACCCAGGACGCCATGCAAACCACGTTCGACGATACGCGCGACCTCGGCAAGCAGCTCGGCCTCATCAAATAGAGCACCGGTCCTTCGGTAAGGAAGGAGTACGGATGCGCAGCCGCGCCGACCTCACGCCAGGCATCGTCCTACTCGCGTTCGGTATCTTGGTGATCGTCGAGAGCCAGAACATCAGCTACACCAACCTGATCGGCAACGACCCGCTCACCCCGGCCACGGCGCCGACCGCACTCGGCGTGCTGCTGTCCGTGCTGAGCATCGGGCTGATCGTGCGGTCGCTGGCGCGCCGCCAGGCCCCGGTGTCCACAGTGGACGCAGGAGAGGTTGACGATACAGAACCGGTCCCGCGCTGGCGGGCGGCACAGGTCGGCATCGCCATCGTCGCCTGTGTCGGCTACGCGGTGCTGCTCCCCCGCCTCGGCTTCGTCATCACCACCCCGCTGCTCGTGGCCGCGCTGATCGCGGTGGCGGTGGGCCGGGAGCGCCCGGTCGTCACCACGCTCATCGCGATCCTCCTGCCGGCCGCCTGCTACCTGCTGTTCATCGCGGCGCTCGGCCTGGACCTGCCCGTGTGGCCGGGCGGCGGGCCGATGCGATGAGCGAGCTTGCGAGCGAATCAATGTCACAGGGCGACCGCGAGCGGCTCTCCGGAGCCTGCGAGGGGGAGTCATGAGCGAGCTTGCGAGCGAACAAATGACACAGGGCGACCGCGAGCGGCAGCACCGAGCCTGCGAGGGGATGTCGTGAGTTATTTTCTGGATGGGATGGCGGCGTCGGTCACGCCGTTCTCCTTGCTGGTCATCATCATCGGCGTGCTGTGGGGCATGGTCGTCGGCGCGCTGCCGGGGCTCGGGCTGGTCATCGCGATCACGCTGGCGCTGCCGTTCACCTACTCGATGAGCGTCTCGGACGCGTTGCTCCTGCTGGTGGCGACGGCGGCCGGCGCCCAGTTCGGCAACGGGGTCACGGCCATCACCGTGGGCATTCCCGGGTCCCCGTCCGCCGTGCTGACCGTGGTCGAGGGCTACACGATGTTCAAACGCGGCCAGGGCGGCGAGGCGCTGTTCCTCAACCTGGTCGCCGCGTTCATCGGGCAGGTGCTCGGCGCCGTCGGCTTCGTGCTGCTGATCGTCCCGCTCGCCGCCGTCGCGCCCAGCTTCCTGGCCCCGGAGATGTTCGCACTGACCGTGATCGGGCTCCTCGCGGTCGCGACGCTCACCGCGGGCGACCTGCTGAAGGGCATCTCGGCACTGGTGATCGGGCTGATCTTCGGCACCGTCGGGGCGGACCCGGTCGCCAGTGTCCCCCGGTTCGTCCTCGGCATCCAGGAGAACTACCGCGGCCTGGACATCGTCGCGGTCACCGTCGGGCTGCTGGGACTCGGCGAACTGCTGCACCAGCTCTCGGCCAAGGCACTCGCGCCACAACGGCTCCGGGTGTGGGCGCCGCTGCGCAGCCTGCCGTCGGTACTCGTGGCCGCGGCGTTCGGCTGCGTGGTCGCCTTCTTCATCGGCGTGATCCCCGGCCTCGGCGCCACCGCCGCGACGTTCATCGTGTACCAGCAGCTCCGGCTGGTCGCCCGCAAGCCGGACGAGCTCGGCAAGGGGTCGCGGGAGGGTCTGGTCGCCCAGAACACCGCGGACAACGCCGTGATCGGCGGCGAGCTCGTGCCGACGCTCGGACTCGGCATCCCCGGCTCCGGCAGTATGGCCGTGCTGATGGGAGCGCTGGTACTGCAAGGGATCGAGCCGGGGCCCAACGTTCTGCAGACCAGACCCGAGCTCACCGGAACGGTGGCCGCCGGCCTGGTCATCGCCGGCCTGTTCCTGCTCCCGCTCGGCTGGGCGTTCTCCTACTACGCGTTCCAGCTCACCCGGGTGTGGCCGGCGGCCATCTTCAGCGGCGGCGTCAGCCTGATCCTGCTCGGCGCGTTCGCCGCCGAGGGCCGCGTCTTCGACATCTACATGATCATCCTGTTCGGCGTGGTCGGGTTCCTCCTTCGCAGGTTCGACTTCCCCGTCGCCGCGACCGCGATCGGGTTCGTCCTCAGTGGACTCCTGGAGACCAACTTCCGGCACGGCGTGCTGATCACCGAGGGCAGCATCGGCGCCTTCTTCTCCCGTCCCATCACGCTGCTCCTGCTGCTGTTCGCCGCCGGAATGCTGGTACAGCAGTGGTTCTGGAACCGGCGACGGGCCCGGCGGCAGAAGGACGCGCAGGACCCCACCGACTCCCCCGTGATCAAGTGACCGGAAGGCTGGTTGTCAATGCCCGTCATCGAGACAAGCGACGCGTGCACGATGTACTACTCCGAGGAGTGCCATGCCGACCCGTGGGGCCCGGAGCCGGAGACCGTGCTGCTGGTACACGGCATGGCCGAGTCGTCGCGCTCATGGACGGCGTGGGTGCCCCACCTGTCCAGGCGGTACCGGGTGGTCCGGGTCGACCTGCCCGGCTTCGACCGGTCCACAGTGGACATCGAGACCTACGACTTCTCGATCGCGTCGCTGGCCACCGAGCTCGCCAACTTCCTCGCCGTGACCGGGTGGGAGTCCGCGCACATCGTCGGCGCCAAGCTCGGCGGCAGCATCAGTCTCGACTTCGCTTCCCGGTTCCCGGAGCGCACCCGCAGCGTCACCGCGCTGACCGGTCCACTGTGGGCGGAGGGCAACGGTCGCATCTCGCACCAGCCGGACATCCCCGGCAAGGTGACCGCCGCCGGCACCGAGCAGTGGGCCGGCGAGACCATGGGCTACCGGCTCGGCTCGGGCGTCTCGGACGCGCAGCGGGAGTGGTGGGCCAAGCTGATGGGCGCCACGAACAAGGACCTCGTCGCCAGGGCGGCCAGCCGCAACGCCGGCCTCGACCTACGACCGCGGCTGTCGCTGATCAAGGCCAAGGCACTGATGATCACCAGCCAGGCCAGCAGGCTCGCCAACGGCCCCTCCCGAGACCTGTGGAACGCGGAGGTCCACGACAACTACGGCTTCCTGGTCCTCCCGGTCGACGGCTACCACGTCGCGGCCGCGGTCCCCGACCTGTGCGCAGACATCGTGGCCGCGTTCATCGGCGGCGCCTCCCCCACCGAACTGGCTCAGCTAGACCTCCATGCCTGACGTCACCTGTCCTGACCATGGTCTGGTTTCCTTTGTGCCCCAGGGCCTCCCCAGTTCCCGCCGTCACTGTCTCAACGTTGTGCTGAGCTGTGGGACGCAGGCGTTGTTCAGGCGCCTGCGCGGGGCGCACGCCGACCCGGCGGAGCCGGGCATGTCGGTGTTCGGCCTGGAGGTGGCACTGTTGAAGGTCTCGGTCGACGGCACCAGCCTGGACGTGGCCGACACCGCAGCCAACCGGGCCGCCTTCGGGGCGCCGCCACGAAACGGCAAGGGAACCATGGGCCCGTTTCCCGAACCGGTGAGCTGACGCTGCTGAGCAAACTGGTGGGCTTGGGGGCGCTGCGGCCGGGCATGCTGGTCTTGGCCGACCGGTACTTTCCGGGCATCCCCAGGTCACGCAGGTGATCGCCGCCGGGGCCGACCTGGTCTTCCGTGCCCAGAACAACCGGACCTTCCGGTACTCACCGAACTGTCCGACGGCTCGTATCTGTCGGTGTCGCCCTCGGCGAACCTGCCGACTAGGGCGACCGGCACCGGTCCGGCGGCGGGCCCTGCCCCCGCATGGGTTTGAAGAAACGTCAGGCCAGGAGCCTGCGAATCCGTCGTCACTGTGGCTGGTGAGCAGGGCGAGACCCGCACCGAGCCCTACCTGTTGATCGCTGAGCTCTACCACGAACGGTGTGGCACAAGAACTCTACGCGCTATTGATCGTCTACCAGCTCGTCCAGATCACGCGGTCCCGAGCCGCCCGAGACCACCCCGGCCAGACGGACCTCGATCCCGATCGGGTCTCCTTCACCGTCACCTTGCGGGCACTGGCCCGCAGCATCGGTGGGACCGCCACGGCCGGCCTTCTCCTTCACGATGTTTCGAGGAGATCTGGGGACAGCCCCCTGCTGGAACGCCGGCCCCAGAGTCACAGACGCTTACGCGGAAAGGCTCACTAACACGGCTTCGCCATTCTCGCCGGACGCTGGCGCGCACGCCAACACTTCACCACCAGCTCCAGCAAGATCGGCTCCATCGTCAAAGCCGCACTCGTTCTCACCCACCTCGAACACGGCCGACTGAACTGAAAGTTGGTGAGATCACGTCAGTGCGGCGGCAGCGATTTCTGCCGTTTGGATGTTTTGTTGGATGGGTTTGTTCGCGTTGGTGTAGCAGATTGCGTTGGGGGATCTGATAGGGGTCGATCCATCGGGGTGGTATGAATTCTGGTAGGCCGTCGATACCAATCCGGACCGCCCATTCCGAATGATGAATCATGCGGTGATGTCGGCGGCACGTGAGCACGAGATTATTGAGGTCGGTGGCACCGCCATCCAACCAACTCTTGATGTGGTGAACGTCGGACCAGCGGGCCGGACGCCCACAATTGGGAAACGCGCAACCGCCGTCTCGCACGGTCAACGCGACGCGCTGTTTCGGGGTGACCAGGCGGCGGGTGCGGCCCACATCCAACGGCACCGACGCACCGCCCAGCACTACCGGCACGACCCCGCAGTCACACGCGATCCGCCGTGCCGCGGCGGCAGGGAGCAGCGCGCCGCCTTCCAGGGTCGCGGCGCCGACCCCGGCCAGCAGGTGGCTGTAGTCGATGGTGGCGTTGAGGTGTGGCTTCTCCCCGCCCCGGGCCGGCAGGTCCGGTGTATCGATCGCGTGATGGACCACGTCGCAAAACGCGTCACCGAGCCGTTGAGTCTGGTGCCGCTCATCCGCGGGGCCTTCTGGTTTCGCGAGCGCACCGAGCATCGCGTCCAACTCTTCGGCCGTTTCAGGTTCGATCTTCCCGGTGAAGTGCATCCAGCCGGTCTGGTCGCGGCGGTAACGGAACACGTTCTTCGGCTCCGCCAACGCCTCACCAGCGGGTTGGTCACCATCCGGGTCGATCCGTGCCAGCAACGTCTCACCGTGGGCACGGACCACCGATGGGTGGGCTGCTCGGGCGGTCTCGACGAGGTGTTTCTCCACGAGTTCCGGGGTGCCTCCCGGTGCCCACGCCGGGATCTTCTTCACCACGTCTGCGATCGCGTCCACATGATCGGGATCCAACACGCCATCACGCAACGCGTCCCGCACCAACGGCAACACCGCCGGCGTGACATGCCCGGTGGGTGTCAGCACCTCGGCAACCAGTCCGGCTTGGGCGATCAGTCGGGAGGCCCGGCGGGGGGTGATCCGCACCAGGTCCGACACCAACGCGCTCAGACTCGTATACCCCGCCACACGAGCGACATCAGCCGTGTCCAACTCGGAGATCACCGTCAACACGGAACTGTGAAGTTTCCGTATCTGGGTCACGATCTCCACCAGATTCTGGGCAAGCTCCGGCAACCCGGGCGGGGTTTCGGCGAAGCTCGACATACGTTTTATTCTACCCGCTCACCTCGCTTGTTTCGAACACACGATCGAGCGAATGTTTGATAACTGACAGCAACGAAACGATCTCAGTGAGATCGCCTGCGGCACCCACACGCGCAGCCGCACGTTGACCTGCTTCCGCCAGGCTCTACTGAGGCGGCGGGTGGTTCCGACAGAACACGTCACCGCTGACCGTGGCGCGCGACTTGGCCGACTCACACCCACCCACCTCGAACACAGCCGACTCGCGTGAATCTTTGAGAATCCGGGATCACCGCGACCACATAGGACAGTGTGCGACGAGCTGTGACTCGGCCCGCCGCGGTGATCCCGGATTCTCAAAACACGCCAGCCCGGATGCCTTCCGCTGTGGACCGGCGCCGCCTCGTTCCGCGGACCGACGACGTGCTGGCCGACCCCCGGTTGGTCGAGGCGGTCGCGCGGGTCGGCCGGCCGGCGGTCAAGCAGGCGGTCGTCGCGGCGCAGGGTCGGGCGCGGGCGGGCGAGATCGACCCGTCGGCGGTGGCGGACGAGGCGGTGGCGGCACTGCCGGTGCGCGGCTCGTCGCTGGGCCCGGTGGTAAACGCCACCGGGGTTCTGTTGCACACCAACCTCGGCCGGGCACCGCTGTCCGCCGCGGCCATCGAGGCTGTCGTCGCCGCGGCCGGCCCCACCGACGTCGAATTGGACCTCACCTCCGGGCGCCGGTCGAGCCGCGGCCAGGGGATGCAGGACGCTCTCGCCGCGGCGGTGCCGGACGCCGAGGCCGTGCACGTGGTCAACAACGGCGCCGCGGCGCTGGTTCTGGCGGCCACCGTGCTCGCGGCGGGCCGCGAGATCGTGTGCAGCCGGGGCGAGTTGGTGGAGATCGGCGACGGCTTTCGGCTGCCGGACCTGCTCACCAGCACGGGCGCGACGCTGCGCGAGGTCGGCACGACCAACCGCACCGCGCTGGCCGACTACGCGGCCGCCATCGGGGAGTCGACGGGGTTCGTGTTGAAGGTGCACCCGTCGAACTTCGTGGTCACGGGCTTCACCGCGGACGTGTCGGTCGCGGAGCTGGCGACGCTGGGCGTCCCGGTGGTGGCGGACGTCGGCTCTGGCCTGCTCGCGCCACACCCGTTGCTGCCGGCGGAGCCGGACGCCGCGTCCGCGCTGCGGGCCGGCGCCGACCTGGTGATCGCGAGCGGCGACAAGCTGCTTGGCGGCCCGCAGTGCGGGTTGATCCTGGGCCGGGCGGACCTGGTGCACCGCCTGCGTCGGCATCCGCTGGCACGCGCGCTGCGGGTCGGGAAGCTGACGCTGGCCGCGCTGGAGGCGACGTTGCGCGTACCGCCGACGCCGACCGCGCGGGCCAGAG
>Ga0193716_1001468_pt1 | contig 13680 bp, 13 predicted proteins | sample U2c1metaG_FD_145901 | JGI IMG/M metagenome (GOLD analysis project Ga0193716, IMG submission 145901) | Soil microbial communities from a riparian zone of the East river system, Colorado, United States - U2c1 | ecosystem: Environmental > Terrestrial > Soil > Riparian zone | place: USA: East River...
GGTCTGGGCGTCGAGCGCGCCGAACGGCTCGTCCATCAGCAGGATCGGCGTCTGCAGGGCAAACGTGCGGGCGAGCGCCACGCGCTGGCGCATGCCCTGCGAGAGCTGCTTGGGATACGCCTTCTCGAAACCCTTGAGCCCGACTTTGTCCAAGAGATCGAGCGCGCGGGCGCGGCGCTCGGCCGCCGGTACGCCGCGGATCTCGGCTCCCAGCTCGGCATTCTCGAGCGCGCTGCGCCATGGCGCCAGCGCGTCGCGCGCCAGCATGTAGGCGATGTCGCGGTTGCCCTCGACCGGCGGCTTGCCGCCGACCGTGAAGCCGCCCGAGCCGACACCCGCCGGCAGCAGCCCGGCGGCGAAGTTCAGCAACGTCGTCTTGCCGCAGCCGCTCGGGCCCACGATCGACACGAACTCGCCGGAGCCGACCTTCAGCGACACTTCGGAGACGGCGACGACCTCGGGGCTGAACTTCACCGAGACGCGATCGAGGACGATCGCTCCGTCGGCCATCAAGGCGCCTTGTCCCAGACGAGCTTGGCCGGATCGACCGGTTTGTCGAACATCTTGTTCTCGGCGTAGAAATCGAGGATCGACTTGACCGCCGCCCGGTCGATCTTGAGATCCTTGCTGTAGGCCGGGATCACGCTCTTGATCCAGTCGCGGCGCAGTTGATCGGCACCGGGCAGATCCCCGAAGCTGATCAGCGGCGTGTAGATCTTCACCAGCTCCTCGAAATTCGCCGGATCGTTGAACCACGTCGCGGCATCGCGGAAGGCGGCGTAGAACGCGGTCATCAGATTGGGATTGGAGTCGGCCATCTCGCGACGGGCGACGAACACCACCGAGGCACCCGTCATGTCCCTGACCGCCTTCGGCCCCTCGCCTACCGTCATGTCGATCACGGTGGCGCAGGTCTTGTTGAAGGCGCAGAGCTGGGTCAGCGGCTGGAACAGCACCGCAGCGTCGACCTGCTTGCCGATTGCCATCGTAGTGTAGGCGGTGGACGGTCCGCCGACCGCGACGTAGGTGACGTCGGAGGACTGCATGCCGGCGTCGCGCAGCATGGCGTTGAAGATCACCTCGCCGCCCGAGCCGCGCGCCGTCGTACCGATCTTCAGCCCCTTGAAATCCTTCATCATCTCGGGATAGCCCTTGGCGCGGTTGGGCAATGGCACGTCGGCGCGCACGCTCACCGAAAGCACCACCGCCGGCAGGCTGAGCCCGACCAGCACGAGGCCGCTCTCGCCGGTCGCGGCGGTGAGTTCGGTGCCCGTCTGGGCGATGTCGATCGTCTTGCCGACCAGGGCCTGGAGCCCGAGCGTGCCAGAGTTCAGCGTCCTCACTTCACACTTGAAATTGTACTTCTCGCAGAAGCCCTTCTTCTGGGCGACCACGGCGTGCATGTTGCCGGTCGTGCCGGCGTAGTTCTGGATGTTGAGCGTCTCGCCATTGGCGCGCGGCGTCTGGCCCGAGGCGGTCGCCGCGAAGGATGCAATCGCCAGCGCGCCCATCAGGGCCGCGGTCCATGTCCTGGCTGTCATTTTTCCTCCCTTGGAGCCTCGCCATTGTTCGGCGATTTGCCCATCACAGTGCCAACCAGCTAGCCACAGGCACCGCAGGGAGGCGAGCGAAAAAATGAACAACGCGTCAGTCGGCGCGATTCTCGGCCACCAACATCCACGGCCGGCCCGGCACGTTGGTCAGCCGGCCCCGCGAATCGACGGGGAACAGACTCATGGTGACGCTGTTCTTCACATTGCCGCCGATGGCCTGAAGATAGCCGCCCCGCGTTTCGACTACGACGTCGCAATGGGCGGCCGTAGAGTCGATGCGGCGCTTGGCGGTCTTGGCATCGGCGTTGCGCCATGAAGAGCCCGCCGTGCCGCTGCACACCAGATCGCCCGGTCGTGGTGTGTATTCGTAGGGCGCGTGCAAGGTGAACTCCGTGGGACGGCTGCTGTGCTCGCGCGCATAGATCTCGGCGAGATACGCGCCATGCCGTCCGGCGGCCGGGAAATCGCGCGGCCCGATCCCGGCGTGCGCCATCACCCAGGACACGAACGCGCCGGACCACGGGCGCCCAGCCGAGCGGCCATTCCATTCGGGATGACCGCAGCTTCCCCAATAATCGCCGACCCGGCTGGACAGCGGCTCGCTGCGCTCGTTCAGCCCCAGGCGGTTTATGTATCCGTTGGCGTTGCCGCCGCCATAGACGACGGTCGATCGGCCGAACTTGGTCCATTCCTGCCAGGCCACATTGGCGACCCGGTTGGTCGGCGGACTCTCATTGGGGCCATGGTAGCTGCTGCCGCAGCCGGCCAGGGCCAGCCCCAGGATGCCGATGAGCAGAAGGATTGCTGGCAGCCGAAAACCGTTGGCGTAGAAAGGGTGCCGAAGGCTCGGCTGCCAGCGAACATGAACTCCGACGAAGGGCCGGTCGATACTCATGTATAACTTGCAGTTGGTATGATAAACGGTTGTTATTATTGGATTATATATTAACCTTATACATGAGAAATGGCTGTCAATCCACTGAATCTGGAGAGAATTCGTCGCCTGGAAGAAATCACCTTCCGTGCCTGGCCGGCGCTGGACACGGCAAGCCATGCCGGCTGGCTTCAACGATTTAGCAACGGGTATACCAAAAGAGCCAACTCTATCAATGCACTAGAGACCATTGCTAAAATTTATTCAGAAGCAATTGACGCTCTGGAAGCACCCTACCGGGCACGTGGGCTCCCGCCGGTTTGGCGCATCACGCCGCTCGCACCACCGGCAGCGGAAGGATTGTTGGAGGCGCGCGGCTATCGGCGCTTGGAGGAAAGCCTCGTACAAGTCGCGCCCCTCGACGGCAGCTTTATCCCCGATCCAGCCGTGAACATTACCTCACATCCCTCGCTCGACTGGTTGGCGGGTTTTGCCGAACTCAGCCCGGTGAGCCCGATCCATCGCCCGACCATGACGCGGATGCTGCAGTCGATCGCTCTGCCGGTGGGCTTCGCCCTGGTCGAAGAGGCAAGCCGGCCACTCGCCTTCGCATTGGGTGTGGTCGAGGACGACTATCTAGGCATCTTTGACATCCTGGTGTCGCCCGCCGCCCGGCGGCGCGGCCTGGCGCGACGCGTCCTGCGAAGCGTCTGCGCCTGGGGCTACGCCCAGGGCGCACGCTTTGCCTATCTCCAGGTCGTCGACAGCAATGCCGCCGCACGCCCGCTCTATGTCGAGCACGGCTTTGAGACGGTCTACACTTACTGGTATCGCGTACCGCCCAGCCCTCAATCCAGCCGGCCTTGACCCCCGGCTGCTTGACCCTGCGCCGCCGCGCCACCCATAGTCGCGGCCAAGGAGGAACAAATCAAAGTGGCCGATTATCCTTGGATCAAGAGCTACCCGCCCGGCGTGACCTGGGAACTCGACGTGCCGCGCAAGACCCTTCATCAGAGCTTCGATGAGAGTTGCGCTTTGTATGCCGACCTGCCGATGACCGACTTCCTCGACAAGGTGATGACCTACAAGGATTATAAGGAAGCCACCGACCGCGCCGCAGCCGGCTTCCAGAAACTGGGCGTGAAGCCCGGCGTCCATGTCGGCCTCTATCTGCCCAACACGCCGCATTACCTCATCGCCTTCTTCGGCGTGCTCAAGGCCGGCGGCTGCGTCGTCAACTACAGCCCGCTCGATGCCGACCGCGAGCTCGAATTCAAGATCGGCGACTCCGAGACCGACATCCTGGTCACGCTCGACGTTGCGGCGCTGTACCCGAAGATAGCGCGCATGAAGGGCAAGACGCGGCTCAAGAAGCTGATCGTGGGCTCGATCGCCGATTATCTGCCGTGGCCCAAGAACTGGCTCTATCCGGTGGCCAGGAAAAAGGATCTCTCGGTCTGGCCGCGCGACGACTGGCACATGTCGTTCAAGGATCTGCTGGCCAATGACGGCAAGTACCAACCTCATCCGGCGGGTGACAATCTCTGGGATGAAGTGGCGCTGCTGCAATACACCGGCGGCACGACCGGCCTGCCGAAGGCCGCGATGCTGACGCATGGTTGCGTCATGGCGGCGACCAGCCAGAGCCAGACCTGGACCACCGCCTACACCACGCCAGGCGAGGAAAAGGTCGTTTGCGTGCTGCCGCTGTTCCACATCTACGCTCTGTCGAGCGTGATGCTGGGTGCGGTACGCAACGGCAACCAGCTCCTCCTCTATCCACGTCCCGACATCGACCTGATCGTCAAGGATCTCGCCGGCAAGAAGCCGACCTTCCTGCCCGGCGTGCCGACGCTCTATACCGCGATCATGAAGAATCCCAAGGCGCAGGGCCTCGACCTGCGCTCGCTCAAGATCTGCCTGTCGGGCGGCGCGCCGTTGCCGATCGAGGTGCAGCAGCAATTCGAGAAACTCACCGGTGCGACGCTAATCGAAGGCTATGGCCTCACCGAGACCTCGCCGACCGGCGCCGTCTGCCCGATCGATAAAAGCATGCGCCGCCCCGGTTCCTGCGGCGTGCCGATTCCGGGCACCATCATCGAGATCCGCGACATGGAAAACCCCGACCGCGTGCTGCCGCCCGGCGTCGAGAATGTCGGCGAGGTCTGCATCATCGGCCCGCAGGTGATGAAGGGCTACTGGAAGCAGCCGGAGGAAACCGACAAGGTCCTGTTCACCCATCCCGCCAGCAACTGGAAGGGCCTGCGCACCGGCGACATGGGCTACATGGACAAGGACGGCTGGCTCTATCTGGTCGACCGTTCCAAGGACCTCATCATCTCCTCGGGCTACAATGTCTATCCGCGCATGATCGAGGAGGCGGTCTACGAGCATCCCTCGGTCGACGAGGTGATCGTGATCGGCATTCCCGATCCGTACCGCCAGGAAGCGCCCAAGGTTTTCGTCAAGCTGAAGCCCGGCAAGACGCTCACCTTCGAGGAACTGAAGCAGCACCTCGAAAGCCGGGTCGGCAAGCACGAGATGCCGGTGGCGATGGAGGTCCGCGCCGAATTGCCCAAGACTCCCGTCGGCAAGCTCTCGAAGAAGGAACTGAAAGCAGAAGAGCGCGCCAAGGCTGCAACGGCGAAGGCGGCCTGAGACTGCATGTATCGAGCCCGTCATCTCGAACTCCCTCTCCGACGCGTTTGCGGGGGAGAGGGTGGGGCCCATCGCGCAGCGATGGGAGGGTGAGGTGGTCGTTGTTCGAGAAGCGATGCGTCCTGAAAAAATCACTGACCCACCTCACCCTCCCCGCGCTTACGCGCGGGTCCCCTCCCTCTCCCCCCGCGGTGACGCGGGCGGAGAGGGCCTATCTCTCGCTCGGCGGACAGTCATTCTAGGCGGTGCCGCCCTCACCCTCACCGGCTGTCTCGGGCGTTCCTGCTCCGCGCACACGTCCGAGCAGAGGCGTTTCCTCGGGGGCCTGAGCGCGCTGGCGCGTCCGGCGCTCGCCTCGAACAATCCGCTGGCCGTCGAAGAGGCGGCCAGGCAGAGCGTGGCCCTGGCCGAAAAGGTCGGCGCCTTCACGGATTGGTGTGGCACGCTGACGATCATCGAGGGCTCGGCCAGCAAACCGACCGTGGCCATCGAGGTCGGCCCGCAGGTCTCGCTGTACGCCTTCAACGACTGGACGCTCGCTTTCGCGGGCTCCGTCGCCGACATGTTCTCCACGCGAAACAAGGAAGCCCCGCCATCGGGCCTTTCCGACGCGGCCGTCGCGGCGCTAAAAACCTTTCGGCTTGGCGACCGCGTCCTTCTCAGCGGCCGCCTGGGCGAGATCGCCGGCAGCGGGCTGTTCGACATGTCCTGGATGTTCGGTAAAAGCGAGGCCGATCACCGCCAGTTCCTCCAGACGCCGCGTTTCGTGGCGCGCATCGAGGCGCTGGCGCCAGCTAAGAAATAGCGAATCGAAGAAGCAACAGAGAAGAATTGAAAGGACCGTTCCGGTGCCGTCTTTCGCCTATGATTTCCCCTACGGCTCGAAAAAGCTGCCGATCTTCGCCGCCAATGTCGTTGCCTCCTCGCAGCATCTCGCGGCCACCGCCGGCCTGCGCATGCTGGCCAAGGGCGGTAATGCGGTCGATGCCGCCATCGCCGCGGCCATCGCCATCACCGTGGTCGAGCCGACCATGAACGGCATCGGCGCCGATGCCTTCTGTATCCTGTGGGACGGCAAGAAGCTGGTCGGCCTCAACGCCTCGGGCCATTCGCCGGCGCTGATGACGCCCGACCGCTACACCGGCAAGACCACGATGCCCAGCACCGGCTGGGACAGCGTCACCGTGCCGGGTGCAGTGTCGCTCTGGGTCGAACTGCACAAGCGCTACGGCAAGCTGCCTTTCGCCGACCTGTTCGAGCCCGGCATCAAGTACGCGCATGACGGCTTTCGCGTCTCCTACATGGTGTCGCGTCAATGGGCGAGCGCCATCGACCGGTTGAAGGGCCAGGAAAGCTGGGTGAAGGCATTCCTGCCCGGTGGCAGCGCGCCCAAGCCAGGCGAGCTGTGGAAATTTCCCGATCAAGCAAGGACGCTCGCCAAGATCGCCGAAAGCAAGGGCGAGGCCTTCTATCAAGGCGAACTGGCCGAGGCGATGGACAAGTATGCCCGCGAGACCGGCGGCGCCTTGCGCAAGAAAGACCTGGCTGCGCACAAGCCCGACTGGGTCGATCCGATCGGGCTGACCTATCGCGGCACGACCTTGCACGAGATCCCACCATCGGGTCAGGGAATTGCCGCCTGCATGGCGCTCGGCATCCTCGAGAATTTCGACATTGCCGGCCACGATCCCGACGGACCGGAAGTGGCGCATCTGCGCATCGAGGCGATGAAGCTCGCCTTCGCCGATATCTACCAATACGTGGCCGATCCCCGGCACATGGAAGCCACGCCGGCGCAGATGCTGGACAAGGGCTACCTCAAGAGTCGCGCCAAGCTGATCGATCCAAAGAAAGCCAAGGATTTTGGCCCCGGCGTGCCCAAGGACGGCGGCACGATCTATCTCGGCACCGCCGACGAATCGGGCATGATGGTCTCGCTGATCCAATCCAACTACACCGGCTTCGGCTCGGGCATCGTCCCGCCAGGCACCGGCATCGCGCTCCAGAATCGCGGCTCGGGGTTCGTCACCACCAAGGGCCATGCCAACGAGGTCGGTCCGAACAAGCGGCCGTTCCACACGATCATTCCCGCCTTCATCACCAAGGACGGCAGGCCGGTCGCGACCTTCGGCCTGATGGGCGGCGCCATGCAGCCGCAGGGCCACATGCAGGTCTTCTCCCGCATCGTCGACTACGGGCAAAATCCACAAGCCGCCATCGATGCACCGCGCTGGCGCGTGCACGAGAGCGACGGCACGGTCTGGACCGAGGACCATATGCCCGCTGATACAGCCAACGGCCTGGAATCGCGTGGCCACAGGCTCACGCGCACGGGTTGGCCGAGCTTCGCCTTCGGCTCGAGCCAGATCATCTGGCGCTTTCCCGAAGGCGGCCCCTATCTCGGCGCCTCCGAAAGCCGCCGCGACGGCGCGGCGGTCGGGTTCTAGCCTTGACCGGCACGGCCGTCTCGATCGCCAACGGCGTCTTCTCGATCAATGGCGCGCCGACCTATGTCGGCCGTAGCTGGAAGGGTCGTCGCATCGAGGGCCTGCTGTTCAACAGCCGCATGGCCAACGCCATCGCCGACGACGACAATCCCGCGACGCGCGGCGCCTGGGCCTATGCCGACGGCGCGTGGGACGCCGAGCGCAACACGCGTGAATTCATCGCCGCCCTGCCCGCCTATCGCGCGCATGGCCTGCTCGCAGTCTGCCTCAATATCCAGGGCGGCAGCCCGCAGGGCTACTCCTGGCACCAGCCATGGAAGATCGGCGGCTTCACCGCGGAGGGCGTGCTGAAGCCCGCCTGGGCGGCGCGCCTCGAGAAGGTCATCGCCGCCTGCGACCGCCTCGGCATGGCGGTGATCCTCGGCCTGTTCTACGGCAAGCAAAGCGGCACACTGAAGGACGAAGCTGCCGTCCGCGCCGCCGTCGCCAACACCGTCGACTGGCTGGTCGGGCGCGGCGCGGGCAACGTGCTGCTCGAGATCGGCAACGAAGTCGATCTGCCTGTCTTCGCCCATCCCGTGATCGCAGCATCCCGCTGTCATGAGTTGATCGAACTCGCCCAGAAGCGCAGCCACGGAAAGCTGCTGGTCAGCACCAGCCTGCTCACCCTCGACGCTCCACCCGCCGGCATCCTGGCGGCGGCCGATTTCCTGCTGCCGCACGGCAACCGCATCCACGGCCCCGATGGACATTTCCAGCCGAGCCCGCACGGCATCCGCCTGCAGGTCGAGCGCTGGCGGGCAGCACCTGGTTATCGCGGCCAGCCGATCGTCTACAACGAGGACGACCATTTCGAATTCGACAAGCCCGACAACCACTTCACGGCCGCCGTCGAAAGCGGCACGAGCTGGGGCTATTTCGACTACCGCATGAGCCGCGAGCGCTTTGAAGACGGCTTCCAGTCGCTGCCCGTGGACTGGACGATTTCGTCCGCCCGCAAGCGCGCCTTTTTCGGACTGCTGAAGGAGATCACCGGCGCGTAGGGCGTATTCCGATGGCGACCTTTGCGCGGTGTTCGAGTGAGTCGCATGAAGGAGGCAAGCGCATGCAGCAATTGGATGTGGGCCGACGCGGACGGGTCGCCGTTCTGACCCTGAAGCGTCCCGAGCGCGAGAATCGCGTGAGCCAGCAGATGGCCGAAGAGATTGCAGCAGCGCTCGAGTCGGCCCGCCGTGACCCCGAGGTCGGGGCCTGCGTCATGACCGGCTATGGCGACGTCTTCTGCCTCGGCGGGGATTACCAGGGCGCCGGGCCGACGACAGCGGGCCGCATGGAATTCGGGCGGGCGTTCATCGACATGAACCACGCCATGTCCCGGCTTGGAAAACCGCTGGTCGCGGCTGTCAACGGCAACGCCCATGCCGGCGGCTTCAGCATTGTCGTCGCCTGCGATCTTGCCATCGCGGCCGACGATGCGACCTTGGGCTTGCCGGAGGCCGCGCATGGCCTGTTTCCGTTGCTGGCGCTTGCGATCGTCAAGGATGCGCTGCCGAAGAAGGTTTTGTTCGACATCGTCTACAATGCACGACTGATGGCCGCCGACGAAGCCTGCGCGCTTCACCTCGTCAATGAAGCCGTTCCGCGCGCCACCGTACTCGATAGAGCCGTTCAGGTGGCCGAAAGGGCCTCCAGATCCGATCCGGACATCGTGATGCTGGGCCGTGATCTCTACTACAGCATGCGCGGCGTCGGCCCCTCCGAGGCACTCGACAAGTCGCGTTTCGCGCTCGGCGCCGCGCTGGCAGCGCAGGACAAGAAGAGATGACCCCAAAGGGAGGCCGCGTCCGGGCCTCCCGGCACGGTGTCGCGGCCTCCGGGGCGGATCATCACTTCCCGCAATGCGCCTCGATGCGATAGCCATCCGGGTCGACGGCGAATGCGGCGTAGTAGCTCGGGCCGTAGTCCTTTCGCAGCCCGGGCGCGCCATTGTCCTTGCCGCCCGTCGCCAGCGCCGCGGCGTGAAACGCATCGACCGCCGCGCGGCTCTTGGCGACGAAGCAGAAATGCAGGCCTGACGCCGTGTCGGCCTTCACCGGCTTTTCGCTAGCGCTGATCCATAACGCCACCGATTTGTCGCCGTAGCCCAGCGAGCTCTCGCCGTCGCTCAGCCGCGTATAGCCGAGTGGCTTCAAAGCCGCGTCGTAGAAACGGCCGGTGCGGGCCACATCTTTCACGCCAATTGAAACATGATCGAACATCGTCTCCTCCATATATAACTCATTAACCGGTTATATGGTTATTTTGCCGCTGCTGCCTTGTCAACAGCGCCGGCGGTGCGTAAGTGCGATCATGATCAAGCCCGACCTCTGTCTCGACTATGTCAACACGCGCTATTGGCGCGGTCAGCCCGTGGCCACCGAGACATTGAACGCAGCGACCGACCTCGCCGCCTGGGCAACCGCCAATGGCAGCGCACCGTCGACGCGTCCGCCCGCCAAGTCCGAGTTGGGGCGCGCCCTTGAACTCCGTGAAATGCTCTACCGGCTGTTCAATACCGCTTCCGACGGCAAGGCACCGGCCGCGCGCGACCTGCAGACGCTCAACACGGCATTGGCCGCGGCGCCGGCACGCACACACCTCGCGCGCGACAAATCGGGCTTTTCCTGGGAGATCGAGGCGCGCGCGGCCACGGCGCTGGCGCTGCTGGCGCCGGTCCTATGGTCGGCCGGCGATTTGCTGGCAGGGCCGCGGCTTGGCCGCGTGCGGCGCTGCGCCAATCCGGAATGCGGCTGGCTGTTCCTGGACGACAGCCGCGCCGGCAAGCGGCGCTGGTGCTCGATGCAAAGCTGCGGCAACCGCGCCAAGGCCAAGCGCCACTACCATCGCAGTCGCGAGGCGTGAACACACGCGCTATGATCGCGTCGGATATGATGGAGCGGTGGGCCTTGATTGATACGCGATGGGACGTGGCGGCGAGTTGTCAGGCTCTGCCCGTCATTCGTTTCAACGGAGCGAGCGACGAGGCGCTGGCACGCCAGCTCGACGCCGCATTCACCGGGATCGGCTTCTGCTATTTCACGGATATAGGTGTGGATTCCGCGCTCGTGGAAGGCGTGTTCAACGCCTCGCAGCGCTTTCATGCACTGCCGCGGCAGGCCAAGGACGCGATCGCCATGAACCGCTTCCATCGCGGTTACATGGCGCCGAAGACATCGATCATCGAGACCTCGACAGTGGCGCGGGTGACGTGGCCGAACGACTCGGAGTCGTTCATGCTGATGCACGAGGTCACGCCCGACGACCCGCGCTACGGCCGTCCGCTCGATGGCTCGAACCAGTGGCCGGACATGCCGGATTTTCGTGAGCCGGTCGTGGCCTATGAGCAGGCGATGCACGGCTTCTGCCTTCGTCTGCTGCCGGCGCTCGCTCTCGCGCTCGGCCTGCCACGGGACTGGTTCGCGCCCTTTTTCCGGCAGCCGACCACCTTCCTGCGGCTGCTCCACTATCCGCCACAGCCACCGGATGCACCAGTCGATGCGTTCGGTTCGGCACCCCACACCGACTATGGGTTCATCACCATCCTGGCCCAGGACAAGAGCGGCGGCCTGGAAGTGCGCCGGCGCGACGGCACGTGGCTGCCGGCGCCGCCGGTGCCGGGCAGCTGGGTGGTCAACGTCGCCGACATGCTCGCCCGCTGGACCAATGGACGCTGGCAATCCACGCCCCATCGGGTGAAGAACCTTTCGGGCGGTGACCGCTATTCGTGTCCGTATTTCTTCGATATGTCGATGGACAGCATCGTCGAGGTGCTGCCGACCTGTCACGGCCCCGACAAGGCGCCGAAGTTCCCGCCGGTGCGGTACGGCGATTATCTGATGGAACGCCTCGACCGCAACTATACCTATCGCAAGCAGCCGGCGGCGTGATGGACACCGTGTCCCAAGCCGCCCCCGGGGGCGTCCTCGATGTATCCGGCCTCGCCTTCGCCTACGACGGCGCCCTGGCGGTGCGCGATGTCTCGCTCACCGTGCAGCCGGGCGAGATCGTAGCCCTGCTCGGCGCCAACGGGGCCGGAAAATCCACCACGGTGCACATGATTGCCGGCGTGCTGCGATCGCAGCGCGGCACCATCCGGTTCGGCGGCGAGACGCTGACCGGATCGCCCAGCCACGTCGTCGTCCGGCGCGGGATCACGCTGGTTCCGGAGGGACGGCTGGTTTTCCCCCAGATGACGGTAATGGAGAACCTGCAGCTTGGGGCGCACATCAAGTCGCGCTCGCAGATCGGCGCACTGGTGGAGCGCGCGTTCAGCCTGTTCCCGCGCCTGTCGGAGCGGCGTGCGCAGTTGGCAGGCTCGATGAGCGGCGGCGAGCAGCAGATGCTGGCGATCGCTCGGGGACTGATGGCCGAACCGCGATTGATCATTCTGGATGAACCGTCGCTGGGGTTGATGCCGACGGTCACGCAGGAGCTGTTCCGGCTGATCGAGGCCGTGAACCGCGGCGGCATCAGCGTGTTGCTGGTGGAGCAGAACCTGCACCAGTCGCTGCGCATCGCCCATCGCGGCTACGTGCTCGAAAAGGGCGCAGTCGTGCTGGCCGGCACGGGCAAGGAACTGCTGGCCGACGCCTACGTGCAGAGGGCGTTCCTCGGCCGTTAGGCGTAGTTTCACGGATCTATTCCTCCCCCATAAGATGGGGGAGGACGCTATCATGGGGACTCGATATCCGGCGTGCCGAGATAGGCTGCGATGACCTGCGGGTTGTGCGCGACCTCGTGCGGCGCGCCGTCGGCGATCATGCGGCCGGCATCGAGCACCAGCAGCCGGTCCGAGACTTCCATCACCGACGGCATGTCGTGCTCCACCAGCAGGACGGTGACGCCGCTGGCGCGGACCTGGCGCAATACGTCGATCATCGCCGCCGTCTCGGTGGGATTGAGTCCGGCGCAAGGCTCGTCCGCCAGCAGGAGATCGGCGCGGGTCGCGATCGCCCGCGCGACTTCGAGGTGGCGCAGTTGTCCCACCGTCAGCGCGCTCGCCGGCCGGTTCGCCAAATGATCGATGGCCGCGAGTTCCATACCCCGCGCCGTCGTCGCTGCGACGTCGCGCGATCCCGCCTTGCCGAACAACGCGCCGATCCTCACATTCTCGAAGACGCTCAAATCGCGAAACGGGCGCGCGATCTGGAAGGCCCGCGCGATGCCAAGCTCCGCGATCCGATTGGTCGCCATTCCCGTGATGCGCCTGTCCTGGAAGTGGAGCTCGCCGGCGCTCGGCGCGAGATAGCCGGTGATCAGGTTGAACAGCGTGGATTTACCCGCACCGTTGGGGCCGATGATGCTGGTGATCGACCCCGGTTCGATGGCGAAGGACACATCGGCGATCGCCTGGAGGCCGCGAAAGCGCTTGGACAGCCCTTGCACCCGCAGGATCGGCGCGCCGCTCATTCGGCGGGCGCCGCGCGCGGACGACGACGGCGCGAAAAGGACCGTGCCAGGCCCAACACGCCGCCGGGGGCTGCAAGCACGAGCAGCACCAGCAGGAGGCCGGTGGCGAACATATGGAAGTCGAGCAGCTGGCCCAGGATCACCTGGGTGATGAACACCAGCAGGAAAGCGCCGATCACCGGGCCGAACAGCGTGCCGATACCGCCTAGCATCGAGAATACGAGCAGGCTGAGATTGGTGTCGTCGCGATAGACCGAATCCGTCGTAATATAACCCAGCGAGTGCGCATAGATCACGCCCAGCAACCCGGTGAGGACGGCACTGATGACGAAGGCTATGCGCTTGTAGCGCTCCGTCGGCACCCCGAGCATGCGCGCGGTGTCCTCGTCCTCCCGAATGCTCAGGAGCCCGGCGCCGAAGCGGCTGCGCTGGATCTGCCAGGCGATCAGCAACACGATCAGCGCACCGGCGAGATAGAGCCAGTAGAAGAAGTTCGCGGGGTCCATCGTCGCGGGCGCCAGCGGCGGGAAGTTGAGGCCGAGCGATCCCTGGAAGATATCGACATTGTTGTTCAGCTCGGCACAGACATGGGACACGCCGAGCATGGCGATGGCGAAGAAGGTGCCGCGCAGGCGCAGGATGGGATAGGCGATCGCGGCTGAAAGCACCGCACAGCACGATCCCCCCACCGCCAAGCCGA
>Ga0193716_1001470_pt1 | contig 13675 bp, 13 predicted proteins | sample U2c1metaG_FD_145901 | JGI IMG/M metagenome (GOLD analysis project Ga0193716, IMG submission 145901) | Soil microbial communities from a riparian zone of the East river system, Colorado, United States - U2c1 | ecosystem: Environmental > Terrestrial > Soil > Riparian zone | place: USA: East River...
AGTGCGTCTGAGCACCAACGGAGCGAGCACCAACGTGGGGACCACCGAGTTCGATGTGGGCGACTTTACCACGCAGTTATTGGACATTAACCCGACCTATGCGGTTGGGGGTTACCCCACTGCGTGGGCGCAGTTTACCGTCAATGTGGCCGGAGTGCCATCGCCTCTCACGGGACGGTTAGCCTTCCGTTACTTTGTGGAGAACGGCGGACCAGACGGAGATAATTCGAATATCATTGGTATCGATTCGGTAACGATCCAAGGCGCTTGTGGGCCGACCCCGACGCCTACGGCGACAGCTACAGCGACGCCTACGGCCACTGCCACCGCCACGGCTACACCTGTTGCAACGGCGACCGCCACGGCAACAGCTACGGCTACGGCTACAGTTGCGCCAACCGCTACGGCAACCGCTACGGCTACAGTTGCACCAACCGCTACGGCGACCGCCACGGCAACAGCTACGGCTACGGCTACAGTTGCGCCAACCGCTACGGCAACCGCTACGGCTACAGTTGCACCAACCGCTACGGCGACCGCCACAGCGACCGCCACGGCGACGGCCACGGCGACCGCAACTGCGACCGCGACGCCAACAGCGGTTCCGGCCAAAGCGATCAACCTCTCCACCCGAGTGCGCGTGGAGACTGGAGACAGGTTGATGATCGGTGGGTTCATCATCACCGGAAACATTCCAAAGAAAGTAGTGATACGCGGACTCGGACCGTCGCTGGCTAGCTTCGGCATTACCGATTTCCTCGTCGATCCAGTCCTGGAGCTACGCAGCCAAAGCGGAGCCGTGCTCCAGCAGAACGACAACTGGAAGGACACTCAACAAACTGAAATCGAAAACGCCAACCTCGCACCGACCGACGAACGTGAATCCGCAATGGTGACCACATTGACGCCGGGCAATTACACGGCCCAGCTTACCGGAAAGGGAGGCACGACGGGTGTCGGCACGGTTGAGGTATACGATGCGAACATCCCTGCCGATTCGGAGCTGGCGAATATCAGCACCCGCGGTTTCGTGCAGACTGGGAACAACGTGATGATCGCCGGGTTTAGCCTGGGCGGAGGTACTGCTTCTACCGACGTTGCCATCCGCGGTATCGGACCGTCGCTGAGCAACTTCGGGTTGAACAACGTGCTGGCGGACCCGATCCTGGAGCTGCGCGATTCCAATGGGGTGCTCATGATCACTAACGACGATTGGGAGAGCGACCCTGTAGCCGCAGGGAAGCTGACAGCCCACGGATTGGGACTGTCGAATCCGAAGGAATCGGGCATCTACACGACGCTGCCGCCGGGACAATTCACCGCGATTATCGCCGGTAAGAGTAGTGGCACCGGCATCGCCCTGGTTGAGATTTATCGCGTGCAATAGCCGTAATTGAGGGAGGACTCCGTGTCCTCCCTCAATGCGACGGGACGGGGCCGGACTTTCCATGGCCGCGAAAGTTGCGATGCCAGAATCCGTTCTGCTTGGAGCGGGCCTTGTCCTGGTTCTGGCCGGGGCACTTTCCTTCCTCTATCCACTTCGTCGGCTTGGAATCCCCACGCGTGGAATAGCCGTGCTCGTGATGGCGGGAGGTTTCCTGGTTATCGCGATCGGTGCGGGAATGATCGATTCGTATTTGGTCTACCTCGGCTTCACCTTGTTCTTCGCAGGTTTGTTCTCGCTCATTCGGCCATTACGCTTCCTTTACATTCGAACGCGCTGGCTGGCGTTGATGGTTTCGGGCTGCGGGTGGTTGCTGTCGCTCGGGATTTTGCTCCTACCCTATCGCAACCAGGAGGCGGCCAGCCGCGTCACCAAACTGGACGAGTGGATGCCGCGGTGGCAGGTGGGAGAGCGCCATGTTCTAAAGATCGCGGCCCCGCCAGCCAAAGTCTTTGCCGCGATTCATGAGGTGCGCGCCGATGAGATCCTGCTTTTCCGGACCTTAACTGCGATCCGTCGCGGCGGCGGAACCGGCCCGGAAAGCATCCTGAATGCGCCGGAGCAAAAGCCGTTGCTCGAGGTCGCGACCCAAACCACTTTCATATTTCTCGAGGACGAAGCGCCGCGGGAGCTGGTGGTAGGCACGGTTATCGCCGCTCCGCGGAAAGCGCGAGAATCGGGACGACTCGAGCCGGACTTGTTTCGCAGGACCCTGTCTCCAGGTGTCGTGCTTGCGACGATGAACTTCGCGGTGACACCAACTGAAGATGGAGGATCAATGGTCGCAACTGAAACGCGCGTTTACTCGAACAGCCCTGCCGCGCTGCGCCGGTTTGGCATTTACTGGCGGCTCATTCATCCGGGAAGCGACATCATTCGCCGAATGTGGTTGCGCGCGATCGCCGTCCGCGCGGAAGGATAGGTCCACCCCGGAGACGAAGATGACGCCAAAGCCCCTCGTTCCCAAGTTGTACTTGGGAACGCATTCTATCTCGGCAGTTGGACTGCCTCGGCCATCGTCGATAATCGGCCCGCGGGGCGACGCGCTTGTCGAAGCATAGCTTCGGAGACAAGGGCATTCCCAAGTGCAACTTGGGAACGAGGGGGCGAGAGGGAACTAAAGCTGGGAACGGAAGGGAAGCATTAGCCACTCCGAAGTTCGCTCCCACCAGGAGCGCTTCTTGAAATCCTCCAAGGTGTACTCGCGCGATTGGCGCAGGTCTTTTTCGAAGATCGCCTCTGCTTCGTGCCCGAACTTTTCGTCGTAAACAACTATGTCCAGCTCCTCATTTATCTCCGAGGAGCGCGAGTCGAGATTCGACGAACCGAACATCGAGAAGAGGCCATCGACCACCATCGATTTGGTGTGGATCATCGTCGGTTGGTATTCGAAGATCTTCACGCCCCCATCCAGCATTCGCCCGTAAGCGGCGCGCCCGGCCGATTTCGTCAGCGGCTGATCGTTGTTCGCTCCGGGCAGCAGGAGCCGGACATCCACTCCGCGGTTGACCGCCTTCACGAGAAGCTCCACGTGATCGTCGGTCGGCGTGCAATAGGGATTCGTGATCCAGATCCGTTTCTCCGCCGCCGCGAAAGCCGTCGCTTGGAGAAGTGGAGTCGGCGCCATCGAGAATGAGTGGGAGGCGATGAGCTGCGCCTTTAGATCGCCGGCGTCAGGTAACGGAGGAAAGTGGCCCGCGCCGCTCAAGGTCTCGCCAAAGGTCTTGATCCAATGTTCTTCGAAGGCCCACTGGAGTTTCGCCACGAGCGGTCCCTCGACCCGGGCCTGTGTGTCGCGCCAATGATATTTATCCTGGGCGTGCCCTCCCCATTCTTTAGAAAAGCCGGCCGAGCCCGTGAACGCGACCTTGCCGTCCACGACGAGGACGCGCCGATGAGACCGGCGATTTGTGCGGTCGATGCGCAGGGAAAGGGTGGGATGATAATAGGCAAACTTGCAGCCGGCTTCCTGCATCATGCGAACGTCCGAGTTGTCGAGGCCCCAACCCGAGCCGATGCCGTCGAGGAGAAGGCGGACTTCCACACCCGCCCGGGCGCGCTCGCAAAAAGCGTCCCGGAACTGCCGGCCGATCTCATCCGAATGCAGGATGTAGGTCGCGAAGTTAACCGTCCCCTTGGCGGAGCCGATCGCCTTGAGCATGGCGGGGAAATACTCGTCGCCATTAGCCATTAACTCGATCTTGTTGCCGCCGATCGGGACCGGATCGGAGAGCGCCAGGGCAGAGGCGAAAAACTCCGGATCGCGCACTGAGAAAGTGTGCTCGAGATGATACTCCAGGGTGTGCCGGCGGATAAAAAAGAGGCAAAAGATCAGGACGACAACAAGAAACACAAGGCTCAGGCCGATCCATTCCGCCAGGGCAAACCGCCACCACTGTTGATGGAGCCAGTGCGACGAACGCGCGCGTTGCTTGGCCATTGGTGCGGAATTCCAGACTGAATCGGCCTGGGCGCGCCAAACGAGCGGGTTTCGCCGCGAAAGTTTCGCCTAGTGCGCCTTCTTGGCGAAATCTTCCACTGACATCACAACGTCCCGGTCATCGAACGGTACGTGCGAAGAGGATGCAAACCTGAAAGCCGTGCGGCTGGTCCGGACTTCCTTAATCGTAAAGTGGACGGACCGCATTCGGATATCGAACAGCAGGGTCAATCCTACTTTACGAAACCGCGCATCGGTCTCCTTGATCCAATCCTTGAAGCGGTCCGGATTGAAGGTGCCCATGTCGCGGGTGAGAACGATATGGACGAGGTTGCGGATCGCCTCGCGCTGCTCCTTCGGCCGGGAATGCATCAAGATCATAGATACGACGGAAGCAGAAGCGGTACCTTGGAATGGTGGCTTGCGGGATCACAGCTGCAAGTCGAGAGGTATCCACAGCACCGCCAAACCGGCGCTTAAGGGCGGCTAAATTGACTTCAAGAAGCTGACCTTTAGGTTCAGCCCATTGCACGGGCACTCTGAAAAAAACGAGCGGCGATTCATTAAGCTCATCATCGGCGGCATCGTTGGTTTGTTTCTTTTCATTACGCTCGCCGTCGTCGGAGTCCGGCTTTTTCATCAGTGGCAGGAACGCCACCTGGTTCGCGTCGCTGCGGCGCATCTGAGCGGCAGCGACCCCAAGGCGGCGATGTTGACCGCCAGGCGGGCCTTGCAAATGAACCCGGACAACATAGCCGCGGCCCGGCTCATCGCCCAAATCGCCGATCGTGGCGGAGACAAGGCGGCGCTGGAATGGTGGCGCAAGGTAGTCGCGCATCCGCAACACACCTCCGACGACGTCCTGGAACTCGTTCGTTTGGCTTTGCGGTTCAATGATCGTGCGACCGCGGAGAAAGCTCTTTCGTCTCTCGGTGACGCGGCCAAACAGACGGCTGGCTATCATGCAGCCTGTGGGCGTCTCGCCGAAATAAAGAAGAACATTGCGGAGGCCGAGAGCGAATGGACGCAGGCCAGCGCGCTCGCCCCGGACAATCTCGGTTACGAATTCCAGCTGGCCTTGATTCGCCTGGACTCGAACGATTCCGCGAAGCGGCAGGCGTCTCAGGAAATCCTTGAGCGATTACGGGCCGACCCAAAGCAACGCGCGGGGGCCACTCGCGCTTTGATCATTGATGGTGTTGCCCATCGTGCTGACGTCAAACGCATGCAGGCCCTGGCCGCCGAACTCCAAGGATATCCGGAGGCGACTCTCGCAGACAGGCTCCTTTATCTCGAAATTCTGCGGCAGCTTCACGATCCCACTTTTGAGGAATACCTGAGCAAGCTGGAGCGCGAAGCCGTTTCCAATCCGGTCGACTTGGCCAGTTTGTTTTCCTGGATGAGCGGCAACGAGACCGCGTCCGCCGGGATAGAATTTGCCAGGACTTTGCCGGCGGAATCCCGGGAAAAATGGCCGGTGCCGCCCGCGATTGCCGCGCTGTATTCCGGCGCAAAGGATTGGCCGGGCCTCGAGGAGATGACGCGAAATACAAATTGGGAGTCTCACGATTTTCTTCGTCGCGCTTTTCTCGCGCGCGCGTTGCGAGGTCAGGACAAGACGCTTCCTTCAGAGCAGGAGTGGGTCGCTGCCCAAAAGGAGGCTTCCACCCAGCCTCAGTCTCTTCTGATGCTGGCACGCACCGTGGCTTTGTGGGGCTGGGAAAACGAGACCGCCGAACTGCTTTGGATTCTGGCTAAGAATGACGACACCAGGGTGGAGGCGCTCCAGACGCTGTACCAGCACTACGCAGAGAAGCGCGATACCGCCGGCCTTTACCGCACACTCGTTAAGCTCGTTGAGACCCTGCCGAACGATTTGGTTCTCCAAAACAAACTGGCCCAGGTTTCCCTGCTTCTCGGAGCGGACGTGGAGCGCGCTCGAAAAATCGCCGCGGAACTGGCAAACAAGGATCCTTCAAACGCTTCGTTCCTGTTGACCTATGCTTTTTCCCTCTATACCAAGGGCGATATCAAGGGGGCGCTGCAGGTAATGGATAAACTAACCCCGGATCAACTGCGCGACGCATCGTTGGCGGCTTATTATGGCGTCGTTCTGGCCGCCGCAGGCGAGAAGGAGAAAGCGCGCGAATACCTTCGCCGGGCGAGCGAGGCAAAGTTGCTCCCCGAAGAAAAAGCTCTAATCGCCAAGTCCGAGAGCGGACTGAACTGAGCGAAGGCAGCGCGCGTCCGCAAAAGCGAAGCGGCTGTCTCCTTTCGAAGGTGGCCGCCTCATTTCAGATAGACAAGGAAACAAGAAACCCAGCTTTAACCGATTGATGCCGTCTTCTGGGCCGCGCGGCGCCGGCGAAGAATTTGCGTGAACGAGACGGCGGCGATCAATCCAACAACCGGGAAGAAAGCGCTCATCTCGGGCATCGCTCCAACCGTTGCCCGGAACGCGACCGGCAGAATATTCAGCTGCCAGGTAACGACAGCGGCACAGGCCGTAGCAGCGGTTAATGCAGCGACGCAGCAGAGCGCGCGGAGCAGCGGACTAATTTTCATTTTGATTTTTGTTTTGGTCTAGCCAGGCGTTTATTATCAAATTCAACCCGGTCTTTCCTTGATGTTTTCTATAATTATCAGAATTGAGTCGCAAGATCAATAATTAATTTGGTGCTCCGCAAAAATTCCGGGCCTTTGGTGCGGTCGCAGAGAGGGGAAAACTGGTCGCCGGCCCCACCCTTCGACGAAGTGCGGTTTGCGGAGTCGATCGATCCTTCTGGGCGGCTGCTTCAGCAAATCCTGTGTTTCAGGTCGCGAAGACGTCCGCCTTCCTGCCGTTAGCGGCTTTCGCGGAGGGCGCGGCGGCGTGCAGCAGCGACTGGGATCAGGCAGACGGCAAGCGCCATAAGACCGGCTTGGATTCCGCTCGATTCAGGCACCACCGCAACCACACTAATATTATCGAGCGTGCTTCCGCCCACGGTATACGAGGGATCGTAATTTGTCGGGAAATGGGAGGTGTCGAGAAACGCCAGCGTGGTCGACGAGGAATTGGCCACAAACGTAAAGCTGAAGGACGTCCAGTCGTGGGCATAATAGGTATCGCCCGTGTGGGTGAAATCCTGTGTCCAAATCGTCACCGCACCACCGATAAGCGAAGCGGTAAAAGATGCCAGGGTCGTAGCCAGTTCTTCATTGTTCCCGTAGAAAAAACTCAATTGGTACGACTGTCCGGCGGTCGTTGCGAACGTCTGCTGGATCGAGAAATTCTGGGAGAGCGGTCCCCCGCCAACAAGATCCAGAAATTGGCTCCCATTCTGTGGGGCATGAACAGGGCCGTACAAATCAACGCTATGGCTGAAACTCCAGCCTGGAATGGCATCGCTCAACGGAATGTAGGCCAGATCTTCCGACGCGTAATAGTTCGTGTAGGTGCGCCGATCGTTTTGCTCGAAGTCCCCGTTGACCAACAGATTCTGGGCAAAGGTTTGTTGCCGGGCGGCGATAGTCAGAAAGGCGGATAGGAGGAACGCCCAACTCAGCGAAGTCAACGGTCGTACCCGGCCAAACATGCACATCGAGCGTGGATTCTCACAGATTCTGCCAGGTAAAAAGGCTGTGTTGAAATTCTTTCTGCAGTCCCTCGAAATCCGCGGTGCGACAGACAAGCTGGAAGCGAATTTGATCGGTTGCGCGATTCACAAATAGGAGAGAGCCCGTATAGGTTTCCCCGTAGAAGGTGTAGCTCCAGGACATCCGGAAGGTTTCTCTTCTCGCGATGGGGAACTGGTTTATCTCCTGTGAAATCAGAGTGACATTCGTGCTCCCGGCCGGCACCGATCTTAATACTTCAGCCACCAGCGGCTTTGTCATCGTCTCATCAAACCGGGGCGCGGCGCCCAAGACAGACTTCGTTATGGAGGCTTCGGCCTGCGCCTTTTGGTGTGGGTGCAAAACCAACTTCGTGGGGCTTCCCGAGTAATCCCAATCTCGCGGGGGCACGTAGGTGACCTCTTTTCCTGACTCAAGAAACACCAGTTTGCGGACCTTGAATCCCTCCGACTTGTATTCTAAAAGCTTCGGGGTCAGGTCCAAATCAGCGCGCGCAACGCCAGCGCAGAGCAGACCAATAAAAGCGATAATCAAGGCATATACCATCGGCTTTTAATGTAGTTGTAGAGCATTAGCGTTCCCGGAGGCGTATTGGTGTTGAAGTCCGTATCAAAATACCACTGACGAAGCGGCGGAGCGTAAACGGCAGAATCCCAGGTGCCGACTGCTTGTTTGCTGTTGTAGAGTTCAACCATCGACCCGTAGTAGGTAAAGGTCTTGTTATCCCAATTCTCGATGAAGCGCGGGAAGTTCTCTGCTCCGCCGGAATAATGGCAACCCGCGGTCGGAACGATACCGGACACGATGGCCGTGTTCACCGTGGTGTTACTCGCAGTAGAATTGTTCGAATTCGTGTCCACCCAGGCGTTTGAGAGGATGTTCACGGCATCGGCAATGACAGAGGCCGGCCTTGAACTCTTGTCGTAGGTGGACACGGTCGGGTTGAGCGGATCTCCGTTGTTCGAGGGCACGGTGCCGTTGCCAGTGTTATAGTCTCCCTGGATGTAGACTGGGTTGGCGCTCGCGACCGTCAGGCCGCCATAAGGAAGAACCTTTCCGCCTTTCAGTCTGATTCCGCGGCGAGTCGACGGGGTGTAGCTTGTGTCCGTGATGTAGACAACTCCATTCCAACGGGAGGAGTGGATATAGTTAGGGCTGGTTGAGGTAGCGGGACAGCCCCCGCCAACACAGGTCAGGCTGGTATTGATCGAGCCGACGTCGAGCGTCGTCAGGAGAACGGATGAGTCCTCGCGCTCGTCCCGGATCGATTTCGACGGGGTTACGTTAAGCGCGGTGTTGATGGCATTGTACAGCTTCAAGTCGTTACCGGTGCTCGAGCTTGTCACGGTCGTTCCGTCAAACTTCTTGATCGTCCTGGTGCCGCTCGCCGAATCGATCAGGATCTTGATAGCAGCTTGGTCGTAGTAACGCTCGTCTTGAAGCGGATCCGCGTACCGCACGCCGGTGGATGGGTTAATTGTGGGGATGTCTATCAGTTCGTGATAGCTGTCGTTGTTCGGATTGGAATCTCCATTGTTGAAGATACGCGAGGCGTCGAGTCCGAAGGGTTGCTTGGCGGGAGCGACATCCGGCGGAGACAAGAGAAACAATGGCGGAGTGGGAGGGTCGGTGCGGCAATCCCCCGGCATATAGGCATTGTAGAATTTGCCCCCATAGGTGACCTTGTCGAAAAACTGAAGGGTATTGTGTGCGGTATAGAGATCGGAGTTGGTGTGAACCGGCCCGGTAACCTTGAAGAGCGGCCCCGGATGGATCTCGAGTGGGTCCACGTAAAAGATCGCGAAAGCCCAGGGCGACACCTGCTCCTTTTGAAAAATACGCCGTATTTGGGTCGTGATGTTTCCCTTCAAAGTCGGCAAAGTCACATCCACCGAAGCGATATAGTTGTAGGTCGCGTTGGTCGGTTGTTGTCCCACGCCGGGAGTCGGGGGCGTGGAATTCCCCATTTGGACGAGCTGGGGATCCACCGCGACGATCTTATAGTTTGAAATCGTTTTGGTGGTATCGGCACTGCGCGTTGCCGTGAAGTTGGGGACATTAGGGAATTGCGTGGTAGTGGGCAGCGGGAGATCAGAAGCATCAAGGTCGTCCGTCGAGGGCGCGACGTTCGTTTGCTTTCGGCAGGCTTCCCGCCAATAACCGAACATCAAATCGATGGTTCCGTCACCGATCGCGACCGCATTCTCGAGAGTATCACTGCGCTGCACGTTGCGGTTAATCGTCTGGGTGTATTCAAAGGACACACCTACCAGGACCATGAGAGTGGCGAGGACGGACATGACAACCACGATGGCCGAACCTGCTTCAATCTGTCGGAGTGAGATTTTCATTGTTTTATTGTCATGCGAGTTCGAATCGGCACCTGCCCGTTCAACAGGATGTTCGCCGACTTGAACCCGCGGTTGCTGAACTTGAGGTCTGACGTCGACAAGTCGATCGCGGCGACGAAGCGGTAATAAAGAGCACCGGACGCCGTCGATGGGACACTAAAAGGGTTCGGGGAAATAATATTCTGACCCATGACTGAAAACGTCTTTTTCGTCGTTGGCCCGGTCCAATGTAACTCCTGGTCCTGGATGATGTAGGAGCAACGGTCCGTAACAAAACAGGGGATGTTGCCCAGGCCGGCGTCAATGGGGACCGGCACATTGTTTTTCAAAGTAAGCGCGGAGGTCTTGCCGTTGTTGCTTACGGAGACCGCTGTGATGTCATCTTCAATTCCATGCCCGGGAATAATCAAGCGCTGGCCAACCGTAATCGTGGGAGGGTTGGATTTGGTCCACAAGATCGTAACGGTCTTTTGAAGGGTAGTTACGTCGCTGATTACCTTGTAGGGGCCGCTGGCAAAGAGCTGAAAGGCAATTCCGGGGGCGGCCGTTGGCGCCGGGGTCGGCGTTGGGGTGGCATTAGGATTAGGTGTCGGCGAAGGGCTCCCGTTTATATCAACCAGCTGCGGAAGCGAAACAGAGCCGTGGAGGTCCTGGACCATTTGCAGCATGGCCGTGCGGGCCTGCTGGTGCGCCCCATTAACAGCAATGTTTTTCGATGCGAGAATCGTGCCGATATTGAGCAGCGAGTAGATGACCAGCCCAACGACCCCAACAAGCACAGTCGTGAATATCGTCTCTACCAGCGTGGTGCCGCATTTTTGCGAAGATAATCTCATAGGCTTAGATGTCAGAGACGCGAAGCACGCTCATGGTCGTCTTGTAGGTGCGATTGAGGTACGTGTAATCGACCGTAACGGTTGCGCGATAGACGGGAACCACTGCTCCGGTGGGAGCGTAGGTTGGACTCACATCCTGGATCACAGTCGTCATCGTTCCAGAGACGATCACGCCCGTGGCAGGCTCCTTGTAAATCGCGACCGGGTTAACGACATGCGTGCCGACCGTGAGGTCGTATGTCGGCGCTTTCCCGGCACAAATACTGGGGTAATCCTTGGGAACTTGAATCCGAACTACCCCATCACAATCGGCGGTGGGATTCATCTTCTGCGGATTGAACGGTTGGTAGGCGAGGAACCGGTCGATTTCGTTTTGGGCCACGGTTTGCGCGCCTGTCGAATTACGGCTCATGCTCGCGATGGAGTTCGCTTTGGTGAGCGCGGTGAGGGAGCCCGCGACTCCAATTCCGATAAGCGTGATGGCAAAAACGGCTTCAACCAGAGTGAAGCCGGCGGCAGACCTTGCCGAATGAATATAATGATTATTGAAAATCATATTAAACCTCACAAGCATCGAATGTGCCAATCCCGTCCTCAGTCCGCGCGGACGGTCGAGCGAGAGCGGGAGAGCTTTCGACCGCGCGGCTCCGTCTAGTTATAGGGCGACCAGAACGATACGTCGGTCACGTCTGAGAGGGCCGTTTTCGTCGCGGCCGGCACGGCAGGCATGTCGTCCACAGTTTGCGGTCCGTAGGTGTTCCCCAGAATGTCCCTTCCGGTCAGGTAGAGATTGGTCCCCTTTTTTAGGTAGTTCGTCCAATCGGCGACGCTGATCGGGTCGTTTGTCTTCTTGTTGGTTTCGATCGCGTACATGTCACAGGCGTTGTCGATCAGGCGCAGATCGTTGAGGATCCGGCTTGCTTGCGAGCGCTTCCGGGCCCGGAGAAACCCGGGAACCGCGATCGCCGCGAGGACGGCGATGATCGCCACGACGATCATGATTTCTACGAGGGTGAAAGCTGCTTTAGGTCGCCGTTTGAGAAGCATAATGAATACTTCCTAAGCAAAAGACGTGCCGATGCGATCCGTCCGCCGAGATGGGGCCGGGATTACTTAGGCCCTGCCCGCCGACGCGATCGGAATGATCAGCGGTGAGCGTCCTTAGTCCGACCCGGCCGAACCGCCGAGCAGCTTGGCGATTGAATCCTGAATGTCCGCGATGCACACCGGTTTCTTCAGATAGGCGTCACCGCAAATCTTCAGCGCGCTTTGGTGATCGGCCTCATCCCCGTAGGCTGAGTAATACAGGATCGGGATCTTCGGATTCAGCGCGCGCAATTGCTTACAGAGGTCCACTCCGGTTCCATCCGGCAGCCGCACGTCGAGCATGTAGAGATCGAATCCGACTTCCTTCGCGAGGTCGAGTCCCTCGGCCACACTACCGGCAGTGAGAACCCCGTAACCGCAATCTTGCAGGAGAGCGGCCATCATCAGGCGGGTGTCCTGGTGATCATCGACGTGGAGAATGCGGGCTTTCGTCTTTTCCATCGCGTTCGCAGAATCTAGCAACCTCCGCTGGCTGACAAGCAATTACGGGAGCCCTGCGGCCTTTGGAAAGGCGGAGCTTTTTTATTGACCCTTTGTGCGGCCAAAGGCATAAGCGCTTTGCCTGATGATCGAGCCCCGGCAGTCGCTTCGCGTTCTTTGTGCGGATGACAACGTGCTCGTGCTCGACATGCTGTCCAAGACCTTGCAGTCGGCCGGGTATCACGTCGAAGTCGCCTCCGACGGGCGCGCCGCCGTCTCCCGTGTGCAGGAAGATCCGGATTTTTTCCACTTAATCGTGACTGACACCCGGATGCCCCACCTGGACGGCTTTGGGGTCGTGCAGCAAGCACGCTCCGCCGGTTTCGCTGGAAAAATCATCGTCTTCGCTAATGCACTTAGCGCCGAAGACCGGAAACGGTATGCCGATTTACAGGTCGATCGGGTGATCGACAAGCCGGGCAAGTCCGGCGAGTTGGTGGGCGCGATTACAGAATTGCACGCCGTCCTCCCCGAGTCTTAGACCGCGGCCATTGCGCGCGTGGACGTTGCCGGCGCCATCGCGCGCAGCTTCGATATGACGGCAGGTATGATCTCGAGCGCCTTATCGACGTCGGCTTCGGTATTGAACCGGCCGAACGAGAAACGCATGCTGCCGCGCATTCGCTCAGCCGGAAGATTCATGGCGCGCAAGACATGGGAAGCCTCGAGCTGGCCCGTGCGGCAGGCGGACCCGGCGGAACAACAGAGCTGCTGGCGATCGAACATCACGAGCGCGGCGTCCGCTTCTATTCCGACGAAGGAAACGTTCGTCGTGTTCGGCAATCGCTCGGCGCGATTTCCATTTACGAACGTATCCGGTATTCGTTCCAGGAGACCGGTTTCAAACCGGTCTCGCATCGCGCGCACCCTGCTGTCTTCCTCCGCGAGCGTCGCTGCCGCGCATTCCGCCGCCTTCCCCAGCCCTACGATCGACGCCACGTTTTCCGTTCCCGCGCGCCGGTTGTTTTCCTGGCTGCCACCGATCATAGACGGTTTGAACGCGGAGCGCTTATTCGCGTAGAGCGCGCCCACGCCTTTGGGTCCATGCAGCTTGTGCGCGGACAGCGCGAGCGAATTGATCGTCGTATCGGCCAGCCGGATCGGAATTTTTCCCACGGTCTGGATCGCGTCGGTATGGAACAAGACGCGTTTCCGGCGCGCGATCTCCGCGATTTTCTCCACAGGGAACAACACCCCGGTTTCGTTGTTCGCCCACATCGCGGTAATCATGGCGGTCTGCGGCGTGATCGCGGCTTCGAGTTCGTTCAGGTCCAGGTTCCCGTTGCCGTCGACGCCCACGATCGTGACCGCGCCGCCACGGTTCGCGACCGTCTCACAATGGCGGCGCGTGGCGCTGTGCTCGACCGCGGTCGTCACGACGTGCCGGCGATTCGGGTCG
>Ga0193716_1001471_pt1 | contig 13672 bp, 7 predicted proteins | sample U2c1metaG_FD_145901 | JGI IMG/M metagenome (GOLD analysis project Ga0193716, IMG submission 145901) | Soil microbial communities from a riparian zone of the East river system, Colorado, United States - U2c1 | ecosystem: Environmental > Terrestrial > Soil > Riparian zone | place: USA: East River...
GCCGTTGACCAGCCCCATGAGAATCCCCATGACACCCATCATGACGAGCATGCCCGGCTGCACGGTCACCTGCACGAGGATCACGCCGAGCCACAGCACGAGGCTCGCGAGCAGCACCCGGGGACCGCCGTACTTAGTCGCGAGGCGCCCGGCGACCACGGTGGACCACACGGCCAGGAGCGACACGAACAGCACGCCGCCGATGAGCATCTCGGAGCCGACGTCCAGCTCCTCGGCGACGAACGTGGTGCCCTGGCTGGACAACACCTGGATACCGTTGTTGTAGAACAGGAACGCCAGCAGGAAGAGCGCTGCCTTGCGCCGGTGCCGGACCAGTTCCCGCATCATCGTGCGGAACTGGACCTTCGTGAAGTCACCCGCGACCGCGCCGGCCTCGGGCCGCAGCGTCGTCGCCGGCAGGCCCTTCACCGACATGGTCGTGAACCCGGCCCACCACAGACCGGCCAACACCAGACAGACGACCAGCGCCGTGCCATCGTCGATGCCGAACAGGTCGTGCCCGATCATCAGCACCGCGCCGATCACCAGGATCACGGCGGTGCCGAGGAACCCGGCCGCCGACCCGATGGCCGACACCTTCGCACGTTCGGCCGGCGCCGCGATCTCGGGCAGATAGGTGTCGTACACGACGATCGACGCGCCGAGCGCCAGTGTCGCGACCACGAACAACCCGCCGCCGAGCACATAGTTCGACTCGGTGACGAGCGCGAGCGCGACGGTCGCGATGCTGCCGGTCAGCGCGAGCACGCCGAGCAGGAGGTTGCGCGGCAGTCTGCGAGCCAGCGCGCCGGCCCCCGGTAACACAAGTGCCTGCAGGAAAAGGGAGATCGACACCAGGTACGGGTAGAACGACTCGGCACGCACCTCGATACCGAGTGGGTGCACGAAACCCGCCGGGTTGGCGGCGTCCGCGGTGATCTCCGTCAGGTACGGGCCATAGAACGTGGACGTGACGATCGTGGTGAACACCGAGTTCGCCCAGTCGTAGGCGTACCAGGCGCGGCGGACCTTGCGTTGGTTGGTAGGTGGCTCGGTGGCCACCTGGGTATCGACGGTGTCGGGCAGCAGGGTGGTCATCGGAACTCCCTCAGGTCAGCTCGTCGCGGATGATGTCGAGCACCTGGCCGGCGTGCTGCTCGGCGAAGAAATGCCCACCGGGGAATAGCTGGCAGGCGAACCGAGCGCTGGTCTGCGCCGACCAGCCGCGTAACTCCGGTTCGGTCGCTCTGGGGTCCGTCCATCCGCCGAGCGCGGTCAGTCCGATGTGGAGCGGCGACTCCTCGCGATAGGTGTAGGCCTCGTTGACCGAGAAGTCGGCCCGCATCATCGGCAGGAACGCCTCGAGCAGCTCCGGGTCGCGCAGGAGCAGGTCGGGGGTGCCGCCCATCTTGCGCAGCTCGACGACGAGCTGTCCGGTCGGCAGGTCGCGCAACTGTAGGCGCTTCTCCGGTAGCTGCGGCGCGGGCCGGCCGGACACGAACAGGTGCGCCGGCGCCGGCAGCCCGACCTCGCGGATGCGCCTGGCCAGCTCGAACACGACGAGCGCGCCCATGCTGTGCCCGAACAACGCGTAGGTCCCGGTGAACTGGTCACGCAGACTCGACACCACGTCATCCACAAAGGACCGCACGTCGCGGTGCGGCACCTCGCGCAGCCGCTCCGCGCGGCCCGGCGGCTGCGTCGGGCAGTAGACGATGCCATCGCCGGCGAGCCGCTGCCACGGCGCGAACGCGGCGGCGCTCGCACCGGCGTGGGGAAAGCAGAACACCCGCGTGGCCGCGGTGTCCGGCGCGCCGAACGGCAACCAGCGGGTGGTCTGGGCGATCTGGACAGTCATGCGGTCACCTTGGGCATCCCCGCCGGCCCCCACGTGGTGGCGACGAACTCGGGGTCGTGGGTGTTGCGGACGTTGAGCTGCACGCAGATCGTGATCAGCACGGCGTCGCCGATCAGCTCGAGGCCGATCGCGACCGCGATGAACCACGAGTCGGGCAGCACCAGGAACGCGCCGATGCGTACCAGCACACGGGTGAGGAAGTAGCCGACGCCGATCAGCGTGGTGATCCTGGCGGTCCGCTGGTACACGGTGCTGCCCTGCGACGACTGCGGCATCGCCACGAAGTCGTTGGAGGCGGCCGCGAACAGCGGTTTGCCGGCCAGCACAGACGCCGCGCAGAACGCCGCCATGACGACGTCGACGGCGGCGACCGGCAGGAAGAACAGCGACAGCTCACGCGAGATGACCGCGATCACCGCGGACAGGAACACGAACGCCATCACCATGCCGGCGATGAACCCCCTGCCGTTGCGCCGGTCCATTGTGTACAGTCCGCCGGCGACGATCAGCGCCAGCGCCGCGCCGAGCTCGATGCCGAGCAGGTTCGACGCGACGAGGAACGTGAGGCTCGGCACCAGCGTGTTGCGGATCATTCTCGGCAGCGCGACCACCAGCACCTTTCCGGTGGCACGCCACGAGTTCTCCGGCAGCTCCTCGAGCTTGGGCGTCGGTCGGCCACGTAGCCACGCAGGGGTGTTCATGTCGCCCCCTCGCAGGCTCGGTGGCGCCGTTCACGGTCGCCCTGTGTCATTGATTCACTCGCAAGCTCGCTCATAACAGCTCCAGTGTCAGGTAGGGCGGCGGTGGCTGGATCTGCGACAGGTCCGACTCGAACACCAGCCGGTTGCCGTCTCGCTCGGCCTCGGTGAACCCGGCGAACGCGTAGGTCACGTACATGACCCGGTTGCGGCCGGTCTCCACGAACTCGGCGCGCAGCGTGGCGCCGTCCGCCTTCGCGAGGCCCATCACGTGGTTCAGCAGCACGGTGCCGACCCCGCGGGACATCACCCGGCACGACATCAGCATCATGCGCAGGTGCCAGTGCGGCTTGCCCTTCTCGACCAGCGCGAGGCCGATCTTGCCGTAGCTGCCGTACCGGTCGGTGAGCGACGCGACCAGCAACACGTGGTCGTCGGACTGGCGCAGCTCGTCCAGCTCCTCGTAGGAGTACGTGCGGCCAGTCGAGTTGAGCTGGTTGGTGCGGACGGTCAGCTCCTCCGCACGCTGCAGGTCCTCCCGCGCCGCGCGGCTGATCGTGAAGTGCATGTCCAGTGTGGACAGGAACTCCTCCGACGTGCCGGCGAACTCGTGCTCGATCTGGTTGCGGGCGGCGTCGCTGCGGTACATGTGCCGGCGCAGCTTGGACTCGTCGGTGACGAACTTCGGCACGAACGCGGGCTTACTGAGCGTCGCGAGGTCCAGCGCGTCGACAGTGACGACCGCCGGGTGCGTGTGGTTGACCTCCGCGCGCTCGAACTCCTGGTCGTCCACGAACGCGAGCGTGTCGATGCCGATGTTGATGGCCTTGGCGATCTGCTCGATCGACGACGACTTCGGGTTCCAGTTGATCTGCGGGTACAGGAAGTACTCGTCGAGGCCCAGCTCGCGCAGCTTCGCCATCGCGGTGTCATGGTCGTTCTTGCTGGCGATGGAGTGCAGCACGCCGAGCTCGTCGAGCCGCTCGAGCTCGGCGACCACCTCGGGCCGCACGGTGACCTCGCCGTCCTCCAGGATCGTGCCCTGCCATAGCGTGTTGTCCAGGTCCCAGACCACACACTTGATCTTCCCGCGCCTGGCGAGCGCCTCGGTGTGGTCGACCACCACACTGTCCACAGTGGTCATTACGCTGCCTCCCGGTACGCCTCGCCTGCGATGAACGTCTGCTGCAGCTCGGTGCTGCCCTCGATGATCTCCATGATCTTGCTGTCGCGGTACAGGCGGGCGGCCGGATAGTCCTGGCTGCACCCGTTGGCGCCGTGGATCTGCACCGCGTCGTTGGCGGCCGCGACGGCCGAGGTGGACGCGAAGTACTTCGCCACCCAGGTCGCCATGATCGTGGCCGGGTCGCCGGACTCCTTGAGCCGCCCGGCCTCCTCGCACAGCAGCCGCGCCGCGCGCACGTTCGTCACCAGGTCGGTGATCTTGCGGCGGATCAGCTGCAGGTCGCGGAGCTTGCCGTCGGCCACCGCGCGCGTCGAGGTATAGGCGACGCACGCGTCGAGGCTGGCCTGGATGATGCCAACCGACCCGCACGCGACGCTGTAACGGCCCATGTCCAGTGCGCCGGTCATCACCATGCCGGCCGCCCAGCCACGCGGACCGAGCATCGCCGAGTCCGGCACGCGGACATCGTCGAACACGATCTCGGCGATCATGCTCGACCGGGTGCCGAGCATGTTGGGCACCGGCGTGATCGTGACGCCGGGGGCGTCGGCCGGCACGAGGAACGCGCTCATCCCCGGGCCGGTGCGGAGGAACACCATCATGACGTCCGCGACCTGGCCGCCGGTGATCCACTTCTTGTGTCCGTTGATGACCCAGTCACCGCCGTCCTCGACGGCGACGGTGCCGGTGGCGGTGGCGTCACTGCCGTTGTCCGGTTCGGACAGACAGAACACGCCGAACGTCTCCCCGGAGATGAGCCGGGGCAACAGCTCCGCGTGTTGCGCGGCGCTACCCCGCCGCCACACGGCCCAGGACACCATCGTGTGTACGGTGAGCATGCTGCGCAGCCCAGAGCAGCCCCGGCCCACCTCCTCGTGGATCTTGCCGAGGGTGACCATGTCCAGCCCCGCGCCACCGTCCTCGGCCGGCACGAACGGCGCCCACAGGCCCAGCTCGCCCACCCGGTCCACAATGGACCGTGGCAACCGTTCGGTCCGGTCCCACTCCTCCGCGTTGGGAATCACCTCGCTGTCGACGAACTCCCGCACCGTCGCGAGGTCGGGCACCGGTGGCCGGCTGACGCCAATGGCCGTGCTGCTCATGGGAACCCTCCTGGTCTTCCTACTCAGATGGCGGCGGCCGTGTCGGCCTCGCCGACGAGCCGGCCAACCAGGTCGGCCATCGCGTTCACCGAGCGGAAGTTGTCGAGCTTCAGCTCCTCGTTGGGAATGCGGGTGGCGAACGTCTTCTCCATGAACATCACCAGCTCCATGGCGAAGAGCGAGTTCACGAAGCCGAGCGAGAAGATGTCCTGGTCGTCGGCCAACTCGATGTCGGGGTACTTCGCCGTGATGAACTGGCGGATCTCGGTGTACGTGTCGGACATGGCGGTTGCTCCTCCTCAGGAGTCGGTGGGGACGGCGGCGAGGTGGTTCTTGGCGCTCTGCGCCTTGTGGTCCGGGCCGTAGCGGTAGAAGCCCTGGCCGGACTTCTGGCCGTGCAGACCGGCGTCGGTCATCTGCTTGAGCAGCGGGCAGGGCCGGTACTTGCTGTCGGCGAAGTGGTCGTACAGCACCTCGACGCTGTAGAGGATCGTGTCGACGCCGATCAGGTCGGCCGTCTCCAGCGGGCCCATCGGGTGGCCGAAGCAGCTACGGAACACCTCGTCGACGGTCTCCGCGGTCGCGACGCCCTCGTACACCAGGTAGGCGGCCTCGTTGACGGTCAGCATCAGCACCCGGTTGGACACGAAGCCGGACGCGTCGTTGACGTCGATCGGCTTCTTGCCCATGGAGATCACGAGCTGGCGCACGCGCTCCAGCGAGTCCGGCGAGGTGTGCACACCCTTGATCAGCTCGACCGCGGGCTTCATCGGCACCGGGTTCATGAAGTGCACGCCGGCGACCTGGGTCGGCCGCGAGGTCCACGACGCGATGCGGGTGATCGGCACGGCGGAGGTGTTGGCCACGAACACCGCGTTCGGCTGGACGATCGCGTCCAGCTTCGGGTACAGCTCCTTCTTGAGCTGCTCGTTCTCCGTGATGTTCTCGATCAGTGAGTCCACTTCGGACAGTTGGCCGAGGTCGGTGCTGAAGGTGATCTTGGCGAGCACCTCGTCCGCGTCGACCGCCGGCCCGCCGAGCATGCGGCTCATCCGGCAGTTCAGCTCGATCTTGTCGCGGGCGACGGCCAGCACGTCCTCGCTGATGTCGACGAGCACCACGTCGTGCCCGACCTGCCCCAGATTCTGTGCGACGCCGGCGCCCATCACGCCCGCGCCGACGACTCCAACCAAAGCCATCGGTCTCTCCCTAACTCGCTAACAGATTGGTGACGACGAGCACCTTGCTCAGTTCCCGAACGGTCGGGTTCTCGATCACGGCGGTGATCGGGACACCGCCGTAGGTGGTGCGGATCCGGCCCATCAGCCGAACGGCGGTCAGCGAATGCCCGCCGAGCTCGAAGAAGTTGTCGTTCGCGCCGACCGCGTCGATGCCGAGGATCTCGCCCCAGATCTCCGCGACCGCCGTCTCGTGGCCCGGTTCCGGCGCCTCGTACGGTGTGGACAGTGCCGGCCGCTCATGCCGTGGTGCCGCCTCGGTCTCGGCCGCGCCGGTCCACGCGGCGAGGCGTGGTGCGAGCGGTCCGGAGGAGATCACCAACTGGCGCACCCGGTTCGCGACGGACAGTGCGCGTTCGAAGATCTCGACGCCCTCGTCCTCCCGCATCCAGTACTCCTTGATGGTGGTGGCCGGCATCGGGTGCTCCGCCTCATCGCGCAGCCCCCAGCCCTCCCAGTTCACGGAGATCCACCGACCGCCCGGAGTGGTCGCGGCGGGCCGGGCATAGGCGTCCATGCCGGAGTTGGCGCAGGCGTACGGCGAGAACCCGAGGCCGCCGAGCACGGAAGAGAGCGAGGAGACGGTCATCCGCAACGGCGCGTCGGGCAACACCTCGTCGAGCACCCGAATGCCGTCGATCTTGGGTCGGAAGTGCGCGTCGCAGGAGGCGAAGCTGACCGACGGGGCCGGGCCGAACGTGCGGTGGTCGGAGCAGCCCGCGCCGTGGATCACCAGGTCGATCGGGCCGAACCGCGCCTCGGCGGCGGCGACCACCTCGGCCATCCGGTCGCGGTCGCCGACGTCGGCGGACAGGGCGAGCACCTCGGCGCCCTTGGCCCGCATCCCCCGCACGGTCCGGATGTGCCGCGCGGCCCGCCCCTCGGGGTGCTCGGCTGAGTAGGTGGCCCACTGGGACTCGGGCGGCAGCTCGGTGCGCGCGGTGAGCACGAGCTTCGCGCCGCGGGTCTCAGCGAGGTGCTCGGCGAGCAGCGCGCCGACGTCGCCGAGGCCGCCGGTGATCAGCACGGTCGCGCCGACACGCAGCGGACTCTCGTTCGTGCCGTCGATGCGGAGCTGGTCGAACGTCTGCACCCAGCGGTCCGCGCGGCGCAGCGCCACGTGGTCGCGGGTCGGCACGCACGCCTCGGCGACCAACTCGGCCGCGAGGTCGGCGAGCGTGCGCTCCGCGGTGCAACCGGGTAGGTCGACGTCCACCAGCCGGCAGCCGAAGTCGGGGATCTCCTGTGCCAGCACGGTGACCAGGCCGACCATGGTGCCCTGCTCGGGATGCGTGAGGTCACCGCCGACCGCCTCGACCGCGCCGCCGGTACACAGCACCAGCTCGAGCGGGCCGGGGGTGTCGGTCTCGGCGAGCGCGCCCGCGGCCACCCGGACCGCGTGGAAACCGAGGCGCTGCGCGGAGTCGAAGTCGGTGGCGGCCAGGCTCCACGCGTGCACGGCGGTGCGGGGACGGCCGAACTCGGACATCACCCGCGTGTAGTCGCAGCGGGAGTTCGGCTCCACCTCGACGATGTGCACACCGTCCACACTGGACACATGCTGGAAGCCGGGGCCGGGCCGGAGCACGACCGTGCCGGCGCCGAGCCGGGTGGCGACGGCCTCGCCCAGCTCGTCCGCGGCGAACACCCACCACGGGCCTCGGTCGGCGGCCGTGACGTCGCTCGGGCGGGCGGGCTTGTTGTGCCACACCGGGTGGTAGAACCAGGTCGCGAGGTCACGCGCCGGCGACGCGCCGGCCGCCGGCACGGCCACCGGCGGCGCGAAGCCAGCACCCGGCTCCAGCCAGTACCGCTGTCGCTGGAAGGGATAGGTCGGCAGCGCGACCCTGCGGCGGTGGCCGTCGTGCAGCGTGGACCAGTCGATCTCCACACCGGACAGCCACTGCTCGACCGCGGCGTTCGCGCTGGTGGCGATCACCGGGGCGATCGACGACGATGCCGCGTCCGGTGTGGCGCGCCGGATTCGGTCGGCGTCACCGAGCGCGGCGACCGCGTCGGCGACGTCGTTCACGATCACCGCGGCCCGGTTGCCGAACCCGGTCCTGCTGGCCTGCACGGTGAACGCCACGTCCGCGAGCACCGCGTCCGGAGTGTCCACAAGGTACTGACGCAGTGCGGCGAGCGACTCGGTCAACGCGTCGGCTGTACGGGCCGACAGCACGAGCGCGTGCGGCCCGGCCTGTACGGGCCGTGCCGGTGCCGGCTCCCGTTCCTCCAGCACGACGTGCGCGTTGGTGCCACCGAGGCCGAACGAGCTGACGCCGGCCCGGCGCGGATGCGCGCCCCGCTCCCACGGCCGGTTCTCCGGCAACACCGCGAACTTCTTTCCGGCGGCGGCGAGCGCGGGGTTGGGCGTGCGGTAGTTGCGGGTGCCGGGTAGCTGCGCGTTGTCGACCGCGAGAGTGGCGCGGATCAGTCCAGCGACCCCGGACGCGCGGTCGAGGTGGCCGACCGACGGCTTCAGCGACGCGAGCACGGTCGGCGTCTGGCCGGTGTGACTCGCGAACGCGCGGTCCATGGCCGCGAGCTCCACCGAGTCACCGAGGTTCGTGCCGGTGGCGTGGCATTCGACGTAGCCGATGGTGTCCGCGTCGACGTCCGCGACCTCGTGCGCGTAGGCGATCACGTCGGTCTGACCGTCCGAGCCCGGCGCGGTGAAGCCGGCCTTGTTGCGCCCGTCGTTGTTGGACGCCGAGCCGATGACCACCGCGTACACGTGGTCGCCGTCGCGCTGGGCGTCGGAGAGCCGCTTGAGCACGACCACGCCGACCCCGTTGCCGATGACGCTGCCCGCGGCGTCCGCGTCGAAGCTGCGGACGTGCCCGTCGGCGGACACGATGCCGCCCTCCTCGTAGGTGTACCCGGTGGCCTGCGGCACTTCCAGCGAAGCGCCGCCGGCGAGGGCGACGTCGCTGTCGTAGGTCAGCAGGCTCTGTATCGCGAGGTGCACGGCGACGAGCGAGGTCGAGCAGAAGCTCTGCACGGCCACCGCCGGCCCGGTCAGCCCGAGCTTGTAGGAGACCATGTTGGACAGTGAGTCGCTGTTGTTTCCCACCGCCCACTGGACTTCCGGCGTGGTGGCCATGATGTCCGCGCGGGTCCGCACGTTCGCGAACCCGTACTTCGACAGCCCGCAGCCGGAGAACACACCGACCCGGCCGGGCACCTTGTTGGGCTGGTAGCCGGCGCGTTCGATGGCCTCCCACGAGCACTCCAGGAACAGCCGGTGCTGCGGGTCGGTGACCTCCGCCTCGCGGGGGCTGAACCCGAAGAACGCGGCGTCGAAGTGCTCGATGTCGTTCAGCGGGGCGCCGCGGCGGACGTAGCGCGGGTCGGCGAGCAGCGCGGGGTCCACGCCGGCCGCCATCAGCTCGTCGTCGCCGATGTCCCGGATACCGGGGATTCCGTCGGCGAGGTTCGCCCAGAACTCCTCGACCGTGTCGGCGCCGGGGAACCGCCCGGACATCCCGACGACGGCGACGACCGAGTCAGCGTCACGATCACTCATGGTTTCCCTCACCTGCTCGTCCGACGCGACTCGGGCCGCCAGAACAACCGTAGGTCGGCCAACCCATTGCCCAGTAACTGATCAGTTCTCACGCCCGGCACCCCGTTTACGCAGGTTGGCCTTGCGGTTGGCGCTGCGGTCCTTACGCTCGGCCGCTCTGTCCACACTGGACTCGGCGGTCCGCTCGGCGTCGAGCAGCCGGGCCAGTGCGCCGACCGTCGGCGCCTCGTAGAGCACGTGCGGGGCCAGCTCGTCGATCGACAGCCGCCGCCGGATCCGGATCATGATCTCCACGCCGACCAGCGAGTTGCCGCCCAGCTCGAAGAAGTTGTCCTCCGTGCCGACCTGTTCGAGCCCGAGCAGGTCGGCCCACACGTCGGCGATCGCCGTCTCGACCGTGCCGGCCGGCGCGACGAACGCGGTGTTCAGGTCGGGCCTCGGGTGCCGGCCGTTGCCGCCCGCCTCCGCCGTGTGCGCGGCGACCGCGAGGTCGACCGTGAACATGCCGCTCGCGGCGACCATGCCGGCGAAGTCCTGCGTGCTCACCACGACGAGCGGCTGCCCGTTCGCGAGCGCACGCCGGAACGAGCGCCAGCCGGCCTCGAAGCTGATGCCGAACGTCTTGCGGAAGCCGCGGAAGAAGTCCTGCACGTCCGAGCTGTAGCCGGTGAGGCCCGACGCCCAGGCGTTCCACTCCCACTCGCCCCAGTTGACGGCGATCGTGCGTGGCCCGTCGGGCCGCTGCGCCGCCTGCTGGGCGTAGGAGTCGAGGAACGCGTTGGCCGCGCAGTAGTCGACCTGGCCGGGGCCGCCGCCGGTGGCGGACGTGATCGACGAGAACAACGCGATGAAGTCCACGTCCAGGTCCCGCACGGCGCGGTCGATGGCGAGGGTGCCGGCGACCTTGGGCGCGAGCACCTTCTCGATCTCGGCCCTGGTCTTGAACTGCATGAGGCCGACACCGGGCAGCCCGGCCGCGTGCAGCACGCCGTCCAGCCCGCCGAACCTGGTGACCGCGGCCCGCACGGCGGCGTCCACATCGGACTGGTCACTGACGTCGCCGGTGACGATCTCGACCTCGGCGCCCAGTTCCTCGAGCTTCAGTACTCCTTCGAGCCTGCGGCGCACCTGGTCGTTCACGTCCGGCTTGGCCAGCACGGCGTCCCACGTGTCGCGCGGCGGCAGCCCGGTGCGGCCGAACAGCACCAGCCTGGCCTTGTGGTCGCGGGCAAGGCCCTCGGCCATGGCGAGGCCGATACCGCCGAGTCCGCCGGTGACCAGGTAGATCCCGTTGTCCCGCAACAGGGTCGACTCCTCGGTCGACTCGACCCGCTCGTAGTCGGGCAGCCAGCGCCGGCCCCGCCGCAGCGCGACCATGGGCTCGGTGGCGCTGTCGCCGACCTCGACCGCGAGCGCGTCGACGACGCGGGCCGGGCTCGCCAGCTCGGCCCGGTCCAGGTCGACCAGCCGGCACCGGGTGCCGGGGTACTCGACCGGCACCAGCCGGACCGGGCCAAGCAACGTGGCGTTCTCGGCATTGAGGTCCTCCGCGCCGGTGACCTGCTGACTGCCGGCGGTGACGATGTCGATCGCCCACTTCTCGGCGCCGAGGTCACTGGCCGCCTGGGCCAGCGCCACCACGGTGTGGATGCCGCGTTCGGTGGCGCTGTCGGTCAGCGACCACAGGTGCACGACCCGTTCCGGCAGGCCGGGGCCGTCGCGCAGCTCGCGGAGCACCGCCTTCAGGTCGGTGTTCTCTCCCGGCCGCACGGTGAACCCGTCGTCGGCCGACGCGAACTCCGTACCGGGCCGGACGAACGAGACCGTGCCACCGGCGTCGGTGAGGCGGGCGGCCAGCGAGTCGCCGAGGTCGCCGTCGGTGAACACCAGCCAGCGCGCGGCCGGCAGCTTCGCCGTCCTCGGCGCGGTCTGCCGCCAGATCGGCGCGTGCAGCCAGTCCGTCTCGGGCAGCAGCGGCATCGACGTCAGCGCGGCGGCCGGGTTCTCCGCGTCGGACAGGCCGGTCGAGCCTGCCGCGCTGATCAGGTCCGCCCCGAACGCCGGCTTGCGGTCGACCCGCGTCGGCTCCAGCCAGTAGTCCTTGCGCTGGAAGGGATAGCTGGGCAGCGGCACCCTACGCAGCGAACGGCCTGCCTGCAGCGCGGGCCAGTCGATCGGCACGCCGGTCAGCCAAAGCTGCCCGACCGCCTCGGTCAGCACCCGGTCGTCCGGGCGCGGGTCGGCCGACGCGGGCAGCGCGGCCATCACCAGCGGCCACCGCTTCTGCACGCAGTCCGGGTGTACGCGGGTCATCGCGCCGAGCGACTGGCCGGGCCCGATCTCCAGCAGCGCCGGGTCGGGGTCGGCGAGCATCGTGGTGAGGCCGTCGGCGAACCGGACCGGCGAGCACATGTGTCGCGCCCAGTACTCCGGATCGGTCACCAGCTCCTCGGTCGCGACCTGACCGGTCACGTTGGACACGTACGGCAGCTCTGGCGCCTTCGGGCTCAGGTTCGCCCTGACCCAGTTGACCAGCTCGGTGCGGGCCGGTTCCAGCATCCGCGTGTGGAACGCGTGCGTGGTCAGCAGTTTCGTGCTCGGTACGTCCTGTTGGGACAGTCGCAGCGCGAACTCGTCGATGCGGGCAGGCTCGCCACCCACGACCGTGATCTCCGGGCCGTTGATCGACGAGATGTCCAGCCCGGCCTCGAACAGGTCGGCGAAGTCGCGCCGCAGCGCGGATGGCGAGCGCGGCACAGCGAGCATCGAGCCGGCCGGCAGCTTGGAGATTAGCTGCGCGCGGTAGGCGACCAGGCGCAGTGCCTCCGGCAGCGTGAGCACGCCGGCGATGGTGGCGGCGACGTACTCGCCGAGGCTGTAGCCGAGCATCAGGTTCGGCTTCAGCCCCCAGTCCATGAGCAGCCGCGCGACCGCGTACTCGGCGACGAACACCGCGGGTTGCGCCAACTCGGTGCGCGCCAAGGCCTTGCGGTTCGGATCCTCGGTCTCCGTCGCCCGCCCGAGCATCGCGAGCAGCGAGTCGGCCTGGGTGTTCGCCGACGACTTCGGCGCGGTCAGCAGCGGGACGAGGTCGATGGCGAGCGTCTCCCGCAGCACGGCCGCGCACTCGTCGACGACGGCACGCAGCGCCGGCTCGCGCCGGTACAGCTCGGCGACCATCCCGGGGTAGTGCTCGCCGACACCGGCGAACATGAAGTTCACCGGCCGCTCCCGCGTCGGGTCGGCCCGCACGAGCATCCCGGGCGGCGTCGGGTTGTCGGCCGACGCGTTGACCACCACGTCCGACACCAGGTCGGTGACCAGCAACCGTCGGTGCTCGAACGTCTCGCGACCGGACTGCAGTGTCGCGGCGACGTCCCGCAGCGGGACCGAGGACTGGGCCGCCAGGTGCGACACGAGATTGCCGACGGCCGCGTCGGCGGCCGCCTCGCTCTTGCCGGACACGGTGACCAGCTCGTAGCGGCGGCCCGCGCCACCGGAGTCGGACGGCGGCAACGGCGCGGGCGCCTCCTCGAGAATGACGTGCACGTTGGTGCCGCCCATGCCGAGCGAGTTGACGCCGGCGATCCGCCTGCGTCCGTCCGCGACGTCCCAGGTGGACAGTTCGGTGTTGACGTAGAACGGGCTGTTCTCGAAGTCGATCTCCGGGCTGGGTGTCGCGAAGTTGAGGCTCGGTGGGATCTGCCGGTGCCGCAACGCGAGCGCCGTCTTGATCAGACCGGTGGCGCCGGCGGCGGCCGCGAGGTGGCCGATGTTGGTCTTCACCGAGCCGATCGGGCAGTACTGCTTCTCCTCGGTGTCACCGAACGCCTTGGTCAGCGCGGCCACCTCGATCGGGTCGCCGAGCGGCGTCGCGGTGCCGTGGGCCTCGATGTAGCCGACGTCCTCCGGCCGCACGCCTGCGTTGCGCATGGCGTCCGCGACGACCGCGGCCTGCCCGACCACACTCGGCGCGGTGTAGCCGACCTTGAGCGAGCCGTCGTTGTTGATCGCCGAGCCGCGGACGACCGCGATCACCGTGTCGCCGTCGCGCTGGGCG
>Ga0193716_1001472_pt1 | contig 13671 bp, 13 predicted proteins | sample U2c1metaG_FD_145901 | JGI IMG/M metagenome (GOLD analysis project Ga0193716, IMG submission 145901) | Soil microbial communities from a riparian zone of the East river system, Colorado, United States - U2c1 | ecosystem: Environmental > Terrestrial > Soil > Riparian zone | place: USA: East River...
GGTGCGCAGCGCGAGGTCCAGCGGGTCGTCGACCTGCTGAACGACGAAATCGGCGGCCGCTACCGGGCGGGCAGCGCCTCGGTGGACAAGCTGCTGGCCGCCGAACGCGGCGAACCCCACGACCAGGACTGACGCGAAACCGCAACTCACCGGTCCCGAAACCGCAACTCGCGGGTCCTGAACGGGAGACTCGCGCGTACATCCGCGAGTCTCCCGTTCGGGACTGGTGAGTCTCCCGTTCGCGAGTGTTGAACTCACCGTTCGCGAATGTTGAACTCACCGGTTGTGAGCGTTGAACTCGCGGGGTCTGAGTGTTGGACTCGCGGGTTAGTTGAAGCGTTCGCGTACTGCTAGTTCGCCCCAGAAGTCGCGCAGCTTCTCGAAGCGGGCCGCGATCTCCCCGACGTCCTCGCGTTCGAGCGCGGCCACGATGGCGTTCACGTCCTCTGCCGACGAGTCGGCCTCCAGCTCGTCGTCCTCCAGCAGCTGCACGAGCCCGCCGTAGTCCAGCTCCACCGCCGACTCGGGGTGGAAGTGCTCCAGCCACCGGCCGGTGTCCTCGAGCACCTTCGTCGGGCCCTGGTCACCGAGCGTCTGCGACGCCAGCCCGTGCGCCTTGGTCACCCGCGCCCGCGCGTCGCCCATCGCGACCCGCCAGCACACCTGCCGGCGCGGGTCCTCGCGCGTGGCGAGCACGAGGTGCCGGGCGGCCGGGTCGACCATCGTGAACCACGGCAATGGCACCGTCCACGTGGTCGAGACGATGTGGACGGCGCCGCCGGGGAGGTCGGACAGGACGGACGCGGCCTTCTCCCGCATCGCGTCAAGGGACGCGTCCATCGCGACCGTCCGCAGCGAGGGGTGCGCGGTGGACAGGAAACCGACGAGCGCGGCGGCCGACCGGGCCCGCACGTCCAGCGGACACACCAGCGGTCCCTCGCCAACCGAGCCGGGCACCTCGGCGGGATCGAGCACGAGCACGTCACGCAGCGCGCGGGGGGACGGATCGCCGTTCGCCAGCTCGCCGGGGAGCATCGTGGGCGGTGTCGATAGCTGTGATCTGAGCCACATGTCGCGCTCGCGTTCACCGACCGTCGAGTAGTCGAGCTGACCGGTCTCGAGGGCTTCCCTCAGCCGAGCAGCGACATTTTCGTCGAACGCGGACAACGGTTCGTACACCCTGAGGTAGGCGACGAACGGTCGAGGCACGTGCGCATGGTTTCACGGTTCTCGGGACAGCGATCAGTCGGCATCGAACCGCCGTGCCCCTTCGCACCAAACCCCGTCGGCACGGTACGGTAGTTGGCAGGAACCAGTTGTCGAGATCAGCGGGGCCGCCGTTTCCCCCGGCCGCCCCGCAACTGTGCGAGGGGGTCGAGCCATGGGGCGCGGCCGGGCGAAGGCTAAGCAGACGAAGGTAGCCCGAGAGCTCAAATACAGCACTCGTGATACGGACTTCGACGCTCTGCAACGCGAGCTTTCTGGGAGTACGTCGGAAGACGGCAACGGTGACGAGGCCATCGATGACGACGACAGCGACGAGTACGGCGATTACCGCCGTTGACGCCTCGGCCTAAGGACGTGTGAGGTAGCGGACCTGGTCGGCCTTGGCCTTGTCCGACGCGGTGCGTGCTTCGATGATCTCGGCGTTCGTCGAGACCTCGGGCACGCCCACCTCCCACCACGCTCCGGCGTCCGTCCAGGACGACGGATGAGTGCGGATCACCACAACCGCCGGCGTGCCGGCACGCGCGTGCGTACGAGCCTGCGCGTAGGCGGCCCGCAGACCGTCCCGGTCGTCCACCGCGAGCACGGCGGCGCCCAGCGACGCGGCGTGTGACGCGAAGTCCACTCTTGGCGGCTCGTCGAGCGGTGAGCGACAGTCGGCGTACATGTTGTTGAACGCCGCGCCGCCGTTGCCGCGCTGCAACCGGTCGATCACCGCGTAGCCGCCGTTGTCGCACACCACGGCCACGAAGCCGTGCCCGGCGAACGCCGCGGAGTACAGCTCCGAGTTGAGCATCAGGTACGAGCCGTCGCCGAGCAGCGTGGTGACCACGCCGTCGCGGCGCGCGATCGCGGCGCCCCACGCCCCGGCCAACTCGTAGCCCATGCACGAGAAGCCGTACTCGACGTCCATGCCCGGCTCGTCGCCGGCGGCCCGCCAGCCGCCGATCAGCTCGCCGGGCAGGCCACCGGACGCGGTCATCACGTAGTCGCCCGGCTCAGCCGCGTCGTTGACCACGCCGACCACCTGCGCGTACGTCGGCAGCCCGTCGGCGCCGGCCCGCAGGCTGTCGATGTAGGCGTCCCAGCGGGCCCGTTCCGTCGCGGCCCGCGCGGTCCAGCCAGAGTGGACACGCCACTGGTCCAACAGGCCGGCCAGCTCGCCGAGCGCCTCGTCGGCGTCCGCGACCAGCGCCAGCGCGCCGTGCTTCACCGCGTCGAACCGCGCGGTGTTGATCGACACGAGCCGCACGTCCGGCCGGAACACCGACCAGGACGCGGTCGTGAAGTCCTGCAGCCGGGTGCCGACCGCGAGCACCAGGTCGGCCTCGGCGGCGAGCGCGTTGGCCGACGACGAACCGGTGACGCCGAGCGGGCCGGCGTGCAGCGGGTGGTCGTGGGGCACGAGCGTGCGGCCCGCGGTCGTCTCGGTGATCGGCATCCCGTGCCGTTCGGCCAGCTCGAGGGCACGGTGCACGGCGCCCGAGTACCGCACGCCGCCGCCGAGCACGAGCAGCGGCCGGCGGCTGGACCGGATCACGTCGACGACGTGCCGGAGCGTCTCCCGGTCCGGGCGCGGCCGCGGCGGGTGGTGAACCACCGGCTCGAACAGCGAGTCGGGGAAGTCGAACGCCTCGGCCTGCACGTCCTGCGGCAGCGCGAGCGTGACCGGGCCGCAGTCGGCCGGGTCGGTCAGCACCCGCGCGACCTGCGGCAACGCACCGAGGAGCTGCTCCGGCCGGACGATCCGGTCGAAGTAGCGGCTGACCGCGCGGAACGCGTCGTTGACCGTCGCCGTGCCGTCGCCGAAGTGCTCGACCTGCTGGAGCACCGGGTCGGGCGCCCGGTTGACGAACGTGTCGCCGGGCAGGAGCAGCAGCGGCAGCCGGTTCGCGTGCGCGACGCCGGCCGCCGTGACCATGTTCAGCGCGCCCGGCCCGATCGACGACGTCGCGACGCCGACCTGCCGCCGGTGCGTGGCCTTGGCGAACCCGACCGCCGCGAGCGCCATGCCCTGCTCGTTGTGGCCGCGCCAGACCGGCAGCTCGGGATGCTCGGACAGGGCGGTGCCCAGCCCGAGCACGTTGCCGTGCCCGAAGATCGCGAACACGCCGGGGAACAGCGGCGCCTCGGTGCCGTCCATCAGCACGGTCCGCTGCGCGACGAGCCAGCGCACCAGCGCCTGCGCGGTCGTCAACCTCACTCGCTAGCCACCTCACGCAGCTCGTGCTCAAGCGCCTCCAGTTCGGCGCCGCCCGCCATCTGCCTGGTCAGCTCCTCGAGCGTGATCTCCGACTTCTCGGAGCTGCCGAGGCTGACGCCGCGCTTGAGGATGAGGAACCGGTTGCCGACCGGGTACGCGTGGTGCGGGTTGTGGGTGATCAGCACGACGCCGAGCCCCCGGTCGCGCGCCTGCGCGACGTACCGCAGCACCACCCCGGACTGCTTCACGCCGAGCGCGGCGGTCGGCTCGTCCAGGATCAGCACCTTCGCGCCGAAGTGGATGGCCCGCGCGATCGCCACGCACTGCCGCTCGCCGCCGGACAGCGTGCCGACCGGCTGCTCGACGTCGCGAAGGTCGATGCCGAGGTCGGCGAGCGCGGTCCGCGCGATCTCCTTGCCCTGCTTACGATCCAGCCGCTGGAACGGTCCGACGCCGACGGTCGGCTCCGAGCCGAGGAAGAAGTTGCGCCACACGCTCATCAACGGCACCACCGCGAGGTCCTGGTAGACGGTCGCGATGCCGGCGTCGAGCGCCTCCCGAGGCGAGGTGAACCGCACCTCGTCGCCGTTGACCACGAACCGGCCGGTGTCGTGCTGGTGCACGCCGGCGAGGATCTTGATGAGCGTGGACTTGCCGGCGCCGTTGTCGCCGAGCACGCACGTCACCTCGCCCTCGTTGACCACCGTCGACACGTCCCGCAGCGCGAGCACGCTGCCGTAGCTCTTGCTGATGCCGTCTACCTCAATGAGCGCTGTCATCGCCGTACCCTCTCCGCCCGTCGCCGGAAGGTGTTGTTGACCAGCACCGCCGCCAGCAGCATCACGCCGAGGAACAACTGGAACCAGTCGCTGTCCCAGTTGGCGAACACGATGCCCTGCCGGGCCATGCCGAAGATCAGGGCGCCGATCGCGGCGCCGATGGCCGAGCCGAACCCGCCGGTCAGCAGGCAGCCGCCGATCACCGCCGCGATGATGTACTGGAACTCCAGGCCGATGCCCTCGTTGGCCTGCGCGGTGGTGTACCGCAGGATGTTGATCGACCCGACCAGCCACGCGGCGAACGCGGTCGTCATGAACAGCAGGATCTTCGTCCGCGCCACCGGCACCCCGACCGCCCGCGCGCTTGGCGCGGAGCCGCCGACCGCGAAGATCCAGTTGCCGAACTTGGTGCGCACCAACACGTACGCGGCCAGCGCGGCGAACCCGATCCACCAGATGATCGAGATGCGGAACGACGTGTCGCCGATCTGGAAGGTGGAGGCGAACAGGAACCCGGTCGACTCGTAGCCGTCGGTGCGACGCATGCCGGACACCTGCACGGCGTCGGTGACCAGGCGCGTCACACCGAGGTTCAACCCTTGCAGGGCAAGGAAAGTACCCAGGGTGACGATGAAGCTGGGCAGCCCGGTCCGGACCACCAGCCAGCCGTTGAGCGCGCCGACGCCGAGCGCGAAGATCAGCGACAGCAACAGCGCGAGCCAGACGTTCAACCCGACCTGCGTCGCGAAGATCGCCGTGACCAGAGCGGTCGACGCGGTCATGACGCCGGCGGACAGGTCGAACTCGCCGCCGATCATCAGCATCGCCACGGCGACGGCCATGATGCCGAGCGTCGCGGAGTCGTCCAGCCAGGTGGCGACGCCGCCCATGGTCAGGAACTTGTCGGTGACGATCGAGAAGAACAGGAACACCACGAGTGCGCCGAGCAACGCGCCGATCTCCGGGCGCACCACGAGGCGGGTGCCAAGACTCTTGGGTGCGACGCGTTCGTCGACCGCTTTGTCCACTGTGGTCATCGGGCTCACCTGGTCCCTCGGTCGGTGTACTTCGCGACCTGGTCCGCGTTGGACTTGTCGACGAACCCTGGCCCGGTGAACACCGGCTGCCCGCCGCCGAGGGTGTTGCCGTTCTCCCGGTACAGCTTCAGCATCACGATCGGCAGGTAGCCCTGCTGGTACTGCTGTTGGTCGACCGCGAACAGGACCTTGCCGTCCTGGATGGACTTCACGACGTCGGCGTTGAGGTCGAACGTGGCGATCTCCGCGGCCGAGCCCGCACTCTGCGCCGCCGACACCGCGCGGTCCGCGACCTGCGAGCTGAGTGTCAGCACGCCGTCGATGTCCGCGCCGGTCTGCAGCGCGCCGCGGATGCGGGCCTCGACGTCGGTCGGGTTGTTGATGTCGACCTGGAGGTTCTGCACCGCGCCGCCGAAGCCCTCGCGCGCGCCGTCGCAGCGGTCGTTCAGCCCCGAGTTGCCGGCCTCGTGGATGACGCACAGGATCTTCTTCTTGCCGGCCGTCTTCAGACGTTCGCCCGCGGCTCTGCCCGCGACGACCTCGTCCTGACCGACGTGCGCGATCGCGCCGAACTCGACGCTGCGGTCGCCACCGGAGTTGATGGTGATGACCGGGATGCCCGCCGCGACCGCCGCCTCGATCGACGACCTCAGCGCGTCCGGGTTAGCCATCGACACGACGATGCCGGTTTTCCCTTGCGCCACCGCGTTGTCGATGAGCTTGGCCTGCGCACCCGGGTCGCCGTCGGCCAGGTAGGCCACGTCGACGCCGAGGTCACGGCCGGCGTCCTCCGCACCGTTCTGCACCACGCTCCAGAACGCGTCGCCCTCGCTGCCGTGGGTGATGACCGCGAAGTCGAGCGGCGCCTGGGAGTCGACGCCCTTGTCGCCGGTCGGCTTGCCTCCTTCCGGTCCGGTGTCGGCTGACGGCCCGGTGCACGCGGCGAGCAGCATGACGGCCGCGGCCAGCCATAACGCTCGTCGGGCCCTGGCGGAGGTGGTGGACATCGTTGTCTCTTCTCCTTCTACGGCCTGAGTTTCGCAAGATGGTCGAGGCTCTGTCGGACGTGCCGGCCGGGGATCGCGGCCGCGCCGGTGTCGTTCTCGGGAAGGGCGGTGTCCTGCTCGAGCACGTACCAGCCGTCGTAGTCGTTGTCCCGCAACAGGGTCAGCAGCGCGGCGAGGTCGACGTCGCCGGCGCCCAGCGGCACGTAGATGCCGTCGGCCACCGCCTGCGTGTAGGTGAGTCTGCCTTCGCGGACCTGGTCGGCGAGATCCTCCCGGACGTCCTTGAGGTGCACGTGGCCGACACGGCTCGGGTGCCGGCGCACCAGGTCGACGGGGTCGGTGCCGCCGATCAGCAGGTGCCCGGTGTCCACACACAGCGCGAGGTCCGAGTCGTGCACGAACCGCTCCACCTCGGCGCGGGTCTCCACGTGCGTGCCAACATGCGGGTGCAGCACCGTCCGCAGCCCGGTCACGGCGGCACGCTCCGCGATCAGCGCGGCGGTGTCGACGAGCGTGGCCCATTCCTTGTCGGACAGGGCGGGCCGCTCGTCATAGCCGTCCAGCCCGGTGGCCGCCGCGAGCACGAGCACCTCGCCGCCGGCCTGCGCGAGCAGCTTCGCGACCGCCTCCGACTCGTCCACAGTGGACTCCTGGCGCGTCGGGTCGTGCAGCACGGTGGCGAAGAACCCGCCCACCAGGCCGAGTTGGTGCTCCTCCAGCAGCGCCGCCAGCTCCTTGGCGCACGTCGGCAGATAGCCGCGCGGGCCGAGCTCGGTCGCGACGATGCCGAGCGCGGCCATCTCACCGAGCACGGTCTCCGGCGGCAGCACGCGGCCCCAGCCGGGCACTTCGCAGACCCCCCAGGAAATGGGCGCGGCGGCAATTCTCATGATGAGTTGCTCCGCACGGGCGCGCCGGTGCGGCGGGACTGTTCGCAGGCCTCGGCGAGCCGGAGGCTGACGAGGCTGTCCCGCGCCGGCGACGGGTTCTCCGACCAGCCCGCGAGCACGTCGGTGAAGACCTGCATCTCGTTGCGGTAGGCGTCGCGGAACCGTTCCGGGAAGCCGGGATAGGCGTCCGGGCCCGAGGTCGGCCCGTCCGGGCTCAGTGAGTTCAGCGGGGTGCGCACGTCCAGCCCGACGACCACCGAGTCGCGGGCGCCGAGTACCTCGATGCGATGGTCGTAGCCGAGCGGGTCATGCCGGCCCGCGGACAGCACCGCGTGCGCACCGCCCGCGAAACGCAGCAGCACCACGGCATTGTCGACGTCGTCGGCGTTCGCGAACGCCTCGTCGACGAGCACCGAGCCGGAGGCGTACACCTCGACGACCGGCTCGTCGACGAGCCACGGCACGGCGTCGAGGTCGTGGATGAGCAGGTCGCGGAAGATGCCGCCGGACGTCGGCAGGTACCCGAAGTCGGGTGGCTGGGCGTCGAAGCCGGTGGCGCGCACGTGGTAGACCGTGCCGAGGTCGCCGGTCACGACGCGGCGCCGCAGCTCCACCATGGCCGGGTCGAAACGCCGCTGGAAGCCGACCAGCACCGGCACGCCGCTTGCGTCGATCTCGCCGACCAGCTCGGCCATGTCGGCGAGGTTCGCGGCGATGGGTTTCTCGCACAGCGCCGGCGTCTTGGTCGCCAGGCAACGCCGGACCATCGCCGGATGCGTGTCGGTCGGCGTCGCGACCAGAACCCCGTCGCTGTCTCGCAGTAGCTCGTCGACATCGTGGACCGCGCGGGTCTTCCGCGCCGTGGCCGCCCGCTCCGCGCGTCCGGATACCGGATCGAACAGCAGGACCTCGTCGACCTGGACCAATGACGCGAGGTTCGCCGCGTGCATGGTCCCGATCCGACCAACCCCGGCGACCCCGATTCGCATGCCGCTCCTTGCATTAGAGCGCTCCAATTCGCCTATCCTGTAATGGTCGTCACACCGTGTCAAGGAGGTGCCCGGTGGCCCGCCCCACAATGGAGGACGTCGCCGCGCGGGCCGGGGTGTCCAGAGCACTGGTGTCGCTGGTGATGCGGGGTTCGCAGAAGGTGAGCGCGGCTCGACGGGCGGCGGTTCTGGCGGCGGCGGCCGAGTTGGGCTATTCGCCGCACGCGATGGCGCGTTCGCTGGCGTCGCGGACGTCGCACGTGCTCGGCGTGATGGTGTCGGATCTGCACAACCCGTTCTGGGCCGAGGTCGTCGACGGGCTCGACGCGTTCGCCAGAGCCGCCGGGTTCGAGCTGGTGATCAACACGGGTGGCCGGAGCCCGGCGAGGGAACGGCAGGCGCTGGCCGGGCTGTTGTCGTTCCGCCCGGCGGGGATCGCGTTGCTCGGCCCGGTGGTCCCGGCGGCCGCGATCGAGTCGGCCGCACAGGACACTCCCGTCGTACTGGTCTCCCGCTCGTCCCGCCTGTCCACAGTGGACACTGTCAACGACGACGGCAAGGTGGGTTCCGCGCTGGCGGTGGACCACCTGGTCTCCTTGGGACACAAGGAGATAGTGCACATCGACGGCGGCGGTGGCTCGCAGGCCGCGCCCCGCCGCACGGGCTACCGCCTGGCGATGGAACGGCACGGACGCACGCCACGGGTGGTGCGCGGCGAGTACACGGAGGCGGGTGGCGCGGCCGCGCACCACCCGTGGCGTGCGTCCTTCACGGCCGTGATCGCGGCGAACGACCTGAACGCCGTCGGTGTCCTGTCGGCACTGTCGGCCGCGGGGTTGCGCGTGCCGGCGGACGTGTCGGTGGTGGGCTACGACAACACGTGGTTGGCGGCACTGCGACACATCGCACTGACCACGATCGACCAACCACGCATGGCGATGGGGCGATTGGCGGCGGAAGCACTGGTGGCCCGCGTGCGCGGCGAGGCAAGCGGTCCGGCAAGACTGGTGGTGCGCCCAACCCTGGTGGTCCGCGAGACCACCGCGCCCCCGCGTTCGATGCCCTGAAGGCCTTTGTTCAAGCGACGGCACCGGCGACGACGTTCGCCATGCCAAGCATGCCGGTCAGGTTCGGGTGCAGTGGCGCCGCCAGGTTGACCGGGATGAAGGGTTCCGTCCAGCGCAGCAGCGGCAGCTTGCACACATCCTTGCCGATGCCCGGTGTGCGAATGTCCACATAGGTCGCGCCGCCGGCGCCCGCCGCGTCGGACAGCACCTGGTTCAGTTGGTCGATCTTGGCCTGGACGTAGTTCGCGTCGCGGGCCCACACCGGGACGAGCGGGTAGCAGCCGTTGGGCGGCAGGTAGGTGGTGTAGCCGACCACGAACACGCGTGCGGCCGGCGCCCGCGAGTGGATCTCGGCCAGTACCGCGTCCACGCGTGGCCGCACGGAGGCCACCCTGGCGCCGTAGATGTCCCCGCCGCCCGCGGTGTTCGTCGCGTGGCAGGACGTGCCCCACGGGTCGGGCAGCAGGTTCAGGCACGACTGCGCGAGGCCGACGAGCCCGGCGTCGTTGCCGCCGATCTGCAGCGTGACCAACGTGGTGTCCGGCCCGAGCGCGTCGAACTGCGGCGCGGCCGTGCCGAAGTCGGTCTCCTGCGGGCTGGTCATGTCGCCGGTGTCGGCGCCGGAACATGTCACGTCCGTAATGGGGATGCCCAGTCGCGCGGCGACCAGCTTCGGGTAGTTCGACGTCGAGCGGAAACAGCCAAGCATGGACAGGTCCGGCAGCGGGATGAGCGGCCCGGACGCGGCCGAGTCGCCAAGCGCGACATACCGCTGCGGCGGCGACGGCACAGCCGACGCCACGGCAGGCGTCACCACCGTCGCCGCCAGAGCCAGCAGGGCAGGCAGAATGAAGCGGCGCATCGTCGACACCTTCCAGCGGGAACCGGACGTGAGTCAGTGTCAGGTTCCCGCCGGCGGTTGTCCATCACCCACCAGAGGTAACGCGGCGCCGCGCGGGCAGGGCCTTGCGGATCAGCGGCCACAGCAGGATCACCAGCACCACCGCGTACACGACCACGGAGAACGTCGTGTTCACCAGCCCGGACAGCGACCCGTCGGAAAGCTGCAGCGCCCGCCGCATCTGCTGTTCGGCCGCCGGGCCGAGGATCACGCCGATGATCGCCGGCAGGATCGGCAAGCCGTACCTGCGCATGGCGAACCCGAGCGCGCCGATCACGAACAACACGATCAGGTCAACCACCTGACCGCTGACGGCATACGCGCCGACCGACGCGAAGAACAGAATCCCCGCGTACAGATACGGCCTCGGGATCTTCAGCAGCTTCGCCCACACCGGCGCCAGCGGCAGGTTCAGCACCAGCAACAACACGGTCCCGACGAACAGGCTCGCGATCAGGCCCCACACCAGCGCCGGCTCCCGCTCGAACAGCAGCGGCCCCGGCTGGATGCCGTACTGCTGGAACGCCGCCAGCATCACCGCGGCGGTCGCCGTGGTCGGCAGGCCCAGCGTCAACATGGTCACGAGCGTCCCCGAGGCCGAGGCGGACGCCGTCGACTCCGGACCCGCCACGCCCTCGATCGCGCCGGAGCCGAACTCGTCGCGGTGCTTGGACAGCCGCTTCTCCGTCGCGTACGACAGGAACGTCGGGATCTCCGCGCCACCGGCGGGAATCGCGCCGAACGGGAACCCGATCAGCGGGCCGCGCAGCCACGGCTTCCACGTCCGCTTGAGGTCCTCGCGGCCCAGCCACGGCCGGCCGACCGGGATCGGGCGCTCGATGTTGTGCCGCAGCCGCGACGCGATCCACAGCGACTCGCCGACGGCGAACAGGCCGACCGCGACGATCACAACATCGATGCCGTCGGTCAGCTCCAGTGAGCCGAACGTCAGCCGCGACTGGCCGGTCATCTCGTCGAGGCCGACCAACCCGATGGTGAGGCCGATCAGCAGCGACGCGATGCCGCGGATCCGCGACGAGCCGAGCACGGACGTGACCGCGATGAACGCCAGGATCATGATCGCGAAGTAGTCCGGCGCGCCGATGTCCACGGCGAGCGACGCGACGAACGGCGCGAGCAGCACGAGGCCGATGGTGCCGATCATGGCGCCGATGAAGTGCCCGATCGCCGCCGCGGCAAGCGCTTGCGAGCCGCGGCCGGCTTTCGCCATCTTGTTGCCCTCGATGGCTGTCACCACCGAGAAGCTCTCGCCGGGGGTGTTGAGCAGGATCGACGTGGTCGAGCCGCCGAACATGCCGCCGTAGTAGATGCCGGCGAACATGATGAACGCCGACGTCGGGTTGAGGCCGTAGGTCACCGGCAGCAACAGCGCGACGGCCATCGCCGGCCCGATGCCCGGCAGGACGCCGATGAACGTGCCGAGCAGCACGCCGACCGCGGCCAGCAACAGGTTCATCGGGGTCAGCGCGGTGCCAAAACCGTCGAGGAGCAAGCCGAATTGGTCCATGTCTCAGAGCACCTCCATCAACGGACCGCCGGGCAGCGGCACCCCGAGCAGGTTGTTGAACACCACGAAGGTCAGGATCGACAGCGCCGCCGCGATCAGTGGGTCCCGCACGAGGTTGCGGCTGCCGAGCGCGTACGCCGCGCCCCAGAACAGGATCGCGCCGGAGATCGGGAAGCCGACGATCCCGATCAGTACCGCGTTCGCCAGGAACGCGGCCGAAAGCTGCAACACGGTGCGCCAGTCGCTCGGCGCGCTCAGGTCGACGTCCTCGCCGCCCTCGGCCTCGCCGCGGCCGCCGCGCAACACGTCGCGGGCCAGCAGCGCGGCGACCACCAGCAGCAGCGCGCCGACGACGATCGGCACGGCCTTCGGGCCGACCGGACCACGTTGCGCGAAGTCAGTGGGGATACGGATCGCGTCGACGAGCACCAACACCCCGAGCGCCGCGAGCAACGCGCAGATGCCCAGCTCGGAACGGTCTTTCCAGGTAGCGGTCGGCTGCTCGGCCATCACAACCCCAGATCCGACAGGACCGCGGCGACCCGGTCGTTCTCGTCGGCGAGGAAGTCGCCGAACGCCTTGCCCGGCTGGAACGCCGGCGTCCAACCGTTGCGCTCCAACGCGTCCTTCCATTCCTTTGTGGACTGAAGCTTGGTGAACAGGTTCACCAGGCGGTCCTGGTCGTTCTCGCTGATACCGGGTGGCGCGACGATCCCGCGCCAGTTCGTGAAGTCGACGTCCACACCGGACTCCTTCAGCGTCGGCGCGTCGACGCCCTCGGTCCGCTCCGCGCTGGTCACCGCGAGGACCCGCAGGTCGCCGGACTCGATCTGGTCGCGGTACTCGCCGATGCCGGACACGCCGAACGCGATCTTCCCGCCGAGCACGGACGCCAGCAGCTCGCCGCCGCCGTCGTAGGACAGGTAGTTCACCGTGCGCGGGGTGACGCCCGCGCCGTCCGCGAACAGCATCGCGGCGAGGTGGTCCGGGCCGCCGGGCGAGGAGCCGCCGCCGACCGTCACCGCGGCCGGGTCGGCCTGCCACGCGTCGATGAGCTGGTCGAGGTCGTGGTACGGGGAGTCCTTCGCCACCACCACGATGTCCGGCTCCTCAAGGAGCTTCGCGATCGGCGTGGTGTCCTGAAGGGACGATGGCGAGTGGTTCGTGTGGACGCTGCCGACGACGCCGAGGCCCATCGACATGACGAGCTTGTCGTTGCCCGCCTCGTTGACGAGCCGGCCGAGGCCGACGGTGCCGCCCGCGCCGGGCAGGTTGAACACCTCGACGTTGCGGGTCAGCTCGGCGTCCTCCATGGCCTTCGCGGCGGTCCGCGCGGTGATGTCGTAACCGCCGCCGGGGGTGTTGGGCACCAGGACCCGCAGGCCGCGGACCTGCGCGCCGGGGTCGTCGTCCGAGCCGGCGCTGACCAGTGGTGGGATCAGCAGCACGGCGACCAACGCGCCGATAGCGGCGATCCAGGCTTTCGCACGCATTCCGAGCCTCTCTGCTCGTTTGCTGTTGGTTGCTAATGGTGCCGACGCGTTACCGTCTTGTCGTCTTAGTCGCACAGCGGTCGTTGTGGTCGTTGTGGTCACGGGGAGGACGGCACGGTGGCCGGTCGCGGATCGCTGTCCCGGCAGCTACTCGGTTCGCAGCTGCTGATCGTCGTCGCGCTCCTGGCCGCCGTCACCGTGTTCGCCGCGATCCAGGCCCGCGAGAGCTTCCGCGACACCGAGGGCAGGCGGGTGCAGTCGGTCGCCGAGGACGTCGCCGCGACGCTGTCCGTGCGGGAGGCGCTCACCGACCCGCTGCGCTACCACCAGCTACCGCCGTTCGCGACCAGCGCCCGCAACCTGTCCGGCGCCGGCTACGTGATCATCGCGCTGCCAGACCGGACCGTGCTCACCTCGCAGGACCCGAACGAGGTCAACACGAAGCTGCCGATCGGCGCGAGCACCATCCTCGGTGGCCGGTCGTGGGTCGGTGACGTCGGCGACGAGCTGGTCGCGCATGTGCCGGTGATCGACGACGACGGCAGCTTCG
>Ga0193716_1001473_pt1 | contig 13670 bp, 15 predicted proteins | sample U2c1metaG_FD_145901 | JGI IMG/M metagenome (GOLD analysis project Ga0193716, IMG submission 145901) | Soil microbial communities from a riparian zone of the East river system, Colorado, United States - U2c1 | ecosystem: Environmental > Terrestrial > Soil > Riparian zone | place: USA: East River...
GAATGCGCCGCAGGCAACCGCTTAAGGAGCTTACGTGCAGAAGATCATGGTCGGTATCAAACGCGTCGTTGACTACAACGTGCGCATACGCGTCAAGCCCGACGGCAGCGGCGTCATGCTCGATGGCGTCAAGATGAGCGTGAACCCGTTTGACGAAATTGCACTGGAGGAGGCGCTGCGCATCAAGGAGCGCGGCTCGAATATCGAGGTCGTCGCGGTGAGCATCGGTGTAGCCGATACCCAGCAGCAATTGCGCACAGCCCTGGCCATGGGTGCCGATCGCGCGATTCTGGTGCAAACAGACGTTGCCGTCGAACCACTGACCGCCGCGCAGACTTTTTTGGCGTTGGCGAAAAAGGAAAATCCGGACTTGATTTTACTTGGCAAACAAGCCATTGACGATGATGCCAATCAAACAGGTCAAATGTTGGCCGCCATCTGGGAGCGACCGCAGGCAACCTATGCGTCGAAGATCGAAATTTCAGCAGGCAAGGCAAGCGTCACCCGTGAAGTCGACGCGGGCCTGGAGACCATCGAAGTCGACCTGCCTGCAGTGGTTACCGTGGATTTGCGGTTGAACGAGCCGCGCTATGTGAAGCTGCCGGACATCATGAAAGCCAAGAAAAAGCCTTTGGACGTGACTTCGCTCGAGGCCCTCGGAATCAGCGCGGGAGTTCTTCTCAAGACTCTGAAGACCGAGCCGCCGGCGCAGCGTCAAAAGGGCGTGATGGTCAAGGATGTGGCGGAACTCGTCGATGCTCTCAAGAAAAAGGGTTTGATCTAATGCACAAAGTACTCATTATCGGCGAACACGATGGAAAAGCGCTGAATCCGGCCACCGCCAAGTGCGTCACTTGCGCAGCGAGTATTCCCGAGGCCGAGGTTACGGTGGCGCTGCTCGGCGCCGATACGTCTGCCGTCGCCTCGCAGGCCGCGGCCATCAGCGGTGTGAAGTCCGTATTGCGCGTGGATCGGCCGGAGAATCTGCACCCGCTCGCCGCGATTTTCGCGCCGCAAGTGGCCGCGCTGGCTGCCGATTACACCCATGTATTCGGACCCTCGACCAGCTTCGGCAAGGATTTGATGCCGCGAGTCGCGGCGTTGCTCGGGGTTTCGCAGGTCAGCGATTTGATGGCGGTGGAAACCCCTTACCGGTTTCGCCGCCCCATCTACGCGGGCAATGCCATCGTCACGGTGGAAGCGGACCCCTCGCGCAAACTCATTGCGACCGTGCGCGTCGCATCTTTCCAGGCGGCACCGGGCGGCGGACAAGCCGCCGTTGATTCGAAGACATTGAGCGTGTCCCTGCCCTCGCACACGCGCTACGTGGGCGCGAAATCCGGCTCCACCGACCGCCCGGATCTGCAAACCGCGTCGCGCGTGGTATCCGGCGGCCGGGCCTTGGGCAGCGCCGAGAATTTCAAATTGCTGTTCAGCCTGGCCGACAAGCTGGGCGCGGCGGTCGGCGCATCGCGCGCGGCAGTTGATGCCGGATATGCGCCGAACGAAATGCAGGTTGGCCAGACCGGCAAGATCATCTCACCTGAGATGTATATCGCCATCGGAATTTCCGGCGCGATTCAGCATCTGACGGGGATCAAGGACGCACGCACCATTGTCGCCATCAACAAAGACGGCGAAGCGCCGATTTTCGAAGTCGCGGACATCGGCTTGGTGGGCGATCTCTTTCAGATCGTGCCGGAGCTCGAGCGGCTCTTGAGCTAGAGTTCGCGGGCTCGACAAGGCGGCGCGGCATCAAGGGCCGCGCCGCTCGTCAGACGATGCTCAGAGTTGCTTCAGGACGTAGTCCGCGGCGGAGACTTTGAACTCGCCCGGCGCCTCGACATCCACCTGCGTCGCGACGCCGTTTTTGACGATGACGGCGAAGCGCTGCCCGCGCGTGCCCATGCCAAACTTTGAGCCATCCAATTCCAGCCCCAAGGCCTTGACGTAAGCGCCGTTGCCGTCTGCCAGCATCAGAATCTTATCGCCGACCCCGCCGTGCTTGCCCCACGCGTTCATCACGAACACGTCATTGACCGCCGTGCAAGCAATCGTATCCACGCCCTTCGCCTTGATCTGATCCGCCAGTTCCACAAAACCGGGCAAATGCTTGGCATCACAGGTCGGCGTAAATGCGCCGGGCACCGAGAACAGCACCACCGTCTTGCCGGCGAACAGTTGCTCGGTCGTCATCTTTTGAGGGCCGTCCTTGGTCATGCGAGTGAACGCGCCTTCAGGCATTTTTTCGCCGGTTTTGATCGTCATGGTTGATCCTTGTTCTAAAATTTCTAGGTGCCGAGCTTGTCCGCGTACAGCTCCCATAGCTTGAGCACGCGCGGGCTGATGTTCGGCACGTTCTTGAGCCCGACAAACGCCTTCTTCGCCTCCGGGTAGTTCTTGAGCGCGGCCTGTGCGCGGCCGAGGTACACATACGCCTCGTCCTGCTGCTTGATCTGCCCTTTCCCAAGGCCGCGGGTGATGGCCGTCGAAGCGCCCTGATAATCGCCGGCGCCGTAGTACACCTCGCCGAGCTTCACATCGAGTTGACCCGCCGCATTCTTGGCCGCCTCGGCGTCCAGAGCGGGCAACCCTTTCTTGTCTGCATCGGCGCGAGTCTTCATCGCGTTCAACAAGCGCGTGGTGCGTTCCTTGTGATCATCCTTGACGAGGCCGGCACTCATGGCTTTCTCCAGCACCATTTGTGCTTCGCCCGGAAGGGCTGCATCGCCGAGCAATTGCGCCATTTCAATATAATCGGTGTCTGCTTGCATGGCGTTGGTGTCGTACATGATGCGGTAGATCATCAACGTATTGTGGTCATCGCGCTCATCCTGGCGTTCCAGGCGGATCAGATTGTTCCAATAGGAGGTCTTGTTGGTGAGGCGCACCAAGTCATAGAGCGATGCAATCATCGCGGGCGTTTCGTTGGCATCGCTGGCGCACTGCAATTTCAGCTGGTACAGCACTTCCTTGGGCTGCTCGCCCGCCTTCTTGAACGCGGCAATGGCCTTGTCGCCCCAAATCGCCGAATTCTTGCAGTCTTTTTGCTGATAGTAGAGCTGCGCCATGATCAGAAGATCATTGTCATTGGCAGCACCGGCATCCGAGGCCTGCTTGCCGTACTCAATGGCTTTGGTGACTGACTGGTTGGTTGCGGCCAACTGAAACAACAGGCGGTATGTCTTCGGCAGTTCGTCCGCCGCGTAGCCGCCGGTGGCAAGCGCGGCCTCGTAGGCGGTTTGCGCTGACTTGAGGTTGTTCAGCCGAACGTAACTAATGCCTTTGAATTCCGCGATCGTCTTCTTGTCGTAGGTGGTCAGCGGGCTCTTCGTCTCCGCAGCTTCCAAATTCTTCAGTGCCTCGGACCACTGCTGGGCTTGCATGGCCTTTTGCGCCGCGGTGATCTCCTTGGCGATAACGCGGCTGATTTCCTGACCCTTTGCCTTCTCGGCCGACCATGCCGTCGGCGAGATCGCCGCGCAGGAAATGAGGGCGATCAGGCAGAAAATCGCAGGATGACGTCGAATATCGTGTATGAAATGACTCATTAGGAGACCTCGCTATGTACCGAAATTATTGCGCACGGCATTTGCACTCGTGCCCGGCATCTTATGTTAGTCAAACAAACGGCGCGTACACCTCTTGTAGGGCATGACGCGCCGTAATAAATACCACACAGGGGTACCTGCTCAGAAGAAATCGTTATTGACGAAACCTATCTTCTTCAATCCGCGGTGCTGCAAATCAGCCAGGGTCTGCGCCACGATTTCATACTTGGCGAACTTATCGACCGTGATATGCACTTCGGGCTGCGGCTGCTTCTGTGCTTCTGATTCGATGTAGCTCTGCAAGGTCTTTCGGTCCACCGGGCTCTTGTTCCACAACAACGTGCCGTCGAAATCGATGGTCAGGTCGATGACTTCCGGCGGCGGCGGCGGCACAAAATTGGGCGGCGGCGGCAGCGGATTGTCGATCTTTACGGCATGCGTCTGGTTGGGAAGCGTAATGATGAAAATAATCAGCAAAACCAACATCACGTCGATCAACGGGGTCATGTTGATTTCAGAATAGGATTGGCCCTCGCCGCCCCCGCCTACACTCATGGCCATCTTAAGTCTCTCCTACTGTGCGCTAGGGCGATCGGGCTCAGTGATAAAGGCCACCTTGCGGATGCCGATTCTCTGAGTCGAAACGAGCACCTGGCCCACAAATTGATATCGAACATTCGAGTCGCCGCGGATATGCACTTCCGGCTGCGGATCCTGACGCGCGATGCCGCGCAAATTCGTCAGCAGCTCATCCTGGCCCGACAACAGCTTGGTGTTCCAATAAATGGCGCCCTGCTTGTCGACCGCGATCGTGATGTTTTCCGGACGGGTCTGCGTGACCAGATTCGTCGCCTTCGGGAGCGTCAGCGGCACCTGCTGCAAAATGACCCGAATGGTGATGATGAAAATGATCAGCAGCACCAACATCACGTCCACAAGAGGCGTGACGTTGATATCCGACATCGCCGTCGCCTCTTCCTCAATGCCTCCTACGTGCAACGCCATGTTCGAGTCCTAGCGAGCAACCGCGGCAGCGGGTGGCTTGCCCACGGCAGCCGGCGGCTTATCCATCCCAAGACCCATCTTGACGCCGGAGATCAGGTAAGCGTGCAACTCGTGCGTGAAGTGGCTGACCCGTTCCTGCACCGTCTTATTGCGGCGCAATAGCACGTTGTAGCCAAGCACGGCCGGAACGGCGACGACCAAGCCGATGGCGGTCATGATCAAGGCTTCACCGACGGGGCCTGCCACCTTTTCAATGGAACCCTGTCCGGAGACGCCGATGGCGATCAGCGCGTTATAGATACCGATCACGGTGCCGAGCAAGCCGACGAAGGGCGCCGTGGCGCCAACCGATGCGAGGACCGGCAAGCCGGTTTGTAGACGACTGATAATGGCATCCGCGGTACGCTGCAGCGACTCGGTGATCCACTCGCTGGTGCCGATCGCACCGGAGAGGCGCGTCTTATTGGACTCGTGATACTCGTAGGCCTGCTTGCCGGTTTCGGCCAGTGCGCGAAACGGATTGGAACCACCCTTCAACTTGCCGATGGCATCGGTCAGGCTGGAGGAACTCCAGAATTCCTTCTCGGCTTCAATCGCCTGAAGGCGCAGTCGGCGTTGATCGAAAAACTTGGTGATCATGATGAACCAGGTCATCAACGACATGATCAGCAAAACAACGAGGATCGATCTGCTAACGATATTGCCATTGGCAATGAGTGCACCCAGGCCATATGGATTCTCAACAACTGTCTCTTGCATTGACCGATTCCCTCTACTTATAAAAGCCTAATAATAATGGATTGAGCTAAATCTTAAGTCGTTCCAACGGCTACCTGCCCGTCAGCTTCCAGGTGATCTTGAAGGGGAAAGTACCTTCGACCGGCTTGCCGTCTTCCATCGCCGGCATCATCTTCTGACCCTTGACGCCCTTCAAACAGGCGTCATCCAAGCGCGGAAAGCCCGAAGATGTCTGAACCGTTGCATCCAGGATCTGGCCGCTGGCCGCCACCTTCATCAGCAGAATGCAGCTACCTTCTTCATTGGCTCGCTTGGACGCGTCAGGGTAGTACTCTTCACCGATTTTGAACGGGTGTTTCGGATCCATCTTCGGACTCGAAACCGCGTGCTGCACGGGCGCCGCCACGACCGGCGCAGGCGGCGGTGCCTTGTCTTGCGTAACCACGGAAATCGCCGTGGTCTCCGGCGGGGCCGCTTGAATGTCGACGAATTCCGGCGGCGGAACGTAGGGTTTGATTTCTTCGAGCTTCGGCGGCGGCGGCGGGGGCTTATCGACGTCTTTGGGTTTTTCGATCTGCGCAATTTCGACGGGAGGGATGATCTTCTGAACGAGCTGACCGGCTAACCCGGTATAAAATCCCCACACGATGACGACGTGCAACAGGATGACGGCAATGAGCGCTGCGCCCCTGCGGCCGGAAAATATCGATGGTTGTTCGTAATACATAAGTCAGTCTTTGCGACCCTGCCCCTCACTCTTGATCTCTTGCGCATCGCGCACGCCTCGAACCTGCGGCTGGTTTTCCCAGCAGCTTTCCAGCAAGTTCCCTTCGGCGATTAAAGAAGCCTGACACATATCCAGCCCGAACTGCAAGCACGATGTAACTCCTGAATGACTCGTATGAGCGTCAGACATCATGCAGACTTGGCCGCGTTTCATTTGGCTTGCTCCAGATCCGTTACGGCGCCCAAGGAGGCGCTGCTGACCTCTCTGGAATATTTAGCCAGCGCGCCGCGGCGCGCATAGGGTTTGGGCGCCATCCATGATCGACGACGGCGCTTCAGTTCCTGCACGGCGACATGCAGCGTGATTTCGCGGCGTAGTGCATCGATTGTAATGTCATCGCCCGTTCTCACCAGCGCCAGCGGGCCGCCGAGAGCCGCTTCCGGCGATAAGTGCCCTACCACGAATCCATGGCTGCCGCCGGAAAACCGGCCATCGGTTATCAGCGCCACGTCTTTTCCCAAGCCTTTGCCCATGATGGCGCTCGTCGGACTTAACATCTCGCGCATGCCGGGACCACCCTTCGGACCTTCATAGCGGATCACCACCACGTCGCCGGCCTTTACTTGGCCGCTCAAAATTCCCTGCAAGGAGTCTTCTTCGGAATCGAATACGCGCGCCTTGCCTTTGAAACTCAGCCCCTCTTTGCCTGTAATTTTTGCAACCGCGCCCTCCGGGGCGAGGTTGCCGTACAAGACCACCAAGTGGCTGTTTTTTTTAATCGGATCGCTGAAGGGCCGCACGATCTGTTGGCCGGCCGGATACGCATCCACGTCACGAAGGTTCTCGGCCAGCGCAGCGCCTGTTACGGTGAGGCAGTTGCCGTGCAGCAAACCTGCGTCCAACAGCGTTTTCATCAGCGGCTGAATTCCGCCCACGGCGACCAGCTCCGACATCGAATAGCGTCCGCTGGGCCGCAAATCAGCCAACACGGGAACACGTTTTCCGATGCGCGTGAAGTCGTCCAGTTTCAATTTGATGCCGGCCGACGAAGCGATCGCCAGCAGGTGCAATACCGCGTTGGTCGAACCACCGAGGGCAATGACAACCGTAATCGCGTTCTCCATGGACTCGCGCGTCATAATCTGTCGCGGCGTGATGCCGCGCTTGATTAGGTTAACTACCGCAGCGCCTGCCCGCCCGCAATCGTCGCGCTTCTGGCCCGAGATGGCGTCCTGAGCGGAGCTATTGGGCAAGCTCATGCCCATGGCCTCGATGGCAGAGGCCATGGTGTTGGCGGTATACATTCCGGCGCACGCTCCGGGTCCGGGAATGGCGGTGCGCTCGACGAATTTTAGCTGCTGTTCCGATACCGTCCCTTGGGCTACGCCGCCGACGGCCTCGAACACCGAGACGATGTCGCGCCTGTCGGTTCCCGGACGGATGGTGCCGCCGTACACAAACACCGCGGGTCGGTCGAGTCGCGCGAGCGCCATCATGCATCCCGGCATGTTCTTGTCGCAGCCGCCGATGGCCACCACGCCGTCGAAGCCTTGCGCTCCCACGACCGTCTCGATCGAATCCGCGATCACTTCTCGAGATACCAAGGAGTAGCGCATTCCGGGCGTGCCCATGGAGATCCCGTCGGACACGGTGATGGTATTGAAGGTGATGGCCTTGGCACCCGCTCGATCTGCGCCGGCAGCGACCAGCCGCGCCAGCTCATCGATATGCATATTGCAGGGCGTCAAGTTGCTCCAGGTCGAGGCAACGCCTACTTGGGGCTTGTCGAAGTCCGCATCAACGAAGCCGACGGCGCGCAGCATGGATCGGCTGGGCGCCTGCTTTACACCATCGACCACCAAGCGTGAATAACGGCGCGTATCGATGGCAGGAGTTTTCTTCAGCGTTTTCTTCAGAGATTTCTTCGGCATGCCCCTGAGTCTACGCAACGCCGTAGCGTTCGACCAAGTAACGGTACGTGCCGCGCAGCGCCTGAGCCTCGGCACCGACACCTCGCCCAGGGCGGTCTTTGGGATTCCAGGCGTAAAGATCGATATGCACCCACGGCGATTCGGTCACGAAGCGCTTCAAGAACAACGCGCCGAAGATCGCGCCGGCAAAGGCCGAGGACGCGACATTATTCAAGTCGGCCACTTTGCTGGCGAGTTCATCCTCGTAGCCGGCCCACAACGGCATTGGCCACAGCGGGTCGTGCTCGGCCGCAGAAATGCGCGCGAGTTCCTGCACCACACGCTCATCGTTACCGAACAGGGCCGGAAGTTCAGGTCCCAGCGCGACTCTCGCCGCCCCGGTCAGAGTCGCGAAGTCGATGATCAGATCGGGACGCTCGGCATCGGCGTACGCCAGCGCGTCGCACAGCACCAACCGGCCTTCAGCATCCGTGTTGCCCACCTCGACTGTCAGGCCCTTGCGTGTAGCCAGCACATCACCGGGCCGGTATGCGTTGCCGCTGATCGCGTTCTCTACTGCCGGCACCAACACCCGCACCTGCGCGCGAAGTTTGGCGCTGATGATCATGTGCGCGAGCGACAGCGCGACGGCGGCGCCGCCCATGTCCTTCTTCATGAGAGCCATGCCTGCGCCCGGCTTGATGTCCAGGCCGCCGCTGTCGAAACACACGCCTTTGCCGACCAGCGTCACGGTCGGCAGAGCTGCGCCGCCGGGCGGCTTCCAGCGCAACTCAACCAGCCGCGGCGCCTCACTGCTCGCGCGCCCCACCGCGTGAATCGCGGGAAAGTTCGCCGCCAGCAAATCCCCGCCGACCCATTCTTTGAAGTCAGCCCGGTGACGTTCGCCAAGCTGACGCGCCGCAGCAGCCAGCTCAGCCGGACCGAAATCGCCGGCGGGCGTATTGATCCAGTCGCGCGCCATGCGCAGCGACTCACCGGCATGTTCCACGTAGGCCATGTCGGCATTCGGCGGAGGCTCCAAGCTTGCTGCCTCGTTCTTTGCAGAGCGGTAACGTTCGAAACGATACGCGGCATATGAAAACCCCAGCGCCAACTGCGTTGCCTCCGATGCGCGGAACTGCTGCGCCAGACGGAAGCGGCGCGCGGGCAAACGCTCCATCACGCCTGCCGCGTGCCACAGCGATAATTCTCCCAGACGCTTGCCCAGACCGCCGACGGCCGCGGCGAGACCGCCGCTCTGATCCGGCAGCAGCACCACGCGATGCTTCTCTGCTCTGAAGTTCTGTTCGATGAGCCACTGCCGAGCCTGCGGCGGCTGTGCAGCGCGCCACGCTTCGATTTCGTCTTCGTACAACAGCCATAACGGGATGGAAACATTACTGCCGAGATTCATGGAAAACAGGTCCTCACGCGCTGCGACGATGCCGGGAATGCCTTGCATCATAAAAGATTCTGTGGTTATTTGATGCTGGTTAACAAAGCGTTTAAGTGCAATTTTAGGGAGACCCCGCTTGAGGCCGCGCGCTTTTAGGCGGGGTCTCTTGGTTTTGGGGTTTCGATTCGATCAGGAGATTTGCATGCGTTTGTATTCGCAAAAAGACGTCGACAAGAAAGCGCTGCGCGGTGTGCGCATCGCTGTCTTGGGCTACGGCAGTCAGGGACGCGCGCACGCGCTCAACTTGCGCGACAGCGGCTATGACGTCGTGGTCGGCGTGCGAAAAGGCGCTAGCTGGAGCAAGGCGAAGAAGGACGGGCTGCACGTGATGGAACCGCGAGCGGCGGTGAAAGGCGCGCAATTGGTGGCCATGTTGGTGCCGGATCTGACGCAAAAACCCTTGTATACCGAGCTCAAGACGCTGCTCGAGAAAGACGCCACGCTGCTGTTCGCGCACGGCTTCAACATCCACTTCAAGCAGATCAAGCCGCGCAAGGATCTCGATGTTGTTCTGATCGCACCCAAGGGTCCGGGGGATCTGGTGAGACGGCAGTATCAGCAGGGCCGCGGTGTGCCCTGCCTCATGGCGGTGGCGCAAAATCCATCCAAGCGCGCCAAGGCCAAGGCGCTGGCATACGCCGACGGCATCGGCGGCACCCGCGGCGGCGTGCTGGAGACGAGTTTTGCCGAGGAAACGGAAACCGATTTGTTCGGCGAACAGGCGGTGCTGTGCGGCGGCGCCACGGAGCTGGTGGTCAAAGGCTATGAGACATTGGTGGAGGCCGGCTACCAGCCTGCGGTGGCCTACTACGAGTGCCTGCACGAGCTCAAGCTGATCGTCGATCTTTTGCATGAAGGGGGCATCACCAAAATGCACCGCTTCATCAGCGAGACGGCGAAGTACGGCGATTTGACCCGTGGACCGCGCATCGTGAACAAGGCGACTAAAAAGGAAATGCGCAAGATCCTGGCGGAAATTCAGCAGGGCAAATTTGCCCGCCAGTGGATCGCGGAGAACAAAGGCGGCCGGCGCAAGTATTCGAAACTGTTGAAAGCGGATTTGGCGCACTCCATCGAAAAGGTCGGCGCTCAGCTGCGCGCCAGAATGCCCTGGCTGGAAGGCGCCAGAGGCTAGATCAGCCATGCCGGCGCGCACATTGTTCGACAAGGTATGGGCGGCCCATGAAGTCGTGGCCGAGACGCCCGACACGCCCGCGGTGCTCTACGTCGATTTGCACCTGGCTCATGAGGTCACGACGCCGCAGGCGTTCAGCATGTTGCGATCGCTCGGGCTTCGAGTGCGCCGCCCGGATCGCACGCTGGCGACCATGGACCATTCAACGCCCACCCACACCGAACAGGTGTTTGGGTCGGTACCGATCAAGGTCGACGCCGCCGCGCGGCAAGTGCGGCAGCTCGAGCAAAACGCCGCTGAATTCGGCATCGAGCTTTTTGGCATGCGCGATGCGCGGCGCGGCATCGTGCACATCATCAGTCCCGAGCTGGGATGCACGCAGCCCGGGATGACCATCGTCTGCGGAGACAGCCACACCAGCACCCACGGCGCCTTTGGCGCCCTCGCCTTCGGCATCGGCACGACCCAAGTCGGACATGTCTTTGCAACTCAGGCCCTGCTGCAGCGCAAGCCGAAAAGCTTCGCAGTCAATATCGAAGGTCAACTGTCTGCCGGCGTCAGCGCCAAGGATTTGATCTTGAGCATCATCGGTAAGATCGGCGTCTCAGGGGGCACGGGACACGTATTGGAATATCGCGGATCAACCATACGGTCCTTGTCCATGGAAGAGCGGATGACCGTGTGCAATATGTCGATCGAAGCCGGCGCGCGCGCGGGCATGATCGGTCCGGATGAGGTGACGTTCGAATACCTGAACGGCAAGCCGCGAGCCCCTCAGGGTCAGGCGTGGGACGCTGCGGTAGCGCACTGGCGCACCCTCGCGACCGATTCCGAGGCCCGATTCGACGCCTCCGTCGATATCGATGCCGCCGCCATTGAGCCCATGATTACTTACGGAACGAATCCCGGCATGGTGCTGCCGATCGGTTCCGCCATCCCGGATAAAAAAGGCGACGCGGTGTTCGACAAGGCGATGCGCTACATGGGGTTTCATGGCGGCGAAGGCATGCTCGGCAAACCGGTGAACGTGGTCTTCATCGGCAGCTGCACCAACGGACGGCTGGAGGATTTGCAGGCCGCGGCCCAAATCCTCAAGGGGCGCAAAGTCGCGCCCGGCGTGCACCTGCTCATCGTGCCGGGCTCGCAACAGATCAAGCAGCAAGCCGAGGCCGCGGGGCTGGGGGAGATTTTCAAGGCTGCGGGCGCGGATTGGCGCGAGTCCGGCTGCTCCATGTGCCTCGGCATGAACGGCGATACGGTTGCCCCCGGCCAGTATTCGATCAGCACCAGCAATCGAAATTTTGAAGGCCGCCAAGGGAAAGGAGCTCGCACGCTGTTGGTCAGCCCCATGACTGCGGCCGCCAGCGCCGTCACGGGCCGCATTGCGGATCCGCGTGAGCTGCTGTGATGCAACCCATCAAGCGCATTACCGCGAAAACCGTTGTCATTGCATCGAGCGACATCGACACGGATCAAATCATTCCCGCGCGATTTCTGACCACGACGACCCGGGAAGGATTGGGCAAACAGTTATTCGCGGATTGGCGCTACCACAGCGACGGCTCGCCGCAAGCGGACTTCGTGCTCAACCGTCCGGAAGCGCGCGGCGCCGAAATTCTGGTGACCGGCCGAAATTTCGGCTGCGGCTCTTCGCGCGAGCATGCGCCGTGGGCTCTGCTCGACTACGGATTTCGCGCGGTTGTCAGCACTGAAATTGCCGATATCTTCCGCGGCAATTCTCTGATGAACGGTTTGCTGCCCATCGTCGTGGACGAGCAAACATCGCAATGGCTGCTGCAGCATCCGGGCGCGCTGCTCGAGATCGATCTCGAGTCGAGGCGTCTGACGCTGCCGAATGGTGCCTCGACCGCATTTCCCATCGAGCCGTTCGCCCGTCACTGCCTGTTGAACGGCCTGGACGAATTCGGCTATCTACGCAGCAAGCTGAACGACATCGAGCGCTTCGAAGCGGCACGGGGCTAATGCAAGCGAGCATTGCAATCCTGGGCGGCGACGGCATCGGCGAAGAAGTCACCGCCGAAGCGGTTCGCGCTCTGCAGAAGGTGGCGTCTCGATTCGAGCATCGCTTCGAATTTGAATCGGCACTGTTGGGCGGCGCCGCCATCGATGCGACCGGCTCGCCGCTGCCGCCGGCCACGCTGGCGCTGGCGACGCGGGCGGACGGTATCCTGCTGGGTGCGGTCGGCGGTCCCCGGTGGTCCGACCCCAACGCCGCTGTTCGCCCGGAACAGGGCTTACTGCAGCTGCGCAAGGCACTGGGGTTGTTCGCCAACCTGCGTCCCGTCGTGCCGCACCCCGCGGTGCTCGATGCCTCGCCCATCAAAGCCGAACTGTTGCGCGGCGTGGACATCATGGTGGTGCGCGAACTCACCGGCGGCATTTATTTCGGCGAGAAAACTCGCACCGCGACCGAGGCGGTTGATATATGCCGCTACAGCGTCATGGAGATCGAGCGGGTGGTGCGGCTCGCCGCCCAATTGGCGCGTACGCGCCGCAAAAAATTGACCTCCGTGGACAAGGCCAATGTGCTGGAAACATCGCGCCTGTGGCGTTCAACCGTGAATCTCATCATGCCCGCCGAATTTCCCGATGTAGCGGTTGAACACATGTTGGTGGACTCCGCGGCCATGCATCTGTTGCAGCGCCCCCGCGACTTCGACGTGATCGTCACCGAGAACATGTTCGGCGATATTCTCACCGATGAGGCGTCCATGCTGGCCGGATCCATGGGGCTTCTGCCCTCCGCGTCGCTCGGCGCCAATGCCCGCGGTGGAGTGTTCGAACCCATTCATGGCTCGGCGCCGGACATTGCAGGGCGCGGCATCGCCAACCCCTACGCGGCGATCTTGAGTGCGGCCCTGTTGCTGCGCTACTCGCTGCGATTGGACGCCGAAGCGAAGGCGCTGGAAGAGGCGGTGAACCGCGCCATCAGCAGCGGCGCTCTCACCGCCGACCTGGCAGCCCCGGGTAAGTCGATTACGACACGCGCCGCTGCAGATGCGGTGTTGGCTGGGCTTTAGCCGCGCGCTCGAGTCCTGCGCACAGGTCGGCCACCAGGTCCGCGTGATCCTCGATGCCCACCGAGACCCGCAGAAGCCCGGCGCTGATTCCCGCCCGCAACCGCGCC
>Ga0193716_1001474_pt1 | contig 13667 bp, 25 predicted proteins | sample U2c1metaG_FD_145901 | JGI IMG/M metagenome (GOLD analysis project Ga0193716, IMG submission 145901) | Soil microbial communities from a riparian zone of the East river system, Colorado, United States - U2c1 | ecosystem: Environmental > Terrestrial > Soil > Riparian zone | place: USA: East River...
CTGCGGTACTCCGCACCAAAAAAGCTGGTTTCTTCGTACTTCAATGCCTGCCCGATTGCAGCTTTCAATTCCTTTTTCGTTTTGTAACTTGCTCCCATCATTTGTAGCACCTCGATTGTTAGATTACCAGCTACGCTGGTTTATTGTCAACCTATTTTTTCTAGTCTGTTTACATTCTTGTAGAGACCGGCATACCGCGCAATCCAATATCGTGTACTGAGATCGTTAGGCGCTCGATATGCTTGCACCATTGCGCCAGACAAATAGTACTCGCCTTGACGCGGTTCGCGGTACTCGCCCGTAGCTTCGTAGAATGCAGCACCTCTACGAGAGCCAATCAATGTGTTCTCGCCAGGGAATAGACCGTATGGTTTCGACATGGACCCTCCGATTGATATTTTGATATGTGGCAAAAAGCAGTAACCTATGATAATCCGAGTAACGTTACTTTGGTAACTGTTACTTACTTTAGTAACCTACGACGGTGTTACCTCCGGCTAACCCATTTAGAATCAATAGGTTAGCAAAACTTTGCGCCAGGTTCGTTTATAGGCGCGGTCTGAAATTGTGGGCATGGGTATACCCTCAAAGTGTTCTAGGCTTCCTCCGGCCTGCCTATCGTCAGCGCAAGGGTTCCCTGCGAATCCTCCCAAGGTCTCATAGGTTGGTATTCTTGTGTCAAAGCGAGCAGTCCGGCACCGTCAAATGTGGCGGAGTCTACATACCTGCCATCGTCATCAGTTGCTAGGATGTCGCAAAGGTTCCCATTGCGATCATAGTCAATCATGAGTGTAGATAGTTCGGGAATCCCTGAACATGGGAAAATACGCTTGAAGGCTTCGATCTCGCTTCGATCTAGGATGATTCGCATTGATAGCACCTCAATAGACGGTCTCCGAACCGCCTAATGCTTGACTATCGTTTACTGTTCTCCGCTATGTCACCTCCGGCCAACCAAAGAAACCTTTGTAGGTTCTGGTCATGGTCTGCTAGTTCTTTCTCATCCCATGCCCCATACTCTTTCAATTCTTGGCGCAGGTCTCCGGGAAAGATTCTTGCCAATTGGCGAGCGATCTTAGGCACCTTGGATAGTGCTTTAACATCATCGTCGCATTGGCCCTGATGCGAGATAGACTTTGCTTGCTCTAAGGTCATTTCAATTTGGAACCTTCCCGAGCTTGCGTAATGAATCATTGGCTCACCTCGACTAGCAACCTACCTGCTAGAATGTCCGCAGTGTCAAACGTGGCATATTCATACATGCCGTACTTCGCCGGTACCTCGACGCGGTTCGTATCTCGCTTCCATGTCTTAGGTGCACCGTTCACTTTGATGCGCCTTGCATCTCCCTTGAGACCTACGAACCAAATGTGTTGTCCATAGGTGAGCTGTTTAGCTTCGTCTAAGGTCATGACGCGAAATTCTCCGGTTCCCTCTTTGCCTGCATACTTCTGTAGTTTCATGAGATCGCACCTCTCGCACTAGATTTAACTGCTATGTTTCACATACTGGCGAAGTCTGAAGACCGCGCCAATATGTCAAACATTCGGTAGAGGTGCGAACTATACCGATTTGTTTGAAAGCTTTGGGAGTATTCCTCCGCTCGAAAGCGTGTTAGCCCATTCTCGCAATGTGTACGTATCGTGTTTCTTGAATTCTTCGCCAAACATGAAGGACATCAAAGCAATTTGTTGCGGTCTCGGAGTGTAGCATCTCTCTATGGTCTCGGGATTGATCCAACGTTCCATGATGAATGACATGTCTTGAGAGAAGACCGCAACGCACAACCAACCACGTATTGCCGGTGAATCGTCACCAATCACAGGCGCATAGTTAATACGGCTAATGATGCGGCCAAGCTCTAGGTTATGTCCTTCTCGAAACATGACCATATCGCCAAATTGAGCTTTCCATTTGTCGAATCCGAGCGTACTAGCGCATGGAAGCTTTACTTGTTTCCTGTCCATTCGTGCATCTGTTCTCATTGTCGCACCTCGATAACGATAGCAAGAATTCGCTTTGCTTGCTCGATGGTCAAGCTACTAAGCTTCAGGTTAACGCTTTTATCGGAAGCGTATATCTCGCCATATGCAGCATCAGACCTGTAAAAACTCACCTCTTGCGACTCTTCCCCATTGCGAAGATTCGAGAGATCAGCATGCACAATTGCTGCCAGCATCTTAAGATTGTCAAATGCCGTAGCATGAAATGCGTTTGACGAATTGCGCTGTTCAATAGCTTTGTTGAACAGAGGTAAGTAGGCAGGCATGAATCTTCGTTGTATCTCTTTTGCGATTGCTGCGGCACCTCGACTCGAATTCACAGTTATTGTGGGCAACGGTACTCTTTCGCCATTGACATACTCTCGTATGTCCACAAATTGCTTATTTTTCCCGAGATGGAAATTGCCGTGCACCTCGACTCTACCTTTACCAGCACCATACGTCACAGCATGCAAAGCAATCTCGCATTCGTGTTGCGAGACCTTGCGTATGTACTGTGTCGGATATGCTTCGTCTAAGGGCTTGTATTCCCACACTGGCGTAAGTTCGCCAACGTTTAGGAAAAAGGCAACTTCACAGGTGAGCTTAATCAATTCGTTTGATGTTTCGTTGAATGTTCCCATATTCGCACCTCGCTTTGAATTGGATTACTTGACTACTCTAGCAGGCGGAAACCGCGATTGCTAGATTATTCGTTTTCTTCATTACAACAGGGTTCGCTCTGATCTACGATAGAACCACACTCAGAGCATTCTCTCATCTTGATCCATGCATCGAGTGCCGCATCATATCGAGACCGCATATTGGGGCATCCGATCTCATGGCAGAATACGCCATTGATTATTGCGGCACTGCATTGATTGCATCTCATTTCGTCACCTCGATGTACTTCCGGCCAAATTGGATTGCAATGAGCTTATCCGATGCGCCTAGAGTCCAACTAGAGCCTATATCAGTGCGACGGCGCATCAGGAGAAATACAGGCTTCCAACCTGATGTAATGCCCACAGTGCCGGTTATGGTCATGCCTAACGTTTCCACTTTGATACGTTGGCCTGTTCGATAGTATGTGGCAAACGGTTCGACTAAATCACTTGCATCGAACCGCGTGCCGTACTCTTTTTCTTTCGCGATCAGCAATTCTGTAAACCGGTAGTTCGACATTATCGCACCTCGTTTAACTGTTACGATACTAAGCTTGACTGCCTGCCACGTCAAGATTACTAAAGACATGACAGGCAGGTTACTAAGCTTTGTTTCTCGTGACTAAGCGAACATGCTTATACTCGGGATGAGAGGCAATCATATCTCGCATGCGAATATGAGCTTCTGCCGGACTCTCGATTTCTTCAGGGAATTGTTTCCGCATGTATCCCTGCCTATTATCGCCATAGTCAAACGGCACCTCTGCTACGATGTACCATGTTCGGGAGACCTTGCCAATAAACCGCACCTTGATAGTTGCATGCGGTTTAAACTCTCCCTCAACATGGCGCGACATTTCACGATCCACAGCAGTGTGGGCAGAGCAAGCAAGCTGTATCCGCTCCGTATGTTGATTGATGGTAATGCCGTATCTGTTCATTCTTTCGCACCTCGTATTGAATTTGATGGTTAGCGCGTCATCTGGTCGGTAAACGGTTCACTTAGCAACTCGACATCTACCATTGCGAGAATCAGGTCAACGAATGAGATGAAATGATGCTCCGTTGGCATGTAGCCCACACTTTGAGCATTCATCCTACGTACCTCATCGTTCATTGGCTCGCAAGCTATTGGCAGTACCGTCGAATTGTCCAAGTGGAAGTATGTCATTGCAGCATCTCCAAGTGTTAGATTGTCAATCGAGACCGTTATCAACTTCCCTCTTTGAGCTGTTGTCTCGCCGCTTCATGTTACATACTAGCTATAGCAAGATGCCTGCCAATCCCCTGAACCTTTGTTTGCTTCCTGTTCACACTCTCGATGCTACAAATTGTTATCACTAATTGGCATCATTGACATAAATACGTACTCTTCCCTTAAACCAACTATCGCCCGCATCGTACTGCATTGGTCCTACTCCGTTATGTCGAGGGTCACTATCCATTACCTGCCCACAATGGAATACCGCAACATGCGCACCATGAAAAGCGATTAGCATGCCCTCAGACATCGGCACCATGCGCCTTGCCTGTTCCCAGGAATCGAATTCCCCTACAAGCCGCAGGTCTCGACCGTTCCACATCTCGCCAGCACTCTCCGCCCCAATGCCCACAATTCTGGCTGCATACTCCGAACAGTTTTCCCGCCAGTATCCATCTCGATTCGATACCAGCGCATAAGAGCCAGTCACTATGCACCATGCGACAAGGCAGGTTAAGAGCCTAATCACCGATCTCCTGCCCGCCTGCCTTGAATGTGTGTGAATCAGATTATGCCTGCCCACAAAATACTGCCTTTCTGCTAGTAGGACAGTTGATGTGATTGCCCACCGAGGAGAAGTCTGCCCCCTCTATCAATTCCCCTTGTTTGACTATCTGCCCACACTTTGAGCAATTGTGTAGGTTGATGTCGAGAGATTCAAAGCGCTGCGTATATGGGTTATAGTTGCTGTATGTTCGGCTGTTATTGATGTTTTTCATATTGTTAGTCTACTGGTGATCGTGCGTAGTGTCAAGTTACTCTTTATATAGCTTCAGGGAAATATAGGCATTGTACTTTAGTTTATAGAATAAGTCTATTGTTTGCAACGTGTCCATTTATGGACATTATAGGTAAGTACCTACATAACATTGCACTTATTCTATAATCGAGTAGGACACGTTATAGATGAGTTAACAGAGACATAGAATAAGTCTATTGTTTTGTATAATATAAGGGTTGTATATATGATGACATAGAATAAGTGCATTGTTATCAACAATATATGTCTGTATATACGTATATACTTAACAGCTCTCTCTTTCTCCAAAACCTATAATACCGTGTAAAAATTACATAGCAATTATAACTATATATAATAATATATATTAATATATATAATAGATAATAAAGCACTTATTCTATAATTCTACCATGTACTGTATATAAAAATGACCCTCGAAAGTGTCCATTTATGGACATATACGTCAAGTTCATACTATATGTAGCCTATGTTTACTGATAACAATAGACTTATTCTATAAACGTTAGCATAGGATTTTTGGACACGTAGCACCAGTTAAGTAGGTCTCGAACATGAACTTATTATCGTAACATATAATATGCTTGACGTATAATCGAGAGATTATCTGCATATTATAATGGGGTAAGTTACTGATTCTAATAGACTTAATCTATAATAGGTTAGCGTAGTATGCTATTTATCATATATGCCCTATCGTAGTATGCTATTTATCATATATGCATACTATATGTACCCTATCTTACTGATTCTATTGTCTTTAACCTATAATATGCTATCGTAGCATGGTAACGTATATGTATGTTACTTAAGTTATGTTGATACGTATAAGCCAAGCATATACGATGTATGTATGAACCTGACTAGACAATATCCCTTCAAGACTATGCAGATCGGTCAATACTTTACCGTATCTTCGAGGTTTCAGCATGCGAGGGTAGCTGCATCTGAATATGGCCGCAAACATAACCAATGTTTCACCTGTCGTATGCAGGAAGACCGCACCATGCGCATCTATCGCATCGAAGTAAGCCAACAGGAGATTGATGCACGAGGTGCAATGAGCCGTCGAGAGATACCAGCAACCAACGATAGGCCGACAGAGATGCAATGGGTCAATTGGTTGAATACCCTGCAACCGGGACAGTCTCATGCAATGCCTCTCTCGTATCAGTCACAGTACCTCGACATGATGCAATGGACCGCACGATACAGCTCGGGAACAGGCGCATTCATTAGTGCGGGTCTCTGGCATGATGGCACACTCATGGTGCATCGCATTGTTTAGCTTGACTCGTTGACGGTCTCGTGCTAGAACGTCGAGGCATGAGACCGCGAATCGAGGTGCCACCCCCGTACACCCTCAATGCCGAATCGAGCGAGCCTGCGCCCCTCCCACTTATCCTAAAAATAAAAAATAAAAAAAAAATAAATGAAAAATGAACTCCATCTCGACCTTCCCCCTGATCGCTTCAAATCTCTCACCGACCTGGAATCCTTCGTCAAGGAACTCGCTCGTAAGCACAATGCCCTAGTGAATCGAATCTATCCTGAAGTACAAAGTGTGGGCATAGCAGCTAAACCAATGCAATCGACACGCCGCATCTCAACGCTCACTGTCGTACCGTATCAACCTTCACTGCTTGACAAGCTTGATCTCCTCCGTCAATTTCATATCTACTGTCATTGTACTTATCCCGCTCCTGTCCCACATCCGAATCCATCCCTGTGGGTATCATTCTGTTCAACCTGTCACATGCAAATAATCCCTAGCAACGAGGACTAATCATCATGCCTTGGAATCCTGATGAGAATCTTGTGGGTATCATATCGGTAATTGATGCACTACTTGAACGCCGACCGGCGCTCTCTCACCTCAAATCACGACAAGCAAAGATTAACTATTCACTTTCGCTCAACTCGATGTACGATAAACGACTGCGAGCGGCAGTCGATATCATAAAAGAGGTACATAGCCGTATGGAAATTGGTCTTCAATCCAATGTTGTGGGTACTTGGTTGGAAGAGATGAACAAATTCTTAGAAAGTGTGGGCAAATAGATGCCTAAACCGCCATTTAAACCTGATTTTGAGTTGAGGAATGAGATAATCGAGAAGCAATTAAACATTATCGGTCGTATGATTGGTGACAAGCTGCCACCTGGGTATGGTTTTGTTCTCATGATCATGGGATACGAGAATCACGAGCTGTTTTACATTTCAAGTGCCGAACGCGACGGCATTATTGCAACCATGCGCGAATTTATAGCAAAGTTTGAGGAGAATTGATCAACTATGAGAGCTATTTACGCATTACGTGACAAGATGGGGCGCGGTAACTTACAATGCACGATAACCATTGAATCGGCTACTGCGACTATGACAGGGGCCGAACAGAATATCAATGTGATCAGTCCCGAGGGGCAGGTTATTGCGATAATCATGCTTGGACTTGGAATTGACCGATATCAAACTCTCAACGAGTGAGGTGACGTATGCCGTATCCTTACCGCAGGCAAGCACCGTTCAATCAAGAAGGTTGCTTGATTGTTGTGTGTGGCACTGTATTGGTGCTCCTCGTACTACTGGTGATTGGAGCACTATCGGACGTACCAACTAAACTTTGGGAATGGGTGACGCACTAATGCTGAGAAGAATGCTTGTAGCACAAGGAATACGCGCACTACCGTTAGCCCTTCGTATGGGAACGACCGGCAACGGCAACATTCAACGCTTCAACCGTTACAAGTCTACCTCGCCAACGGTGATCTCGACAGAGTGTGACATTGCGCAAGAGATGGGTATCGTTGGCTTCATTCAAGTGTGGAATGGACCGTCCGATATCTTCCTTCACGAGTCAATGTTAGGCATGTGGGAAGAGTGCTCGAAGCGGAAGATGCGCTTTGCGATCATGCTTGATAAGTGGGTAGCAGCGAACGAAGCGAATCCCACTACTCGGGATAAGGCTGTTTGTGCCGCGCTCCTCAATGTCGATTTTCAGAAGGTCTTGCAATCTCCGGCGTACATCTTTGAGAAGTATGTACTTGAATTTGATCTCAAGCTTATCGGAGTAGATGTGCCATCCATTCAAAAGCTGTTTAAGTTCCCGATTTTGAGTGAAGGAATTGGGTACAGTTGGCCGAACGCGGCTAGTCCCTGGCCTGTCAAGACCCTGCAATTTACCAACGCACTGCCAGGAATGCGCATACCAAGCTTATGCCTACAATTCAACGATGCAGGCTTTCCGCTGCCGGATGGCGTGAATGGACCTATGTTGACTTACGAGAATAAACGCGACATGAACCGCAGCGTGTGGGGAACAGGGGCTAATCGCACCATTGATGCGCAAGGTGGCAACTACTTTTTTGATCAAATTGCCGTTACGCCGGTCGCGGCGAAGTATTTGATGCTCGTAACTTGGGATGACTTCGAGGAAGGCACCGCGCTCTTGCATTTCTTCTCGATGCTCACCGGCAAACAGGTCAAATAAACGTACTTTCGATTTTGCTTTACAAAGCTGTTCGGGTTATGGTATGAGCTGTTGAGGAATCCGAACCATGTCAGATTTAAAACAAGAATTTTTCGAATTTATCGGGGCGCGTTTACAAGCGCAGCTTGAAGCTTCGATGAAACGAATTGAACACGCGCTAACGCGCATAGGAGAACAATTGACAGCTCAATCAACCGCCCTCTCTCGCCTGCAAGCCGACAACGAAGCGACCAAAGCACAGATCGCGGAGCTTCAGGCTAACTTTCAAACTCAATCCGATGCAATCAACGCAGCAAATGCGCGATTGCAGAAATCTATTGACGATCTCAAGAACGCTGCGGGCAACGATGACGCTTTGAACGCCATCGCGACCGATCAGGAAGCCGCGCTCGGTTCCCTGAAGGCCATTTCTGAGGGCATGGCGGCGTCTGCAACGAGCGAGGGCGGTTTGGACCAACCTCCGGCTACTCAAGTTGCCATAACCCCGCCTAGCGCATCCCTGGCTCCTGGGGGAACGCAGGCTTTTTCGTCTTCGGTGCCGTCCGCATGGGCGGCAACGAGTGGTTCAATCGACGCCAACGGCAATTACACCGCTCCGAGTGATCCTTCGATCATCGGTGACGATGTGACCGCAACACCGCTTGATACGACCGTATCAGCGGCAACGGCTCATGTCACAATCGGATAATTCTGTTGACGTGTGGTAAATTAACCAGGGAGCTTAACCGCTCTCTGGTTTTTTCATTTGAGGTGCCGTATGACATACGGAAACAGCGAACGCAAAGTTATCAGTGAAGCGGAAATTCTCGCCGTTGCTTGTCCGATTTGCAACGCGGCAAAAGGCTTCGCCTGCCGATTCATCCATACACGTATTCCGCTCTCGCGGGAGATCGAAGAAACCGAACTCGTGTTTCATCACGAGCGTATCAAGCTTGCACAAGATGCTCAAATTTTGCGGAACTTTGGGCGTATCTTGGGTCCGACAGAGAAGGCATTGATTACGTATTACGCTTTCATCATGTTGGCGGATAGCGTGTCGCTGAAGTCGGTTGAAACATTAGGTAGATCGTATACCAGCGTCGAGATTCAAAAGTTCTTCGCGCAACAAGCCATCAAAGAGCTTCGAAAAGACAAACTTCTGTGAGTGGACCGAAACCAGAAACGATTGCTGCCGCTGGTAGCGAGCACGCGCACCAGGTAGCATTGTTTTGTTGGGCCGCGATAGAATCCGCGAATTATCCCGAGCTGCGTTTGATGTTCGCGATTCCGAACGGCGGCGAGCGCAACAAGATCGTCGCGGCTAACTTGAAAGCGGAGGGCGTGAAGAGGCACGTACCGGATATTTTTCTGCCGGTCTCGCGTGGTGCTTTTCATGGATTGTTCATCGAACTCAAGAAACCTGGCAAGCATCATGTAGACGATGGACAACGAGCGTTTATCGAGGAATTACATAGACTTGGCTACGGTGCAAAGGTTTGTGTGGGATGGGAAGAAGCTCGCGATATGATTCTCACCTATTTAAAGTGGAAATAGCCGTTGACAACGATATCGCACTTTGCTAGATTGCTCCTGTGAAGTTCAATTTGTACCATTGAAAGAGGAGATAGATATGTTTACGAAGGTTCGTGCACAGGGTCTCAAAAAGCAGCTTACCGAAGTCATGAGTTTCATCGTGCAAGGCACGCAAGGTGCTGCCGGTCGCGTCACCGTACCGAAAACGCTTGCTGATCAGATTTTGAAAGAGGAGCCGACCTTGATCAAGATTCAGGGTGAGCCTGATCCGACCGGCAGCGTGATTGTCTACGCAACGTCGCTTGGGATTCAAGCGGTCACCGGCAAGGCTCCCGAAGCGGCTCCGGCTCCTGGTGCCGTAGCTTCTACGCCGTCCAAGTTCAAACTTGAAACCGGATTTGTCGTACCGGAATCGAAGCGCGGAGCGTTCTTGAAATCGGAGACTTATCCGTTTGCGAGCATGCAAATCGGTGAGTCATTTTTCGTCGCATCGACCGATGAGAAGCCGAATCCGGCAAAGAGCTTGGCGAGTACCGTTTCAAGCACCAACAAGCGGTATGCAAAGGTCTATCCGGCTACGCACAAGACCAAGGCCGGTCAACCGACCGGCAAGGATGGCCGCACGTTTACCGTTCGGTCACGTACTGTGGAAGATGCAGGCGAGACCGCGAACGGCGCTCGCGTCTATCGCGTTGCCTAAGTTCAAGCGTACCGTGTGCATTTAGAGAACGAAGGCTTGAAGTAACCGGCTCTCAATCGAGGGCCGGTTTTCTTTTGTGCGATAAATCGAACGTGCACGCCAGGTAAATTTTCCTCGACAAATTAAACATATAGTGCTAAGAGGGTAGAAGGTGGGAGGGGTTTTGAATGTTGGCTATCATCGCATTATTGCAGGCAGTTGTACCGCCAGGAACACAAGTGACGCAAGTACCTCCCGTTATCGTAAGAAGCATATGGGAAGTGGTTTTCTTGCAATTACCGAGTATCATCCTCAATTTAGCTGCATTGATAACGGCGGCCTTTGGTGGTTGGAAGTTAATGAAAGAGGCTCGCGAACATTCGGCTAAGCAAGTAGCTGCCGCAATTCTTGCAGCGCAGGAAGTAAAACTTGCCGCGCACAAGGTAGCGGAGAACGTACTTATTGTGAAAGATGATCTCAGTGCGAGCAATGTACTAACAGAAAAAAGAATGCTCACACTTCAAAATACTGCCGATGACACGCATACGCTAGTCAACAATCAAATGGCGATTCAATTGAACATTGGGGCCATTGCTGCAAGAGCGTTGGCGCTTGCGGAACCTACACCGGCAAATATGCTGAAGTCGGAGAAAGCCGATCAAGAGTTAATCAATCACATGGCGAAGCAAGCGAAGATGGACAAACAAGTCCAAGATCGCAAAGATTCTGGAGTAAATACGCCAAGCGTGGAAGAACGTAGTAATAAACCTTAAATCGCAGTACGGAGGATCACATGTTGAAAAAGCGAGTTGTAATTCCGAGTATCGTAGTGCTTGCAATTCTCTCGATGGGATTTGCTTGCGCTGTGAGTACCCATGACGCGGCTGATGCTGTCAACAAGTATGCCAACTCCCTGCAAGCTTTTCACGATTCCGAATCCAAGCTCCATACGACTGCGAAAGCCGATGGTACTCCGATTATCGGAGATGCCACGCATTTCAAGATTCTTCAGGCGGAACAGCTCGCGGTTAAGGCCGGTCACGATCTTGACGCAGCGATTGCCGTTGCCGACAAGGGCGGAGACATCGCACAGTACGTGACGGTCGCGCAGACCTCGCTTGACGAATTGATTGGTATCGTCAAAACTGATCCGGTTGCCTCGCAGCAATTGCAGCTCGTGGTTGATTCTGCGAGTGCCGCACTGAAGAATGCGATTTCGATCATTGAAGCCTTGCGTAACAAGTCTCCGGCACCTTCCGCTAATTGGTTGCTCGCAAGCTTCATGCTTGTGGGCTTGGTGACCGGCGCAGGAGCCGCAGGCGGTGCCGGTCTTACGGCATCGAGCATCGTAACGCTGTTGCAGCTCATTATCGGAATGGAGCCAATTGCTTTCGACCTGATTTTGAAGTTTGCAACCAGTCTGAAGGGCAAAACAACCGCTGAAATCCTGGCATTGAATGAGGGTATCTTTAACGATCTTGATGCCGTGATCGCGGCGGAGCTGGCGGCACGACCTAAATAACATGATGACAACAGAAGAAACCAACGAGCTGAAGCGCAAATATGCTGCCAATCTTCTGAAGTATGGGGAAGATCAAGACAACATGTATAAGGCCGCATTTGCTACCACAGATGATACAGGTCTCGCGCTTCAGATCGTTGGTCTTTTGAAATGGCAAAACGATTTGTTTGTGCTCGAAGAGAAGGAACGTTTGATCAAGAGCGGCGATTCGCGCTCGTTCCTTCCGACTAAGGAAGCACAAGCGAAAGACATCTACGGTCTCGCCACTGATCCGAAAAATGAAGTCGAGGACCGCTTAAAGGCGCATCGGCTCTATGCGGAGGTTATGGGCCACATTGAGAAGCCTGTACCTGGTGTGACCAACAACATCCTGAATCAAGGTGTCATGATTGTACAAGATGCCGGTACGGATGATGAATGGCAGGAGAAGGCAACGAAACAGCAACAAGCCTTAATCGGCCATGTCAACTAGCCTGATCGCAAGGCCGCAACCAAAGCCGAATCGTGTCGTAGTGTGGGCACCAATACCAGGTAGTTCACAAGAGTTAGCCCTTGACACACGAGCGCATCATACGCTTTACACAGGGTCTCGCGGACCTGGTAAGACCGATACGCAGCTCATGCGGTTTCGTCGCAGAGTTGGTTTAGGTTACGGTCCATTCTGGCGCGGGATTATCTTTGATCGTGAGTACAAACATTTAGACGATCTTATCTCGAAGTCGAAACGTTGGTTTAACAAGTTTAACGATGGCGCTGAGTATCACGAGAGTACATCGTCATTGAAATGGGTATGGCCGACCGGCGAAGAGTTATTGTTTCGTGTCTTGAAAGTGAAGGCCGATTATGACAACTATCACGGTCAAGAGTATCCATTCATCGGATGGAACGAGTTGACGAAGTATCCAAGTTCTGAGTTGTACAACATGATGATGAGCTGCAACCGATCTTCATTTACGCCAGAAAAGGATGCGCCACTTGATTCAAAGACCGGCGAGCGCATACCTATGGCGGATATACCTCTTGAAGTTTTTTCAACCTGTAATAGTTATGGGCCGGGGCATGGATGGGTCAAAGCAAAGTTCATTGACGTAGCTCCATACGGGCAGGTTGTCAAGAACACTGTGCGCGTGTTCAATCCGAAGACACAGCAAGAAGAGGATATCGTTCGCACGCAAGTTACAATTTTCGGCTCGTACAAAGAAAACATTTATCTTGATCCGGTATACGTTGCTGGTATGCAAGAGATCAACGATGAGAATCTTAGGGCCGCATGGCTTGACGGTAATTGGGATATTGTAGCGGGAGGGGCGTTTGATGATGTTTGGAAACGAAACGTGCATATTGTACCAAGATTTCAAGTACCTACTAGTTGGTATCTTGATATCTTGGTAGATTGGGGCAGCTCCCATCCCTTTAGTGTGGGATGGTGGGCCGAAGCGAACGGCGAGGAAGTAACGCTTGAGAATGGCGAAACGTTTTGCCCCGCACCTGGCTCTCTCATTCAATGCGGTGAATGGTACGGCACACGAGAGATAGGCACGAACAAGGGTTTAAAGATGTCTGCGGGCGATATCGCATTTGAGATTCGAGAGCGAGAGATACAAATGCTATCGGATGAATGGATTCTTCGTCAACCGTGGCCGGGTCCAGCGGATAATCAGATTCGTGACGTAACGCAAGATGACGTTGAGACCATCGAAAAGAAGATGGCGGATAAGGGCGTGCGTTGGCAGCATAGCGATAAATCGCCAGGATCACGTCGCAACGGGCTTGAGCTGGCGCGTGAACGTCTGAGG
>Ga0193716_1001475_pt1 | contig 13666 bp, 16 predicted proteins | sample U2c1metaG_FD_145901 | JGI IMG/M metagenome (GOLD analysis project Ga0193716, IMG submission 145901) | Soil microbial communities from a riparian zone of the East river system, Colorado, United States - U2c1 | ecosystem: Environmental > Terrestrial > Soil > Riparian zone | place: USA: East River...
GTTCATTCCCGACGGACTGGAACAAGGAAAGATCATCGGCTCGGCCATCTACGGACCCAAGACCGTCGCCATCAAAGGCAACTACGACGACGTCAATCGGCTGTGCAGCGAGATCGGCGATAAATATGGCTGGGCGTTCGTCAACGTCAATTTGCGTCCCTATTACTCGGAAGGAGCCAAGACCCACGGCTTCGAAGTCGCCGAACAATTAGGCTGGAAACTACCCAAGCATATCGTCGTGGCATCGGCCGGCGGAACGATCCTACCGAAGCTGGCCAAGGGCTTTCACGAGCTTATCAAGGTCGGCCTCGTGGAAGACACCGGCTGTAAAATTTATTCGGCCCAGGCCGCCGGCTGCGCGCCGATCATCAACGCGCTGCACAAAGGCACGGATCTAGTCAGCCCGGTGAAGCCCAACACGATCGCCAGCTCCATCGCCATCGGCAACCCCGCGGACGGCTACTACGTCATTCAGGCAGTGCACGAATCCGGCGGCTGGGGCGAGAGCGCCACGGATGACGAGATTCTCGACGGCATCAAGCTGCTCGCTCGCACGGAAGGGATCTTCACCGAACCCGCCGGCGGCACGGAGATCGCCGTAACCAAGAAACTCATCGAGCAGGGACGAATCCCGCGTGACGAATCGATCGTCGTCAGCATCACCGGCAACGGCTACAAAACCTTAGAAGCGGTGGCGCGCAGCGTCGAAAAGCCGTTTACCATCGACGCAACGCTCGACCACTTTGACGAGCTCTTTCAACAATTGAATCCGCCAATGCCGGCCTTAGCGACCGGCAGCTAGAAAGTTTAACGAGGTTTTGTCAAAATAGATGGAGTCGCTCTTTCACCTTGCAAGGCTCGGAGCGACGGATTATTGTCAACTCGCCCGACGAGGGTGAGGTTATTTGAGGAGGAAGTTTATGTCGGTTCGAGTTCGAGTCCCTACCCCGCTACGCAAGTTCACTCAGGGCGCCGATGAGGTCAACGCGCAAGGTGGCAATGTAAAAGCCCTGGTCGACGATCTTGAAAACAGTTACCCGGGCATTAAGGAACGCATTTGTGATGAGAGCGGTAATGTTCGCCGCTTCGTCAACGTCTACGTCAATGGCGATGATATCCGCTTCCTGCAAAATCTCGATACTTCGCTGAAGGAAGGCGATAACATTTCTATCGTGCCGGCGATCGCCGGCGGCCGTGAAATTTCATAGATCATGGTATTCACCTCATCTAATCTCCGTCTGGTCCCCGACCCGTCGAAGCAGTCGAAGAAAGTCGAATCGGTTCTCGACCTAATCGGCGACACTCCGCTGCTGGAAATTCAAAGGGTCTCGGAAGGCCTCCATACCAAGGTGAAGATCTATGCAAAACTGGAAGGCTTCAATCCCGGCGGGTCCGTGAAAGACCGACCGGCGTGGCAGATGATCCAAGACGGTTTGAAAAGCGGCAAGCTTCGGCGCGGCAAGACCATTCTCGATTCGACTTCGGGAAATACCGGCATCGCCCTGGCGATGATCGGAAGTGTATTGGGTTACCCGGTCGAACTGGTAATCCCCGCCAACGTCAGCATTGAGCGCAAACAAATCATTCAAGCCTACGGGGCAAAAATTACCTACAGCGATCCCCTCGAAGGTTCAGATGGGGCCATTCGTCAATGCCGTAAAATTCTCGAAGAATCGCCGGACAAATTTTTCAAACCGGATCAGTATTTTAATCCGATGAATTCGCTAGCCCACTATGAAAATACCGGGCCGGAAATTTATCGGCAGACGGACGGCAAAATAACCCATTTCCTGGCCGGTATCGGCACCGGCGGCACGATCATGGGCGTCGGCCGCTATTTAAAAGAAGTCGATGCCAAGATCCAAGTCATCGCGGTGGAGCCCGACGACGCGCTGCACGGTCTCGAAGGATTGAAACATATGGCGAGCTCTATCGTGCCGGGTATCTATCACGAAGAAGAGCTCGACGGCAAACTTCCGGTTTCCACCGAAGACGCCTATTCGATGGTATATCGCCTCAGCCAGGAGGAAGGAGTTCTGGTTGGGCAATCTTCCGGAGCCGCACTTTTTGCCGCGCTAAACCTAGCCCGCAAAATTCGGTCGGGAACGATCGTGACAATCTTTCCCGACTTCGGCGATAAATATCTGAGCACCAACTTGTGGGTCGGTTGGCGTGATCGCATGACCGTGGGAAATATAAAATTCTCGATTTAAGGTTCGATGGCTACCAAAGCAAAACCAGACCGCGTGCGCGAACGAGTCTATCTGACGTTTCCCAAAGAGTTGATCAATGAGCCGGTTTTGAGTTTGTTGTCCAAGCAGTTCGACATCGTATTCAACATTCGCGGCTCGACCGTAACTTCAGAGATGGGATTGGTGGCGTTGGAAATCGATGGAAAAAACGGCGAAGTCGCCAAAGCGATTGCCTGGCTCAGAGCCAAAGGCATTGCGGTCGAACCGATTGAGAAGAACGTTATCGAGTGATTTAAGTTACTGCGCCGCGGCGGAGATTGACAACACCAGATTGCCCCCTTCATGCGGCGGGCCGCCCACGTAGAGGAAATTGCCCTTATTGGGAACCGTCACAGTAGTATCAAGGAGCGGCTTTTCCCGCTCGGTCAGTCGTACTTTCAAGGCAATGCGATTATTTTGAAACTCCTGCGGCGCCACGGTTAAAGAGCGGCCTCCGGGAATCTCAAAAACCTTGTTGCCTTGCCACGGCACGTTCTGGGTATCGTTTTTTAGCAACCGGTACGAACGATATTTCAAAACTCGGAGTTGCTTCTCCATGCTCTTAAGCTTGGGGTCGAAATCGTCGTTTTGATTGCTCACCAAGATAGTGCCGATCGTAACTTGAACAGACTGGGGATTCTTCTCCGCGGCCAATACTGTCGTCCCTGCCGCGAATGCTAGCAGACTAAAAAGTAGGACCCGATTTCGCAGATTCGTCGGCAGCAGCATCATTCTCACCTTCTTCATCTTGATACAACCAGATGACCGTTGTCTTGGTTTCATTCTCGCGCAGCAACGCCACGCTACTCCCGTGCGCGTCGATGGAATCGACCGCGGCAAAGCTATTGCGCGCAGCACCGAATTTCCAGCCGGGCAAGTAAGCGTCGAGCGACAGGATTCCGATCAATACGATAATCACTGCGGGAATCGCCCACGTCACGCGCGGCGCAGTCAAAATATCCCGGCCCCAATCCACCAACTGTTCGATCGGGCTTCGCTTGCGGTTGATCCGGCTTTGAACTTCGCGCCAGAACGGCAAGAAATCGACGCGAACGGCCTCCGCGTCCAGGCTGGTTTTGAGTGTGCGATCAATTTTTTCTAACTGGCGGCGCGTTTCAGCGCACGCCCCACAGGTCGCGACGTGGCTTTGCACCGCTTCGCTTTGCGATGGGCTCAACTCACCATCCAACCAACTACCGATCGAGTCTCGATCGGTTTCACAAGAGTTCATAAATAAGCGCTTAGCTTGTCCTGCAATTTCTTCCGCGCATAATGCAGCCGGCTCATCACGGTTCCTTCGGAGCAACCCAAAATTTCGCCGATATCTTTGTAAGAAAGTCCCTCGATTGTCCTCAACACGATGACGGCTTTGTGTTCCGGTGTCAATTCGTTAATCGCCTTCACCAGACTCTCGCGCAACTCCCTATCGTGGACGTCGGAAAAAGGATCTTGGGCAACCTCATTTTGGGCTTCCAACAGGTCATCCATGTTCTCGCGAAAATCCAGTGGATTTCGTTTCTGCCGCCGTTGCGCATCGATCGCCATGTTAACCGCGATCCGGTAGAGCCAAGTATAAAAGGACGAACCGCCTTGGAAGCTATTGATTTTGCGAAACGCGCGAAAAAAAGTTTCTTGCGCGACCTCCAATGCGTCCTCGCGATGGCGCAGCAAACCGAGAATGACCATGTAGACTTTTTGATGGTAACGGGAGACGAGTTCCTGAAACGCGCTCATCTCGCCCGCTTGGCACTTCTGTACCAACTCCGAGTCAGTCAACTCCACGATGATCCTGCCAGTTTAGACGCCACCACATTAGAATTATTCAGGCCAGAGGCCGGCTTATTATCACAAAACCTTGAAGTTTTTGCGAATTTCATTAGAATCACATTGAATTCCTTGCCCTTTTGGCAGTCTCAAGCCTCCCCCGAAGGACGCCCTATGCTGGTTCAATGCCCAAAATGCAGGACTACTTACAAAGTATCGGACGAGGTCATAAAGGGTTCGGCGCCGGCCTTTCGCTGCTCTCGTTGTAAACACACCTTCGAAGCCGACACGCAGCTCATTCCCGAGCAGCAGCAAGAACCTACGCAACACGCCGTTGAAACAGGTCCTGAAGCGGAGTTGGCCTTTGCTTTTCCGGTGCCGCCAGCGCCACTTACTCCACCCGGCCATGTAGGGCCCGAAATCAAATCGGAGAACCCGACCGCTGCGGAGGACAACTTGGTAGATTCGACGAGCCAAGAAATGGGTGTTCTCAAAGCTCGTCAAAATCAGGAAGGTCTGCCGGTTGTCGAGACCGACACGAATACACCGCCGGTCAAAGCAAAGCAGCTCAAAGGCAAAAAAGATTTTGCGATGCCCGAACCGCTACACACCGACGAATCAAAAGTCCAAGAATCCGATAGCGATAGGAACATTCTACCGATGGCATCCTACCTGGATCAGCGCGCTTCCATCTTGCCCTACATGACTCTGTTCGGTCTTTTGGCAATCGGCTTTGGGCTCGTTGCAGTTATGAGTCAGGCGCATCCTGGTGCTTCCGCAGCGATCATCAGAAATATTCCGATCGTCGGCCCGATGCTGCTAAAAAATAATCATTTGAAAGAAGGAATATTAATCCGTTCGCTACGGTCAGGCTACCAAGGCATCCAAGGCAATCGCGAGGTTTTTGTCGTCACTGGCGTCGCGTTGAATCAAAATCCGGTGGTCATTCGCGAGGTTCAAATCACCGGAAAAGTTTTCAATGACACGGGCAGGGAGCTGGAACAACAAACGATCTGGCTGGGTAATACGATTTCACCGAAGATTATCCGCGGCATGACGACCGAAGATATTCCGCATTTGCAAAATCTTAAGCCGTTGAAAAGCTTTGAAATACCGCCCGGTGACTCGGTGCCGTTCACGATAGTGTTTTTGCGATCGGCGAAGGCGGCCAAAGATTTCACCTGTCAGGTGATTACGGCGGCAGCTGAGGTATAACTCGCGGATCAAGCCGCTAAGGCTTGCCGGCATCCTTCTTCGGCGTAACATCGATTTCGTCGGAATCGTTCATCGCTTTGCGAAACTTCCGGACGCTTTTGCCAAGCCCCTCGCCGAGATCGGGTAAACGACGACTGAAAAGCACCAGTACAATGACTAAAATAACCAGCAACTCACCCACGCCTAAGCCAAACATGATCCCTCCCTGGCAGCGCGCCTATTTTGCGCGCCACCCAATTCACTCATTAAGCATTGCGAACAAATGAGTGACGGTTAGTATAGTTAATTGTGGCCTCCTTTAATACATCCCTGGGTCGATTTTTCGCCGTATCATTGGCGCTTCACGCATTGGCATTTTTGTTACTGCACCCACAACGTCAGTTCAATGGACCACAGCAAGAGAAGATTCCCGTGTCCCTCTTGCCGTCGCCGCCAGCGCCGGAACAGAGCCGCCCTGAAACCACAAGGATTCCCAGAGCGCCGCGCACCCGACCGACCCGAGCACCGACGATCGTCGCGAAAAAAGACTCACCGATCACCCAAGAAAAATCCGACCTTGCTCGCGGCCAATCTCGCCCGGCTACGGCCACTCGGGAGCAATTGCCGTCGCCCAATGCGCCCACACCGGCGGCGCGTGAACCCACAGAGGACAAGACCACAGTGACAGAACGCGAACTGCCCACCCTGAAGGACCTGCTACCCTCGGCAACCTGGTCGTCGAACTCACGCAATCCCGGTCCGGTCAGCCTAAACACCAGAGACCCGATCTACGTCAGCTACTTCAACAAAATTAAGCAGTCCATCGAACTCCAATGGGAATACCCGGAAGCAGCCCTGCGCTACGGCCTGCAGGGCAGACTTGCGCTGGAATTTACCATCGCCTCGACCGGCCAAGTCGATCGCTTGAAAATCATCCGATCATCCGGCTCGCAAGTCCTCGACGACGAAGCCCTGCGTGCAATTAAAGCGGCCGCGCCGTTTCCGCCAATTCCACCCTGGATCAAAATCAATCCGCTATTGATCTCAGCGACGATGGAATACAACGATAATCGTTTAAATTACCGGTACACGCGCTGACGACAGCTCGCTTAGAAGTTCCGGAATTACAGCCGTTCCCGCGTCGGGTCTGATTCCCAGCGAAGTATTGGCTTGCGCGCGGCGCGCGCTTCGTCGAGACGGCGCACTGGCGTGGAGTGTGGAGCGTTTTTGACCAACTCTGGGTCGTCTTTAGCCTCTTGCGCGATCGCCAGGAGCGCGTCGATGAAACCATCCAGGGTTTCCACAGTCTCGGTTTCCGTGGGTTCGATCATTAGCGCGCCGGAAACCACCAAAGGGAAATAGATGGTCGGCGGATGATAGCCATAGTCGAGCAGACGCTTGGCGATATCGAGAGTGCTGACATCGTAACGATGTTGGATGCGATCGGTAAATATGCATTCGTGCATGCATGGCTCGTTGAAGGCAATCTGATAGGTTTTCTCGAGTCGTTTGCGAATATAATTGGCGTTCAACAGCGCCATTCGGCTGGCCTCTTCGAGGCCGTCCCCGCCGAGCGAAAGAATGTAAGTATAGGCGCGCACCAATACACCGAAGTTGCCCAAAAACGAGCGCACACGGCCGATCGATTTGGCGCAAGCCTCATCCAAGCGGAAGGTGCCGCCATCGTTGACGATGCGCGGCACGGGCAGGTAGTCGTGCAGCTGTTGCTTGACTGCCACCGGTCCAGCGCCCGGCCCGCCGCCACCGTGGGGGGTCGAAAAAGTTTTGTGCAGGTTCATGTGCAGTACGTCGACGCCCATGTGTCCGGGCTTGGCTATGCCCATCAGGGCATTGAGATTGGCGCCGTCGAGATAAACCAGCCCGCCCTTGGCGTGCACGACTTCGGTGACCGCTTCTATATTAGTCTCAAATAAACCCAACGTATTAGGATTGGTGACCATCAATGCGGCAACGTCTTCATCCATCGCTTGCGCCAACGCCGCAACATCGATCACGCCGTGCTCATTGGAAGAAATTTGCACGACGTCATAACCGCAAAGCGTCGAGCTTGCCGGATTGGTGCCGTGCGCGGTATCGGGGACGATAATATTCTTGCGCGGGTTGCCGCGTTCCGTCAAACAGGCACGAATCATCATTAAACCAGTAAGCTCTCCTTGAGCGCCGGCGGACGGCTGGAGACTGACGTATTCCATACCGCTGATTTCGGCCAGCATCCCTTCGAGTTCATGCAGTAACGCTAAAGCACCCTGCAGCAACTCAACCGAAGCCATGGGATGAATTTGCGCGAAACCGGGAAAGCGAGCGACCACCTCGTTGATCTTTGGATTGTATTTCATCGTACAAGAGCCGAGGGGATAAAACTGGCTCTCGATCGAGAAGTTTCTCTGCGATAGCCGGGTAAAGTGCCGCAAGATCTCCAACTCGCCTAACTCAGGAAAGCCGGCGATCTCATCACGAAGTAACGCCGCGGGAATCGTGCCATCGATACGGTCCTCTGCTTGCGGCCAATCAAAAGCGCTTCTGCCCACAGAGCCGCTCTCAAACAGCAGCTTGGGCTCGGCGACTCGCGATGCTTTATTTCCCAGCGATGGCTCTGACAAGTCGGTTGATCTCCTCTCGCTCATTCATTTCGGTCACGCACATCAGAAAACAATCTTTCAACTCTGGATAAAAAGGCTCCAGCGCAATCCCCGGAACGATTTTCGCAGCCGCGCAGCGGTCGAAGAGATGGCTTATATCGGGGACGCGCAATACGAATTCGTTAAAAAACGGAGCCGCAAACGGGGCGGCAAAGCCAGCTTGCTCAACTAGCCTGGCTTGCGCCGTGTGAGCGCGTGCAACATTCACCTCCGCCAATCGGCGCAAACCGGTCTTGCCCAGCAAAGACATGAAGACCGTCGCGCCCAACGCGCAAAGTGTTTGGCTAGTGCAAATATTCGAAGTCGCCTTCTCACGCCGAATATGCTGTTCGCGCGTTGCCAATGTCAAAACAAAACCGCGGCGGCCTTCGCTATCGACAGTTTCGCCGACCAGTCTTCCCGGCAGGCTCCGCACAAACCTCTTTTGACAAGCAAAAAAGCCGAAGGCGGGACCGCCCAGGCTCATCGGCACACCCAAACTCTGCCCTTCCCCGACCGCAATATCGGTTGCGAAATCGCCCGGCGGTTTGAGCAGCCCGAGCGAGATCGGCTCGGTGGTGACGGTGATCAGCTGCGCTCCCGCTGTCGCGCACACGGCCTTGATCGAGGCGAGGTCTTCGATCGCGCCAAAAAAGTTGGGATAACCGACCACGACGCACATCGACTCCGCGTCCAGCCGGGCGCCAAGATGTTCCAGGTCGGTGGTTCCGTTGGCATCGAAAGGAACTTCCTCCAAACGCACATCCGAGAGATTTTTAACGTAAGACGCCACCACCGCGCGGTACTGCGGATGAAGCGCCTTGGATATCAGCACCCGGCGCCGGCCCAACGGTTGAATCCGCCGCGACATCAATACGGCTTCGGCCGTTGCCGACGCCCCGTCGTACACCGCGGCATTGGAAACCTCCATGCCGGTGAGCTGGCAGATCAGGGTTTGATATTCGAACAATGCTTGCAAAGTTCCCTGGCTAACCTCCGGTTGATACGGCGTGTAGGAAGTGGAAAATTCCGAACGGGAAATCGTCGCGTCGACGGCGCTCGGGATGAAGTGGTGATAAATACCCCCGCCGAGAAACATGCTCCAATCCGTCGCCGTAGCATTTTTCGCCGCCAGCGCGCCGAGCCGCCGGCTTACCGCCAGTTCGGTCAGACCGTCGGGCAAGTCAATCTTGGCGCGAGCGGTGAGCGATTTCGGGATATGCCGGTACAACTCTTCGACGGTGTCGAGGCCAAGCGCGCGAAGCATCCGTTCCTTATCGGCGCTTGTGTGAGGAGTGTAGCGCATCGGTTTGAACTACTTCTCCTTCTCTTCCTCATCTTCTTCTTCCTCGTCCTCGTCCTCGTCATCGTCGTCTTCTTCGTCGTCATCGTCTTTTTGCTGCGCGACATACTCGGCGTACTCATCGGCATCCATCAAATCCTTGAGGTCGTCCTTGTCCGTCAACTCGACGCGAATCATCCAGCCGTCTCCGTAAGGGTCGTCATTGATGGTTTCCGGGTTTTCCGGCAACACATCGTTGATTTCCAGCACCGCGCCGCTTACCGGCGCATAAACATCGGAAACCGCCTTGACTGATTCGACCGCACCAAACGGATCGTCTTTAATAATCTTCTCACCGACCTCCGGCAGCTCGACGTACACGATATCGCCGAGCTCTTCCTGAGCATACTCGGTAATGCCGATGGTCGCCGTATTACCTTCCACCAGCACCCATTCATGTTCCTTTGAGTATTTTAGCCCTTCAGGAAACTCCATCGCTAACCTCCTTGATTCGTAAATACGTTTATTCGCCGCGCCGCTAATTGCGGTAAAACGGCAGTGAAACTATTTTGGCCGGAATTTTTCGTCCGCGTATTTCGACATCGATCGCGTGATCGATATCGGCCACCTCGGTCGAAACATAGCCGAGCGCGATCGCTTTGCCGAGTGACGGCGATTTGGTGCCGCTGGTCACCCGTCCGATCAACCGGCCGTTTTCAAATAAGCCATATTCGCTGCGCGCGATTCCCGGTTGTAATAGCTCCAACCCTACCAGTCTTCGTTTCGGACCTGCTTCCTGTTGCCGCAGCAAAATATCCCGGCTAAGAAAGTCCGGTTTAGAGAATTTTGTCACCCAGGCCAGCCCGGCTTCGAGCGGCGTGGTGTTGTCGTCGAGCTCGTGCCCGTAAAGTGGATAAGCCTTTTCCAGCCGCAGCGTGTCGCGCGCGCCCAAACCGGCCGGCACGAGACCAGCCGGCGCGCCGGCGTCCAATAAGGCCGTCCACAAACGTTCGGCCGCGGTGCTGTCGCAATAAAGCTCAAATCCGTCTTCGCCCGTGTAACCGGTGCGTGCCACCAGACAGCGAATCGAGGCCACATCGGCAAATGCGAAATGAAAAGACTTTAGCGCGGTGAGATCGAGGACCGTCAGGGGCTGCAGAATGCCCGCGGAAAGCGGGCCTTGAAGCGCCAGCTGGGCATATTTGGCGCTGACATTCTCGACCTCGACAGCTCCCGCCGAATGCTGTTCCAACCAGGAAAAATCCTTGGCCGTATTCGATGCGTTAACACAGATAAAAAAAATATCCTCTTGCAGGCGATAAAAAATCACGTCGTCGACCACGCCGCCCTGTTCGTTGAGCAGCAAGTTGTACTGCGCTTGGAACAGCTTGGCGCGCGACAGGTCGTTGGCGGTCATGCGCTGGCAAAAATCCAAAGCCCCTTTGCCGCGCACCTCGATCTCACCCATGTGACTCACGTCAAAGAGCCCGGCATGACTGCGCACGGCTAAATGTTCGGCAATCACACCCTGATACTGCACTGGCATGTTCCAACCGGCGAACCCGACCATTTTCGCGCCGGCGCGCCGATGCGCGTTATAGAGAGGAGTTTTTTTCGTGTCTTGGCCCACGGTGGTGACGCGGCGAGTTTTCTAGCGTTCGCGCTGCAAGGAATCTTTGGCGGCTTTCAACGTATTGTAGAGCAGCATGCAAATGGTCATCGGGCCGACCCCGCCCGGGACCGGCGTGATGGCGGCGGCTCGTTCTTTAGCGGTTTCGAATTCCACATCGCCGTAAAGTTTACCGCTGGGCAACCGGTTGACGCCGACGTCGATGACGAACGCTCCCGGTTTGATCCAATCGCCACGTACCAAGCCGGCTTTGCCGATGGCGACAACGACAATATCGGCCCGACTCACTTCCTCGCGCAGGTTCATCGTGCGCGAATGACAAATCGTTACCGTGGCATGTTTATCCAAGAGCATCAGAGCTACCGGCTTGCCGACAATAACGCTGCGTCCGACCACCACGGCGTTTTTGCCTTTGGGATCGCAACCGGCCGCATCGAGGAGTTTCATCACTCCCATCGGCGTGCACGGCTTGAACCCATCGCCGCCGAGCAACAGCATTCCCTGGCTGATCGGATGAAAACCGTCGATATCCTTGTGCGGCGAAATCGCTTCGAGAATTCGATTGGGACGGATGTGCGGCGGCAGCGGCAACTGGACTAAAATGCCGTGAACGTTTTTGTCTTTATTGAGGTGTTGGATCAGAGCGAGCAATTCCCTTTCCGGAATCGTCGCCGGAAGCAGATGCTCAAAAGATTTGATGCCGACTTCTTTGCACGCCTTTTCTTTGTTGCGCACATAAATGTGCGACGCCGGATCGTCTCCCACTAATACCACAGCCAGGCCCGGCGCCATGCCCCAGCGTCGCTCCAGACCCTCGACTTCTTCTTTGATCTTTTTTTGAACTTCCTTGGCGACGGCTTTGCCATCGATAATCGCGGCCATGAATGACTCCAAGCGATGAAAAATCTCCAGCGCTAAATGACGCGTTTAAAAGCCGACTGAACTAATTGGATGACATGGTGAAATCCAAACGTCAACCCCTGCAGAGCGAATCTTAACGGTTCATTTTGCAGCGGTAGTTTGCGCTGTGCAGCAGCCCGATTTGGCGCAAGATTCCCACTGATGACGATCACTGAATGACCGCTTGACGGTCTAAAAAATGGGCGCGGCGGAATTGAATTGGCCGACTTAATTGAGCTAGAGTCGCCGACGAGAGGAACTCCTGATGAGCAAGCCGCGTACGACGGAAGAAGTAAAAATCGACATCCGCGAGCGGGTTGGACGGCGCGCGCCGTTCCTCCATGCCGATAAAAGCGAATCCGAAGAAGCGCTCGCAAACATGCCCAACTTCGAAGGCGAAACCTGGGCCGCGGCTTGGAATGGCCTGGGCGCGCGCTGGGAGGGGAAAGCCAACGCGTCGGAGAAAGCTGGCGATGCGCCGGATGCGAAAGCGGCGTTTCTAAAATCCTATGGTTACTACGGCATTGCCCGCCACCCGTTTCCGAGCACGCCGGGCAAACACCACGGCTACATGAAAACCCGCGAGATGTTTCTCGCCGCCTCGAAATATTTTGACATCCCGGTCGAACGCGTAGCGATTCCATTTCGGGACAAACCCATCGTCGGTCATCTGCGCCTGCCCAAGCAATGGCCGGCGCCAATGATCATGCATTGGGGGGGCATCGATAATTGGAAGGAGGAACGCCACTCCTTTGGCGAGTCGTTCGTCAAAGAAGGCTGGGGGTGCTTTATCATCGACAGCCCGGGAACCGGCGAATGTCCCATGCTCGCCGGACCGGAAGCTCATCAAGTGCATCTCGCGGTGCTCGATTATTTACTCACGCGGGCCGAAGTCGATGTCAACAGGATCGCCGTCGTCGGCGCTAGCTTCGGCGGCCACTGGTCAACCAAGCTGGCTCATCTCGCTCCCGACAAGTTGCGCGCGGCGGTCAATTGGGGCGGCGGCATCCACCACTTTTTTCAACCCGAGTGGCAGGAGCGCTCGCGTCACGCCGACTCGTACCTCTTCGACTTGATCGAAGCGCGCGCCAATCTCTTCGGCAAGAAAACGTTCGAGGAGCTCTGCGCGGTCATGCCGGCGCTGTCGTTGCTCGATCAGGGTTGGCTCGACAAACCCTGCGCGCCGATGCTGATCGTAAACGGCAAAGAGGACAAGCAGGTGCCGCTGGAGGATTTTTATTTGCTCCTGGAGCATGGAAACCCGAAAGCGATTCGGCTTTTTCCGGGCGGCCACATGGGCGCGATCCCGAATATCTTCAAAACCGTGCTCGATTGGTTGCATCAAAAATTGGACTGATCTTATGAGCCTCTATCAACTGCAGAAACTCCTCTATCACGTCAATCGCGACCTCGCTCAGCGCGAGCGCTATCGCCAGGACCCGGCGGCGTTCGTCAAGAACTACGACCTGAGCGACGACGAAACCAAGGCGGCCCTCGCTGTCGACGTACGCGCGCTCTATGCGCTGGGCGTACATTCGCTGTTGCTGCGGCCCTTCACTTTGCTGCACAAAGTCTCGAACGAAGACTACGCCAAAGCACTCAAAGGATTGGAGTAAGTCATGTCGATCGTTTTCGCGGGCGCTGCCAGCCATGCGCCGGGAATGACCGCCTGGACCGAAGCGGCGCCTAAAGAACAAGCGGACAACTTTCTCGGCAACTACCGGAAACTCGGCGCGATGCTCGCCGCGGCGCGTCCCGATGTCATCGTCGCGTTCAGTGTCGAGCATTGGGCAAATTTTTTCTTGAACCACATGCCATCCTTCTGCATCGGCCGCGCCGAATATTACGAGGGCCCGATCGAAGAGTGGCTGCGCATTCCCAAAGCGCGCGTGCCCGGCGACGCCAAACTCGGCGTGGAATTGATCGATGCCTGCCTCGACATTGGTTTCGATCCGAGTTTTTCCGACGAGTTGCTGCTCGACCACGCGACTTTTTTGCCGCTGCATTTTTTGAATCCCGACATGGC
>Ga0193716_1001476_pt1 | contig 13661 bp, 17 predicted proteins | sample U2c1metaG_FD_145901 | JGI IMG/M metagenome (GOLD analysis project Ga0193716, IMG submission 145901) | Soil microbial communities from a riparian zone of the East river system, Colorado, United States - U2c1 | ecosystem: Environmental > Terrestrial > Soil > Riparian zone | place: USA: East River...
CTTCAGAGAAAACTCGACCACTGGCTGGGAAGTTAACGAATTTATTTTCGTAGTAATCAATCAGCTTTGACCTAAGACGATTCATTACGAAATCCCCAATGCTGTTAGGTTACGAAGAGTCACTTCACCGAGACGAAGCTTGCATGCTACAGCTCCTGTGTTTCCGCCCATTTGAGCAACCCAATAAACACCGGTTGCACCGGCTGGTACCGGAACCTCAATGTTCAACTCACCATCAAAGTCATCAAACCAGTTGGTGATTCCGGCGATAGCCCAACCGCTGACTGTTGCACCGGGGAAGAGAATTTGCATATTTATGGCAGTTCCGGTTACCGCAACATTTTCAGTTTGGATTCTGGCTGCAAATTGAATAATGTCACCAGGAGTTGCCGGAACAACGCTTACCATAGAAATATAGGTACTGGTGACTGCGCCAACATTCTTCGTTGTCTGCTGCCACCATCCGCGCAAAAAATCGTAAGAATATGGGGGAACTCTCTGGAAAGTGTATCCGGCCCCTGCGCCAGAAGCGGCTAAACCTTCAGAAAATTGCCTCACAACCCGCACTTGTAGGATGAATATAATCGGAGCTGAGCCCCAACGCTTGAAAACCGTTGTCCTGCACTAATGCAGAATATGAGTCAACCACTGGAAAGCCGTTATCCCCACAATACCTTTTCAGCCATAAGTTCCATTTGACAACGTTGGCGTTCATCACTGGCTGGTCAACGTACACCGGCAAAGCCGTGACACCTATCGGAATGATTCCAACGCGCAAAAGAGAATCAACGATCTGTTTCCAAACCGTAATACTTGCATTCATGCTCCACGCGCCCGCATCCTGAATGATGTCATTCGTTACATTTTGAATGAAGCACGCTGCTGGTGCCGGGTCCAGAGCCAAAATCGTTGGAAGCCACGTCGATTGAATCGCAGTTAAACGCATCCCGCCGGTAGCAAACGCCCCGTGGTATTGAATACGACCTTCAGATTCAACACACAAACGAGTAAACCACGAATCACCCATTAACATGGAACCGTCGGGACCGGCCACGCCAATACTGTCGCCAATGAGTACGGCTCGATTACTATTAGGCGTTCTACGAGGAGTCTTATTTGGTGCTGAATCGATCTTGTCAATCAAATCTTGTAGTGCAGAACTCAAATCCGTCTTGGGAATTCCCCCACCGGGTTTGGTATATTTTGCAGTAGCAACTGCAAATAATTCAGCGAAAGTATCCCCTGCCGGATCAGCACCCGCTTTCATGGCATTGATAACGGTGGCAATTTCGCCAAGAGTATCCAAACTACCTGGCGCGGTTCCAATGACAGTGGCAATTGCAGCATCGATGGCCCCACTGATGTCGACGCCACCACCAATTAACTGGTCATACATTTCTCGAATTTGAATGTAATACACGATTGACAGCCGACCATGTAGAAGCATCTGCAGTAATTCCAAGGGCGTCCCAGTCACCGGAACTGATCGTTCGGCTGCTTCCCGATCCAACAAACCAAACGTTCGCCATTATCGCTTTCCCTTTTTGCCAGAATGCTTAGATTCGGGTAGTCGCCTATAGCGAACTACTTTCCCGCCTTTAGTTTTGTGTGCTTTACCACGCGCCCAAGGCTGCTTGCTAGAGAATGCCCAACGCCATTGTTTTTTGCTTTTGAAACCGTGATATGTGCGCCGCTTGCCCATTTGTCGGCTCCTGTGTGCATCATTACATTGCCCTAAGCTGTTGTTTAAATTTTCTAGTTACTTGTCTGTTTACTTGAGCTTGTAAATACTTGTTTTGAGCTCTATTGGCTTTTACTTTGCCAGTATAATATCCAACTTTAGCCAAGTTCTTTGTATGCGTTCCCAACACTCTTGCGTTTTGTCGACCTCTGGGAGATACGCCAACAGCGGTCGCAACATAAGCTGCACCAATCACTCCTACGGCAATACGGGCATTCCTACGAGTTCGCTTATTGTTTCTATTCGCAGCAGCAAGTTTTCCCTTGCCCTTGCCACGACGTTTTCTTGCACTCGCTAATTGAGCCTTGCGAAGGGCAGCGCGTTGCCTAGCAGTTCTAGCCATCATGCGTTCCTAAATCTAATCGCTTGACGTTTTTTGTCTTCTTGTAATTGGCGTACTTAAAGCCAATACTTGCCCCAGCCAAGACAACAGACGCCGTATGAAAACTGCGATTTACAGTCTTGTTATTGGAATAACGACCACGGTACTTTTTGCGTTTCTTACCGTTAGCACGCGATGCGGCTGCTTGTTTTGCAGTGCGCCTCCGAGCCATTAGACACCAGCCAATTTAGCTAGTTCTTCAATTTTCTCGTTTGTCTTACGCCATGCAGCAATGTCTGTAGCAATAAATGTGTTTCCTTCAGAACCACAACCCGGCGCAACCTTGAGAGCAGGGCCGCCGATTTCAACACGACCATCGGCATAAACGCCGCAACCAAGACGATCTGTTTTACCCATCAGCGTTTCCTCACCCGAACGATTTTCAGGACTCCATTGGAACGCACAAATTTGGTAATGACAGAAAAACGTCTTTTCCGTGCTTTACCCAGGCGAGCCATCGTTACATATTAGCTGGCCCCAAGGTCTATGGTCTGCTCATCAGCAGGCGTGTTCTGGTCCTCGGGGGGTATCGGGTCACCGAACTCATCAACCCCGCCGCCAGTGTTATCCCCGCCAGCCGGGAAGCCAGCGTTGAGGAAGGCGCTGGTCTGATTCAACAACATCGCCGCAATATCTTCATCGGTGAGCGGTTCGCCAGTATTTGGATCTGTCGTTGGGTACTTATATCCCAATTCACGAAGTTCAGCGATTGTCATCGTCTTCAAGATGAGATTCGAAGAATCCAGAAGTACAACTTCCTGAACTTTCGCATCCCGGTTGATCGGCATTGGATCATCGAAGACACAGACAACCGACATTTCAGCCATTACATCAATATTGCCAAACGATTCTTCTTCATACGCAGGAAGCCACATTGTGGTGATGTCATGGAAAAGTTGGTCGTAGCACGTAAGTATTTCTAGTTCTAGCTCAGCGTTCGAAGCAATCAGAGGGGCCATTTCGATCTGTAGTGCGATTCCCGATTCGGCAATAGAGACATCGACTCGACCGGCTGCAACTTGCGGTATTCCTCGGCCCTCTGCAATTCCCTTATCGCTAATGTAGTCCATATGTGCTTGCATGGGGGACACATCACTAACGCCTGTGACCCGATCAAATTTCTGATCCACGCCGATTTCAATAATCTGCTTTGGACCGATGTTCCAATCCGTAACTTGCTGGGTATTAGGATCGAGCGGTGGCGGTGCATTGGTGACATACATACCAAGTCCCTGAAAAACAAGCGTAGCGTCTTCATCGCTTAATCCTTGGTTCAATCCATACAGCAGTGTTTCTAGCCCAGCAAGAATCGAAATGCCCCATGTCGTATTCTGCATGGCGCGTACTTTCCACTTGTATAGTGGAAGAGATGTGATTGGATCTGGAAGTTGTTCCTCTTCTTCTATACGTTCTGCAAAGGGTGCGACCTTAATTTCTTCCAACTTTTCGCGCGCCTTGACCGAACGATCATCCCATTTGCCAACCTCGAAAAATCGTAGTTCACTCGTAACTCCGTACGGCTCTCCACTGTCACCGAAGAGACGTCGAAACGTACGCCGTTGCACAACTTTCTTTTGTGGTTTATCAGGTTCACGCGCATCTTGAATCTGCTCAATCATATGGACGCCCAAGATATCCATGGGGTCTTCTGGGTTTTCAATCTCGAATACTTGACGAGGATCTACCTCGGCCAAACAAATACGCTTGCCTTCTACTTTTTCAGGACGAGAATAAATGTAGAGAATGGCGTCTCCACGAATCAGGCCCCATCGTTTCGTATTGGCTAGCTTGGTAGAAATTCTCTCCCGTGCCCAGAAATCATCCCACCATAAGTTAAGACTTTCCTGGGTACCAGCATCACCCATTGATTCAACGAGGTATTCTGGATTCTTTGCCAAGAATCTGCTCGTTGTTTCAACGATTTTATTACCACTAGGAACAAGAAGTGGCGTCTGATCATCACCGCGTAGATTGACGCGCAATGCAGTAACAGCGTTGATGTAAATATCTTCATAAAGATCATAAACGCTAGCGCGCGTTTTATCCTCGGTGTCAAAGATATTATCGTCGCCAGCAGTCGCAAAACCTTCAGCCGCTGCGTATTGCTTCTGGTTGTACGGCATTTTTCTCTATTCCTGCTTCCACGTTCCGCGTAGTTTCGCACCTTCAATATTTGGAATACCTGCTGGATTTGGTCCATACCCTCCACCAGCCGCTCCGTTGGGAGCATAGCTCTTGGAGCCTAGACCATTGAGGAAACGCGCCGTACTAATCCTTGTTCCTCCACCGTATTGTGCTTGAGTACTGTGATATTTTCCTGCTAAGAATCGTCCAATTGCTTCTGGCGTGTGATCATCTTTTTTCATTGGCAGATCGAAACGTTTTGTTGAGGTTTCCTGTTGTTCGTCACGTTTCTCTGGATAACGATATTCAGAGCATTCATAAATCGTCATCGGGCAACGAGTAGAAACCATCATTCGTGGTCGTCGTTGATCCGGTCTGGCTGGATGGCTTGTCCACTGCGGGCCTGACAATTCCGAATCGGTGATCCTGTCACGAAAAGCAAGTCGGATGAGATTAAGCCGGTTGTTGAGTTCGCCTCCGGTATGGGCTCTAGCTTTAACACGCTTCCCAGCTCTACGGAATATACTTTCGAGAGTGGCCGTATCCCCAGGAGACGCGGGGTCTGGGTAAAACTCTGTACACGTATCGGGTAACAGCCCTCGACGAAGTATTTCTCTAGCAAATTCATCGGGTGCTAAATCTGATTGGTAAAGTTCTTCGAGGATATTGATTTCTCCCCAAGGCCCAATCTGTATGAGAAGCCAGACGTTCGGATTACGGTAACCATAGTCAACGGCTGCGATAGTTTCCCAGTTTGGGTTGTAAGATAGAAGGCGTGTGTGCGTCTCTTCATCGAATTCCTTGAACACCTTACCCACGAAATCCGTAAACTCCGCGGCCACCTCTTGCTGAAACATGGGAATGGTATTGTCATTTGCCATCTGTGCAATTTCGGAATCAATTTGTAACCCTTCAATCTTTATGATTTCAAATGATGTGTAACCAGGATTGTCTTCCATCAAGTGCATCATGCGCTTGACATGTTCATCAATCGTATAATCCGTTTCAGGAATCAAGGACAAATCATACTGACCTCGTTTTGCTAACTCACGCCCTGTTTCTGTAAAAACCCAGGGGTTTTTCCAACTAGGAATGCGATGTGCGTTCCAATTCAAGTTTGCAGGCTTGATCGCATCCATGTGTAGTTGGTAATACCAGTTCTTACCTTCTGGTGTAGAAGTAAATTTGGCCCAACCCTCGAAGTCAGAAAGCGAGGGCATGATGGCCTGAGTCCAGATGATTTGTTTCATCTTGGCCGCTTCTTCCATATGCACACCTGATAACGCTTCACCAACGAGTGTGTCTGGATACTGTGCGGACTTAGCAGAATAAATGAAAGCACCATCCCATAGGGATACTGTCATTTCTCCGTTACTAGGCGAAAAGTATGATCCTGGTTTATCGAACGGAATTTCAAGTCTACGACAGATGTTCCAGAAGACGCGGAACGGCTTTTCACTATCTGAATACTTGGGCCCAACACTCCAATATTCATGTCGGCGACCCTCGGACTTAAGAAACGAAGCCATCTTTTTGGCAAGAATAGCCGGTGGTAAGAATTCATGTCCAACGGATCGTGATTTACCCAACCGTCGACCACAAGTGTTAACGACATAACGTTCTTCGTCCTCCATCATTTCTAACTGAGCAGGATGGGGATCAAATACTTTTCGCATCTTTGGTGGATCTGTGGAGCGGTCCTCTACCTCGGCGTCAAGCACGCTCCACTTGTTCACCGAATCCACCACTTACCGCAAGCATTATGTTTAACCATAACGCTTCCATCATCAAATGGAACAATTCTGTATTCGCTTTTTGTACAATGAAAAACTTCGTGCCAGGTCATAACAATCCACCATCTTGCCCAGCGCAACTTATACATATTATCACCCGTCTTCATCTGAACAAATGATGTCTAGTCCAATATGCAAAAGACCTGTAGCAGTAGACAATCTTTCATTAGGCTTTCATTAGGCTTAGTAATGATATTTTGTGTTTCCATATCGCTATGTTTTTCATCGCCCATTTTTACTGATTCAGCCACAACTACATAGGAAACAAGCAGCCCATCGTTATCTTCGTATTCATAAACTTTTAAATAATTGGCAATTGCCTCATGCAGCCGATCATCGGCATTCTGCTGTTGTGCTGTCCGGTTCACACGATCACCCTATCCCCGCCAGGCGAGTGATGACAAGAAAAATCGCACCAGATGAATGTGGGCATCTGGTGCGATTCTCCCTACCGCCTACCGGACAGAGACGGAGGAACGTTGGAAATTATTTGGATCTTCATGAACAGGGCAAAAAACACGCCCTGTTATGTCAGAGAGTATTGTCGGCACCCACCGCAGGGTTGTACACGCCGCCGTTGACTCGCGTGGACCCGGGAACCACCGTCCCAAAGACCTCTACTGCCTTCGTGGCGAGCGGTCCAGAAGGGAAGTTCACCACCTCGGACTTGGGTCGCTGATCAGCCGCAGCGGCCGCAATGGCGCGCGCCTCAGAACTGTCCACGATCAGCGGAATGGGCCGGGTAGCGGTATTTCTGCCGTCGTAGAGCTTCTTCATCGCCGGTCGAACGCCAGTGGTGGACGGGCTTACAGGCATGCGGGCCATGTCAACTCCTAAGTTGATTCGTTGGCGTCTGCTTCGATCTTAGCAAGCATCCGCTCTGATTGATCGTCAGGACACACCAGCAAGCAACGCCAGCCCTCCTGAACGAACTTTCCACTGCGATAAATCATATTCTTCTTAAAATGCGGCAACCACCACATGTCTTGAGTAGTTGTTGCCCCTGTTGCTCTCGCTGCAAATCTACGACGCTGAGCTTTCTTACGAGCAGCAATTATCTCTTTTGCTTTTTTGGCCTTCGCCTCCAAAGCTTCTGCTGCCGAGAGAGCAGACCCGGTGTCCTGGTCACGACTACTTGGCCCTCCGTTGTCGGATCGCCCATCATTGAGAAATCCGTGTACCCGAACATCGTTTCCTTCAAATCCCACACTTTCGCTTCCAGCCACGTTCCCCAATAGAAACGATTCGTCAACTTCTGGATCTTCTTCTCCATCATCCACTTCAAATACGTCGAGAGGTTCACCATTTTCTGAATAAACCCCATACGGTGCTCCTGTGACATGACTAATTATTACTTCCGGTGTCTTACCCATTTGTCGTTCAGATAACCAGATGGCTGCTTTTAAAGAAGTCTCCGGTTCTGCTATATCAGATTCTGCTATGTCCGCCACGCGTTTGAGCATGGTCGGCAACTTCATTTGCATGAACGAATTCATTCTGCGATGAAGTTCACGAACTAAGTTTTGTTGAATCTTGATGCCAAGCTTTGCACTATTGATCGGTCGTCCGTCATCCATCATAACGTACCCACCGGTTATTTCTTCATCAGTCAAATCTTCAATTTTCAAGAATCCCTGAGAGAATCTTTGCACGCGATCAAGGTTGTCCACACGATCAGGTGGACATTCCAGAATATTTTCGGCACTCAACTTCTTGTCAGCAGGATGTAGAGCACCACCATGATTCCGACAAACATTGGTCCGATTAACAGCCAAGCTTCCGCACAGCTCCCCCGTGCCTTTTGTCCGTGAACTGCACAAAACAAATCCCTGCATGTTGACACGAATTTCTCCTGCCTTGCCCATGTGTTCTGCATACTCATGCGGCAACCATTCTGGCTTATAGTTGCCACGCATCTTGAACGGAATATGATAGTCAAGTCTTTTAAAAACAGCAGCAGTGCGCTTATTCAGAATCAGGTCAACACGTGGATCAATATAAGTAGGAACTTCACGCCCAAGCGACGCTACGAAAACATCTGGGCCATCAGCATCGCCCATCGTCTTTTTCATATTGTCGGCTTCGAAATCTTTATTTCGAGGCACTGCATCTACGGTCATGACTAGATCCTAGTCTTCACTGCCGAGTCACACCAGTGCGATACACCGGTTGCGGATACTTGCCATGCGGCAAAACCCGATCCTCTTGAATAATCGTTTCATCCGGTCCATACATATCGGGGTTTCCTCGCACGTACAACATCTTCGACAAATCTTCCATACTATTCGTAGGATCACTTCTCAAAGAAGCGTGATAGTCCCGAACAAGATCTGTCTCATTCTCACCCAAATCCCACGGCAACGATCGCTGACTTTGAAAATCAGAATCAGGATGAGCGTATCGACTCTTCCATGAGAAAATGAGAAAACTCACTTTTTCCAGGTCGTCCACTGCTTAGCGGTTGTGACATTTTCCAAATCCTCCCAAAAGAAAAATATTTGGTCTGTACCATACGCGCGTATTGTAAAAAATGCCTATCCTGTGACTAGTCTATCCCCGCCACGACGTTTTGCCCCTCTGACCTGGCCTTGTCTACACTTTCGCATCGTGGCTACACTTTCAATTTGACCAAAAACATACCCTGACCTGCAAGTATCTACACTTTCACGTTATCTACACTTTTTTTCGGTTAGCTCTCATACGGGTGAATCTATGTTCGATTTATTAGGGTACCCTATTCGAACGCTTTCTATATAATCCCTACAGTAGTGAATGACTTAAAAAGTGTAGAAAAGTGTAGAAGTGTAGACAATCCCAGGTCAGAGGCTATTTTTGGTGTCTACACTTTTGATTTTGTCTACACTTTAAAGTGTAGCCACTCGCTGTGGTGGCCTCAGTTCATTGCAGTCCCAGGCCCAGTTGAAGATATCGGCCACGTACTCATCCTCCTGAGCGCACACCGGGCAGAACCACACCGACTCGATGACAGGCGTCATGGACCCGTCTTCTTCCTCACACCACGTGTGATGTTCTAAATATTCACCTTCTTTTGAATCATCAAAATCGACACAACGACCACCGTGGTTATCACATTTTCTAATCACTTTTAATATCCTTCCAATCGGGGGCTCTCATAGGTATCACATTGCTATCAATATCTTTTAGAGTAACTCCACTCCAATAGCGCTCAGACCTTTTTTCTATATTCTTAGTAGGAGCCTTTGGTTTTATATAGCCAAGGTCTTGTAATCTTTGAGTGAGTTTAGTGGCAGTCGGTTTTTGATGAACACTCCCTCCGTTTTCTTGCCACCAACGAACAAATCTCATGTTCATTGCAGAACTTAACACTTTGTCATTCGGGTCAGACTTTTCAATGCACTGATATGCAAAAGTAGAAACTTCATCTAGCTCAGAAGCGAATTCTGCAGTTTCTTCAATGATGGCCTGGTGAGTTGGCAGCTCTCCTAATCGCCTGTATTCCTGATATCCCTCCACAAGCCAATTGAGGACAGCCGGACCACAAACATTCTTAAGGGCCAATGATGCATTTTTCTGTATTCGCGCAGGGACTTCATTGAAAGGAATAACGTACAAACGATTACTGAGCGCTTTGTCGGCACCGCTAATTGAAGGTACGGAGTTGGTAGCGAGGATAGGGACGAACTGCGGCACAGCCTCAACCGTGGTATTCGACCCCTTAAGCTCTGCCTGAATTTTGTCGGTTCCACCGGTCATCCTCTTCAACATCGATGCAGATAACGCATCTTTTTCATCGAATTCAGAACAAATAATCACTCTTTTGTTCACAGCGTTAGCCAACACAGGGTTGAGTTTATGATTCTGAAAAATAGTCTGGCTCACAGATTGTGCATAGTCGCCCAACGCGGCTTCGATGGCATTGACCATCGTTGATTTACCCGTATTGGGATCTCCCTTGAGAACAAGCAATATTTTCTCTGGATTTCCACCGATCAAACAATGTCCAAGAGCAACTTGGGCAGTTCGTTGCAACTCAGGATCAGGAAGAAAGGTATCCAGATATTCTTGCCATTTTTCTTGGCTAAACTTACTTGGAGTTTCCCAAGGAGTTCTAGTGTTGAGAGTGATGTAGTCTCTGACTTGTGCTCGTCTAAGCCTGACATTCTCTCCATCCAATTCTATGACACCGTTTGCAACACCCAGCAAGTACGGAAATGAATCCAGTCGATCCATCGTAAGGTTGACTCCCGTTACAGATTTGGCAGCTTTCAGAGCATTTTCCGCATTCTTGTTGTTCCCGCTCAGTAACGCGAAGACTCTCCATTTTTCATATTTCGCTTTCGCTGCTTTGACGATGGCTGGGATAGGAGTCGCGCCAATATTGGCCTGAACCAACTGTTCATAGTCGATAAGCAACGATTCCACATAGTCCATCTGTCTTTTTTTCACGCGTTGCCACATACGTCTCACTTCTTGATCGCCATCACGATCAAGTTCCCAATGTGGCTGCAATGCACTATTGCCCTTATGCCAGGTGATCCACCCATATCCATCGATGAATCTCACAGCAGGGCCGTCATCAATACTTGAGAACTGATCTACAAAATGTTGGGCATTTCCATCATCATTCATGTCATATTCGCCAACAGGCCGAATCGGGCCGCGTGGAATGTCATGCAACGGATCATCAGGGGGTGACGACCCAGCATCGGCGGCGTCAGCCGCCGATTCCCCTTCCCCTGCAGACCCACACTCCCCTGTTACGTCACAGCGCGCCTGAACGGGTTGACCCCCGAGCGCAACAACGCCATCCAATTGCGCTTTTATCTTGCGTAGTGCATTAACTCTACTTCTAAAAAGTTCTTGCTTGAGTTCGTCAAGACCGCGCTTGTCGCGATCGACCACATCGTTGACCCAGAAAGCTTCAATCTCGTTAATCGCGGCAGCCCAACCAATATGGCCTTCAGCGGCGAGCCGAAATAAATTATAGTGAGCCTTGACGATCTTGTCATGCGAAGTCGCTTCATTTGCAATGTCGGCTCTCTGTTTATCAAGTTTCTTCCTCAGTCCAGTACAAATGAAATCATCATCAGCTACAGCATGAAAAGTAGAGTCAGCCCAGTCATAAATTTCTCCCACTGAGCTTTGCATGTCGATGATGTCGGCATCACCAGCACGCATCCCACCACTAGTTAAATATTCGAGCCACTGTTTCGGTAACAAAGGTAACTGTCGTGCATCGGGCACTCCGTCAAACACGTTGCCGGATACACCCGGCACATCACCGGTGAAACCCCCTGGCCCGTACCACCGATATTTTTCTCCGTTGGGATGGATGGAGGGCCAGACGACGGCGAACCGATGTCCTTTTTGGATGCACTCGATGTCTTTATCAACTTGACCCCTAAAAGCCATACCCCGAGGTACACGGAAATACCGAATGCCGGATATCCCGTCCGTTCGCGCAGAGCTGATCCACGTCGGCGGTAAACTCCCAAGACTAATTTCCAATTCTTTGAGCTGATCACCACCTTTTTTCTCTTTATCCCCAGAGACGTAGTGGTCAACGTCAATCCCAATGATTTCATGTTCTTCATCTACTCCTGCCAGTCGAATACCAATGTTGTGTATCTGTCCATCTTCTGACCAATCACGGATCTCGTCATCCGTGGGATACGGTGCGGCGTGGCCGGTGAAACCTGTTGGGGGAGGATGCTTTTCCTTGTGCGGCAGGATGATCGTTCCCCGCCAGCCTGCTTGTCGATACAGCGCTGCAGTATCTCGGTAGGGATTGAGATAGCGAACGCCCTTGTCCGGTACAGGATTCAACGCAATCAGTCCATTTCTTCGTATCCGGTCCCCTTTATACAAAGCAACGACAAAGAGGCTGTCCAGTCACACAGAGAGCTGCCAGCATACTCTCTGACAGCCCTCTGACCTGCGTAAACGACCTAAACACAACCCCTAGTGCGTGTCCTCAACCCCCGCACTAGATGTGCCCTTTTAATCCTCATGTGGACCTTGGTCTCACCAAAACCGAAGTGGTACACCACGTTCGATTGTTTCCGCAATGTCGCCATATTCCGTTGAGATCATAAAAGACAGTCCGTGGACATGTCTGACATCTGCGCTCGGAGCAGAACTGACAATCGTCGTTTGGCTGTTCATGTCTTCTGGGACATGGGTAGTCACTCATCAAAACGGCGGTTCATCATTAGTAGGAAGAGCCAATGACTGATCTTCAAGAGAATCGAGAATGTCTTTGTGGCACTGGCAATCTGGATCATGTTCGAGAATCCAGTAGAACTTTCCATGAATGTCACCATGTCGAACTGGTTTGTAGTTGTGATAGAACTTGCGTTCTGCCTCACGTTCTTTGAAGTAATCTTCTGGCCCGTAGTCATCTTTCTTTGCGCACAGCCAGTTGAGAAAGCTCATTGGAAAAGCCTGAATGTAGATCCAGCTACCGTGATGTCGTTGCATCGTATCCAGGTGTCCCACAACGAATTCCATCGTCTCGCCATGCGCCGGACCATAGAAGAACGGAACCTTGATCTTCTCTAGATGTTCTTTCACAAATCCATCCTCACACCGTGATCGTTCGACTTACCTTCTACCACAACATTCTTCACATTCTTCACAGCCTTTTGATATAGCTCGTCACGCTTTTCCTTGCGAACAAAGTCACGTAGTTCACGACGCATCGGTGGGATATATCCCTGCACTCCACCTTCACGATTGTAATTGCCGCCCTCTTCGGAATTGCAAGGGTTGCAGGCCAATCGGACGTTGCTCAAGATGTAGCGGCCCCCTTCCCGGCCTGGAACCGGGAAGCGGTCGATGGTGGCGTGTCGAAAATCCAACACATCACCGCATTCGAAAGAGCATTCTGCGAGCCAGCGAGCAGAACCATCTTCGCCTTTTTCGCACCACCCGTCGCGTTCGAAGATCAGTTGCTTGAGGGCTCTACGATTTCCCTGGCTCATTCGTCACCCCCGTTTCTCGTCGCGGGGAAGGTACCCGGCATTTTGTAGCCGAATGTAGACGAGAGCTCCGATGATTTCCACGGTGGCTTCATCTTTGATGAAATGCCCTATCGCCCCGTTGATCACATCGTCGGCAAGCTCCACTACTTACCCCTCTTGGTCACACGTTGAGTCAACACCGGAAACTTCTTTTCCAACTCTTGACGACGAGCCTCAGACATACTGTTGGTCAAGAGTTTTTGGACGGCCACGACCGTAGAAACGATTCTCCTGTCCCTTGCTTTTGAAGATCGTAGGCTCAAACAAACTCTTCGCCTTCTCGGCCAATTGTTTGTCAATGATCTTCTTGCGTTGATTGTCGGCAACGCATTGCGGGCACCACGGTGCGCCGTTTTCGTCATATATGATTTCAGAGGCCAAGATTTTTTTGCGATATTCGCCAAAGACACGACTAGGTCCGCATCCACCGCCCTTGTTGTGCCACACGACGCAGGAGTTGTCCCCGGTGGACCGCAACACGCCCTCGTCATCCAGGTACGTGCCTTCGGCCACTACCTGACCGACCCGTATGTCCACCCATTCCCCATCGGGAACCCGTACGGTCTTGGAAATATCACGACTCTGAATATGTCGTTGTCCTGCGGCCCGTTCGTCGG
>Ga0193716_1001477_pt1 | contig 13653 bp, 14 predicted proteins | sample U2c1metaG_FD_145901 | JGI IMG/M metagenome (GOLD analysis project Ga0193716, IMG submission 145901) | Soil microbial communities from a riparian zone of the East river system, Colorado, United States - U2c1 | ecosystem: Environmental > Terrestrial > Soil > Riparian zone | place: USA: East River...
GGTACTGGCTGGTGGCTGGTGGCTCGGTTGACTCACCAAGGCCACAGAACCTCACAGAACATCTAAAAAATAGGATCCCTGAGGACCCTGAAGGGTAACCAAGGTTTGGGAACATCTGCTGACGTTTAAGCAACTGCCCGAGGAGTCCTTCGGCTTCTTAGATGTTCTACAGTATGACTAGTTTACAACATTCATTCCTGTATAAATACGAGGCTCTGCCTCCCAAATAAATCATCTCATCTACCTACTTGACACTAGTCACCTGCTCTACCCGAGAAACCCCCCTTAAGAACTTAAACGTTCTACCTACGCGCTACTAGATTATTACATATTGACTCGCTTTGTAATACTTGTAGTTCCTATAATCCAAGCTGATTGCTTCGCGCTCAGTTGGACTAAGTTCTTTTGAAAATAGAGGGCTAGTTAGTGCTACGGTTTAACAGATTGTATTTAAGAATATTCCAGTGCAGCAATATTCTTCATTTAAGTGCCACCTGACCCAGTGACACTTAAAAATATATTCAAAGGAATACACCAATATTATTCCTCGAATATACACATACTTATCTACTTCAGAACCTCGTAGATAATTATTTGCAATTCATAACAATTGGACTGTGGAACTAGTGATGCCACGGTCCGGTTCAGTCCAGTTCAAAAGGCACTTTGCCCGAACCCTGGACTGAACCTACGGTTCGGTTCAAGCAGACTGCTGAACCTTGGACTGGACCTTGAAGGACCGGTTCAGCAGGTTCAGTTCAGGTAATGCGAAGGCTCGAACCTTGAACCGCAAAATATTTGCATTAAATTTTCGGAAAAACAGCTAAAATATTATCTAGTTAACTACTCGAGGTCTGGCATGTCATCATCTAGTTCTAGATTAGCCAACTCCTGAAGATATGATGCAAAATGAGCCTCGGCTTGTTCTGAAGCCCTAATGTGTCCATTTCGATAGCCACTCTTTAAAATTTGGAGGGCTTCAAAAATGTCCCCTGACAGCCTATTACGACGAGCTGTGGCTGTGAGGCCACCACTAGAGAATGCCTGCTCAGAGGGCACAGTGGAGCCCTGGATAGCAAGATAGTCGCAGGCAATTCGAGCAAGAGTCGGATACTGAACTGAGTGGTGCTACAAGAGAAATCAGTCTGGACTCTGATGGGTCAAACAATACAAAGTACTTACTCCCCACCATCTGCAAGACAGCTGAGTCGAATGGGAAACAGGATGCAACCTTTATGGGGGTTAGCTGGCAATAAGCAATGCGATCCAGCAGGCTCAACGCTCCATTCAAGTTAGATGCACGAAAAAACCGATCAACGAAGTCACATGCTATTGGTCAAAAATGGTAATTGACATAATGATATTTTGGCACCTTAAAGTTCGGTTCAGACGGGTTCAAACCAGTTCTGCGAAATACTGCCATCCCCTGAACTCCGAACCGGACCATTGGTCCAGTTCAGCCACAGACCTGAACTTTTGAACTGGACCTGGGTCCGGTTCAGCCAGGTTCAGGTTCGAACTTTGGTTCAGAACCGAACCGCGGCATCACTATGTGGAACAGTCTCATTCTATGCGGTATTACATTTGGTTGCAACATCATCAAAGAAGGTCCTGTTCTCTATGACTCATTAGATGCATGGGACAATATGGTGAAGGCCAATGCGTCCAGAGATAGCCAATACCTGTGCAAGCCTAATCTGTATTGGGATGCAATTTTCAATCACTTCAAAGGTATTGGGTGCTCAGTTGATATGGCATCCAACTACTGGGACGCTGCACATGCATCTAATTGGATATCCATGGGCAGAGACAATTACAAGGCATTTGATGCAGCAATTTTCAATCGCTTCAAAGGTATTGGGCGCTCAGCTGATATGGCATTCAACTACTGGGATGCTGCACATGCATCTAATTGGACATCCATGGGCAGAGACAATTACAAGGCATTTGATGCAACAGTTGAGTTTTTTAAACAATTTGACCTCATTGGACCCCTTATCGCAGTGCTTATGGCTGGAGACTATGCATGTGCAGGGAAGTTTGACATGCCGGATGCATACACCATGGGTGGATACATCAAATTGATCAGCGCAGGAGCATTGGGTTGCATGAACTTAATGGGAACTGTGGTTGGGAAGGGGACAAAGGAAACCTGTCGGATGGCATTTGAGAACTTATATTGTGAGTTGGATGAGCAACTGACAGAAGCAGAAAAGAAAAGGATTGGATTCAGTGCAATCATGTTAGAGCATGCAATGTGCAAGTATTACAAGTCAGTCAAGTACGATCTGTTTTGAAGTCATATCTTGTATTATTTGCACCTCTTTATACCCAGCACAAATAGATGTATTGGGCCGTACACTACAAAGTACTGGTATAAATCATAATGGGAAGAGAACAGTGGATAAGCATAATTAGAAACAATGAAACTGCATATATGTGTCATAGTACGCATGAGTATATCATGGAATCAGGGGATGTCAGATCTCAAATTGATATGTAATGAAAACATGAAAATGGTGATCAGAATGGGGTACCAAGGATGACAACCCACTGCATATTAAAGTTGATACTTTTGATGTCACTTCCAGCCTTTTTGTATGTGTGCACAGTATAACCGACCATCACTGTTGAGTCAACCATGATGTCAGATTTGTAACGGGGAAGTACACCTTGAAAATTGCCAAGGCGCTTCGAGAAGCTAAAGTTTCGATCACAAGCATCGTAGATAGGTACTGGAGGTGACAGTTATGAATATAAGACATGTCATAGAATATCCAAGCTTGAACTCTCACCTGCTTCATCGTATCCAAGTGCAGTCTTAGCAAAGGTAGGGTTACCCTTGTTTGCTCTGGCAATCATAGGACTCTTGCTCGGACTATGCAGAGCAGCCTTACTGGAAGAAGCCTATTGCATGGGGTGCACACCTTTAACAGACATCAACAACATGGAATATCACAGGACAGGATATAACCTATGTGCAGCAGTGGGGGGACTGCTTGAAAACATAATTGCGTCTGCAGAGAACTGGGGTTAGAGAAAAACAGTTTCAATAAAGATGTGCCCAAGAGTACAACAGAAACGCTCAAATCGTGCACCAAATACCAGCAATGTGGCAACTCAAGCAGGGCTGAACATGTTCCTGAAAAAGGAAACATTCTGTAACCCTTATAACTGATGTGCATATAGACATGGCAGTTCTGTCACCAGGTGGGGCGATGTACGGATGAACAGCACCTGTAGAAACAAATGTGTCCTTTGGGTCTACTTGAGAAAGGTTGATATACAGCCCATGACGGTCAAACACAACAGCTCAGTACAGCATTCTGATTGTTTAGCACCATGAGCAGGATGCAGTAAAGGACATAATGAAGACATGCCTTTCATTGAGTTTGGTATTCACATCAGCAAAACTGCTATACATAACCTGACCAGGACCACTTCTGTCACTCCAAGGTATTAACATGCAAGCACTGTGGAAAAATCAAGTCAGAATATTTAATGAAGTATATGGACTAATAGCATACCTGACATTCACAAGATCGTCATAGGATTTCATCAATGCAGGGTCACAGGTTTCAACAGGAGATTCGCCCTTTGCAGGTGAAGGCAGACTGAAATGCATGGCACTTCAGTGAAATAGAAAAAAGAGATGGTAAACTGTACACACCTAGTAATGTAATCGCCAAGGTATTTGACCTCATTATTGGCAGTACCACCATAGTTGCCCTTCTGTGGTGACTCAGAATGAATTACAACACTTCCATTTCCCAAAAGAAGAGCAAATCAACACATAAGAATAATCCAAAAGCAGAATACACACTGTTGTGAGGCGGTCTTAAGGGATGCAACACTGCATATAAAAATTAACAAGATACCATGCACAGACCACAAGACACACAGTTCTGACTTTGTGAGCTTCAAAAGGTAACCATAATCTGCATTGACAGTTGCAGCAGATTCAAGGACCTTGGTAGCACTTGATAAACAACAAAAGCAAGATAGCAAATATTAGCCAAGGAAGTCTGAGTGGTCAATGAATAATATTGACAGACCAGGACGACATAAGCATTGGAGGTGAGTAGCCATCAGATTGGTCTGCAACACCGACCAGCTTTGCATTGCCTTTGCCTTTTGAAACAGGCACCACCGACAAGGCCTCAACACGGGAAACATCATCATCCTCAACAACGGACTCGGCGACTGGCTTCCTTTTTTGAAACAGTATTCATACTGTATCAAGGTATTCAGTTTCTATATACTAACAATGAACTGTATGCACTTACTGGGAAAGGCGATCAACAGGTTTAGCGTGACCAGCAAAAAGTCTCTTAGCCTTTTAAAACTCAGCACGGTCATGGTCGACAGGTTTATCATTGTTAGAAAGGGAAATTTTAATAAAGGGTGAAGGTGTTATCAGCTTGCAAATAGTCACAGCAACAGAAAGCATAGTTATGAGACATCAACATCCAACACAGCATTGACATCTTCCCAGTCAGCATTGTCAGCATCATCTACATTGGACATAACCACATTTCCTTTTTTATCACTGCCAGTGGTAATGAGCAAGATTAATGTGAAGAAAAATTGCAAGGATACTGACAAGGTGGGAACATCTTTGTCTGTAGGCTCCCAATCGGTCAAAACACATTTGACATCACCCTTCATGCTGGCACCTGAATCAGCTTGAGATGAACTAGGAAATAATTATTAAGATCACGACCATATCAACGATGGATACAAAAACAAAGAAAACACACAGGGTAGCACTGCCTTCCATATCCATGTCAGGTGTGATGTTGGTGGTGACCTTTTTGCTACATAAATAAATTTTGATGTTAACAGCTTAACATCCAATGAGGCCATTGTTGAAATGTACAAAGGAGAATGAACAGCCATAGCCTTCATTCCACTAACTGGTGTGATCTCTGTAATGGCCTTGGCATGACTAACACGAGACTCCTTCTTTGGGCTCCCTTTTATACTAAGGAAACACATCAACAAACCAGCATATAATTGTAAAATCAATAATAAACACTCACCCAACTGAGGTGATGCAGCCCTTTTGCCAGAACTGATACTCAATGAGAAATAACATATATATAAAATTACACATAGTCATACTGAGATGCACTCCTCATAGCAGGGGTAGACAGTGTAAATGGCCTGAAAAAGATATATAACTGTGACACTTTTTGGGTTGGGAATTATGAGACACAAACCTTTTTTCATGCTTTTCCAGAGTATGAGGCCACTTCGACCTTAAAATTCATAGAGTATTTTAAAACCAAACAGACTTAGCATCATTGCCTGAAGAAAGCACCACAACACTAAGAAAACATCAGCCTGGACTTTCCAAACATTTTAATTTAAAAATAAAGGAGGCCCACAATCCATCACTGTCACTGCCAAGATGCAAATCAACAAACAAACAAAAAGGAAAGCATAGGTAGAAACACACATACCTGTTCTCAACAACAGGTGGGCCTTTTTTGTTTGAACCACCAGACAGACATGGTTTGACTTTGACTTTGACAGCATCACTGTCACCGCAATTTGTCATAAACAAGCATATAGCAGGTAGTAAAAAAGGACCAACAACTTGGCAGGTGATCTTGAAGTTTGGCTCTTGCGCAGAGGCATGCTTTTGTTATAACGGGAAGGTGAAATACGAGCGATATAGTTCCTGGTGAAAGAGTTGCAATTCAAGAACACGGGTACGATTAAACAGACACAAATGAACTTATGAAGTGGCTTCTTACAACACCATGTGGCACAAGCAGATGTGATAATCGTATATTTCAACAGGCCGGTGCCATGTGCAGGGTGTGTCAGAGAAGTAATAGAAATTGAAGAAGACATACCCAAAAAGTGTATAAAACATTTCGACAGTTGTAATAAATCACCGGAGGTAGACATAAAGCGCACACAGACCAATCACAAAGCTCAAAGACAAAGCAGCAATTTATGGAATGGCCAAGAAGCTGAATTTATGTATTCCGGTTCCAATTGCATTTTCCATAATGAATCAAATTGAACACATAAATTAATAAGAACAGTAGAAGAGAAGCAAATGGACGAAACATATACCAAGAGGGGCATAAGGACCTTTTAAAACACATAGCACCTGTATAGGCTCTGTATATGCAAACACACAATATATTTCAGAATATCAACAAGTTTGAGGTTGTGTTGTGCCCCGCAACAGTCAGAAGGAATACCACCATACCAGCAAGCAATATTCAGTACCTAGACACTGCAACAATTAGTGACCCAGTATAGGTAAGATAGTTGCCGTAATTGAAAGTGCTGTACAGCTGTCGGAATAGCTTACAAACCATATGGTAAATTTGATTAACTGAAGGAAACCCAAATTACATCCAACCTGAGTCAAAATTCAAAGCACAGTCACAATTTCTTGCATCTGTACCAACATGGATAATGCATATGACTTCAAACGTGCAGGCAAGTTGAAAAATATTAGTACGTAACACCCACTAATGTACAAATTACAGCTCAAGCGCTGGAGGCAATAATGAACCAGTGACTCAATGAAGATGACCATCAACTTGCTAACTTTGTGAAGGCACACACAAAGCATACATAATTTTGATTAACCAGAATATTCAGAATGAAGCCAGCATTGCAGCCATAACAGCATCAGATACGCCTCACATGTGGTGTATTACCATACCAGCATCAGACAAGGGACAGCTTGAAGAAGTGGTATTACAGGTCCAAGGGGTGTTATGCTTGAAGGAGCTACCTCCTGTGGTCACAAAGTTGTAGGTGCACATTTGTATTGCTATTAAGAAAACAGGTGCTAATCGCAATGCAGTGGCAAAGACACAGATCAGAGGAGGCATCTGCGCCAATATATCAGCTTGACAGGACTGGATGTTCCTGCATTCAATGTCTGTGTAGAAAGCCTTTTGGAGATACACAGCGTTTTTTCCCACACCTTTACTGAAGGCGCCATGGAACCCTTGTCACCAGACTAATTTATTGGTTATCCCCGCATTGATATTTCCAACCGCTATTTTACATCCCGACTAGATGATCCCTTTTGTACATCAATACCATTCAACAAGGAAATTGACCCAAAGAGGGTACTTGCTAATTTGGCCAACGAGCACTGGTTCCATGGGGCTGACAATGAGGTGGTCTACTATCATTTTATACCAGATGCATCACCAATCAAGTAAGTGTTGACTCATGTGTGAATGATAACATTTATTCAATTGTCAACACAGATACCATTCAGTCACACCTGTTAGATTTCAAATTGGAGACATTGTAGAAGCACAGATGTCTTGCGTTGTTGTTCCTCTGAAAGGTGAAAAATTCAAAATGGTTAACCAATTGTGTTCACTGGCTCTTCTAGATGCCACTTGTACCCAGGTATGTTTATAGTGTTATGCATATACAAGATATAAATCAACATAACTGGTCATAAGGAAGCAAGCAGACAACAATTCAGGTCAGCTATACGACCAACTGTGGCACCCACATCTATTAAGCAAAAGATTGGGTATGTTCAGGAGGACAAAGAAGTTGAGAGCACACGTCAGGAAATCAGAAAGATTAGTTTCAATGGTCATATGCAGGTAGAATAGTAGACCTTCAAAGTTCATACCAGTTAGACAAATGGTGCATGTGTGCAATAGATAGCTGGTTTCCACTGTCAGAATAATTGGCACTCAGAGAGTGTATTCATTCATTCTCTCTCAATGCCGCCACATCTCTCACAGTCATACACACTCTCCAGCCCTATAATAATGGTAAGTGAGGAAGCCCAAGTAGATGAGAACATGATACTCATTGTGCATGTGTGCAGCAATCAACAGAAAATGCACTGGTGTGAAAGACAGATGCACATACCACGAGCATTAAACTAAAAATTCATACAGGGTCACAACCAGACTCACCAAGGGATGCTGTTCAATTACCTCTCCAATGAGGAGATGGAGCTGGTGTTGTCAGCCATATCCATACCAAGCCTGTCCAAACTTGCAGCTACATCCAAAGCCTCCTATGTGATAGTTTATCATCATATATATGATCACCTCACCACAACGCTTTGGCCATTCTTCAGCAATGTTCAGGAATTCATGGCAGTGTTGGCATCAACAGAAACTGTCATATCCGGATTGCAGGCATTGCACTTCATGATGCCACCATACAACCACAGCTGGGCACCAGCTGATATGGATATGTATACATTGTTGAAATGATACAAGGAGTTGATTAAGTATATTGGGGACAAAGGATACAAGATGCTCAGTGGCGACTCACAGATTGACATCATAGTATCATCCTGTGTGTCACCCATAGTGCCCATTTTTTACTTCCACAGCACAGTTGTCACCAACTTCATCTCAGCTTATAGATTCTTCTCCGTATATCCCCTTCTAAACAAAGCATACTGTGGCCTCATCAACCCAAATGCCTTTGCTCCCCTGCAAGGACTGACTCCAAAAATCCCAAGGTGCCTTCAGAAATACAATGATCGAGGATTTGATATCTGATACAACTTGATAGCATGGGGAATAGCTGATGTGGCCAGTGCAGAGATTGTCATTGAAGAAGGGGAAGTACCACATGATTGTCACCGCAGCCACATGTGCCCACACACTGTGAGGACCACCTTTTACAGGAGCTGCATGTTGATTCCATTCTGCACAGTGGAGTACACAAAGATGAAGTGGGAGAAGAAGCATGTTCATTGAACCTAGAGGGGTAGATATGGAATAACATGGAACATTGGGGGACCAAGCTGTGATGAGACCTACAATACCATGCGACCATTTGTAGCCAGTACAGGATCTTGTAAGGGGACCATCCATTTCCAACTCCAACTCCGGACATACAACTCAGACCGTGGCTGTGCAACTCCGACTCCGCTCACGCAGCTCCGATTACGTCTATGGATCGCCTCCTCATCATCAGCCTCGTTGCGCTCACTTAGCTTACCTACTGTACAGTCATTTCTCACACATACCCAGCATACATAGTTGTCATCCCTAGCAGGGTTTTCCTTGGAGTATCCTCTTTGGATTTCCCCTTGCTAGGTCAGTATTTCACACTTCTATGTATTATAGCCACTTAATATTCACTCCTTTGGATTTCCCCTTGCTAGCTGAGTGATTACCTCACCGTTGTAGGGTTGCCCTTACAGATCTAGTTGTCAGGATTAGCAGGTATATATAACTCTTGCATTATTCTTGCTATCAATTAGAATACATATACATATGTATTTTGGTGTCTTCAGCGTCACTTATGAACTCTGAATCATTAATATCAGAATAACCAGGGCGATGTACATGCCAATCATGGAATCAATTACCAGCAATAGCCTTTTTAAGCCAAAATTCCGTGCCAGCAGAGTTTGAAATTTTTTTTATCAAGCATTAACAAATTTTTGTAGTCTTCACAGCCACAACACTACAAATATTTTTCCCACAGTTTCACATTGTCAAAGTCAGACTACCACCAAGCGCAGGTCGAGTGACTTCCGCCATGGAGAGACAAAAGGACAATTCCCTATTTAGCAATAGGGACTCATAATTTGCTGCTAACACAGCAGACTATGGTGGCTATAAGTTCATCACATATGTTTTGAGTATCCTTCCGCATATTTTACAGTCCTTCCCAAATGTAATGAGATTCTGTGCAAAAAGGTTTTGCTGGATGACGCATGCGTGACATGCTTTCCTAAAGTGGTAAACGACTGCAAAATGTCTGGTACTCGTTATCTAGAGTCTCATCTATAACTGCATGTGACCCAGCAACAATGGTGAACTGCAGAATAAGTCCTGACAGAAAGTACTGTGCTCTTGACCTCTGGAATTGTGGCTGGCATACTTTTGACATCTGTGATGCACTTTCGGTTTCACAAGCCAGCTTGTACCGGTGGGAAGCGATATTCCTGGAGCACGGCAATGTCATTTGACCACCATCTCCCCTCATCGGAAGAACCAAAATCATTGCCCTCACTGCCCTCACTGCTATTCAGACTCTCTATAAAGAAGAATCTGACATCTACTTGGACGAGCTCTGCACATTCCTGGCTCTTGAGCACAACATCTTTGTGTCTACTTCCACTATCTCTCGAAACCTCATAGAAGTGGGACTGACCCGAAAACATCTTCACAAACTGGCAATCGAACATGACAAGGCCCTCCAAGAGGACTGGAGAGAGTCTTTGCGTACTGATTTCCAAGGCGATGGCTCGGAGTTTGTCTGCATTGGTGAAACAAGCAAAAACGAGCACACTTATGCATGGCGTTATGGTAGAGCAAGGTCTGGGGAGGATGCAATTTTAGGGATGTTTTTGTGTGAGGGGACAGATACTCACTTGTAGCAGCCATCACTGTTGGCGGTTACATTGCAAGCACGGTTGTTCCAGGGTCTTTGAATGCTTTTGATTTCTATAATTTCATTGCAGAAGATGTGGTGAGTCATATCCTTGGTGGCATGTGACTTGCAACTCTGATACTCAAATAGCATCCTCAAATGAATCCTTTCCCCGTGGAGTGCTCTGTACTCGTGCTCGACAATTGTTGGATCCATTATAATGAAGCTCTCATCAACCCGGTCATCAGTGCCGGTAAGTTGCATTGCTCATGGCGCTCTCCACTCAATATGGCTCACACTGGCACACCTAGGCTGCCTTATTCTCTATCTCCCAGCTTACTCCCCTGATCTGAATCCTATTGAAGAGTCTTTTAGTGCCCTCGAGTTCATAATTTGACTACGACTTGCATATATGCTGATTTAGTTTTAGTAAAAGCTTACCCTTGCCGCCATGGACATTATTTGCAACAGCTCGATGATCCCTTCCTGGCACTACTAGAGGCATGCAGTTGTATCACGGCAGAGATGTGCGAGGGCTGGTTTTGCCATGCCAGTTACATTCTCTGACACCAAACTCTGCATTCTGTATTATTGATACTCTAGTCGGTCCAAGATGATGTAAAGTATTATGGAGGCGACGAAATTTGTATTACAGTTGTGAAACGAGTGTGAAATCAAATGAATGAGTGGTCAAAAAATGCAGATGTATGCGAGCAACAAGAACGAAGAGCTAAAATGAGAACATGCTAATAATAAGGGGTTTTGTTATCACAGGAGGGTAGTGTTGAAACGGCAGCTGCACGCCTGCATACTATGCTTGGTAGTTTGGTAGTGGAGGTGGAAGCTGTGGCTGCACCGGCTGCAGAGGTGGTGCTGCTCAGAGCTTTTGAGCGTCACTGAAATGGTTTGAAACTGGAGGTTTCTCCATAGTGGTGGTCCCGCTAGCCTGCATATTGACATGCTTAGATAAATACTTTGTTTGGCATCAAGCGACGAACACTGTTTGCAGGTTTATCAAATTTCCAAGTAAGGCTTGTGAGGACAAGAAGATCGGGATTGCAAGGAGTCAGGGCGGCGATAGTTGCTTTGAATGTGGAGAACAAGTCATTTGTATGATGGCAAAAGGGGCCTTTTTTGATGACGAGAGGAGGGGGAGCAATTTTTGAGCGGCCTGTGTTTGCTGTAGCTGAATTTGGTCCTTCGATGTCAAAGTACACAGTAAACCGTTTGGGGGGTTGATCGTCTTCATCGGAAAGCTCAAAAACATCAGTCGGTCTCTTGGCTGCCTTCTTCTGACCCTTCCTTTTCTTCTTTGCAGGCTCCTCCACTGTGTCATCTCCCGCTGATCTCTCACCAGCAGCCTCCATCCGCGCAGCCTTACGCTTCCTAGCAGCTCTCTGATCTCTTTCACGTGCATTCCTGGTGTCTTTCTTCTGGTGTTCTGTCAAGGGCTCAGGTTTCAGGCTATCACCTCCACTCAAGTCTTCATCAGCCATAGGATTCACCGGTATAAAAGTAAATGCTACGAATATCATTTCATTCAATATGACAAAACAAGTCCCATATTGAATTCTACTTACCAGTGATTTGCAGAGAAGTTAGCATGCCTTCAATGGATACTTGCTTGATCTCGTCATCCACAGAGTCATCAGATTGCAATTTGGGAATGTCGTTATCGTCCGAGTCAGAGGGAAAGGTCAACGGTGTGCCTTCTCTGTTAGGCTCACTGGCCATTCTCTTCCAACAGTAGTGAGGAGACAGTTGAAGCTAGTTCTGGTATCTAAGCTGTTGGGACGCGAGGCAGCCTGAGTGCAGACTCATTGAGGGAAGAAGTCATCAACCCGATTGGGATGACATGTGACATGTTGGTCCTACGCGAAAAGAATTTCCCCAGAATCTCATTACATTTGGGCATCACTGTAAGTTTGCAGAACAATATTTGGTGTCCACAAACTTAAAATATGTGGAAGGATATGCTGAGGATATGCAATGAACTTATAGCCACCATGGTCTGCTGTGTAACTTCTCCACAAATTTATCATTGGTTTCTTTGGTGTTCCCAATACCAGCCATGACATCTCCCCATACGACAATAATTGAAAATTCTTCCTGATCTCACAAATTGTAAGCACAATAAACACTTTGTTGGTGTGTATATCTGAAATCCAGGATTGTGCCATGGAGATCGTGTTTCCATACATTTTCCACCTGTTTGAGTCCACAGATAAGTCTACGAACTCTGCCAGTACCATCTTGGAAGCCTACCAGTTGTTTCATATATAATTCAGGTGACCGGCAGAGTTCTGTCAAAAAGCGGTCAAAGGCTGTGCAGCCGCGCTGTGTCGGTTTGGCAGGGTGAGCCCAAAAAATGTCACCAACCTATGTAGCACCTTCCACAAGGTGAATTTCTTCAAAATTTTGATGTATACATAGGTTTAGATGTATACAGAAGAGATTGTTCAGAGTAGAATTTTAAATTTGCCTTATTTCCTTAAAAACCAGCTAAAAAATACATATATCTCAAGTTCTGGGCCATTACAAACAATTCTACACAGAACATTCTGTTTAAAATGTTCAAAAACCCTATTCAAAATCTTGTTTTTATTAGTTCATGCATGCTATAGCTCAAGATATGGGATTTACAGCACACCAATGTTTTATGTCCATAATGAGGACCCATGTCTATATTAGGGCTCTCCACTGTACCATATACGGCGACGGCCGTACACAATACGGTGCCATACAGGTGTTGACCGTACCGTAACAGGGCCGTAGTCCCAAAATTCGGGCTTGCGACGGTACGGTATGGCCGTCTTACGGCACTTTACGGTAGTATATCAAAAACAAAAACAAGATGTTGTATACTTATACCAGTGTTTATCAATTTCACACATTGTAATATTCTACAACAATGTAAGAATTGCTGCGAGACGCAGACTTCAAATGGGACCGAAAATCAGTACTTAGCTGGCTTGAGGTTAATTAGCGCCCGCACGCAGCGCGTTTGTTGCTCGTCCCCTCGACTTCGCTTATACACGACTTAGAGAATACTACGTATCTACCTGAATTGGAACAATGCTTTGCAACTGTGAGTGCTCGACTAACTTTGAATACTCATACTCTGGGAAATTGCAGTCACTCGCTCAGGTTCAAGTCAGAATTACTTACTCCGGGAAAAATTGAACCCACGGAGCTCGCAATGTCGGAAATTCATCTTGTGGGTCATTTGTTGATAGTATGATTTACAGATACTTACTTTTTGGAGAATTAATGAGTTTTAGATTCTGAAAACCCGTC
>Ga0193716_1001480_pt1 | contig 13647 bp, 17 predicted proteins | sample U2c1metaG_FD_145901 | JGI IMG/M metagenome (GOLD analysis project Ga0193716, IMG submission 145901) | Soil microbial communities from a riparian zone of the East river system, Colorado, United States - U2c1 | ecosystem: Environmental > Terrestrial > Soil > Riparian zone | place: USA: East River...
CTCGCACCGTGATCTTGTGCGCTGCGATCACGGTGCGAGTGAAGTACCCTCGCTCGCGAGTTGCTTGGCGACCGAGGTGCCGAGGCGTGCGCCCCACTGCCGGCCGGCATCCATACTCTCCTGCATGATGCCGGGCGTTTCCGAGATCATCTTTTGGCCGACGGGTGTCTGATAGAAGGAAATGAGCTGACGCAGCTCCTCGGATGAAAAGTGATGCTCGTAGACGCTGACGATCATGTCCTCCAACTCCCCTCGCCGGTTTCGCACTTCTGCAAGAAAGCGATCCCAAAAGACCGCAGGGATTCGAGGATTCACCGCACGTTGAGCGGGAACGCCGGCCTCCATCGTCGAAATCGCCAGGTCAACCGAATGCGTCAACGTCAAGAGTTGATGGATGAGCACCACTTTGGCCGAATCGTGAGCCTGCGACTGGCTCGGATTCTGGCTCCGGGCGGGGAGGGTCACGCCGAGTAGCAGACATGCTGCAACGCCTGCACACAGAACTGCTCGCATCCACGCTCCTATTGAACGAAAGTGACGACATGTCCGCTCAACACAGGACGGCACACGCCTGCTTGGGTCACGCGGTGATGCCGTCGACCGCCGGGGAGCGTCGCAGAGCGATGTCTCTACGATTTCATCGAATAGCCATAGGCCGCGGACGTGCCCATCGTTGACAGCCCCACGATCAGAGGCTCTCCCAAAGAAAAAGAGAGTGGCCGGCGTCATCGGCCTTTCGGGCGAGCAACGCGATGTCATCGAACGCCTCGGCTACGTCGCTCGCAGTCCACCTATCGAGCACAAACTCCTCCGTCGCCGCCCATTTGCTCACTACGGCCTGCTTGTCGTCACCGGCGAGGGTGGCCAGACGAGCGACGAAGTCGGAGGGAAGGCGGAAGACCCATGGACCGTCGTCCGAGACCGAGACGACTGGCTCATATTCGGGCAGCAAGTCTTCGAAGGAACGACCAGTGAGGATCGAATGGAGCATGCCGAACTTCACTGAGTCGATGCCCTTGATGTCGATGCCACCGAAATCCGCGGCGGGAGACTCTGCCCTGGCGATCCGTTCCGCGTCGCCTGATGCAGCTACCACGAGGTCATTCAGAACACCCATGGAATCTCCTTTCGACTAGCATGTGCGGGCGCAGCGCGCGTCAATTATTCCGCCGAAACACCAACGCCGCGTTGATCCCGCCAAACCCAAACGAGTTCGAGAGTATCACCTCCGGACAACTCGCCCTTCCGTCCCGCTTGATGTAGTCCAGGTCGCACGCCTCGTCGTTGTTCGCGAGGTTCACCGTCGGTGGCAGCCAGTCGTTCGTCATCGCCAACGCACAAATCCCCGCCTCAATCGCGCCGCTTGCCCCTAATGCATGCCCGTAGTAGCCCTTCGTTCCGCTCACCGGTACCGAGTACGCGCGCTCGCCGAACACCTGCTTGATCGCCTTCGTCTCCGTGCTGTCGTTGAGCGGCGTCGAGCTCCCGTGCGCGTTCACGTAGCCGATTTCGTCCGCGCTCACGTTCGCATCGTCGAGGGCGCGTCGCATCGAGCGCGCGGCCTGCGTGCCGTCGGGGCGCGGCGCCGTCATGTGGTAGGCGTCGTTCGACATTCCGAAGCCCAACACTTCGCCGTAGATCTTCGCGCCACGCGCGATCGCACGCGACCTCTCCTCGAGCACGAGCACACTCGCGCCCTCGCCCATCACGAAGCCGTCGCGATCCTTGTCGAACGGGCGCGACGCGGTGCACGGATCGTCGTTGCGCGTGGACATCGCGCGGATCAGCGCGAACGCGCCGTAGCACAACGGATAGAGCGGCGCCTCGGCGCCACCGCCGAGCATCACGTCCGCATATCCATCGCGCACCTGCCGGAACGCCTCGCCGATCGCGATCGTCCCACTCGCGCAGCTCATCGCATTGGTCGAGTTCGGACCCATCAGGCCGAACTCGATCGCGATGTTGCAGCTCGACGCGCCGCCAAACACCATGAGCGCGAGCGCGGGGTCAACGTCCTTCACGCTCCCGGTGTAGAACACACTGCACTGTTCTTCGGCGTAGCCGACACCGCCCAACGCCGTGCCCATCATCGCGCCGATGCTCTCGCGATCTTCGGCGGCGAGGTCGATCTCCGAATCTTCGAGGGCGAGACGCGCCGCTGCGACTGAGAATTGCCCGAAGCGATCAAGACGCTTCACGCGCTTCGCCTCGAGAAAGTCAGTGGGATTGAATTCGTCAACCTGCGCCGCAAGCCGGCTGCGAAAGAGCGACGGATCGAAGCGCGAGATCTCGCGAACCTTCGACCGCTGCGCGCGCAGACCCTCCCAAAGCCCACTCGACGTGAGTCCGATCGGCGTGATTGCGCCGACTCCTGAGATCACCACCCGACGATTTGTTCGCTCCGCCATACGACTACCCTCTCGAAATTCCAGGACCACGCTCCGCCACGGCCGCGAGTCCGGCGAGTGTACGCGATGCGATTCCGTGAACGAATACAGGACCGATTACTGCCTTCGCCGCAGTGACGCCCACGAGCGGCCACCGCGGTCCATCCCACAAATGCACGATACGTACGAGCGTGTCGTCGCCCTGTCGGGTGAAGCTCCACTCGACTTCCATCCCAGTCGTGATACCCGCGACGTGCCGAAAACGCACGTTCGGTTTGCCCTCGCTCACCGACATTTCGGATGTCCACCACGTCGGCCAGCGTACGGAGCCGAACGGTCGCCACGCCGACATCTCCACGAGTCCACCGCCGTCAGTCGCGCGCTGGATGAATCGCACGGCGCGGTAGTGCGGCAGATGTTCGGGCCACCGGTCCACCTCGCGCGCGAACTCGAAGATTCTGCGCAGCGGAGCGCGAACGAGCAGCTCGTCCACAGTACGCATTCGCCGCCGTTCGGGCATGGCCCCGAGGTCGAAGGGTTCCATCGTGGGGCGAGTAGCAGCTGTCATGCGGCGAGCGCTCGAGGAACCCAGGATGCCGTCGTGCGAAATCCGACCCGGCGGCGCGCGACAGCGGTCTGCGCCGTCGCCGAACGGACGAGCTCCTTTAGCTCTACCGGTGTAAAGCCGCGAAGCACGGAGACCACGCCATCGTGCCGGCTCACGGGGTGAAAGTGCAGCGGATATGACGCGAGCCAGATCCCCGCCGCGGCCAGCCAGCTCCGCCGGATGTCGCTGACGATCACCCGGACTCGCGCAACACGGTCGAGCTCGCGTACCACTGCGATTGCGTCGCGCGCCTCGAAGTGGTGGAGCGTCTGCGAGCAGATCACGATGTCCACGCTCTTCGTCGCGATCGGAAGCGCGAGGGCGTCGGCGCAGACCGGAATCAGCCCTTTCGCGCGCGCGTCGTGGAGAAGATACGGGCTGATGTCGATACCGAAGGGAGTGATCTCCACCCCACGCGCGCGCCAAGTGGCCGCTGCGAGCGCGGGAATGTCTCCGATACCGGTGCCGACATCGAGCAGCGACACCGACGTCGCCTTGCTTTCTCCCAGCACACTCGCCAGCTCGGCCAGCACCGCGCGCGAGCCGCCGAACATCGTATTCGAGCGCGCGACGTCGGCGAGCGAGCGCGCGCGAAGCTCATCGTCGACCTTCGGATCGTCGAGAATCTCGAAGCCGCGACGTCGCGGCGGCGTGAGGAGCGAGCTCATCTCGCCGTCACCGCTCCAACGTGGCGTAGCCGCCGCGATAGTAGAGGAGCGGGCTCCCCTCATTCGTGGCGGTGGCGATGACGGTGCCGATGACGATCGTGTGATCACCGGCGTCGTGCCGGCCGAGCACCTCGCACTCGATGACGTCGAGACAATCGTCGAGGATCGGCGCGCCCGTGACGCCGCGCGTGAATCCCACGCCGTCAAAGCGATCCGGATGCTCCTCCGCAAAGCGTCTTGCAAGCGCTTCCTGTTTTGAGTTCAAGATGTTGACCGCGAATTGAGTCGCCGTATTCCCGGTCGCCAGCACGCCGTGGAGCGACGCAGCCTTCCCGATGCACACTTGAACCAGCGGCGGCTCGAGGCTCACCGAGCAGAAGGCAGTCACCGTCATGCCGTGGTCGTAATGCTGGATGTCGCGGACGGTGACGACCGTGACGCCGCTGGCAAAGCGGCCGAGCACGCTGCGGAACGTGGCGGGATCGATTGCGGAGAGAGGCATAGCTACGGCGAGAGTGGGAGCGGTGAGCTTCGTGACCGTAGAAGGTTGCCGAAGACGAGCCTCGCCAGATAGCCCGGGCGCAGGACTTCGCGGGCCGGCACGAAGTCGCCGGCGACGCCGACGAACAGGTTGGCCATCGCTGGACTGGCCTCGAGCGTCGCCGCGGCGCGGTCGAGTAGCGCCGGCGCTCCCACGGCAAGCGCGACGAGCCGCTCGATCGCCCACTTACCGCGGAACGCCCGGCGTCGCGCGCGATCGTACGCGCGCAGCGCCGCGTCGGCATCGCGCGGCCGGTCGCTCGCGAGCGACTCCATCGCGTAGGGAGCGAGGAGCTCGCCCCCTCGCAGCGCGGCGTAGATCCCTTCGCCGGTGAAAGGGTCGAAGAAGTCCGCCGCGTCGCCCACGAGCGCGACGCCGCGCCCCCACGCGCGCGATGCGTGCGAGGCGAAGGGGCCCGTCACGCGAACGGTCGTCGCGCGCGCGGCGTGTGCCATGCGCGGCGCGAGGTGCGGTCGCGCCGCGATCCACCCTTCGAGAAACGCCGAGGGATTGCCGGCGACCACGTCGCGCACGCTCGCTCGCGGCACCACGACGGCGACGTTCGTGAGCCCGTGTCCCACATCCGCGAACCCCGCGTACCCTTCGCGCTCCACGTGCATCTCGCCGAAGTCGGTGATCTCATCGACGTCGCGATAATGCCCGATGAAGGCGAGGCGCCGCGGCCCGAGCGCGTGGCGCGCGACGCCGATGCGGCGCGCGATGGTCGATCGGAGCCCGTCGGCGCCGATGACGAGGCGCGCGCGAATTTCGGTGTCTGTAGTATCTCGGGCGCCGTCGGCGCCCTCTTGATCGCTGCGCCCGCCCATCCCACGCACGCGCACGCCGCACACCGCGCCGCGCGAATCTCTCAGCACTGAAATAACCTGCTCGCCCTCGCGCACGACCACACCGGCCGCACGCGCACGCTCGAGCAGTATCGAGTCGAGCACCGGGCGCCTCAGCGCGAGTCCACGATCCCTGAAGGCGCGAAAGCCGTTCGCCGCGGCGAACTCCCCTCGAATCCGCGCTCCGCTCGGCGCGCGAATCACCATCCCCGCGAGGTGCGCGGCGCCCGCCGCTTCGCACGCCTCGAGCGCACCCATCGCGCTCAAAATCCGCGATGCCTCAGGACTAAGATATTCCGCGCAGGGCTTGTCACGCGGAAAGCGCGCACGGTCGAGCATCGTCACGTGCACGCCCTCGCGCGCGAGATGCCACGCGGCGGAGCTCCCCGCCGGACCAGCGCCGACAACGATTACATCAGTCTCGCTCGCATGCGTGTGTCGCGTCACGAGAACGAGCGGCTCAGGCGCTGGAAGATTCCCATGTAGCGCCAGTGCGGACGCGGCAGATGGAGCGCGGAGGCGAGGCGCGTGAGATGTGGGAGCAGCGCCGAGCGCGAGTCGGCGGAGAACATGAAGCGCGGGTAGCGCGCGGCGAAGGCACGTAGACGCTCGAGCGTCGCTTCCATCTGCAGCTGATCCGAGAAATAGAACTTCGGCACGAGCAGCGGATCGCCGCGCGGCACCACGCCCTCGTCCATCGCGATGTTGTGGAGCGTCGTCCCCGGATACACGCGCAGTCCCACCGTCAGGTAGACCGCGTCGCCGCGATCGAGCCGCCACGCCGCGAACTTCAGCGTCTCGTCGAGCGTCGCCGGAGTCTCGCCCGGGCCGCCGATGAGAAAGATCCAGAGCACGCCCATCCCTGCGCTCTCGACGTTCTCCGCGACAGTTCGCAGCTGCGCCACGTCGAAGCCCTTCTGCAACTTCTCGAGCACGGGATCGCTCGCACTCTCGGCGGTGATGCCCAGCCATTTGAAGCCGGCCGAACGCATGAGGGAGAGCAGCTCGGGCGATGCGGTGGCGGGCGTGAAGTTCGTCGTGTCGAGATGCACGCCGAGCTTTCGACGAGCGATCGCCTCGCACACGGCCATCGCGTGTCGCGGCGGCGCATTGAAGGTGGAGTCGACGAACTCGAAGTGTTTGATGTGCGCGCTCGTCGCGAGCTCTGCGATCTCGTCGGCGACGAGCTCGGGCTCGCGGAGGCGATAGCCCCACCCCTCGACGTTTAGATACGTGCAGTAGATGCACTTGAACACGCAACCGCGCTTCGTTTGGATCGGTACGGTGCCGCCACGCCGCTCGTAGCGCTTGAGGTCGAGCCACCGGTGCATGTGCACGGGTGGAAGCGAATCCAGCGCGCCGTCGCCACCCGGTGGAGTGAGCACGCGCTTTCCATCCACGCGACGCACGACGCCCGGTATCGCGCCCGGCGTGCGCCCGGCGGAAAGCTCAGCGATGAGCGCAGGCGTCGCGCGCTCGCCGTCGCCGGCTACCGCGTGCTCGACGCCCAACTCGTCGGAGAGCGCTTCCGGCGCCACGCCGAACGCCGCGCCTCCCGCGATCACCTTCGCTTCAGGCGCGGAGGCGCGCAGCGTCGCGAGCAGCGACGCCGCGGCCGGCGTGTAGTGCTGCAGCGCAACGAGGTCGCTGTTGTCGATGTTGCGAACGGAAAGGCCGATCACGTCCGGCCTGAACGCCCGCGCGGTCTCGCGAGCGAGGCGGTGTGGATCGCGCGAAAAACAAAGATCGAGCACGCGCACGTCGTGGCCGGCGTGGTCGAGCGCGGCCGCCACGCAGGCGACGCCGTTCGGCACCACGGGCATCGGCTGGCGCTCGCGATTCGCGCTCACGAGCAACACGCGCGGGCGCGTGCTCATTCGGTGCTCGCTAGCGAAGCAGAACGAGCGCGCCGGTCGAGACGAGCGCTCCTATCAAGGTGCACGCGGCGTTGACGCCGTCGTTGTTGAGCCATCCCAGTCCCCCTGCGCGCTCGGTTCGCGTTCCGCAATCGTGCACCAGCCGCTCCGTCGCGCCTCCACAATGCTTGCAAATGCGACGCGACTGCCAGAGGGCGCCGCCGAACGAATCTACGAGAGCGCCGACGATGCCGCCGAGTGATACTGCGATTGCGGCATGTGCGTTCCGATGCAGCAACCACGCCGCAAGCGCGATGAAGAGCGCGCCAGCAACTGTCGCCACGAGCCCGATGCCACTCACCCCGCCGGAGGTGCCCGTGGGCACGACGCGGCCGGTCGTGATCATGCGAGGAGAAGATTTCGCAAGCATCCCGATTTCCGTGCCCCACGTGTCCGCGGCGGACGCCGCGAGTGCTCCAGCGCCGGCGACGAGCCAGAGCGACGAGGGGAAAAACAGCTGGAGCGCGGCGGCAACGGCGAAGACTGCACCGTTCGCGAACACCTGAGTGGCGTCACGGGCGCCGCCCTTCTCGACGATGCTTCCGCTGCGCTGCGCCTTGATCGCGGCGCCGGCGCGACTGAGCAGGGAGGAGGAGAGAAAGTACAGAATGAGGAGGGCGCCCCATTCCCATCCGGCGGCGATGCCGAGCGTTCCGACGAAGAGCGCGGCAATGGCGCCGGACCGGCTCAGCGAGCCGGCGCGCCATGCAAGGGCAGCGATCGCAGCCGCGATTAGTGCGCCGGCCGCCGCCCGTGCGATCACTCCTCCGAGCGAGCGACCTCTTCGTTCATGAGCGCAGAGAGAATTTTGCGACGCAGTGCGATCGGCGCACGCTCGATCACCGCGCGCTTCTCCATGAAGCGCAGGAACACGCGCTCGTACTCGAAGTGCGGGAAGCAGCCACGGCACTCGGCGAGGTGCGTGCGGATTTGCTCATCCACATCAGGGGTGAGCTCACCGTCGAGAAACTCGTAGAGCTTCTCCATCGTACGCTGACAGGGCGACTGTTCGCCTGAGGGACAATTCGTCATGGCCGGCTCGTGCAGATATACTGAGCGCGCGTAGCGCGGATCAAGTCGCGGAGCAAATTCCGGAAGCGAAAACGCCTCCGGCTGCTCTGGAATGAAGCCCCGAAAACGCTTCCCGGTTCCCGGCCGGCTTCTTGATGCGATCCTTCCCGGAGATTAGTTTCTTCGCAGCCCTCCGTCGCCCCCTCCCAACACATGTCTACGACCGTCGACGCGCTCCTCCCGCTCAGCTTTCTCGAGGCGGTGCGCAACGTCGATAGCCCCGATGGCGATCTTGATGCGGAGTTCGTTCCTGAGCTCCGTAACAAACGTCTCGGCCTGAGTGATACGGTGTACGCGCAGATCAAGCGCTACACGGATGCCGCGCGCCGTAAGGAGCGCCCCGTCTTCGACGAGGCGGTTGGACTGGCCCGTCTCATCGGCCGTCGACCGGACGCCGAGGCTGTTTTTCGCGCCGCAGGCCGGTATCTGGCCTTCCAGACGTACTTAAGCATCCCTGCCGCGACTCGCCGGATGATCACGGTACTTCCCGCGATCCTGTCCCGCCCGATCGCGCTACGCCACGTCGAGCGGATCGCCGCGCGCTACCTGAATGGAAAGGTTCGTCGCAGTGGCTCGTACCTGACTCTCGAGGTCACTCGCTCGGCGACGCTCGACAGCGCTCCGCGGGGCGCGGGCTGCGCCTACTATGAGGCGGTGCTCCAGGAGCTCCTGCGCCTGCTTGGCGCCAGCGGCGGTGCGGTGCACCACGTGCGGTGCGCGGGGAAGGGCGAGGGGCTGTGCGAGTGGCGCGCGGAATGGCGGTCGATCAGTCACTGAGACCATGTTGAATCCAGACACCCTCCCGGACCTCCAGCGCGCGCTCGCCGAGGCGAAGCTCGACGGCTGGCTCCTCTTCGATTTTCAGGGGCTCAACCCCATCGCGGCGGGCGTGCTCGCGCTCGACGGGATGGTGACGCGCCGCGTCTTCGCCTTCATTCCTCGCGAGGGCGTGCCTGTGGCGGTGACGCACGACATCGAGCAGGGTCCGTGGCATCGCTGGCCGCAGGAATGGAAGCGCGTGCGCTACGGAAGCTGGAAGGTGCTCGAGCAGACGCTGCTCTCGCTCGTGAGTGGAAAGAAAGTAGCCATGGAGTATTCGCCGGGCGATGCCGTGCCGTATCTGGATCGCGTGCCTGGCGGAGTGCTCGAGATGGTGCGCGCCGCGGGGGCGGAGATCGTGTCGTCGGGCGCGCTGGTGTCTCGCTTCTACGCCATGTGGACGGGAGAGCAGCTCGCGTCGCACAAGCGGGCGGCCAAGATCGTCGCGCAAACGGCGCGCGCGGCGTTCGAGGAAGCGGGGCGACGGAGCCGCACCGACAAGCCGATCACCGAGTACGAGCTTCAGCAGTGGATCGCGAAGCGGTTCAAGGATGCGGGACTCGAGTTCGAGCACGACCCGATCGTCGGGGCGAACGAGAATTCCGCGAATCCGCACTATTCGCCGAGTGCGGAGCATCCGAGGGCGATTCGTCGTGGTGATCTGCTCCTGATCGATCTGTGGGCCAAGGAGCACGAAGGCATCTACGCGGATCAGACGTGGATGGGCTCACTCGGCGAGCCGACGCCGCGGATGCTCGAGGTGTGGACCGCGGTGCGCGATGCGCGCGACGCGGCGATCGCGCTCCTGCGCGAGCGGATTCCGACAGGCGCGGCGGTGCGCGGAGCGGAGGTCGATGATGCGGCGCGCAACGTACTCACCGAGCGCGGGTTTGGTGCGCAGTTCACGCATCGCACTGGGCACTCGATCGACTCGCGTCAGCTGCACGGCTCGGGGCCGCACATCGACAACTTCGAGTCGCGCGAGGTGCGCGAGCTGATTCCGGGGCTGGGCTTCTCGATCGAGCCGGGCGCGTATCTCAGCGGCGAGATCGGCGTGCGCGCAGAAGTGAATGCGTTCGTGGCACCGGGCGAGGTGATCATCACGCCCGAGGATTATCAACACGACCTGATCGTCGTTTAGTGAGGGGCAGAATGCGGTTCTCGACGATCTTGCGCACGAGTGGGGCGCTCTCGTGCGCGCTCGTGAGTGTGGCCGGCGCGCAGCGGAAGTCGGCGGCGCCTTCCGCGGAGACGCGGACGATCACGGCAATCGTGCATCGATTCTACGGAGATTCGGTCGTCCCGGATCGTGCCAGCATCCTCACGACGCGCTACGCAGCGATGCTGGACACGACGCCGACGCCCGGGGCGATCATTCCACGCGGCACTCGTCTCGTCATTCGCGAGATCAAGCGTGACTCGGCGAGCGCGGTATACGAGACGGAGAGCGGTCCGGAGAATCGGTTCGCCGACTGGTACACGTATCTCGTTCGCGATGGTGGCACGTGGAAGATCGACAACGTGCGAATCTACGAGCTGCCGCCGCCACATTATCTCATCCTCGATTCGCTCGCGGTAAAGAAGAATCTCCCCGACACGTTGCTGTGGATGCGCGACCGGATGAAGCTCGCCGCGTCGAGTAACGCCGCGCTCAAGGCGTATTTTGCCGCGCACAAGCTGGCGATACTGAAGCTCGCGTCGGATTTCGAATCGCATACGACGGTGAACGCGCTCGACGAGAGCGGACAGAGCTTCCCCGCGAACTCGCTACCCGCGAACGACATGCAGTCGCTCACAGGGGCGATGCACGCGCTCGACCTCGGTGCCGCGCTGCGCAATCTCAGCGCGCTTCAGTGCGTGCGTTACAAGATCGGCGGGGCCGAGCAGGCGACGGTTGGGTACATGCACTTCCGGTCCACGTGTCCGATGCCGACGATGGGCACGGACGACATCATCTACATGGAGCGCGTCGCGCCGGACTGGTACCTGTACCGCACGGGCTGATAGGATCGCGCGGCAATCCACGGCACTCTCCCTTTCACCACCATCTCTGTTGTTGACGGAGTTGCTCATGCGTTTTTCTCGTTCGACTGCTTTGCTTCTCACGTCGTTCGTTCTGGGCGGATGTGGTGGTGCAACGTCGCCTCGTTCGGTGGTGAATAGACGAGTCTACCAGTTGGTGACGCTGGGCGGAGCGGCGCTGCCTGTCGAGGTGGATTCGGGGGCTGCGGGAGTGACCAGTTTGATGAGCGAGAGGCTTACTCTCGAATCCAACGACAGCTCGATGTCAGAGGCGCACACGGTCCTGTCTTCCCCACCAAGTGCGGATGTCCCGGCCACCATCAACACGCTCGGCACGTACAGGATCACTGGCGACAGTATCGAAGTTGGTGTCTTCGGATCGTGCCCCGGTAGTTGCCCTCCCAATCGCGTCGGTGCGGTCGCCGATTCGTCGGTGACGCTCATCAGCAAATTGCGGGGACCAACTGATCGTATTTATCTCTTTCGGCTGATTTCGGATTCGTCGCACTAGCGCGTCGCTACGCGTGTAAGCAATTCGAGGGAAGCCGTCATCCAATCTGGTGAGGACAGGAAAGTCACCAGCCAGATCGGAGGTTCGCCATGCTTCGCACCATTCGCTTCACGACGCTCGTCGTCTCGCTCTTCGCGGTCACCGCCGCCGCGAAGCCCGCTCATTTCAAGTGGCCGCCCTGGCTCTCGATCGAGACGCCGGTGAATCCGTTCGACGCCTCTGCGCGCGGCGCGATCTGCCTCGTGCACGCCGCCACGCACGAAGGCCCACCCAACATCTCAGCGCTCAGCGGCACCGCCGAAGGACTCGTGAGCGGTGCGCGCCGCAGCATCCCGCTCAAGCTCGAAGCTACCTCGACTCCCGGCGTCTTCGCCGTGCGGAAGCAGTGGCCGAGCGAGGGTGCGTGGGTATTGAGGATCTCGCTCTTCTCGACGACGGCGATCGTTGCCCTCGACCGGAACGACAACGTCGCGAGCGTTCGGATCCCGACAATGTTGGCGGAGGGACGCCCGATTCCGCGCGCGGTGATGGCGCGAGACATCGACTCGACGCTGTCGGTCGCGTCGGCGCACTAGCGGGAGTGCGGCAGCTCGTGGATCAGTCAATCGATGGGGTCGCCGTCGGACACGTGGGTGACGGCGACCCCGCTCGACTGGATGAGGTGGTCCGTCGCGCGCAGGCAGGCGACGTTGACGCATTCGAGCTGGTCTATCGAGCGCACGTGAGCGCCATCTACGCGCTATGCGGTCGGATGTGCGGTGATGACGTGGAAGCAAAGGAGCTGGTGCAGGACGCGTTCGTGCGTGCGTGGGAGCGCTTGCGGAGCTTCCGCGGTCAGAGCTCGCTCGGCACCTGGCTCCATAGACTCGCGGTGAATGTGGTGCTGGAGAAGTGGAGGACGTCGAAGCGCGAGGCGCTGCGGATGATCGACGATCCCGACGGGGTCGAGCTGGGCGCGTCGGCGACAAGTATGGATCTGGACACGGCCATGGACGTGAAGGACGCGACGGCGAGGCTGCCGGCTGGTGCGAGGGTCGTGTTCGTGCTGCACGACATCGAGGGCTATTCACACGATGAGATCGCAACGATGACGGGAATTGCCGCGGGAACGTCCCGCGCACAGCTGTTTCGGGCGCGTCGCGCGCTCGCCAGGATGCTCGATTTATGATGCACGCACCGCATCTCGAAGAAGACGATCGCCAGGGCGCGGCCGACGGGACGCTCGATGCCGATCGGATGCGTGAGGCGTATGCGCACCTCGCGGTGTGCGGGGAATGCGCCGCGGATGTCCAACGATTGAGGATGGTCATGATGCGCACGCGGGAGGCACCGGTGGCGATCGAGACGCAGGAAGATCTGTGGCCGGCGATCCGTGCGCGCATCGATCGATCCAAGATCGTGCCGCTCGGAGTGACGAACGCGGCGAATGCGCGCGGGGCGCGGCGTCGTCCGTGGCTCGCGATCGCGTCGACGGCGATCGCGGCGGCGCTGTTGATCGCCGCGCTTATGGAGATGCAGCGCTGGCGTCCTAGCGACGTTGCCGAAGTGCCGGCAGCGGCCGACGTGGCCTTCGCGAGCGCCGCGGACTCGTCGCGCATGTACGAGAACGAGGCGAGGCGACTGCTCAACGAGCTCGAGATGCAACGCGCGATGATGACTCCCGCGGCGCGGGCGTCGCTCGATTCCGATCTCGTGGTGATCGATCGCAGCATCGCGGAGTTGAAGGATGCGGTGGCGCGCGATCCGCGCAACGTGTCGCTCCAGCGGCTGTTGGCCGCGTCGTATCGCCAGAAGGTGGAGCTGATCGAGCGGGCGAACAATGCAGGCTGACGTGAGGGCGGCGATGCCACGCGCGATTTTGGTCGGTTTCGTACTCGCCGTCGCCAGCGCGCACGTCCGCGCGCAACAGACTCGCGCCGAGGAGCCGGTGCTTCGCGCGCACACGCTCACGTCGGGCGCGCCGCTCAAGATGTTCATTCCCTCGGGAACGGTGCAGCTCATCGGCTGGGATCGCGATTCGGTCGTCATTCGCGGCCGCGTTCCTGGCCCCGCGCGTCTCTTGATGGGTGGAAGCAGTGCAGCGGGCTTCAAGATCGTGATCGACCAGCGCGACGACAACGCGCCGGTGGCAAGCCACCTTTCGATCTACGTGCCGCGCACGAGTCAGGTCTCTCTCAAGACTGTCGACGCGGTGACGACGTCGACGGATGTCGGCGGTTGGTTCTACACGGTCTCCGGATCCGTCCACATCACCGGCACC
>Ga0193716_1001481_pt1 | contig 13645 bp, 16 predicted proteins | sample U2c1metaG_FD_145901 | JGI IMG/M metagenome (GOLD analysis project Ga0193716, IMG submission 145901) | Soil microbial communities from a riparian zone of the East river system, Colorado, United States - U2c1 | ecosystem: Environmental > Terrestrial > Soil > Riparian zone | place: USA: East River...
ATGGGAGGAATCGCCCAGCGAGAAAGGGCTGAACAGCAGGTGCGCCGCTTCCGGCGCCACGCCATGACCGGTGTCCGAGACGCAAAAGCGAATGGCTTGGTTGTCGTCCGTGACGTCCAGGCGGATGTCCACCAACCCGCGCTCGGTGAATTTCAGCGCATTGTCGGTCAGCTTGAGCAGGATCTGGCGCACCTTGCGCGGATCTGCGGCCACGCGCGGCAGGCCGGAGGCGGCGCTGAGCGTGAGGTGAAGGCGCTTTTCCCAGGCGCGCGGTTGCAGCAGCCGCGCCACGGCGCGCGCCGCCTGCAGGGGATCGCAATCCTCGTCTTCCAGCTGGCCGTCCCCATCGCGGGTCAGCGCGATGACGTCGTCAATCAGGGTCTGCAGTCCATAGCCGGCCTGCAGCATCACCTTCACATGGTCGCTCTGCTGCTTGGGCAGGTCGGCACGTTCCAGCAGCTGCGCCATGCCCAGAAGCGCGTTCAGCGGCGTGCGCAACTCGTGGGAGATGTTGGCGATGAAGGAGGACTTGGCCACGGTGCTGGCCTCGGCGGCATCGCGGGCGACCAGGGCCTCGCCCTTTTCGCGTTGCAGGCGGATGACCAGCTGGCCATTCTCGTTGCGCAGGTGAACGCTCTCGTCCAGCAGGCGCGCCATGCCATGGCAATAGCTGATCAGCACACAGGCGAACAGCACGATCAGCACCGCGGTGCAATCGGCATAGATCCCGCCCTGCCACAACAGCATGCCGACCAGGGGCGACAGCGCGAAGATGGTGTGCGCCAGATAGGCGGGCCGGTGCGCCGAGCGGGCGATGAATTCGGTCGCCGCCATCCCCAGGAAGGCAAGGCTGAGATAGGCCTGGGCGGGAAAGGAATTCCACACAAACCAGAACATCGAAGCGACGCCCCAGGTGGCGCCGGAAATAGCCGACACGAAGGTGTAGCGCCGCGCCCAATAGTGCGGATCGCTGCCGGCGGGGCGATGCTTGTAAGCGGTGGTCAGCTGCTCGGCCGCGATCACCACGGTGATCTGCAGCAGCAGCGGCATCAGCGGCAGGATGCCTGGCACATGGCCGGCGATCAGGGTGGCGGGAACGCACAGGACCGCGAAGGGCAGAGAGAGATAGTGGCGGCCGAGCGCGTACAGGATATCGATGCGGCCGGCGAACACCGGATCCACCTGTCTTTCCTGTGGCGCGAATTGGTCGGTCATTGCGTAAATCCCTGCCACAGCTTAGCTTTCGCGCCCTTTCGAAACGCTTAAACCTCTTCTTAACGAAGGATGAATTCTGCCGTGAAAGTGACGACCGAACAGGGGCTTGCCGCCAAGGCCTGGCCGTTCGAGGAGGCCCGCAAGCTGCTGGCGCGGGCCCAAAACCGCAAAAAGGCCGGCCAGGCGGTAGATTTCGTGCTGTTCGAGACCGGGTATGGCCCCTCCGGGCTGCCCCACATCGGGACCTTCGGCGAGGTCGCCCGCACCAGCTGGGTGCGCCATGCCTTCGAGACCATCAGCGACATTCCCACCCGGCTGATCGCCTTTTCCGACGACATGGATGGCCTGCGCAAGGTGCCCGACAATCTGCCCCAGCCCGAAATGCTGGCGGCCAACCTGGGTAAGCCGCTGACCTCGATTCCCGATCCCTTCGGCACGCATGAAAGCTTCGGCCATCACATGAATGCGCGGCTGCGCGCCTTCCTGGATCGTTTTGGCTTTCGCTATGAATTCTATTCCTCCACCGCCACCTACAAATCGGGGCGGTTCGACGCGGCGCTGCTCAAAATTCTCGCCAACTACGACAAGGTGATGGCGGTGATGTTGCCGACCCTGGGCGAGGAACGCCAGCAGACCTATTCGCCGTTCCTGCCTATCAGCCCGCGCTCCGGCAAGGTGCTGTTGGCCAAGGTCGTGGCGCATGATGTGCCCGCGGGCACCATCACCTATGTCGAGGAAGACGGCAGCGAGGAAACCGTGCCGGTCACCGGCGGCCACTGCAAGCTGCAATGGAAACCCGACATGGGCATGCGCTGGGCGGCGCTGGGGGTGGATTACGAGATGTACGGCAAGGATCACCTGTCCCAGGCGCCGCTTTACAGTTCGATCTGCAAGATCGCTGGCGGCGTGCCGCCCGAGCAGTATATGTACGAGATGTTCCTGGACGATCAGGGCCAGAAGATTTCCAAGTCCAAGGGCAACGGCATCAGCCTCGACGACTGGCTGGCCTATGGCTCGCCGGAATCCCTGGCGCTGTTCATGTTCCAGAAGCCGCGCACCGCCAAGAAACTGTATTTCGACGTCATCCCCAAGGCGGTGGACGAATACATCGCCTTCCTGGATGCCTATCACGCCGCGGAAACCACCGACGAGCAGCGGCTGGAAAATCCCGTCTGGCACATTCACGGCGGCAAGGTGCCGGCGGAGCGTTATCCGGTCAGCTTCGCGCTGCTGCTGAACCTGGTCTCGGCCTCCAACGCGCACAATCGCGACGTGCTTTGGGGCTTCATCCGCGCCTATTCGCCAGAGCCTGTGTCGCCTGAGACCAATCCCGGTCTGGAAAAGCTGGTCGGTTTCGCGCTGCGCTACTACGAAGACTTCATCAAACCTGCCAAGGTGTTTCGCGCTGCTACCGACAAGGAACGCGCCGCGCTGGAAGATCTGGCCGGTCAGCTGGAAAAGCTCGGCGACGGGCGCGACGGCGTGGCAGTGCAGAATGTTATCTACGAAGTGGGCAAGGCGCATGGCTTCGAGCCGCTGCGCGCCTGGTTCGGCGCCTTGTACGAAGTGCTGCTGGGCCAGACCCAGGGCCCGCGCTTCGGTTCCTTCGCGGCCCTGTTCGGCTGTGCCCAGACCGCGGCGATGATCCGCGCCGCCTTGGCGGGAGAGTTCATCACGTGAAGGCAGCGCTGCTCGCCTTGCTGCTGCTGGCGCTTGCCTTTGCGGCCGCGACAATGCCGGCGGGGGCCGCGACCACGGATGAGATTTTTGCGATCTATGCCCGCGGTGATTACGAACAGGCGGTGCGCCTGGGCGAAGCTGCCCGCACGGCCCCTGGCCTGGCCATCGCGGCCCGCGCGGTGTTGGCTGAAGACGTGCTCGGGGATGCGCCCTGCCTGCCCTGCCTCGAGCGCGCGGAGGGCCTGGCGCGGCAGGCGGTGGCGATCGATCCGCATTTCGCCTTCGGCCAGGTGTGGCTGGCGGTCTCGCTGGGCTATCAGGCGCGCCTCATTGGCGTGGTCAAGGCGCGGCTGAAAAACACGCCGGCCCAGTCGAAGGTGGCGCTGGACGCGGCGGTGGCCGACGATCCGCGCAACGCTTTTGCGATATCGGCGCTGGGCGGCTGGCATATCGAGATCGTGCGCGGCGGCGGCGCCTTCCTGGCGGGCCTGGCCTATGGCGCCAAGGAAAACCAGGCGCTGGCGCTGTTCGACCGCGCCGTGAAACTCGCGCCGGACAATGTCGCGGTGCATTACCAGATCGCACTGTCGCTGGCGGGCTTCAATCTGGAAAAATACCGCGCCCGCGTCGCGGCGGAACTGCGCGCATCGGTTTCGGGAACCGCTGACACCGCTTACGAAAAAAAGATCCAGGGCCGCGGCGCAGAACTTCTTGGCCTGCTGAATCAGGGAGCGCATGATGCCTTCGATTCGCGGGTCCGGAAATATCAGGGCTTCGCGGACTAGGAGTGCCGCTTGCGGACCATCGCGCCTCTCATTCTGGCCTGTGTGCTGTTGGCGGGTTGCTGGCAGAGTGTTTCGCGCCCCTATCGCGATGCAACGGCGCTGCAGCCTTTTGCGGCCGGCGCGGTCATCGACACCGATGCCGATGGCCGGGTGACCCATTATGCGCTCAAGAAGATCGTGCGCGGCCGCTACCGCATGACCCAGACCGACCGCGGCCAGGATTTCGGCCAGGGCTTCGATCTGGGTTTCTTCCCGCTCGCGGGTGCGCCGTCGAATGTCTTGATCTATGAGGCGGCGGCGCTCGATCACACGGCGGCCGGCGCCAACCTGCGCTATTACGGCCTGCTGGTGATCACGGGGCAGAAGAGCGCACAGGAAATCCGTCCCGATTGCGAAAAGGATGCGCGCGCGGCGCGCGCCTCGGGTACGCGGCAAGGCAAGGACGGGGCCTGCACCTTTGCCGATCGCGCCGCGCTGGAGAAATCGCTGCTGGCCTTGTGGAAGAACGGCAAGAAACCGGCCTACAGCTATACGCTGAAGTAGCTACTGGCTCGCCCAGATGATGCGATGGACAAAGGCAATCTCGCTGAGCGCGAAGCTGCGGTCCTCGAACGCCGGATTGAAACTCTTCAGCTCGATGCGCTGCGCCGTCATGCGGCCGAGGCTCTTGGCCAGGACTTCGCCGGCATGGGTCTTGACCACCACCCGGTCACCGCGCCGCAAGGACCCTGACGGCGACACCATGATGCGGTCACCGTCGCGATAGACCGGCGCCATGGAATCGCCGGTGATCTCCAGCGCATAGCAATGCGGATCGGCGATTTCGGGAAAGGCGATATCCTCCCAGCCTGAGCCTGCCGGAAAACCGGCATCATCGAAAAAGCCGGCATTGCCCGCTTGGGCCATGCCGATCAGGGGCACCATGCGCACCTTGACCGGCCGCTGGCCGCCGTCGCTCACCAGGGCGACGAAATCCTCCAGGCTGGCGCCGGTGGCCGACAGCACCTTGGCCAGGCTTTCGGTCGAGGGCCAGCGCAGCTTTCCCATGGCGGCGCCACGCTTGCTTTTGTTAAAGGTGGTGGGATCCAGGCCGGCAAGCTTGGCCAGTCCCGATGGCGACATGCCATTGCGGGCGGCAAGCGCGTCGATGGCGCGCCAGATTTGGGAATGGGTCAGCATGTTAGGAATCAAACCGGACTTTACGGTTATATTCCTATAATAGGGACCGGCCCGTTCATAGGGAAGCTTTTGTGATCGATCTTGGAACCCGCCTGCTCAGGCAACTGCCCGCCGAAACCGCCCACCGGACGACCCTGGTGCTGGCGCGTGCGGCGGGGCTCTGGCTGCCCACATCGCCGCCCGATGATGCGCGGCTGGCGGTCAGCGCCTTCGGGCTTTCCTTTCCCAATCCGGTCGGCCTGGCCGCGGGCTTCGACAAGAATGCGCAAGTGCCGGACACGATGGCCCGTTTCGGCTTCGGTTTTGTCGAATGCGGCACCGTGACGCCAAGGCCGCAAGGCGGCAATCCGCGCCCGCGCCTGTTCCGCCTCGGTGAAGATCGCGCCGTGATCAACCGCATGGGCTTCAACAATGCCGGCATGCAGGCGGTGGCGCGCAATCTACGGGCGCGCCAGGGGCGCGGCATTGTCGGCATCAATATCGGCGCCAACAAGGACAGCGCCGATCGCATTGCCGATTATGCCCTGGGTTTTTCCGAGCTTGCGGGGCTGGCCGATTATGTCGCGGTGAATGTCTCATCGCCCAACACGCCGGGCCTGCGCGGCCTGCAGAACCGCGAAGAACTGACGCGGCTGCTGGACACGATGACCGGCGCGCGCGCGCAACTTTCCAATGACGCGCCTTCGGCGCGGGGCCTGCACAAGCCGATTCTGCTGAAGATCGCACCTGACCTTGACGGGCATGCGCTGGACGAGATTGCCGATGTGGTGCGCACCAGCGGCATCGAAGGGCTGATCGTTTCCAACACCACCATCGCGCGCCCCGCGTTGAAATCACGCCACGCCGGGGAAGCCGGCGGCCTGTCGGGCAAGCCGTTGCTGGAGCCTTCCACCCGCATCTTGCGCGAAATGCACCAGCGTTTGAAGGGCGCGGTGACGTTGGTGGGCGTCGGCGGCATCGCCAGCGGCGAGGACGCCTATGCCAAGATTCGCGCCGGGGCGAGCCTGGTGCAGCTCTACACGGCGCTGGTCTTTGATGGCCCCAGCCTGGTGACGCGCATCAAGCGCGAGCTGCTGGCCTGCCTGCAGCGTGACGGTTTTGCGAAAGTCGCTGATGCCGTAGGGGCATGAAATTGACGCGGCGTCATGGACGGCGCAAGTTCCCACGATGGATGCCAAGCCATCACGCCCCGCCGGTGGTCGCCGCGATCTGACCAAGGCGCAGAATCGCGAGACCATCCTGGCGGCCGCGCGGCAGGTCTTTGGTCAGCTGGGTTTTGCCGCTGCCACGGTGCGCGATGTCATCCGCGCCACGCCGCTCGCCTCGGGCACCTTCTACAATTACTTCAAGTCCAAGGAAGAAGTGTACCAGGCCTTGCGCGACGAGACGGCGCTCGCGGTGCGCCCGCGGCTGCGTGCAGCCCGCACCGGCGCTGCCGGCGCCGAAGAGTTTCTCGCCGCTAGCTTCCGCGCCTTTTTCGGCTTTGTCGCCGAGACCCGCCGCGACCCGTCGCCGTCCGCCGAACGCGTCCGCATGGATTCGCCCGAGGTGCTGGCCGGGTTTGCCGAACTTGAAGAAGACATCGCAGCGGCAATGACCAGGGGCATCCTGCCGGCCGCCGATGCGGGATTGTTGTCGGCGGCGTTGACGGGGGTGGCGTTTGAACTGGCCGAGCGGGTGAAGGCCGGCGCCGATGTGGAAGAGATGGCCGGCTTCGCCACCGCGCTTTTCATGGGCGGGATGACCGCCCTGCCGGCGCGCTAGATTTCGATCGTGTCGTGGAACTGGGTCAGGTCCACCATGCGGTGACCGGCGGGCGTCACGGAAATCACATCCACAAAGCGGCGGTTCCACACGATCTCATCGGCCCAATAGGCATGGCGGGCATAGATGCGATCGGCCAGGATTTCGTCCAGCCCGTTCAGCATCACGATGATCTCCATGTCCTGCGCCTCCATATCTTCCGGCGTCAGGCCATAGAGCGGGCTGTCCTGGTCGATCGGATGCATCACTGTCCAGGACAAAGCGAACAGCGAGTTGTTGGAACGCATCAGCTTGAGCTCGTGGAAGCGGCGCATGGTGACGCCTTCCAGGCTGGTATGCTGGCGCGCCAGGGTCACCACCACGCTGGCGTCCATGATGGCTTCGCCGCGCTGGTTGGCGGTGCGGAACATCAGGGTGGGCACGCCGTCGAACGGCGTCACCACGGCAATCTTGCTGAACACCACCCGTGCAAAGGGGCGCGAGAAGCGGGCGAAGATGATGCCGGTGAACAAGGCAATGGTCAGGATGCCGGTGAAGCTTTCCACCGTCACCAACAGGTTGGTGTAGAGCGTGCGCGGCGCCATGGCGCCATAGCCCAAGGTGCCCAGGGTCTGCACGCTGAAGAAAAAGGCGTCCAGGTAGCTGCCGGGGCGGGCGTTGACGATGCCGCCGCGGTCGATGACGTAGAACATCGCGAAGACCAGGTTCACCACGATGAAGGCGCCCGCCAGCTGCGCGAAGAACCACGGCCAGGAGGCGATCAGGATATTGTGGTAAAAATCCATGAAGCGGCCATTGTCCTGGCCCTTCACCACCGCCATGCGCTTGCCGCGCGGCAGCTTGGCAAGGCTGCGGATCTGCCTGGGCATCCGCCTGATGCCCGGAATATTCTCCGGCTTGTCGCTCATTTCTCCGCCGCCGCCCGGTATTCCGCCCAGATGCGATCCTTCTCCGCGCCCAGCTGGTGCAGATAGGCCCAGCTGTAGAGGCCGGTGTCATGGCCGTCGCTGAAGACGATCCGCACCGCATAATTGCCCACCGGATCCAGGCTTTCGATTGTGACATCCTGTTTGCCCAGCACGATGGTCTTGGGCCCGCCGTGATTGCGCACTTCCGCGCTGGGCGATTCCACCCGCAGCATCTCCGCCCGAAGCTCGAAACGCGCGCCATCCTCGAAGGCTACGGTCAGCAGGTCGCGCGCCGGGCTGAGGCGGATTTCGCTGGGCCAGGGATTGGAGGAGGGATTATCGCTGGGCATCGCGTTCCTCATCGCTCAGGGCCCGCGCCTCACTGGGCAGCATCACGGGCACGCCGCCGCGAATGGGATAGGCCAGGCCCGCGGCGCGGGAGACCAGTTCCTGTTTGTCGCGATCATAATGCAAGGTTGTCTTGGTCAGGGGGCAGACCAGGATTTCCAGTAGCTTGGGATCAGTTGTTGTCATGCCCTAGTTTAGCGTAGTGGGGCCGGCTTCGCCGCCCATTTCCAGCAGGGTCATCAAGGTCGACGTGCGCTCCTGGAAACTGGGCGCCTCCAGCAGCGCCTGCTTTTCCACCGGATCGAAGGGGCACATCATCGCCAGGGCATTGATCAGCGCCTCGCCCGGCGCGGTCAGCACGCTTTTCCAGTCGGCCTTCATGTCGCGGCTGCTGAGATAGGTCTTCAGCGCCGCCAGCAGCCGTTCGCGCGGGATCTGCTCTTCGCCTTGCTGCACCAGATCGCCGGCAAAGGGCCGGAAGTCGCAAAAGCCGGCCCGCCAGGCCGTGGTGGTCTCCATCTCGCCGGTCAGGCGGTAGCGGCAGATGCCGCCCAGGGTGATCATGTAGCGATTGTCTTCACTTTCGCGGAACGCCACGATCTTTCCGGCACAGCCCACCTGCGACAGGCGCGGGCGCAGCACGGCATCCTCGCTTTCGGTGGGCTGGATCATGCCGATCAGCCGGTCGCCGGTCAGCGCATAATCCACCATTTCCAGATAGCGCGGCTCGAAGATGTTGAGCGGCAGTTGCCCGTGCGGCAACAGCAAGGCGCCGGTCAGCGGGAACAGCGGCAGCGACTTGGGCAGGTCGGAATAGGAATGGTAGTGCCGCGCCATCAGGAGAACAGCAGTCCCGAAAGCTTGCGCCGCCCATCCAGGGTGCGCGGATCGGCAGGGCCCATCGCCTCGAACAGCACGACCAGCTGCTTGCGCGCGGCATCCTCGTTCCACTTGCGGTCCAGCCGCACCAGCTCCAGCAGCTCCGCCACCGCGCCCTCCCGATCGCCGGCAGCGTCCAGCGCCATGGAAAGGTCGTAGCGCGCTTGGTGATCCTTGGGATCGGCGGCCAGGCGCGCGCGCAGCGCCGCGGTCTCGGCGGCTTCGGGCGCGGGATTTTCGCGCAGCTTCACTTCGGCTTCCACGGCGCGGATGGCATCGTCCTGGGCCGCGTCGGGCCGCACCAGCAACAAGGTGGATTTGGCGCGCTCCAGGTCGCCGCCCATCAGATAGGCGCGGGCCAGGCCCGCCACGGCTTCGGGATGGCCGGGCTCGTCTTGCAGCACATGGCCAAAGGCTTGCGCCGCCATGGCGAAGTCGCCCGCCGCCAGCGCTTCGTCGCCGACTGTCAGTACCTCGACAGTGTGCTCAGGGCCGCCATGGCCGTGCCCATCATGGTCGTGACCGTGATCCTGTCCGGTGCCGCCGGCCGCCAAGGTCGCTACAAAGGCCTTCACCTGGCTGTCGGGCAGGGCGCCCATGAAACCGTCTACCGGCTGGCCGTCCTTGAAGGCATAGACGGTGGGAATGGACTGGATGCGCAGCTGCTGGGCGATCTCTGGATTCTCGTCGATATTGACCTTCACCAGCTTCACCGCGCCGCCGGCCGCATCCACCGCCGCTTCCAGCGAAGGACCCAGCGTCTTGCAGGGGCCGCACCAGGGCGCCCAGAAATCCACGATCACCGGCACCGTGCGGCTGGCTTCCAGCACGTCGGCGGCGAAGGTCGCGAGGCCTGAATCCTTGATGTGCGGGCTGGCGCCGCTGGCCGTGTTCTGCGCGGGCTGGGAGGTGACGGGACGCCCGCCGGGGCCGATCAATGCCATGTTTGTGCTTTCCGGTGTCTTCTGACCGGAAGATGGTCACTCGGGGCTAAAAAGGGAAGAGACCCGGCGCTGCCACAGCCACAAGGCGGGTGTGACGCCCAGTTCCATGATCAGCGGAAAGGCGACGGACAGGCCCCAGGCGCCCAGCCGGGCCGCGGCCAGCGCCCGGGCCAGCCCGCCCAGGAAGACAATGGCCGTCAGCAGGGCGAAAATCCGCCCCTGACGTTCGATGGACGGGACCAGCGACCAGAAGCCCAGGCCCAGCCCCATCAGCAGGCCGCTGAGATAGGCAGCGTGGGTAAGGGCGTGCGGCGGCCCTGCCAGGGCGAGCAGTTCGGGCCTCAGCGCCCCCAGCGCGCCGGCAGATACCGGCACCAGGCCGGCGATGGCGACGGCGATCTGCAGAAGGCGTTTCTCGGACATGCTCACAGTATAACGCAGACCAGCCTGCCTGTGATGCAGATCAGCGAAAGCTCCGGTGGAGCTTTCGCCTGCCGGCGGCTTAAGGAACGAGCTTCTTGATCCACTGCGGCAGCGCGAAGGCGGCGGCGTGGATTTCCGGATTGTAATAGTCGGTTTTCAGCTTTGCCTTCTTGTAGGCCTTGGCCGCGCGCTTGATGCCCGCGGGCATGCCCAGCGCCGCGCCGCCCTTGGTCGCCCAGCTCAGCGCCATGAAGCCGCCGATATAGGTGGGCACCACGGTGAGATAGAGGCCCGACTTGGAAAAGAAGCCGCTCAGCTCCTCAAGCGCCTCGGTGATCTCCCAGGGCTGGTAGAAGGGCACGCCGGTCTGAAAGGTGGCATAGCCGCCCTTGCACAAGGCGCCTTTGACGCGGTCATAGAAAGTCTCGCCGAACAGCGCCTTGCCGGGGCCGACCGGATCGGGGCGGTCGGCGATGATCAGGTCGAAGCGGTTCCTGCTGGACTTGCGGCCCAGATATTCAAAGGCGTCGGCCACCTCCACCGTCATGCGCTTGTCCTTGAAGGCCTTGGCGTTGATGTCGCCGAACAGCTTCTTGCACAGCTCGACCACGCGGCCGTCGATATCGACCAGCACGACCTCCTTAACATTCTTATGCTTGAGGGCCTCGTCGGCGATGGAAAGGTCGCCGCCGCCCACGATCATCACCCGCTCGACCTTGCCATGCTCCAGCATGGGCAGGTGGGTGAGCATGTCGGCATAGGCGCTTTCGTCCCGGCTGGTGATCTGGACGATGTCGTCCAGGGTCATCACCCGGCCGTTGGCCACGGTGTCGAAAATGCGGATGTGCTGGAACTGGCTCTTCTCGTCCGCCAGCACCTTGGTGACCTCCATGGACTGGGCGTAGCCCTTGTGAAGCCTCTCTACGACCGGTTTAAGGGCCTTAACCTCTGGGAGCTTGGCCATAACGTTTCCTTAGTGATTGTGACAAGGCTTTCAGGAGCACGCCTATAGGACGCGCACGCGGCGCTGTCTACCGCGCCCTCGCTACGCATCTAAGGCCCATTTCAAAAGCCTTTCTCGCATGCGAAGGCTTTGTGCACAGGCGCGGCAGTGGCCCGCGCGTGGCCACTGCTTGCGGGCGCCTTTGGCACGCCGGGCAAAAAAATGCCCCCGAGGGGAAATTTCTTCTTGCATCGCCGGGGAGTTAGCCCTATTTCCAAATCGACCCCGCGAGAAAAAAAGCGGGACAAAGCGGTATACGGGTGACCCCGTCTGCCGCTTTCTTCTTTAGGCGCGTCCGGAAGTCCGTAAGGCCAAGGCGTAGGTGTCAACTCCAAGACGGGTAGGTGTCTAATGGCTCGACTGAATCTGGTGGCGGCGAACAAAGAAGCAAGGGCGCCGCGCGTCCGTGCGACTGCGAGGCCCGTTCCGGTCATCGTTCCTCCTTCGAACGACGATCAAAAGGATCATTTCATTACCAAGAACGGTCTGTCCTATGCGGGCAGTCACGTCATCATCGACCTTTGGGAAGCCAAGGGCCTGGATGACCGTGAGCGGATCGAAACCGCGCTGATCGATGCGGTGAACGAGGCGGGCGCAACCCTGCTGCACATTCACCTGCACAAGTTCGAAGAAGGCGGCGGCATTTCCGGCGTGGCGGTGCTGGCCGAAAGCCACATCTCCGTCCACACTTGGCCGGAAAAGGGCTTTGCCGCCTTTGACGTGTTCATGTGCGGCGATGCCGAGCCCCGCAAGGCGCTGGAAGTGTTCAAGCGCGCTTTCGAGCCGGGCCGCGTCGTGGTCGGCGAACACAAGCGCGGCGTGGTCTAGGCCACTCTCGCGTTCAAGAAATAAGGGCCGGAGCAGCACTGCTCCGGCCCTTTTTCTTTTGGACCTATGAACTAGATCGCCGCGACGGGCTCACTCTGGGTCAGCTTGTGGCCGGTAAAGCTGCGGGTCTTGGGCGTGGGCAGGCCATTGGCCTTGAACTCCGCCAGCAGTTCCTTTTTGCGCGCGGCCATCTGGTCGCCCAGCGCGTCCATGTCCAGGCCCGCATCGCGCGCCTGGGCGAACATGCCCTCGGCGCGCATCTCTTCTTCCTTGACGTGATGCTTGATCTGTTCGGACAGCACCTTGACCTTGGAATCGTAGAATTCATTGGCCGGGCTGGAAGCCAGGAGCTCGGCGATGATGACCTTGGCGCCGTCATGCTCGACATAGGCTTCGGTCAAGGCGTCGTCCTCGATCTGGCCGGTGCAGGCGGGATAGAAGATTTCCTCTTCGATCGCGGTGTGGACGCTGAGCTCGGTGCAAATCTGCTGCACCAGCGATGTCTTCACGGAATCACTCTTGGCCTTTTCGAATTTCTCGAACAGTTCTTCGACCTTGCGATGATCGGCTTTGAGCAGGGCAATTGCGTCGGGCTTGTCGGCCATTGATGCGTCCTTTGCGGATGGGTGTTGCCCAGATAAGCGGTGAGGACGTGCAAACGTTCCGCCGTTTGCCGCGCAAACGCCAAGACTGCGAAGATTGCCATCCGGTGCGTACGGTTCTGCACCTGCGCGCGCACATATGTGGCAGAAAAATGCGAAACATTCGCAGTCTTGCCGGCTAATGCGGCGTCAGGGCAGGGCTCGCCTGCAGGGGCTGTGTCGTGCCGCAATGGCCGCAGACGATCATCTGGAAGCCCGGATTGGCCTCGTCGTCGCGCTGATCAAAGCCGCCGCCGATGTCGACCAGCGAGCGCTTGCTGCCCGCTTCGCCCTGCCAGGTGGCATGCCCGGTGCGGGCGCAGCTGGGGCAGGTGATCTCTTCCATGAATTGCTTGGCGTCGGTCATCGGTCATCGCTCCCCGGAAGAGGTAAGGCTAGCACGGCAATCGGGACGGTATAGTCAAATCGTCACTTCATGCCGCTGCGGATTTCCGTCCAGGCGCTGACGATCTTCTCCTTGTTGGGCAGGGGCTGCTGGAAGATGCCCCCCTTCAGGAATGTCTCCAGGTCGCGCGGCACGTTCAGCGCCTGAAAAACACTGTCGGGCACGGTCTTCACCGCTTCGATATTGGCGGGCTCGTCGCCGATGGTCGTGATCATGTAGCGGGCGGCGTCGTCGGCCAGACCGGAATCGATCAGCGCCAGCGCCTTGGCTTCGTTGGACGGATCCTTGTGCATCACCAGCCCGCAGACATAGGTGAAGATGCCGCCCGGCGGGGTCAGGTACGCCACCGGCTTGTGTTCGCGGTTCAGCGCCGCAAAGGTGGTGCGCCAGCTCATCGCCGCCACGATCTCGCCCGAGGCCAAGCCCTGGGCCAGGGCGGTATTGTCGGCGGAGACGAAGCGCAGCTGCGGCACCAGTTCGCGCAATTTCGCCTGCACCTTCACCCAATCGGCTTCGGACATGTGATAGGCGTCGATTCCGATCATGTGGGCGATGAAGGGCACCACATCGTCGGCGCCGTCCAGCACCGAGACGCGGCCCTTGTATTTGGGGTCGAACAAAATCTCCCAGCTCTGCGACTTG
>Ga0193716_1001482_pt1 | contig 13644 bp, 12 predicted proteins | sample U2c1metaG_FD_145901 | JGI IMG/M metagenome (GOLD analysis project Ga0193716, IMG submission 145901) | Soil microbial communities from a riparian zone of the East river system, Colorado, United States - U2c1 | ecosystem: Environmental > Terrestrial > Soil > Riparian zone | place: USA: East River...
CCTTGGCCTTCATCATGTCCAGCAGTTCCTTGTCCACCGGCTGGTCGCGCACCATGTGGCCGAAACCGTCAATGCCTTCGCGGATCAGTTCCTTGGCATCTTCGAGGTAAAAGATATGCGCCACGGCGCGCAGGTGCTTCTTGTGCGCCTCGTCGATGATCGCCGCGGACACCGCGGGCGGCATCTTGACGGGGATGGTCTTGCGCTCGTCGTCCACCCACAGCTTGATAAAATCGACGCCGGCGGCGGCCTGCTCGTCCACCAGCTTGCGCCCTTCTTCCGGGGTCGAGATGGGATTGGTCACGCCCACCAGCCCGCCATAGCCGCCCTTGATCACCGCACCCTTGCCGGCGCTGAACACACGCGCCACGCTGGGGCGGCTCTTGCGCTGCTGGTTGCGCAGGTCGAGGACGAAATCCTTGTCGGTGCCCAGCACCTGCACCGTGGTGACGCCGTAAGCGGCATAAGTCTTCAGGTCGGCGTTCACATTCTCGGGGGTTTCGTATTTCTCGTCCTGGGTGACGTCATGCATCATGCCGATATGGACATGGCTGTCGATGATGCCGGGCATCACGAACTTGCCGGAGAAGTCCTCGATCTTGGCATCCTTGGGCGCCTTGAGATTGGCCACGGGCCCGACCCAGGCGATCTTGCCATTGGTCACCACGATGGCGGAATCCGGCTGGGCGGCGGCCCCGGTGCCGTCGATCACCGTGACATTTTTCAGCACGGTGGTTTCGGCAAAAGCCGGCGCGGAAAAGCTCGCCGCCAGCAGCGCCGCAGCGCCCAACTTCAAAACCTTCATAGTTCCACTCCTGATAATTTTCGCGTCCCGCCCACGCCCTTGCGTTCTACGGCAGAGGGGCATGAAAAAAAACAGCAAAGAGTTACGCTGCACTGCGTCATGAACCGCGACACCGTGTCCAAAAAAAATGCCGCCCTCCGGTTGGAAGGCGGCACCTGATCAAGCGAGTTGTCCCCGCTCTATGTCTCGTCCCCGAAAGGCGCAGCGGGCCGAGGCCCAATGCGCCGATAACATGTTGATTCTTTGTCTTGTTTCCTCGACCCCAGCCGGCGGTCTCTGCCGCCTTCGCCGACGCGACTCCCTTTGGCGGGGCCGCTTGCGAAGACAGTAAGTCAGGATGCGGACGAAAACAAATGTTCGTTTTACGTGCGGCAGTTTTGCGAAGGGGCGCAAGTGCGCTTAATTTGCGCACCACATAACAAGGGGGAATGGCATGACGGATTTTTCGCGCCGCGATGTGATGGCGGGCCTGGCGGCCACCGGTGTGATGGTTCCAGGCTTCGCATTCGCTTCCGATCCGGTCATTCCCGAGACCACTCTTGCCGCGCGCAAGAACGCGCCGGTGGTGCCCAAAAAGGTAAACCGCCTCTACAATCTGAAGGCCACGATTGATCAGCCCAACGACATGCAGTTCGCCGCCAACGGCGACTTGTGGATTCTGGACCAGAAGGACCCCAACAAGGTCTTCACCATCAATCCCAAGACCGGCGCCGTGCTGGCCAGTGTGCAGACCGACTCCATCCATGGCAGCGGCATCACCTATGGCGACGGCGCCTGGTTCATCACCTCGACCAAGGTGCTGAGCGGCAATCCCTCCACCCTGAAAGTCGATCCCAAGACCGGCAAAACGCTGAAGAAGTGGGAGACACCTGGCTGGGGCATCTATGGCACCTACACCACGCGCGTTCCCAAGCCCGGCGACCTGCCGCTGGCCTCGGGCGGACATGGCGTGAAATGGGCAGGCAAGGACAAATACTGGATGGCGGTGCCGGCCAGCGGCAAGCTGTTCCTGATGAATGCCGAGGAAGGCACCGTCGCGCGCAGCATCCAGGCGCCGACCGTGCGCACCCATGGCATTGCGCTGGACGGCGATCACATCTGGTGCATCGGCAGCGATGAAGCGGAAATCTACAAATTGCAAATGTCGGACGGCGCCATCGTCGCCAAGATCGTGCTGGACAAGACGGCCGATCCTTCGCTGCACGGGCTGGACATCAAGGATGGCGTGCTGTGGTATTGCGATGCCGGCAAGGGCTGGGTCTGCAACCTCACGTAAGCAATCTGGCGTAAAACAAAACTTTCGGGAGATGACGATGGATCGCCGCACTGTGATGACGGGGATGTTGGGCACGGCTGCGGCCTCGCTCTGGACGCCGCCGAGCGCCTTCGCGCTCGGCCTGCCCAAGGACAAGATCAAGCGCATCCGCTATTACAAGACGCCCACCGACGCGGCGGGCCGCCCCAACGTCCATCAGCCGACCTTCAACCAATCCACCAACATCGTCACCATCGAGACCGAGAGCGGCTTGATCGGCATCGGTGAAGGCGGCGAGCCCAGCACCATGGAACAATGTGCCGGGCTGTTGATCGGCGAAGACCCCTTCCGCATTCAGCATCTGTGGCAGGTGATGGAGCGCGGCTATTTCTATCCCGCGGGCCGGGAGAAGACCCATTCGCTGGGCGCGCTGGACGTGGCGCTGTGGGACCTCAAGGGCAAGGCGCTGGGCGTGCCGGTGTGGCAACTGCTGGGCGGCAAGAGCCGCGATTACGTGGAATGCTATGCCACCTCCTATCCCACCCCCAAGGGCGGCACCCTGGAAGACGCGGCGCGGGCCTGCGTCGCCGAAGGCTTCCGCGCCTATCGCACGGGGGTGCGCGAAAACCAGACCTTCGACCGCTTCCGCGCGGTGGAGCAGACGATCGAAGACTGCCAGGCCATCCGCAAGGGCGTGGGCAAGGACGGCGCCTGGGCGATCGACTTCCACGGCGTGATGGATCCCGAAGACGCCATCACCCTGGCGACCGCGCTGGAGCCACTGCGGCCCTTCTTCTGCGAAGATCTGATCCGCGGCGAGAATATCGACATCTACAAGACCTTGCGCCCGCGCCTGCGGGTGCCGATCGCGGTTGGCGAGATCTATGGCGTGAAGTGGGAGATCAGCCCGCTGATTGAGCAGAATTTGATCGATTTTGCCCGCTGCACCGTGCCCAATGTCGGCGGCATCACCGAGTACATGAAGATCGCCGCGCTGTGCGAGACCCATTATTGCGGCATGATTCCGCACTTCACCGGACCCATTGGCGAAACCGCGCTGGTGCATTGCCTGACCGCAACTTCGGTGATCGCACTGATGGAAATGACCAGCGCCGGCCGCCAGCCCTGGCCGTATCTGCCGCAAGCCTACGACTTCCATAACGGCAAGCTGTGGCCCAACGAGCGCCCCGGCCTGGGCGTGACCCTGGATGCCAGCAAGCTGCAGATGGTGGGCGACTGGACCGAGCATTATGCGCCGATCCAGATCAACCATCGTCCGGATGGCAGTTACACCAACTGGTAGGCGCGGTTATTCGCGCCTTCAGCCTGCAGCTTTAAAAGCGGCAACGGCCTTCTGCGCGCGCGCGGCGATGTCCGCATCGCTGAAATCGGGCTTGAACAATTCCGAGCCCAGGCCGAAGCCCGCGGCGCCGGCCTTGCGCCATTCCGACATGTTGCCTGCGCCCACGCCGCCCACGGCATAGACCGGAACGGTTTTCGGCAGCACCGCCAGCATGGCCTGCAGATGGCCGATGCCGCCGGTCGAAGCGGGAAACAGCTTGAGATATTTCGTGCCGGCCGCGATGGCGGCGAACGCCTCGCTGGGGGTAAAGAAGCCCGGCATCGGGGTCAGCCCTTTTTCCACGCCGCGCGCGATCACCGCCGGGTTGGTGTTCGGCGTCACCAGCAACTTGCCGCCGGCATCGGCCACCCGGTCCACATTGGCAGTGTCCAGCACGGTGCCCGCACCGGTGAGACAACGGTCGCCAAAGATCTTGGCCAGGATCTCGATGCTCTTGAAAGGCTCGGGCGAATTGAGCGGCACCTCGATGGCGCGGATGCCGGCTTCGAACAGTGCAGCTGCCACGCCTTCTATCCGCGCCGGGGTGACGCCGCGAAGAATGGCGACCAGGGGCAGTTCCGTCAGTAGAGCGTCAGGATTCATGAAAAGATTTCCGCATGGGCATGGACCAAGCCCGCCAGGGCCGCGCTGTCGCCGTCAATCACGGCGCTGTCCAGATCATAGGCACTCAGCACCCTGGCATAAAGTGCCGCCAGCGCCTGGGTGCAGATCAGTTGCACTGTCCCTTTGAGCTCCAGCAAGGCCTGCGCCGTGCCGATATCCTTGCCCAGCACCAATCCCGACAGATAAGAGGCGGCATCGCCCTTGGCCATTTCACCCGTGACCACCCGGCTGCGGGTGCTGAACAGCAGGTGCAGCAGGTCGGCGCCTTCGTTGACGCGTGCGAAGTCCAGCCCTTTGGCAAAGGCCGGGCTTGCGGCATTCACCTCGCCGCCATCGCGCGCCAAGACGCTGTGGCGGCGCATCAGTTCGAACAATTCTCCGGAGAGCGCGGTCTGGAACTGGATCACCGCGCCATCTTCCACCACCACCCATTTGGCGTGCGTGCCCGGCATGCAGAAGATGTGACGGCCCTTGGCCAAAGCGGGATGCAGCCGGAGCGCGCCCAATATCTGGGTCTCCTCGCCGCGCATCACGTCGGGCGCGCCGGTTTTGCCGGTGCAGGACAGGCCGGGCAGGATGGCGATGGCGCGACCATCGGCTTCGAAGCGCATCGCCGCACCGGCGATGGCGCCGGGCCTGGCCGGACATTTCAGATAGGGCACTTCGCGCCAGCCGATGGTCGAGCCCACCATGCCGCCCAACACCGCCGGCAACTTGCCATGCGCCTTGTCCCAACTGGCGACCGCCGCGGCGAAACGCCCGGCGCAGTCTTGTACCGAAGCGCCCTCGCCTTCGCCGCGCGCCAGCACATGGCCGGTCGCATCGCACAGATACAGCCGCAAACGGCTGGTACCCCAGTCTCCGGCGATGAAAGACGCCTTGCTCATCCTGGCTCCTTTGGGCGCCTTCTATAAGGGAACAAGCACCCTGTCCGCCAGTTCTCAAGCCATGGTTTTGATCGGCACCGCCGGATGGAGCATCCCTGCCCGTTATGCGGACGATTTCGCCGAAAGCGGCACGCATCTGGAGCGCTATGCCGCCCGGATGAAGGCGGTGGAGATCAATTCGTCCTTTTATCGCCCGCATCAGAAGAAGACCTATGAACGCTGGGCAGCCAGTGTGCCGGCGGATTTCCGCTTTTCCGTCAAGCTGCCGCGCACCATCACCCAGGACAGGCGGCTAAAGGACTGCGACGACCTCCTGGAGCGTTTCCTGGACGAAAGCGCGGGGTTGGGCGCCATGTTGGGTGTGTTGTTGGCGCAGTTGCCGCCCAGCCTGGCCTATGACCGCGATATTGCGGCAAGCTTCTTTCGTGCGCTGCACCGCCACACCAAAGCCGCCATCGCCTGCGAGCCGCGCCACGCCAGCTGGTTCACGCCGGAAGCGGCTGCCGCGCTGAACAAGCTGCACGTCGCCCGCGTCGCTGCCGATCCGCCGCGTGCACCCGGCGATGGCGAACCCGGTGGCTGGTCGGGCCTGCGCTACTGGCGGCTGCATGGCAGCCCGAAAATCTACTATTCCGACTACGGAGCAGGGGCGCTGCAAAAGCTGGCCAACCAACTGAAGCCCCGTGACTGGTGTATCTTCGACAACACCGCCGCCTTTGCCGCGCTGGGCAATGCGCTGACCCTGAAAGACCTTACGACCGCTTAACGCGCAGCGTATCCGAGTCGCGCAATTGCACCGGCATGCCCGCGGGTTCGAAGCCGCCGCGCACTGCGGGCACCTTGCTGGCGAGGATGTCTTCATAGAAGTCCCGGTCCTGGCCCATCACCCGGATGGTCACCAGGGTGCCGCCCCGCCGGACGCCATCGGCATAGCCGGCGGCATCGTTTTCGCTGATGCCGGCTTCGATCAGGGCGCCGACCACGCCGCCCGCCGCGCCGCCGGCCACGGCACCCGCCAGCGCGCTGACCAGCCAGCCCGCTGCCACCACAGCTCCGATGCCCGGCAGTACAAACGCGCCAAGCCCAGCCAGCAATCCCGCCGCACCGCCCAGCGCGGCGCCGATCCCGGCCGTGCGGTTGATCGTCTGGCCGCGATCGTCGCGGCCATCGCCGTCCCGGTCGATCCTGTCTCCGGCATTTTCCAGATCGGCATTTTCCATCCGTACGCTGCGCGAGGGCGCAATGATACCGATGTCATCTTCCGGCAGGCCCGCGGCCTTGAGCTCGTCCACCACCGCACGGGCAGCCGCGCCATCGACATAGAGGCGGGAGAGGGTGAGCATCATGGCGGGAACTCCTTATACACGGGTGCGGTATGGCAACCCGCGGCGCAAGCCGCTGTTCCGCCGGAACAAAAATTAATTTCGCTTGTTATTTCTTCCGGTCCACAGCCACACAGGGAAAAGTCATGGCACGGAAATATTCCAAGGCCGCCTCGAAGAAGGTCGAGAAGGTGATGCGTGAACGCAAGGAAGGCACGCTGAAGAGCGGCTCAGGCAAAAAGGTGAAAAGCCGCAAGCAGGCAATCGCCATCGGCCTGTCGGAAGCCCGCAAGGAAGGCAAGAAAGTGCCCAGGAAAGCAAAGAAGGCGACGAAGAAGAAAGCCAAAAGGAAAAGCTAGGCTGTCATCTCCGCCGCCAGGGCGCAAAGCCGTTCCAGGTTGAAGGGCTTGTGCAGGATCTGGATTTCCCGCGCCTTCAGCACCGGCGGCGGCGGTTCCTGGGCATAGCCGGTCATCAGCAGCACCTTCAGGTCGGGCCGGAAGACCAGGCCCGCCTCGACCAGCGCATAGCCGTCCATGCGCGGCATCTTGATGTCGGATACCAGCAGCGCGATCTCCGGATTGGCCTTCAACAGTTCCAGCGCCTCGACCCCGTCGCCCGCCTCGAACACCTTGAAGCCGGCCTCTTCCAGCATCTCCACCGCGATGACGCGCAGCATGGCCTCGTCCTCGGCTACCAGGATGGGGATTTTTCCGCTCATGCTGTCTCCGGATCGCGCGGCATCAGGATGGTGACGGCGGTGCCCTTACCGGGCTTGCTCTCGATAACCAGATAGCCGCCGGACTGGCGCACAAAACCGAAGGTCATGGAAAGCCCCAGTCCCGTACCCTTGCCCAGGGGCTTGGTCGTGAAGAAAGGATCGACCGCGCGTTGACGCACATCCTCGGGCATGCCCATACCGGTATCAATTACCGCCAGGCTTGCATAGTCGCCAGGCACGAAGCTTTGGCTTTCCACGTCCGGCGGCGGCTCGGTCACGGTGACGTCGCGGGTCTCGACCACCAGCCGCCCGCCATCGGGCATGGCGTCGCGGGCGTTGATCGCCAGGTTGAGGATCACATTCTCCATCTGGTTCAGGTCGCACAGGGTGGACCAGCTGCCATGGAGGCGCATGGTGATCTCGACCCGTTCGCCCACCGAATGGCGGACCAGTTCCGACAGGCCTTGGGCCAAGGTGCTGAGATTGACGCGCTGGGGCATCAGTGGCTGGCGGCGCGAAAAGGCCAGGATGCGCTGGGTGAGGTTGGCGGCGCGGTCCAGCGCCTCGTCGGCGCTGGCGATATAGCCGGCGGAGCCTTGCGTCTCGTCACCCAGCTTGCGCTTGAGCAGCCTGAGGTTGCCCTTCACGATCATAATCAGGTTGTTGAAGTCATGCGCGATGCCGCCCGAAAGCTGGCCGATCGCCTCCATCTTGTGACTTTGGCGCAGTGCTTCCTCGGTCTTGCGGCGCTCTTCCATCTCCTCATGCAACCTGGTGTTGACACTGGCCAGCTGCTGGGCCCGCCGCGATAGCTGGGCCTGGGCAAAACTCAGCACCGCGATCACCAGCGCCCCCATGGTCACCAGCAGGATCAGCCCCGCATAGCGGGCATAGCGGCGCTCGGCCGGTTCGGTAAGGGCGCGCAGCAGCACGATGCCCGCATGCGCGCCGTTTTGGCTGGCCGGCACCGCGATATCGATATAGCCCGCGCCCGATCCGCTCCCGGCGCTGGTAAGCAGTGCCGGCAGGCGGGTGCCGCGGGCAAACCCCGCGATCAGATGTCCATCGCCGCCATAGATCGCGGCGGCCTGCAATTCGGGATTGACCCGCAGCGCATCGACATATTCCTGCGCCGCCTTGCGATCATCGAACAGGATGGCGGCCGAGGCGCTGGCGGCCAATATCTGGGCCTGCTCGCGCACGCTCTTGGCCTGCTGGTTGCTGTAAAGCTGCTCCTGATAGACGGCCATCAACACCCCCGCCGCCAGCAGGATAGCTGCCGCCGTCAGCGCGCCGATCACCGAAGGAATCCAGCCGCGCCGCCTCATGGCTGGCCCCGCTGTTTCACGGCATGGGCGAGGCCCAAAAGCTTGGAACTGACGGCAAGCCCGTCCTGCGCCGCCGCCGCATCGTCAATGTCGAAGCGCACGTGATTGGCCTCGATCAGGAAACTGATCACGCCATGCGCCTTGAGGCCGGAATCGGTCACCGTCACCACCGGCTTGCCCTTCATGGCGTCCAGGGTGCCCTCGGCCACCGCCGGATCGCCCGGCCCCAGGAAAATCATCTGGCAGGCGGCGGAAGGATCGGGCCCCGCCAGGTGGCGCACCGTGACGGCGCGATCGCCGGACTTCACGCCGCCGGCGGCCTGTTCCAGCTTGCCGCCGAAAGGATCGGCGCCCAGCACGCAAATGGTCACCGGCGCCGCGGGTGAATCGAACGCGCTGTCGGGCCAGGTGATGAAAGGAACGAATTTGGGCAGATAGGCCGCCTTCACCGCATATTCGAGCGAGGCGTCCGCAGCCGCCGGGGCCAGCGGCATCACGCACCCCAGGATCACGCTGGCGAAAAGGACGCGCGGCTGCATCAAAAGCGCAATCTGGTTTCAAGATAGGCGCCGCGGCGGATCTGGTCGCCACCAGGATATTCCAGATGCTGGCCGTGCAGCAGGTTGTAGCCGGACAAGGCGACCGAGAGCGTGTCGGATAGCTTCCAGCCCAGCCGTGCACTCAGCTCCACATATTCGGGCAATTTGGGATCGGGCAGCGCACCAACATAGCGAAAATCCGCGTCGAGATTGATGTTGTCCCAGATGTTCATGGACGAGCGCAGCGACGCCTGATGGTGCGGGTCGTCGCCGGCCTGGGCGATGCCCAAAAGCTTGCTGGCGCCCGGCGCAAAGCTCAGGTCCATGTGCTGGATGTTGAAGCCGGCATCCAGACGCCACCAGTCGGTGGGCTGATAGCTGCCCCAGATTTCCACGCCATGGACATTGCCTTGCAAGGTATTGGCCCAGCGCAGCGGCGTGAAGGTCACGGGCGCGGGCTCAATGCTTTTGAGATTGTCATAGACATTCTCAAAGGCAGAAATCGACACGGTGACATTGTCGAAGATCTGGCCGCGATAGCCGGCTTCATAGGCCGTCACCTCTTCGGGAAGGAAATTGATGTCGCCGGTAAGGAATTTCACCGTTCCCAGATTTTCCACCACATCGGTATCGAAAGGCGTGGGCGAACGCACCGCGCGCGAGACCGCCGCCCACAAATTGTGATTCTTGGTGACCTGCCAGGACAGCCGCCCGCTAGGCATGGGCGAGATACCGGAATAGGGATCGTTCTCGAGCTTGAGCCCTACCGTCAGCTGCAGCGTGTCGCCGAGGGGAATGTGGTCCTCGGCAAAGACATTGGCCAGGTTGAGGACGCGATGCCCCGGGCGCCACAGCAGCGAGGTGTCCGGCGCTACCCGGTCGATGATGTTGTAGTCATAGATGCGGTCGCCGGCGCCCCAGACGATGTTGTTCCAGCGTCCGATCGAGAAATTGTGCTGAACCTCCACATCGTAAGTGCTGATGGTAAAGCCGCCGCCATCCACCACGGTGCGCCGGGCCTGGTCGTAATAGGCCAGCAGCTGCACGGAAGACTCATCGTCCAGCTGGTGCTGCCAGTGCCCGGTCATGTTGGCGCCCGCGATGATCTGGTTGGCCGCGCCAAGCTGGCCTTCCGCGCCGCCATAGACATCGCCCTGCAGGGTCACAAGGTCCTGCGCGCCATTCCAGTCGACACGAAAGCCGGCCTGCGGCTTGCTCCAGCCGTCATGGGCGCTGGTGCCGGCGGCGCTGTTGAACGAGCGCTGGTAGAAATCCTTCACATAAAAACGATAGTCCAGATTGTCGTCGAGCTTGCCGCCATATTGCAGGGCGGCGCTGCTGTACTGGTCGCCCGCGCCCAGGGTTGCAATCCCGCCCGGCGTATCGCTTGCCTTGCGGGTGATGATGTTGACCACGCCGTTGACGGCATTGGCGCCCCACAAGGTGCCGCCGGGACCACTGACCACCTCAATGCGCTCGACATCCTCGGGCAGCACATCCTGCATGTCCCAATAGACGCCCGAGAAAAGCGGGGTATAGACGCTGCGCCCATCAATCAGCACCAGCAGCTTGTTGGGGAAATTCTGGGCGGAGCTGTTGCCGTTAAAGCCGCGTGCCGCGATCTGGTAGTTGGCTGGGCTGGACTGCATCACCTCCAGGTTGGGCGCCAGCCGCAGCATCTCGGGGATGCTGGTGGCGCCGGAGCGGATGACGTCGTCATGGCTGATGACATAGGCCGCGGCGGCGGCGGTAGAAAGTGACTGGGGCGACTTGGAGACCGAGGTGATCTCCACATTGGCCAGTTGTTCGATGCTCAGCTGTTGTACGTCCGCGCTGGCGACCTGTTGAGCCTGACCCGGCACGGCCTGGGCAGCCAGCAAGATGGCAGCCAGAATCCCCCCGTAAGTTCCCCTAAATGACAAGCCCGCCCCCGCTCCCAGCCGACTCCACGGGGAGCCGAATCTGGTCAATAACGGACACATTGAGAAAAAGTTCCCCGCCTTGGGACGGCCTATTTGGGGGGCAAAAGCCCGCGATGCTCCAGCATCGGCCCGATGTCGGGGTCCTTGCCGTAAAAGGCGCGGAACATGGGGCCGTAATCCAGGGTATGGCCGCGGGAGAGGATCAGGTCGCGAAACCGCTGGCCATTGGCCCGGGTCAATCCGCCATGGGCGGTGAACCAGGCATAGGCATCGTCATCCAGCATCACCGTCCATTGATAGGCGTAATAGCCCGAAGCGTACCCATTGGCCCATATGTGCAGGAAGTAGCTGGAACGATAGCGCGTGGGTACATTCGGAAAATCGGTGCCGGTATTCTTGAGCGCCTTGGTCTCGAAAGCGTCCACGTCCTGTTTGGGCGACCCGGGCGGCAGGGTGTGCCACTGCATGTCCAGCTGCGACGCCGCCAGCAATTCGCCCAGCGCGTAACCCTGGCCCCAGTTCTCCGACGCCTTGATCTTGTCCACCAGCGCCTGCGGGATCGTCGCGCCGGTCTTGATGTTCACCGCATAATGCTTGAGCACGTCGGGATACAGCGCCCAATGCTCGTTGAACTGGGAGGGAAATTCGACAAAGTCGCGCGCCACGTTGGTGCCCGACACCAGGGGATAGGTCTGGCTGGCGAACAGCCCGTGCAGGGCATGGCCGAATTCATGGAACATGGTGCTGGCATCGTCGAAACTGATCAGCGCCGGCTGGCCCACGGCGGGCTTGGTGAAGTTGGCGACATTGTAGATGACGGGCTTGGTGCCCAGCAGTTTTGACTGGCCGACAAAATTGCTCATCCAGGCGCCGCCGGATTTGTTGTCGCGCTTGAAGTAATCGAAATACATCAGCCCCAGCGCCGAGCCGTCCTTGTCGAACACCTCATAGACCATCACGTCGGGCTGATAGACCGGAATGTCCTTGCGCGGCTTGAAGGTGATCCCATACAGCTTCGTGGCGGCATAGAAGACGCCGTCCTGCAGCACCTTGTGCAGTTCGAAATAGGGCTTGAGAGAATCCTCATCCAGGTCGTAGCGCTGCTTGCGCACCTTCTCGGCATAACGCTGCCAGTCCCAGGGTTTCAGATCGAAATGCTTGCCGTCCTTGTCGATCGCGGCCTGGATCAGCCTGGCTTCCTCGGCCGCCTTGGCGCGGGTCGCCGGCACCAGCTGGGCGATGAACTTGTCCACCGCCTGCGGCGTCTGGGCCATCTGGTCGTACAGCACATAGGCGGCGTAATTGGGATAGCCCAGTAGCTTGGCTTTTTCGGCGCGGATCATCGCCAGCTCAGAAATGATGGCGCGGGTGTCGTTCTTGTCGCTCTTCTCCGTGCGCGTCCAGCTGCTGTTGAACAGCTTCTCGCGCACGCTGCGATCCGCAAGTGACGTCAGCAAGGGCTGCTGGGTGGTGTTCTGCAGGGGCACGACATATTTGCCCGCCAGCTTGCGGGCCTTGGCCGCGTCTGCGGCATTGGCGACTTCCGCGGCCGACAATCCCGCCAGCTGCGTCTTGTCATCTACCACCAGCGCGCCCGCCTTGGCCGCCGCCACCAGCTTTTGCTGGAATGACGTTTCCAGGCTGGCGTCCCGCTTGTTGATCTGCTGCAGTCGGACCTTGTCCTTGTCCGACAGATTGGCGCCGGCATGGACGAACTGGCGGTAATAGAGCGTCAGCACTTGCAGTGCTTCGCTGTCCAGCTTCAGGCTGGCGCGCCGGTCGTACAGCGCCTTCACCCGGGCGAACAATCTGGGATTGAGAAAGATGGCGTCGGTATGCGCCGCCAGCTTGGGCGCTTCGGCGGTCTGTACCTTGTCCAGCGCGGGATTGGTGTTGGCCTGCACTACGCCGAAGAAGGCGTTGTTGACCCGCTCCAGCATCCGCCCCGAACGCTCCATCGCCGTGATGGTGTTGTTGAAGCTGGGCGCGTCCTTGTTGCTGGCGATGGCGACGATTTCGGCCAGTTGCTGGCGCATGCCCGCCTCAAAGGCGGGCTGGTAGTCGGTATCCTTGATGATGTCGAAGCGGGGCGCCTGGTACGGCAGGGTGCTGGGGGCGTCGAACGGCCCGGCCCCAGCGGCGTAGGCGGGAGCCGGAGCCGCCATATAAAGAGCCGGGGCCGCCCACAACAAAGCCAGCACACTTATAGAGAGAGTGTTGCGCATATCCGCCCCGCCAGTTTGAGGGGTGGATATTACCCGGCAAATGCCGATGCGCCAGATCGGGTGATCAGATCAGTCCGCCGACGCTGCGGATTGCGGCGGTGGCAACGCGGACTTCCTCGCGAATGGCCTGCTGCTTGTGCTTGCCCAGGACGATGACCGACCTGACGTTGGCGGCATATTCGCCCGGCAGGGCGGCGCGGATGGCGACGACCTGGCCGGGATCCACCTTCACCGCTGCGCCGTCGGGGCGGGTCAGCTTGACCGTGTCGCTTTGGGCCAGACGCAGTTTGAGGTTGCGGGTAATGCCGCCGACATAGGCGCGGGTTTCGGCCGGCAGCTTCACGCCATGCACCAGATGCTGTTCCAGCCGCCCGGGACCGGCGTTGTAGGCGGCGAACATGGCCGGATAACCGTATTTCTGATGCAGCCAGTGCAGGTAGGCCGTACCGGCCATGATGTTGTCGCGCGCGTCGAAAGGATTGGCGCCCAGCCTGTGCTGCTCGGCCATCTGGGCAAAGGTCGCGGGCAGCACCTGCATCAGGCCGACTGCGCCGGCGCGGCTGACGATCGGCTGGTCTTCGCCCAGCATGGTGCGGCCGCCGCTTTCATGCGCCATCACGGCCCGTATCCAGGCCTTGGGCACATGGAAACGCTGCGAGGCCTCGGTGATCGAA
>Ga0193716_1001483_pt1 | contig 13640 bp, 10 predicted proteins | sample U2c1metaG_FD_145901 | JGI IMG/M metagenome (GOLD analysis project Ga0193716, IMG submission 145901) | Soil microbial communities from a riparian zone of the East river system, Colorado, United States - U2c1 | ecosystem: Environmental > Terrestrial > Soil > Riparian zone | place: USA: East River...
GGAATCACGTGATCTACTACGCGTATGCCGAGCCTACCGACAGCGGGAACGCCGCCGTCGTCGAGCGCGCGCGCATCGAAGGCACGCATCTCGTCGATCGCAAGCGACTCCTCTCGGTGCGTCCCTACATCGACAATGTCAATCAGTTCGGCGCGAGAATCGTGTTGAGCCACGGCTTTCTCTACATCGCGATCGGCGATCGTGAGCTTCCGGCGCTCGCGCAGGATCTCACGACCGATGCAGGCAAGATCGTCCGCATCCGCGAGGACGGCAGCATCCCTGCCGACAATCCCTTCGTCCGCACGAAAAGCGCGCGTCCGGAGATCTGGTCGCTCGGTCATCGCAACCCGCAGGGACTGGCAATCGATCCGCGCACGGGTGAGTTGTGGGAGCACGAGCATGGCCCGCGTGGCGGCGATGAGATCAACATCATCCGTCCCGGGCACAATTATGGATGGCCGGTGATCACGTACGGCATCGAGTACTCGGGAGAGCGCGTCGGTGCGGGGCTCACGCGCCAAGAGGGCATGGAGCAGCCCGTGTATTACTACGTGCCCTCAATCGCGCCGAGCGGCATGGCGTTCTACAGCGGCGCGGACTTCTCCCGTTGGCGCAACAACATCTTTCTCGGCTCCATGAGCTTCCGACATCTGAATCGGGTCGTGCTCCGCGGTGATCGTGTCGTGCGCGAGGAGCGACTGCTGCGCGATCGCGGCTGGCGCATTCGCGAGGTGCGCCAGGGCAACGATGGGCTGCTCTACCTCGGAGTCGAGAGCGGACTGCTCGTGCGCATCAGGCCGACGACGGAAGCGAGCGATGCGCGTGCACACTGTGCGAAGGGCACCGACGAGCGCGACTCGTGGACAACCTCTCCTGCATCGACACCTTCGATTGAATCCGCTGGCGCAGCGTACGATGCGGACGGTCGTCGCCTCATCGTTGCCGGCGTGGTGCAACGCGGCGATGTGCAGGCCGGCGGCACCTGGCAGTGGGCCGGCGGCGCGTGGAGTGAAGTCGACAGCGCGCTCACTCCGGCACGTTCGGGACAAGCGATGGCGACCGATCCGGCCGGAGGCGTGCTGCTGTTCGGCGGCATCGATCACGATAGCACTCGCACGGACGAGAGTTGGCACTACACATCGCGCAAATGGACCGCCCTCACCGCCCCCGGACCGCGAGCACGCGCAAACGCGGCGATGGCGTTCGACCTCGATCATCACCGCAGTGTCCTCTGGGGCGGTGCTCCGTGCATCGACCGCGCTCTGTGGAGCTGGGACGGGCACGAGTGGGCAATGGTCGATATCAACGGTCCGATCGCACTGCGCGACGCCGCGATGGCTTATGACCCCACAACCCGCTCGCTCGTGCTCGCGGGCGGGCGCGACTGCTCGGGGCGTCCCTCGCGCGCAGCGTGGCGCTGGGACGGCGCGCGATGGTCGCAGCTCGCCCTCGTGCCGGTGGCGCAGGCGTACTGCGTCGCCTACTCGCCGACACGTAACCGCATGCTGCTCTTCGCCATCGACTCCGCTGTGCCGGGGAGCGCCTGGCAACTTCGCGGCAGCCGATGGGAGAGCATCCCGCAGCGTCCTCCGGCGCTAAGCGACGCTACCTGCGCCGTCGATGTCGCGGGCGAGCGTATCGTGCTCGTCGGGCGCCCGCCGGCCGCAACCTCGCCCCGCACCTACCTCCTGCTGCGATGAGCGCTGCGGCGCAGTAGTGTGTAGCACGCTGGCTTCGTCATCGGGAGGCTCGTCATGAGCGCACGCGTGCAGTTCTGGCTCCTCCAACTACTCGGCTGGACCGCGTTCGTCGCCACCCTGCTCCTTCCCTGGCTCGGCAGCTATCCGCTTCGCGGAATGTTGGTGGCGAAAGCACCGCTCGTGGCGGCGGGGATCGTCGCGACGCTGCTCCTGCGTGCTCTCTATCGCGTGCTGTTGAAGCGCGGCGCGCACGGCTGGCCTCTGGCCGCTGCCGTCGGTCTCGCCTCGTATGGCGCCGGCGTCGCATGGAGCTCGAGCGCGGATCTCATCTCGCGATCGGTGATGCACGGCGCCGAGCATTCGTCGCTCATTCGCCTGTCGTTCGATCGCTTCGATGGCACCTGGTATTGCGCGGCCGTGCTGGCTGCCTGGAGTCTGCTCTATCTCGGCGTCTCACAGTTTCGCGCACTCGCATCCGAGCGCGAGCGACGCGTGCGCTCCGAGTCGCTCGCCCGCGAAGCGACACTCGAGGCGCTTCGCTACCAGGTGAATCCGCATTTCCTTTTCAACACGCTGAATGCGATTTCCACCCTCGTGGTCGAGGTGCGCACCACCGAGGCGGCGCGCATGATCTCCCGGCTCAGCGACTTCCTGCGCCTCACGCTCTCGGGCGACGGCGAGGCGGAGATTCCACTCGCGGATGAAATTCACTTCATTCGCCAGTATCTCGAGATCGAGCGTGTGCGCTTCGGGGATCGCCTCGCCGTATCGATCGATGTGGGCGCAGAGCTCGAGTCGATGCGGGTTCCGGCGCTCATTCTCCTTCCCATCGTGGAGAATGCAGTGCGCCACGCCGTCGAGCACAACGAGCGCGGCGGATGCATCTCGATTCACGCGCGACGCACTGGCGATCGTCTGCGTCTCATGGTGAGCGATGACGGCCCGGGAGACTCTGCTGCGCCCATCGCCGGCACCGGCATCGGTCTCGCCAACACGCGTGCGCGCCTGCAACAGCTCTTCGGGGCACGCCAGGAGCTTCGCTGGACCCGTCTCACGAGTGGCGGAAGTGAGTATGTGATCGAGCTTCCCGCGCAGCATGCACCAGCCGCGCGCGCGGCGGGGCATCCGCGCACGACTCACAGCCGCCGACATCGAGACGGTCGGAGAGTGCGATGGCGGGCGCGCGGCCATCGACGCCATTCGCGTGCTCGCGCCGGATCTCGTCTTTCTCGATGTGCAAATGCCCGAAGTCGACGGCTTCGCGGTGGTTCAGTCGATCGGCACCGAGCGCATGCCCGTCGTGATATTCGTGACTGCGTTTGACGCCCACGCGCTCCACGCCTTCGACTGTCACGCCCTCGACTATTTGCTCAAGCCCATCGACGACGTACGATTCGCCGAGGCGCTCACGCGCGCGCGCCAGTGTGTGCGCGACCGCGCCTCACGCATGGCCGACCGTATCGCCGTTCGCGACCGTGGACGCGTCGCGCTCCTCGATCCACGCGACATCGAGTGGGTCGCCGCCGACGGCGACTACGTGCGCATCCATGCGAGCCCACGCAGCTACCTCGTGCGCGAAACGCTCACGGTGATGGCCGAGCGACTGTGCGCGCCTCGCTTTGTTCGCATCCACCGATCGACGATCGTGAACGTCGAGCAGATCGGCGAGCTTCGGCCGATGCCCAATCGGGAGTTCGTGGTCGTGTTGCGTGATGGAACGAAGCTCCGCTCGAGCCGCAGCTACGACGTGGCGATGCGCAGCGTTCTTGGCTACGGCCTCGTCGACGGCGGCGTGCGATAGTCGCGCACGCGATCCGTCCGTCGCTTGAGCTCCTGAATCGCGGTGCGCCGGCGCAGCGCCACACCGAGCACGCCGTTCCACACCGCGGCGGCGGCAACGAGCGCCCATCCGATGAACGAGAGAATCCCAACGGTGCGCATGCGCCATACCGCCGTCGCGTAGTTCGGAAGTCGCAACGCAGCGTCGCTCCGCTGCTCGCCGATCAGCGACACGAGCACCGACACGCCCGCGATGAGGAACACGAGCAGCGCGAGCCACGCGATGCGGCGCGGCGCAGCACCGGCACCGGCATACAGACGGCTCCGGCGCGCGATCACGAGCGCCAACGTCGTTCCGACGATCCATTGCGTGCCGCTCGCGAGCGGCACGATTTGCTCGTTCGTCAGGCGCTTTTCCCCTTGAAGGCGCGGCCGAGGAGGTAGCCGATCGCGCCCGCGATGAGCAGCGTACGCCCGGGATTCTCGCGCACCTCTCGCTCCAGCTTCCGCTGCATCGACGACAGGTCTGCGTTGCGCAGCCAGTCCGCGCTGCGCTCCATCCCGCTCGCCACGCGATCGCTCGCGTCCGCAACCTTCTCCTTCGTCATCGCGATTGCGTCATCGATCTTCGCGGTGTCGTTCGCGCGACGGCGAAGGCGGCCGGCGCTGGTCTCGAGCTTGTCCGCCAGCTGCGTTTTCAGCTGCACAGCCCGCTCGCGGATGGTCTCAGCCGACTCCTCGACCTTATCGTGCACCTCGATGATCGCCTGAGGCTCGCTGCGCTCTTCGTCCATGTTGGCTCCCTGCAATGAGTCCTGAGGGAAAAACTAGCAGGGGCTATGCCACCCAGCACTAGGTGGCGCAGTACGAATCGAAGGCGCCGACGAGATCCTGCGCGATCTCCGTGCTGGTGCGCCCCTCGATGCGATTGCGCTCGAGCATGAAGACGACCTTGCCGTCCTTCATCAGGGCGATCTGCGGCGACGACGGGCGGTAGCCGGTGAAATAGCCGCGCGCGCGCTCGGTTGCCTCGAGATCCTGTCCGGCGAACACAGTCGTGAGCGCATCAGGCTTGGTCGCGTGCTGCAGCGCCATGGCGACCGCGGGGCGCGCGTTTCGCGCGGCGCATCCGCAGATCGAATTGACGACGACCAGCGTCGTCCCCGAACTGTCCTTGAGCTGGGCGTCGACATCGTCGACGGTGCGGAGCTCGCGGACGCCGAGGCGGGTGAGCTCCTCGCGCATTGGAGCGACAAAGCGTTCATCGTATGGCATGGTGACACGGGGTGAAAGACAGCGGTAAAGCTAACGACCTCCCCGCTCCTCTCGCGCCTCGATTCGCTCCTCCGCCTTCTCCATCTGGCGCTCATCGTGGATCGCGATGGCCGTCGAATCGCGGTGCTCGTGCTTCAGGAGCGCGTATCGCACGGTCTGCACGACGACCGCGAGGATCGCACTGAACACGAGAATGGCGATGCCGTGGTAGATCATGATGTCGGAGACGATCCCCCACCAGTCGGTGCGGTGCGCGTGCTCGGTGCCGATGCGCTCGACACGAATCTGAATGAGCGCCGCGACCATAATGGCCTCGATCGCGATCTCGAGCGCCGCGAATGCCGGGGCGCGCCAGATCCACTGGCGGACGGGGTGGTTGCCGAGATAGACGGTGGCGAGGGCGAGCAGGAGAACGAAGCGCCCTGAGAACGCGAGCAGCAGCGCGATCCACCCGAAGTGCACGCTCGCGCGAGCGAGCACGAGCCAGATGTAGGAGTGCACCACGATTCCGGTGAACACCGCCATCGGGATGAGCGAGCGCGGAATCTTCGCCAGGAGCGAATCGACACGCGGCCCCGAAAACGGGCTCTCCGGAAAGAAGGGAGACATGCCCCAATGTAGCGCCGGACTGAAGCGCTAGCTGCTTTCTCCGTCGGAAACCGCGGCGGAACGCTGCACGCCGGGGTACATGCGCCGAAGCCGTTCGCCGGGCGTCAGCGTCGGATCATCGACGGGATCGCTGCCCTTGCGCGTGCGCAGCTCTTTCGTCGTCCGATTCATTTCCTCGAACGCGATGGACGCACGCTTCTCCGCATCCACTCGCTGAGCCGCGAGCTTTTGCAAACGGTACGCAATGCTGATCACGCAAATGACCACCACGACGCCCAGCATTCCGATGTACAGCGCGGTGTTGTGTTTCACAGGCAAATCCTCCTTGCTTTAACACGACCGTGCCAAGCGGGCGCAACGGGAGTTGCCGGCCATTATGACTGCACAACGACGCCTCCGGACACTCGCCTGCCCAGATTGAGCATCGACGCCGCCGCGTCCTCCATTCGGTCGAGCTCGAAGGGGTGAGACAGCGTCATCCCCTGGAATTCGAGCTCGTCCGCCTTGGAGGCGCTCAGAAAGAGCAGCTTCCTCGCAAGCGAGGGTTGCTGCCCCCGCACCGACGCCAGAAAGGTCGGGGCGCGCAGCCCGGGCGCGTCGAGATCGCAGACCGCGAGATCGAACGACTCGCTGCGCAGGCACGCTAGCGCCGCCGCTCCGTCGGACGCCGACGTCACACGGAACCCCCGCAGCCGCGCGAACGCCTGAACGCTCCCGCGCATCGTCGCGTCCGAGGTCACGAACAGCATGCGCGCGCCCGCGAGCGGCGACGGCGTGGCCAGGACGGTCGCGACGCCGCCACTCCCCTGGCCGGCGGGATCGAACGCCGGGAGCGCGACGCGAAACGTCGTTCCTTCGCTGCTGCTCTTCGGAATCGTGATCGTACCGCCGTGCGCCGCGATGATCCCATAGCTCACGCTGAGTCCGAGCCCCGTCCCTTCCGCCTTCGTGGTGAAGAACGGCTCGAAGATGTGCGCGCGCGCCTCGACTGGAATTCCCGGACCCGAGTCCGTGACCTCGAGCAACACGCGCTCGCCGTCCTGCCTCGTCTCGATCCTCAACGAGCCGCCACCACTCGGCGCCATCGCCTGCGATGCGTTCGTCAACAGATTCAGGAGCACCTGCTGGATCTGCCGCGCATCCGCCGTCACGTAAGGCAGATCCGCCGCGAGCACCGTCTCGCACTCGAGACCGCGCGACTTGAGATCGTGCATGCGCAGCCGCATCGTGCGCTCGACGAGCTCGTTCACGCAGATCGATCCGACCTCATTCTCGCTGCGGCGCGCGAAGGTGAGCAGATCGCGCACAACCTGGCTCGCGCGCATCGTCTCGCTCCGAATCACCTCCACCGACTCGCGCTGCGACTCGGTGAGCTCCTCGCGCTCGAGAATCTGCGCGAAGGCGCTGATCGTGCTGAGCGGATTGTTCACCTCGTGCGCCACGCCAGCGAGCAGCTCTCCCGCGCTCGCGAGACGCTCGCTCTCCGCGAGTCGCGCGCGCATCTCCCGATCCGCCGTCATGTCACGCCCCACGACCAGCATTTGCGGCGGATCGGCCTCGGGGAGCAGACGCGCGGCGAGCGACGCGATCCGCACGGTATTCCCGCGCCACATCCGCACCTCGAAGCGTGCCTCTTCGCCGTTCATCACGCGCGCGACCTGATCGGCCAAATGCGAACGATCCTCCGGCAACACCAGCTCCTCGAGCAACCGTCCAACCAGCTGCACGGGCTGCAGCCCAACCAGATCCTGCACCGCGTCGTTCGCCTCACGTATTCGTCCGCTCTGGAGCACCGTCAGCACCGCGTCCGGCGCCGCACGGAAGAGCGTGCGGAAGCGCCACTCCGTTTTGCGCAGCGTCTCGACGAGCTCCGCGTTCGCGAGCGCAACCGAGAGCAGATCCGCCATCGCCTCCACGTGCGCCAGCTCGCGATCCGTGATCACACGCGCCTCGCGCACGAACAGCATCATCGCGCCGATGCGCTCCGCGCGCCGGTGCAGCGGTATCGCAACGAGCCCGCGCGCCTCCGTGCAGACCATCACGTCGTCTCCCGCCCGCTCCGCGCGCGCATCGCTCGTGGTCCACGGATTTCCGCTGCGCGCGACGCGGCCCAGCGTGCTCTCCTGCACCGCGAACGCCGCGCCTGCAAGCGCGTTGCCGAAGCCGTGCGTCGTCGTGATCGAGATGCGCTCGTCCGTCACCAAGCCGATGGCCGCGCCATCCGCGCGCAGCACGTCCACCGATGCCTCGATGAACCGCTGCAGCACCTTGCTCGGATTCAGCTCGAGCGCGATCTGCTGTCCCAGCGTCCACATCCGCTGCAACACCCGATGCGCCTCGGCCAACTCCTCCGTGCGTAGCGTGACGCGCTGCTCCAGGATTCCGGACAGCTCACGCTCGGCGAGCGCGACGTGCTCGAGCACGACCGTCGTGCGATGCTGCGTGAAGAGCGCGTGCCCGGCGCGCAGGGCGAGCAGCACGCCGAAGATGAGAAGCGTGACGCCCAGCACCGGGCTCGGCGTACCTCCGAAGGCGACGGAGGCGCTGCTCCACGACGCGATGAGAATCGCGGCCACGATCGAGAAGGCGCGCACGCGTGCGGACTCGCTCGCAAACATCGGAGACTCGCGCGATTCGCCGAGCGGCTGCAGCGGCTGTGGGGAGATCGCCCAGATGAGGCACATCTCGGTCAGCGTCCAGAGGGCGATGACGGAGCGCGGTACCGGCATGCCGTCGAGCAGCACCACGCGGCTGTAGAGAAAGTTCGCGAGCGAGAGACCGGACGCTACCCGCGGGCCGAGCGCTTCGCCGCGCCAGATGAGCAGCAGGGTGACGAGCACCATGTTCGCGGCGGCGAGGATGTTCCAGGCGAGGGCGAAGGTACGGAGCAGCGCCGAGGCAGCGGCGCTGTCGCTCATTCCGAGATCGGCCTGCACCACGAGCATTGAGACGGCAACGGAGAGCAGCAGTGCGTCGATGAGCGCCTCGAAGCGCATCCAGTTGCGATGGCGATGGCGCGCGAGCACCGCGGTGAGGCCGATGAGGATCGCGATCTGCATGATCGCGCCGGTCGTCGCCTCGAGTAGCGGACGCACAGGCGCGGCGCCGTTCTGGATGACGTAAACCGTCCACGAGAAGCGCCCGAGGAAGGCGAACGACGCGGCGATCGCGATGGCGAGGCAGATCGTGCGGCGCGTGCCCGTGGCCGTGCGCGCGGCGAAGGCCGCGACGGCCACCGCGGCGGCGATCTGCAGGACGAGAAGGACATCTGCCGCTAGCGCAGCGCGAGGGGTCCACGGGTGCGCTAACAGGAGAAACAGGAGCGTGGCGGCACACAGCGCCTGCGTCGGACGCGCAAGGGACGTGGGCAGCCAGCGCGGGAGGCGGCGCGTCATCCAGCTATAGACGCACCAGCCTCTGCGCCGTTGCTGATCGTGACGCCCGGGGGATTACAACGAGTTCAGGAAGGCGAGGAGGGCGTTGCGATCATCCGGCGACGCGGCCCGAACGGCCTCGCGAGCCGCCGTCGCCTGCCCGCCGTGCCACATCACCGCTTCGAGCAGGCTCCGCGCCCGACCGTCGTGGAGAAAGTTCGTGTGTCCGTTCACGACGGGCGTGAGCCCGATCCCCCACAGCGGCGGCGTGCGCCACTCGCTCCCGGTCGCGAGGTAGTCCGGCCGATTGTCCGCGAGGCCCGGGCCCATGTCGTGGAGGAGCAGATCGGTGTACGGGTGAATGCGCTGTCCGGACACCTCGGGCGCACCGGCGACGGTGCCCGTCGTCATAGTCTGCGTGTGGCAGGTAGTGCATCCGAAGCCGCGAAAGAGCTGCTCGCCTCGCACGACGGTGGTCGCGGTGACGGAGCGCCGCGCGGGAACGGCGAGCGTCTGGATGTACGTCGTCACCGCAGCGAGCTGCGCGTCGGTGAGCTCCGGCGGATGCGACGCACAACTAACGGCGGGGTCCGCGCAGATGTCGAGCGGAAAGACCGACGTCGTGATCCCCATGTCGCCGCTGAGCGCCGACGCGCTCTGCTCCGTCAGCGTGGCCATGTTGGCCTTGAGACCGAAGCGTCCGAGCACGGTCTGTCGCCCGATCGAATCGAAGACGTAGTTCGGATGCCCCGCGACGCTCGGATCGATCGCGGACTCCGCGGTCGCGCCCGCGAGGATCGTCTGATCGGAGACTGCGGCGAGCAGCCCGAGCCCGAAGTTGGGCGGTGCGACGCGCGGCGAAAGCTTCGCGTCCATCGAAAATGGCGCGTATGGATTCGACACGATGTAGCGAGGCACGCGCAGCGAGTAATGCGTGCCGTCCGCGAAGGTGTCGGTGGAATCGTGATAGTCGATGGCGACGGTCGCCATCGGCGTGACCCCGGAGACCGCTTTCAGCTCGAGCTGCGTGCCAAAGGCCGCGATGGGAGCGGGACCGCCATGTGCGTTGACACCGGCACCACTCACGCGAAAGATCATCGAGTTGAACAGATCGCCCGACACCGGCGGTCTTCCCCGTCCATCGCCAGTGTGGCACCCGGAGCACGAGTTGTTGTCGTAGTGCGGGCCGAGCCCGGGATTCACCGGAGCGGGCGCGGGAACGAACGTCGCGTCGAAGACGGCATCGCCATCGACGTGCGCGGCGAGACGATCGCTCGAGAGCGATGTGCCCGGAAGCTGAAAGGCGCGGCTCGTCGCATCGACGACCGTCATCAGCGCGCCGCCGGAATTCGGATCGAGCCCCGCCGCAGTGGTGTCGGAGCCGGTAGGCGGGCGCACGGGTGTGTCGCCGCCGCAGGCTGCCAACGCGAGCGCGCACGCCGCGACGAGCGCAACGTGCGTGGGCCTGCACGTGATGCCGGACATGCGCTTCACATCAGTCGTCGTCACCGACGGCTCCGACGAGTGGCGCAACCTGATTCACCAGCGTGTGATTGAGCGTGAGGATCGCCTGCTGCGCACTTCGCAGCGCGTCCGGATTATTGTGCAACGCCTGATCGAAGCTCGGTCCCACCGCATCGAGCGCGGCGAAGGCGGCGGTGAACTGCGCGCGCACTTGGACGTCGAGCGACGGTGATTGGCTCGCGATCAGCGTGCCGATGCCATTCGCATCGCCACTGAAGGAGCCTGTGTACGCTGCGTAGGCTCCGTGCAGATCGTTCTTGAGATCATTGAGCGTGTTGTCGCTGAACGCCGACTCCTCGAAATATGTATCGCCACTCGAGAGTGGCAGCGCGATCTTGCTGTTCGCCACTTCGTCGGTGGGCTCGATGAGTCCACTCGTGATTTCCTGCAGCGCCGCGCCCACGGATGCGTACACGCTGTTGCCGCTCCCCGCGCTCGTGAGCTGCCCCGCGAAGTTGCCGCCGGTGGGGCTCCACGCCTCGTCGAGCGCCGCGGCCACCGCCGCGAGACTCTGTCCCGCTGCGCTCAGATAGTTGCGCTGCCCGACGGTGAGCGACGCCGCCGTGGTGGAGTTATTGTCACCGAAGAGGATGTACTCGATACCGTGAAAACCCTTGAGCGTCCCATCCTCCTCGTCGATCTCGGCCTTCGTGATCGACGTGTTGCCCGCAACGAGCGCGTCGATCCCCGCCCGATCGATCGGCCACGTATCCATGTTCGGATCGTACTCGTTCGTGATCAGCGGCCCGAAGGCGAAGCCCTCGTTGCGCTCGTACATCTCGCGTGTCGCGCGCCACGCATCCTGCGCAGCGGAAAGCGCCGCGGGCGACGGACTTGCCGCGAGCGCATCGAGCGCCGACGACAGGCGCGCCGCGCGCGCGTTGAGGCTGTCGAATGTCGGCAGGTACACCGTCTCGACGATCGATGACACGAGCGACGTCGGTGCGCCGAGCTCGGGAGCGGTCACCGAGTCGTTGCAGGCGACGAGAATCGCGAAAGCACTTGCCGTCGCGAGGAGCACAAGCGCACGGCGCGCGGAAAAACGTTCGTTCGTCATGTTCAGAATCCCGCCCGCGCGCCGAGGTAGATGCTGCGGCCGATTCCCGGAATGATTCCGGGACCCGGATACTCGGTCGTGCGCATCGTGAAGTAGTAGTAGTTGGCGACGTTGTTCACGCCGAAGTCGAGTCCGATGGTTTTGTTGAGCTGCCACTTTGCCGAGAGATCGATGATCTGGTACGCGGGAACGATCCCGACATCCGCGTTGAAGCTGGCAATGGTGTTGTTCGCGTCGGAGAACTGTTTCGACACGTAGCTCCACTGCACGCCCACCTGCCCGCGCCCGCGCCCGTACGTGACTCCCGCGCGATTCACGACCGATGGTGCGAACTCCACGGTGTTGCCCGAGAACTCGCCGTCGGTGTAGCGCGCGTGCGTGTAGCCGAGCGCGTCGTAGATGTTGAGCGCGCCGAAACTCGGCTGGCTGTGGAGCAGCGACGTGAGCGAGAGATTGAGATACGATTCCACGCCGCGATGCTTGCTCGTAGCGACGTTGGTGCGTTCGGTGAACGGCGTACCGGTGGAATCGACACCGGAGATGAGTCCGATGCGGTCGTTGTAGACGAGATCGAACACGCCCACATCGAACTGCAGGACATCTCCGACTGAGCCGCGCCACCCGAGGTCCAGATTGTAGCCCTTCGGATCCTTCAGGTTCGGATCGATGCGCGTGAGACTCGCGAACGGCGTGAGGAACGAGTACTCGATCGGACGATACGCCTGCGTCGCGTTGGCGTAGATGTCGGTCGTGGCCGTCGCGCGATACGCGGCGCCGGCGCCGAAGAGCACGAAGGTGCGGTCCTTCGAGCGTGGCGTCGCGACGGTGTCCGCGGTGTAGCCGCGAGCGGTCGAGTGCAGGAACTCGACGCGCGCACCGGGCGTGAACGTGAGTCGCGGGCTGATGCGGAATTCATTCTCCGCAAATGCGGCCGCGTTGAAGTTGCCGAACTTCATGTCGGTCTCGTACGGACCGCCGACGAGATCCATGTCGAAGTCGGAGCCGGTGCTTCCGGGGCCGCCCTCCTGGCGATGCATCTCGCCGCCGAAGAGGCGAACGCCCGTCGCGATGGAGTTCGTCCAGCCGAACGCCTTGTACGTGTGCAGCAGGCGCGTTTCGCTCGTGACGTTGGTGAAGTACTCCCACTCCACCTCGCGCGGCTCGAACTCGTTCGTTTCGGGATCGATATCGTCTCGCGCCTCGGGTCCGCCGTCTTCATTGCGCCAGACGAGATAGCGCTGGCTCCCCATGAAGGAGAGCGTCGACGTGAGGTGCGTATTTTCGGAGAAGTCGTACATGCCATTGAGCGCGATGATGTTCCACGGGCTCGCGAGCCAGTTGCGTGCGCGGAAGCTCGAGCGCGCGTCGGTGTTGAAGTCCGCGTTGTCGAGCCCACCGGGCATGTGGATCTGGTTGCGCAGTAGTGAGTACGTGAGCCCGATCGAGAATTTCTCGTTGGCGTGGTAGGTCAGCTTTCCGGCGGCCGACACTTGCGACACGTCGGAATTGGGACGCCAGCCGTTCTGATGGCGGTACTGCCCGTAGGCGAAGTACGTCCACTTGTTCGTCCCGCCTTCGAGCGAGAGATACGAGTCGAGCATGCCGAAGCTGCCGCCGGTCTCGCGCGCTTTCACCTGCAGCGGCGAGTCGAGCGAGCCATCGTGCAACACGTAGTCGATGACGCCGCCGAACTGCGGGCCGAACTGCAGCGATGAGCTCCCGCGCACGAGATCGACGCGGTCGAGCGCCTCCGCCGGCGGGGTGTAGTACGTCTCGGGATAGCCGTACAGATCGGCGACGATGTTCACGCCGTCCTGCCGCACGTTCATCTCCACGGACTGTACGGGATTGAGCCCGCGAAAGCCGATGCCGTTGGAGGGAAAGCCGCTATTCGCGGTCTCGGTGATGTTGGCGCCGGGCGTGCGCGCGAACAGCTGGCGCGACACATCCTGCGCCGTGTTCATGGGGAGGCTGTCGACCTGAATCGTCTCCGTCTTCTTGCCGGCGAAGATCTCGGTGCCGCGAATGTCGGGGAGGCTGCCGATCGTCGGTGGTGCGGCCGCCGCCTTCGCCGTCACGACGATCGGCTCCAGCTCTTCCGCCGTCGGCGCCGCGTTCGGACCGGCCATCACGACATCGAGCGAGGCGGGACGATCCTGCACGCTCACACTCAGGCGGCGCGTCACCAGCGAGTCGCGCGCGAAGGTGAGCACGTACGATCCGGACGGAACGTTGGCGAAGGAGTAGCGGCCGCTCGCGTCGGTGGTGTCGCTGCGCGGCGCCGTCGCCGCTTTCGTCTGGCCTGCGCGCTCGAGCAGGCCA
>Ga0193716_1001484_pt1 | contig 13639 bp, 8 predicted proteins | sample U2c1metaG_FD_145901 | JGI IMG/M metagenome (GOLD analysis project Ga0193716, IMG submission 145901) | Soil microbial communities from a riparian zone of the East river system, Colorado, United States - U2c1 | ecosystem: Environmental > Terrestrial > Soil > Riparian zone | place: USA: East River...
CTTCCAGGAGATGAAGAAGCGCACGCATTAGTGAAGTAGCCCTACTTCCAGATCCGTCGCGCAGAGATGCGCACGCGCGACCGATCGCGCTCAGCGCTCTTCGAACACACAGTGCTCGTAACGTCGCGCGGGGCAGAGTCGCGTACGGTGTAGGGCAGTCAACAGCGTAGGTGAGGCCACACAGACGGACACAAACTGGCACAGACGGAAAAACACTTTTGCAGTTCCCCGTTTGTGTCCGTCGGTGTCCGTCTGTGTGGCTTCACACAATCTGTTGAGTCCCTGCGTTGTCCTCCTAACGCCCTACACCTCCAACCGATCCCCCGGTCTCGCAACGACCTCGTACAGCGCGGGCATCAGGAAGATCGAGATCAGCAGTCGCGAGAACAGCCCGCCGACGATCACGATCGCGAACGGCCGCTGCGAGTCCGAGCCCACGCCCGTCGACAGCGCCGCGGGCAAGAGTCCGAATGCCGCCACGAGTGCGGTCATCATGATTGGCCGCAGCCGCAACAGCGCCGCCACGCGCGTCGCCTCCGCGATCGGCTTCCCCTCGATGCGCAACTCGTTCACGTACGAGATGTAGACGACCGCCGTCTGCACGCTTACGCCGAACAGCGCGAGAAATCCGATCCCCGAGCTCACCGAGAACGGCGTCCCCGTGAGCTTGAGCGCGAGAATGCCGCCGATCGGCGCGGACAGCACGACGCCTAGCACCGTGATCCCGGGAAACTTGAAGTTGCTGTACAGCGCGAAGAGGATGAGAAAGATCAGCGTGAGCGTGATCGGGAGCACCACCTGCAACTGCCCGCGCGACGCGGCGTAGTCCTCGTACTCGCCACCCCACCGCAGCCGATAGCCGGGCGGCATCTTCACCCGCTTCGCTACCTGCTCCTGCGCATCCTTCACCGCGCCGGCGAGATCGCGACCGGTCACCGAGTACTGCACGCCGATGAATCGCGAGTTGTCCTGCCGGTAGATGAACGACGCGCCGTTCGCGAGTTGAATGTCCGCGAGCTCTCGCAGCGGCAACTGCTGTCCATCCGGCGTCGACACGCGGATGTTGCCGATCGCATCCGGCGTCTCACGATACTTGGGCTCGAGCCGCACCACGAGATCGAATGTGCGCTCGCCCTGCGCCACCGTCGTCGCCGCATTGCCGCCGACCGCCGCCTCGATGAGCGCATTCACGTCCGCGATGTTCACACCATACCGCGCGATCTTCGCACGATCGATCTTCACCGTCAGGCTCGGCTGCCCCAGCTCCTGCACGAGCGTCACCTGCGTGATGCCGCGCACCGAGTCGAGCACCTGCTTCACCTCGCGTCCCTTCGACTCGAGCGTCGCGAGGTCATCGCCGAAGAGCTTCACGTCGAGTGAGCTCTTGAGCCCAGTCTCCGCCTCGTTCACCGCATCCTCGGCCGGCTGCGTGTAGTTGAACGTGATGCCGGGGAATGCCGCGAGCTTCTTGTCGATCGCCGCGATGAGCTGAGGCTTGCTGTGAATCGGGCCCTTCCACTCGCCGTACGGCTTGAGCCCGACGTAGAACTCCGCGTTGAAGAATCCCGTCGGGTCGGTGCCATCGTCCGGACGGCCGTGCTCGTCCGCCACCACGGTCACTTCGGGGAACGACTTCAGGATCGTTCGGATCTGCGGCACGATGCGCGACGACTCCTCGAACGAGATCGTGTACGGCATCGTCGATCGCACCCAGAGCGCGCCCTCATCGAGCTTTGGCATGAACTCGCCGCCGATCGTCGGAATGATCGCGAGCGAGATCACGAAGAGCACCGTCGATGCGCCGATCACGCGCCACGGGTACTCCATCGACCACGCGAGCGCTCGCTCGTACTTGTCCTTCATCCACTCGAACGCGGGATTGCGCCGCTCCCTCACCTTGCCACTCAACAACCAAATGCACAGCACGGGGAGCAGCGTCAACGTCAGCAGGAACGACCCAACCACAGCGAAGATCGTCGTGTCGGCCATCGGCTGAAAGAGCTTTCCCGACGGGCCCGCGAGCGCGTAGATCGGCAGGAATCCCGCGATGATCACCGCCACCGCAAACAGAATCGGCCTGTCCACCTCGGCGGCCGCCTCCACGATCACCTCGCGCAGGTTGTACTCGGTTCCGTGCCGCAATGCGAGATGTCGAAAGACGTTCTCCACCATCACCACGGCGCAGTCGACGATGATGCCGAAGTCGATCGCGCCGATCGAGAGAAGATTGGCCGGGATGTGTTTGATATCGAGGCAGATGAAGGCGAACAGAAGCGACAGTGGAATCGTGATCGCGACGATCAGCCCCGCTCGAAAATCGTAGAGGAAGAAGATCAGGATCACGATCACGATGATGATGCCGCGCAGCAGATTGTCTTCCACCGTGCGCGTCGTGAGCTCCACGAGATCGCTGCGGTCGTAGAACGGCCGCACCTTCACATCCTTCGGCAGAATCGAATCGTTGAGCTCGCGCGTCTTGTCCTCCACGCGCTTGAGCACCGTCTGCGCCTGCTCGCCCACGCGCAGGAGAATCACGCCCTCCACCGCGTCGTTCGTGCTGTCGATGCCGAACTGCCCGAGCCGCGGCGCCGCACCGATCACTGCCGAGCCGATGTCCTTCACCAGAATCGGCGTGCCGTTGTGCACGGCGATCACGACGTTCCCGATGTCCTCGAGCGTCTCCACGCGCCCGAGCCCGCGCACATAGTAGAACTGTCCACCCTCGGAATAGAATCCGCCGCCCGCGTTTCCATTGTTCGCCGCGAGCGCTGCCGCCACGAGCGGCACCGAGAGCCCCGCTCCCGCCAGGCGAATCGGGTCGATCACCACCTGGTACTGCATCGTCTCGCCGCCGAGCGATGACATGTCGGCCACGCCGGGCACGGACTTGTACTGTCGCTCGAGCACCCAATCCTGGATGACCTTGAGCTCCATCGCCGAGCGATCCTTGCTCTCGACGACGTAGCGGTAGACGAGCCCCGACGGCGAGAACAGCGGCGCGATCGACGGTGTGACACCGTCGGGAAGGTCGAGATCGGGAAGACGCTCGAACGCCTGCTGCCGCGCGAAGTAGTTGTCGGTCTGATCGCCGAACGTGAGCGTGACGTCGGACAATCCATAGAGGGAGACCGAGCGCATCACCTTGAGCCCCGGAAGCCCGTTCATCACGAGCTCCGTCGGCGCGGTGATCAGTCGCTCCACTTCCTCAGCCGCATGGCCGGGCCACTGCGTCACGATCTCCACCATCGGCGGCGACAGATCGGGATACGCGTCCACAGGCAGCCGCAGGAACGACCAGATGCCGACGCCCACCAATAGCAGTGCGAGGAAGACGACGATGAGGCGCTGATCGATCGATGCCTGAACGAATCGATTGACGAACGACCGCTTGAAGTGCTGTGGTACGTCCGGTACCGGCTCCTGCGTAGGCTCGCTCATTGACTCTGCGCGAACTGGAGAAAGAGCCCGCCCACCTGGATCACCCGCTCGCCATCCTTGAGCCCAGCGCTGATCTCGTACTTGTCGTCCACGCGCGAGCCGAGCGTGACCTGCCGCCGTTCGAATCCTGCGCCGGGAAGTTGCACGAACACGAAGGGAAGATTGTTCTCATCGCGCAGTACCGCGCTCACCGGGAGCAGAATGCCGTGCTTCTCCTTCGAAGAGTGAATCGTCGCGGTGACGTACATGTCGCGCTTCAACAGATGTCCGGTGTTCGGCACGACGACTCGCACTTGCGTCGCCTTCGTCGCCGGATCGACGAGCGCCTCCACGTAGTCCACCGTGCCCGCGAGCGGCCGTGGTGCCGCGCCCGTCACCACATCCACCTTGTCTCCGTGCACCACACTCGCGAGATCGCTCTCGAACACGCTCGCCATCACCCACACCGTCGAAAGATCCGCGATCGTGAACGTCGGCGTCGTGCCTGCCTGCAGCAGCTGGCCGGGGTTGATCAGCTTCTCGACGACCGTTCCCTCGATCGGTGCGCGTATCACTCCCTGCACTGCCGTCACCGGCTTGTTGTCGCGCAGCCCCGAGAGTGTCGCCGAGTCGACGCCGAGCGCCTGCAACGCCTGCAGCGCTGCGTCGCGATCCGCCTCCGCACCCACCGCATCCGTCTGCGCCTGCTCCATGTCGCGGCGCGCGATGCCATCGCTCTTGAACAGCGAGGAGTCCATGGTCGCGACGCGACGCGTCTGCACCGCCGTCGCCTGCGCTTTCCGGAAATCGGAGACCGCGCTCGCGAAGTCGGGAGACGACACCGTCGCCAGCGCTTCGCCGCGCTTCACCCACGCGCCCGGCTGCACGAGGATGCGGAGCACAGGACCGGAAATCGGCGCGAGCACCTGCGTCGACATGTCGCCGTCGAACGCAACCGTCCCCGTCGTCTGCACCTCAGGGCGAAACGCCACCGCTGCCACCGGCGCGATCTTCAAGTGCTCCAGCTGATCAGGCGTGAGCGTCGTATTCGAGATTCCCGGCGTTGCACTCTTCGCCTGCGTGGACTCGGCCGCGGCGTGCGCTTCGTTCTTTCCTCCGCACGCGCCCAGCATCCACAACGCCAGCGGAACCGTCAGGCGGCCAAGGGCGCGCACTGAGCTGCAATCCTTATTCATGCGATTTCTCGTCAGGCGTGGAATCGAGCGGGGCGCCCGTCGCGCGCTCCAGATCGGCGACGGCATCGTTGAGCGCGCCCAGCGCGGTCGTGTATTGGTTTTTGGCATCGAGCAGCGTTCGCTGCGCATCGATCACCTCGAGCGCCGATGAGCCGCCGAGCCCATATGTCGTCGACGCGATCTTGTACTGCTCCTCCGCACTCGGCACGAGCTCGTCCGCGAGGAACTGCACCTGACGCGCCGCCGTCGACGCGGTCGCGTACGCGTTGCGAAGGTCCTGCCCCACCTGCGCCGTCACGTCGCGGTACGACGCCGTGAGCTCCGCCTGGCGATGCTTCGCCTCGGCCACCTCGCCGCGCTGATGCTGCCAGAAGAAGATCGGAACGTCGATGCCGATCGACGTCTCGTAGGTGGGTTCGGTGCCGTAGATGTTGTTGCGCGACAGCCCGAGCGTGACGTCGGGCAGAAAGTACTGCTGCGCGAGTCGCTCGTTCGCGCGTGCACTCTCGCGCTGCCGCTGCAACCCGCGCAACTCCGGCCGATACTCCATCGCCAGCTTCTCGAGCCTGTCGAAGTCCGATGGCACCATCGGTACGCCGAGCGTGTCCGCCGGCTCGATCGGCGCGCCGAGCACGCGCCCAAGCAGCCGGTTGAGTCCTGCGCGCGCGTTCGCGATCCCGCGCTCGTTCGCGATCAGATCGTTCTGCGCCTGCGCGACATCGACCTGCCCTTTCACGACGTCGAGCTTCGCCGCCGTTCCCGCATTGAAGCGCGCCTGCGTCTTCTTCACGAAATCCTCGGCGAGCGACTTCGTGACGACGAGGTCTTCTCGATGCCGCAGCGCGACTAGCAGCGAGTCGTACGCCTGCGCCGTCTGCAAGGCGACGAGCTGTCGCTGCTGGATGTAGAGCTCATCGAAGTTGCCGAGGTCGGCCTTCGCCGCCTGCCCGCGCAAAACGATCTTGTTCGGGAAGGGGATCGTGATCCCGATGCCGAGATCGGTTTCGTTCCCCGTGTGCGGGCTCGCGATGCCGTTGGCGCCCAGCACCGTGGCGGAAATGGATGGCTCGGGGAGCGCATATCCCTGCGTGACGCGCGCGCGCGCCTGCGCCATCTGCTCGCGTGCGATCGAGAGCGTGGGATTGTGCGCGAGCGCTTCCTTGATCGCGCTGTCGCGATCGATGCGCATGGGCGTGGTGTCCGCCGATTGCGCGGCGAGCGGCAAATACGCTTGCGCGGCGATGAGCGACAGTGCGGCGAACAGGTGCTTCATGTTCCGAATGTTCATCCCTCTCCAGGCTCGTACGATGGCGGTCGCACGCTCGAGTGCGATGACGACCGTGCATCCGGCGCCGCGAGAAGTCGCGGCGTCGATGAGGATCAGCTCTGGATCGGGTTCAGCTCGGGAAGCGCGTACGCGCAGTTGTCAGGCGCGTAGCGGAGTGACGTGCAAGAGCGGGCCGCTGGTGCGGCCGCCGATCAGAGCTCGCGCTGGAGAGGGGGCGCGCGAGGTGATGTGACGGAGAAGCGATCGAGCGAGATGGCCGGGAGCTCGATGCTCGCCAGCACGCTCGCCGGAAGCTCGGCCGGCAGCGGCATCCGCACCGCATGCTCCGTGTGGCCAATCAGCTGCCGCGCAACGCACACCGCGCAATTCGACTCGTCGTGCGCGTAGTGCGTCGTCGTGCCGTACGCCTCGACGTGCGCGGGTGCACTGCGTCCCTCGTTCACATCCGCGAACGGCACGATTGCCACGATGTCGAACTGCGCGAGCGCGAACATCGCGAGCGCGAGCCAGAACCACCGGGGGCGTCGTGTCTTGGAGCGAGCGGGAGCAGCCATTACGGGAAAGCTGATCAGGAGTATCGAGGCTGTCGAGAGAAACGGGAGTTAAGCGCCAATAGCGAGCATTAACGCCGTTCCGGCGTGGAGTTCTCAATGGAAGAGACGCGCGACAGCGGCGATTCGCCACCCCATTTCGACCAGTCATACTGCTCCGATGGCTGTTCGTTCCATCAATTTCTCCGCATCGCGAAGAGACGATTGCGCCGGATCGCGATTTGCGCGCGCTCATGATCCGTGTGCTTCCGGACGGACGCCGGCGTCGCCCGGAGCGCGCGATCGGTAGATGATCGCGAGCCACGCGATTCCCGAGACGATCATCAGCACGCACAGAAGTTGGCCGGCGCTGAGCGGCCCGAGTACGAGACCGAGTTGCGCGTCAGGCTGACGAGTGAACTCCAGAGCGAAGCGCAGGGCTCCGTAGCCGACGAGAAAGGCCGCCGAGACCAGTCCAGGCTTGTTCCAACCGCTCGCCCGCGCGCGCCGGTCGAAACTCCAGAGCAGCAATGAGAGCAGTACACCCTCGCACAACGCCTCATAGAGCTGCGACGGATGCCGCGACAGGTGGAGCGGATCGTTCGGGAATACCATCGCCCAGGGCACGTTCGTCACGCGACCGTAGAGCTCACCGTTGATGAAGTTTCCGAGTCGTCCGAAAGCGAGGCCCGGAGTACCAGCGAGCGACATTGTGTCGGTAACGGCCAACGTCGGAACGTGATTGCGTCTCGCGAACAACACGCAGGCGAGTGTCATTCCAATCACGGCGCCGTGAAACGATAGCCCACCGTGCCAGATGCGAAAAAACTCCAACGGATCCGAGAGGTAATGTCCGGGCTCGTAGACCAGCGCGTAGACGACGCGTGCGCCCACGAGCATGCCGAACACCAGGTACCCGACCAGCGAATCCAGCTGAGCCGCAATCATCGGTACGAGCCCGTGCTTGATGCGTTGGCGCGCGAGGTACACGCCCAGCGCATAGCCGAGGAAGTACATGATGCCGTACCAGCGTACGACGATCGGTCCGACGCTGAACGCGATCGGCGAGAGCTGCGGAAAAGTGAGAGTCATCTCACTTCCTGCCCGCGTGCGGCGGACCTCGCGACAGCAAGATGCCTCGCTGTCACAGGCGAAAAAGCTGCTCGCGAAGCACACGCGCACGAATGCGACTCACGCTAATCGTCTGTCCATTGACCAGCAGCACGGAATACGTCCCACCGGGCATGGGGCTGACGCGCTTGATTGCGTCGACGTTCGCGAGCGCGCCGCGAGAGAGTCGCACGAACTGCGACGGATCGAGACGCGGTTCGAGATCCTTGAGGCGATACGTGATCGAGTAACGCTCGCCGGCGAGTAGCGTGAGGTTGAGGATCTCTCCGTCGGCGACGATCGAGCCAACACTCGCGACCGACACGAGCACGATCTCATCGCGGTTCCGAATCGGAATGCGACGTAGAAAACCGCTCGGGGATGTCGCATTCAGCGTCACGGCGGCGAGCCGGAGCCGCCTTGCTTCCTCTGCACGAAAGTTCGCGTGCTCGAGTCGCTCGTGCGCTCGCATGAGCGCAGTGCGAAGGCGGATCGGCTCGACCGGCTTGAGCAGATAGTCGATCGCCGCGTGCTCGAATGCACGAACGGCGTATTCCTCGTACGCGGTAACGAAGGCCACGAGCGGAAGGCGGCTCTTCTTTACCAGCTTGACCACTCCGAGACCATCGAGCTCGGGCATCTGCAGATCGAGAAAGGCCAGATCGGGGCGCAACTCCTCGATCATCTCGACCGCCTCGGGACCGGACGATGCTTCGCCAATCAGCTCGACATCCGGGCACGCCCGCAGCATGTCGCCGAGGAAACGGCGCGCGGGGCGTTCGTCGTCCGCGATGATCACACGGAGAATGGTGGTGGTCATACGTGCGAAGGTCGCTGAGACGGTCTCCGCGCGCGATGAATCTTCCATGATCGGTCGCTGACAGCCCATGAACAGTCGACATCGGGTGTCGAACAATGCGACACGCCGTGCACGGGGCACCGTTACCGGCTCCGCCCTGACAGCTGGCCTCCGCTCCCGTTCATGGAGGTATTTGAACCACTCGTTGCCCCTCTTCGGCAACTCGCGAAAAAGTGCTGTGACCTGCTTCGCATGGGGGTGAACTTCGACGCTCCTCATTATTACGGAGCACTGGAATGCACGTCTCCTGGGTCGATGGTCGTCTGCGAGTCTGTCTTCTGCTTCTTGCGTTGACAGTTGGACTTGTCACACCACTCGACGCACACGCCACGGCCCCCGCCAGTGGAGACATTGCCGGCACGATTCACGATTCGACCAACGCCGCGCCCCTCCCGAATGCTGAAGTCGGCGTGACTCAGAACGGCCGGATCATCGCCAACGCTTCCGCCGATCAATTCGGCCACTTCGTTGTCCATGCTGTTCCGACGGGCAGCTACGTCGTGCAGGTCCGCCTCATCGGCTACAAGCCCGACAGCCAGACGGTCAAGGTCGCCGAGGGTGCGCGCATTACCATGGCGTTTCAGCTCATTCCGTCCGCGACGCAGCTGGCGGAGTTGACGGTCACGGCCCAGGCGCCGATCGCCGTCGACACGCGCAGCGGCAATCAGGTCTACAAGCAGAACGACTATCACGGGGCTCCGTCCAACACGACGTCGCAGATCCTGCAACAGAGCATCGCGGGCGCAGCGCGCGCCCCGACCGGTGAGGTACACATTCGCGGGCAGCACGCCGAGTATCAGTACTATGTCGATGGCGTGCCGGTGCCGTCGGGAATCTCCGGAAGCCTCAACGAGCTTTTCGATCCATCAGTCGTCGATCGCATCGAGTTCCAGACGGGCGGGTGGGACGCGGAGTTCGGAAACAAGAATGCCGCCGTCGTGGACGTGCGCACGCGAATCCCGACGGGAGGCTTTCACATGAACCTCGATGGGTACGGCGGCTCGTACAACACGGATGGGCAGGGGCTCAACCTGAGCGACAACGTCGGGAAGTGGGGCTTCTTCCTCTCGGGCTCGCGCCAGGAAACAGGAATGCGGCAGGAGCCCGTGATGTTCGACACCGCGACCCTGAAGCCGATCAACTTCCACAACAGCGGGCAGGACTATTTCAGCTTCGGCAAGCTCCAGTTCACGCCGTCGGACCGCGACGTGTTCGACCTCGAGGGCAACTGGTCGCGCACGCGCTTCCTCGTTCCATTCGACTCGACGCAGGGCTTCACCAACGATCATCAGACCGACGTCAACAGCTTCGCGAACCTCGCCTGGCGTCATCGGTTCGGCGATCTCGATTCCACCAGCGCGTCGAGCGGCGAGCTGTTCACGAGCTTCTATTATCGCCACGGCAGTCTCGCTTACGTGCCGGGCGCCACCGATGATCCGGGCTTCTTTTTCTTTCCCGACACGGTCACGCCGTACAACATCAACGAGCAGCGCAACTTCGACACGTACGGTACGAAAGTCGACTTCGAATGGCGCGCGAGCCATGCGCTCGAGCTCAAGACAGGCGTGCAGGCGTCCGTCACGACGGGGCGCGAGGACTTCAACTCGACGGATGGTTCTGGCAACGCGGGCCCCGGATCCAATGCGGATCTGAAGGGACACGATATCGGCGTCTATGTACAGGACGCATACACGCCGTTCGAATGGCTCGAGCTTCGAACCGGATTGCGCTACGACACGCACGTCGCGCCGTTCGCGGGGAATCAACACCAGTTGAGCCCGCGTGTGAAGCTGAGCTTCTTCCCGGATCTGTCGAACACGTTCTATCTCTACTATGGAAGGCAGTTCATCCCGACGAACATCGAGGACCTGCGCGCGATCACGACCGTGTCCGAGGGCGGCGACACGACGTCCACGTCACCCACCCTTCCCGAGCGCGACGACTTCTATGAGGTCGGGTACGTCCATCGCTTTCCGGCGGGCATCGTGTGGAAGCTCGATGGCTATGTGAAGAACAGCAGCCCGGGCATCGACGACAACACCGTCGCGGGCACTGCCATCGTGACGTCGGTGAATCTGGCGCAGGTACGCATTCGGGGTCTCGAGACGGTGCTGGAGGTACGTCCGGGAGGTCCGATCTCCGGCTATCTGAACTTCGCGATCAACCATGCGTACGGCCGCGGTCCGGTGACAGGCGGATTCTTCCCGACGGATGTTGCAGACGTTCCGGGCGGATGGTTCGACCTCGATCACGACCAGCGCATCTCCTCGGTCGCCTCGATCGTGTACTCGAAGAGCCGCTTCTTCGCCAGCGCGACCGGGATCTACGGGACGGGACTCGCGAACGGCGCAGAGATCACCGCGCCAATCGGTACCGGACTCTTCGACTTCAACAAGGACATTCACGTCGATCCGAGCTTCATCACGAACGGTGCACTCGGCTACAGCCTGTTGGTCGGCAACACCATCGTGCGTCCACAGCTGTTCGTCGACAACATCTTCGACAATCGGTATCTGCTCAAGGGCGCGTTCTTCAGCGGAGCGTCGGTCGGACGGCCGCGCACGTTCGAGGCGCGCGTCGATATCGGCATTTAATGAGAGCGAATGGCGATGCGCGGGCTTCGGTGCCGCGCTCGCCACGCCGAAGGTGAAGAAGTATTAGCGAACCAACACTCCGTTCAGCACGGATCGTGGCGTCGAATTGGCCGTAGCCGTACGACCGTACGGCGATCTCTCACAGCAAGCGTGCGTTGGTCTTTCACGAGGTGCCGGTCATGCGCTCATCGGTTTGTACTCTGACAGTCGGAACCGGCTTGCTCGTGGCACTCGCCGCCTGCTCGAGCGACTCGACGAGCCCCAACGTCCCGCCGCCCGCCACCTGCACGGGCGCGTCATTCACGCTTGCTCCGTTGGAGGGTCGCATCGTCGCGGCTGCTGATCTTCCCTGTCTTTCCATTCCCGCCGACGGCGGCACGTACGTGATCGTGCCGCAATTCCCCACAGCGACGGCACCCTTGTCGCCGGTCAACTTCACAGTGGCCGCCGGCGCAGCCACGTCGGCGCGAATCGTCACGGCCTCGCGGCGCGCAATTCCCGGAGTCTCGGGCGCGATCTCCGATCTCGGTCGCGCGCAGCGTGACTTTGAGCGCAAGTTGCGGCAGCGCGAGCGCGCAGCCGCTGCTGCGGCGCGCGGCATGAGTCCCGCGAGTGGACCGCTCGCGAGCCGCGCGCGTGCGGACGTAGCGGCGCCGCCAGTCGGATCATCGAGAACATTTCACGTGCTCTCGGACTTCTCGAGCACCACGCAGTACAAGCTCGATACCGCGACGCTCAAATACGTGGGATCGCATCTATTGATCTACCAGTCGAAGAATGCGCCCTCGTCGCCCAATGGCTTCACCGACGCGCAGATCGCGGCCATTGGGAACACCTTCGACCAGGATCTTTACACCGTCGACGTGGCGACCTTCGGTTCGCCAACGGACATCGATGGCAACGGGCGTGTCATCGTGCTCCTGTCGCCGATCATCAACTCGCTCACCGATCGAACCAGCTGCCAAACGCAGGGATACATCGCGGGTTTCTTCGACGCCGTCGATCTCCTTCCCAATACCTACCAGAACTCGAACGGCGCCGAAATTTTCTATGCGCTCGTCCCGGATCCCACGGCCCAATTCAGCTGCGTTCACAACATCGAGACAGTCGGGCAGATCACGCCGGCGACGTTCATTCACGAGTTCCAGCACATGATCTCGTTCGGACAGCACGCGATCATGCGCGGAGGCAACGAGGAGGATGCCTGGTTGAACGAAGGAATGAGTCACATCGCCGAAGAGCTGGGCTCACGCTTCTACGAGCATCTCTATCCGCCTCCCACGGGCCGCACCAATCCCGCCCAACTCTTTCCGGATTCGTCGGAGGGATTCATCTCGGGCGATCTCTCCAATTCGTATCACTTTCTGCTCGACCCAACGAGCACGGATGCGAGCGACCTCGCATCCGTGAGCAATTGGGGAGATGGAGACGGCACCCTCGTGCAGCGCGGTGGGGTGTGGCTCTTCCTTCGGTGGCTCGGTGATCAGCAGGACAGCATGGTGTACGGCCGGCTCGATCAGACGAGTCTCACAGGAATACCAAACGTGGCAAATGCCGCCGGCACTCAGTTCGCCACGCTCTTCGGCGAGTACGCGCTCGCGCTCTATGTCGACAGCCTGCCAGGAATACCGCGTGCGTCGATTCCTCCGCAGTTCAGGTATTCATCCAGAAACTTGCGCGCGCTGTATGCGAGGGAAAATCAGGTAGACCCGGGAGACTTTCCGGTTGCCTTTCCCATCGCGCCGACGCCGCTTGCCGTCGGATCGCCGGTGCAAGCATCGATGTATCCGGGGACGATGGATTTCTTCCTGCTCACTGCTCCGGCAAGCGGAGCCGCGACGACGGTGAGCTTCTCACCGACTTCGGGCAACAGCTTCAGCAGAACACTCAACGCCCAGGTCACTGTCTTCAAGTGCCCGAGCGCGGCAGCGTGTCAGTGAGCTACTGATTTGGTGGGGCCACACTGACGGACACCAACTGACACAAACGAAAAAAACGGTTTGCAGGTCACCGTTTATGTCAGTCTGTGTCCGCTAGTGTGGCCTCACCAACTCTTTTGAACTTGTCCTCGTCTGCTCAACCCTACGGCGTTCGCCGCGGCGCCGCAGTCGGGAACGCGCCCTGCGCCCTCACGCCAAGCGCTGCCGCCGGAGTCACTCCCTTCGCGATATCGCGCTCGACTCCCTGCTGGAATTGCAGCAACTCCGCGTCCTGGGCCCCCGCGACCGTGAGCGCCGAGATCACCGACGTAGCGGTGTCTCCGGGCACACCGCGAGCGACGAGATCGGAGAGCACCGCGAGCGCGACGGTGAGCGTTCCGTGCGCGCGCGACGCGCGCATCTTCGTGAGCGCGGCCGGCGCGATCCCCGCGTGCAGCGCGCTCGCTCCCGCGATCACCTCCGCGTCGCTCGAACCGGCGCCGAGCGCCGCGCGCGCATCGCCGAGCTCGCGTGCGAGCATGCGCACGGCGGTGAGGATCCGCGCGCCATCGGCGCGCTTGCTCGCGCCCTCGAGCGCCTTCTGCACGAGCGGCTCGCTCGGAATTCCCTCAGCTCTCGCGCTGTCGATGACCGCGGCCACCGCCTCGCGCGTGCGCGCATCGAGCCGCGCATCAAGCCGCGCATCAAGGCGCGCGTCCTGCGCAC
>Ga0193716_1001485_pt1 | contig 13635 bp, 12 predicted proteins | sample U2c1metaG_FD_145901 | JGI IMG/M metagenome (GOLD analysis project Ga0193716, IMG submission 145901) | Soil microbial communities from a riparian zone of the East river system, Colorado, United States - U2c1 | ecosystem: Environmental > Terrestrial > Soil > Riparian zone | place: USA: East River...
ATCGAAAAATGCCGCGACGTATTCCGTGTCCGGGGCGGCCTGGCTGGCGAGCGCTTCCAGCCGGGAGATTCCGGCGATCTTCCGCTGGCAGATCTCCGCCCAAGCCTTAATCGCTGTCAGGCCGATCCGAGCTCCGGTGAACGAACCCGGCCCGGTCGCGACCGCAAACACATCCACCTCCGGCAAACTCAACCCGGCGGCCTCGAGACTGCGGTTGACGGCTGTGAGCAACCAGGAGGAATACTCCTCTTGCCCTTCGTGAACCGTGCCCGCCCGCGTTTCCTCGTTGCGCAGCACGGCAACGCTTCCCCGAGCGTCACAAGTGTCGATCGCCAACAGATTCATAGCCATCAATTCTAGCCCAGCACCCACCGCAAATGGTCCTTTCCGTTCTCTTTCTATGAGTTGCGGCACAATTTGCCGAACTTGCATGGCCTGGCTTCGGCCGCGAAGCGCACCTCGGAGCCGCCTGACTTCGGGTCATAAAATCCCGCCATCTAGAGCAATTGAAATGCCAAATTCCGAATTATTTTCCCTAACCCTCTCATTCCTAAGGATATACCTTGACTCTTCCGGCACACCTACTATAATCTATGTACGTAACTCCTAGGGGGAACTCGAATCTATGGACTACAAGATCGGCGACAAAGTCGTTTACCCGAATCACGGTGTGGGCGTTGTGGAGCAGATCAATTACGGAGTCTTAAACGGTAGAACCGAACGTTATTTCATGATTCGCATTGTTTCCAGCGGTTTGCGCGTCATGGTCCCTCAATCCAATGCAGGCTCTGTCGGCCTGCGTTCCGTCATTCGTAATGCAGATTCCACCAAAGTTCTCGGTTTTCTTGAAACCGGCAAGCTCAATTCCCACCATGATTGGAAGCATCGCTTCAAAGAGAATTCCGAGCGCATGCGCACTGGAGCCCTCCTTGAAGTTGCTGTCGTCCTCAAGAGTCTGGTTTCTCTCAGCACCAGCAAACCCCTCTCGTTCCGCGAAAAGAAAATGCTCGAACGCGCCAAGTATCTGCTCGTCAGCGAAATGGCCACTGCGCGTAACACCAGTGCAGAAAACGCCGAAGCAACAGTTGTCAAATCTCTCGCCAAGGCCAAGTTGCAGTTCCCCGTTATGACCGAAAAATTCGAATAGTTTTTTCCAAAACCGGCACCGAGCACGCGGGGGCGGACAACGCAAGTTGCCCGCCTTTTTTGTTTTTACGCAGCGTCGCTTGCGACTGGTCCTGTTATAAGGATGCCATCTTCGGTGGGGGTTACGCCCAGCGGCCGAGAGCCGCGGAACCGCCACCCGAAACTTCCCTCCGGGTTACAGCCTGTCGCCTCACGAGTGAACATCCGGTGGACTTCCTGTCTGCGACAACGACTTCGTTTTGAATCCTCGTCCGGTTAGCGCACCGAACACCGCCTCCGCTGTAGCCACCGCTCCCGTGGCATCACCGTGGATACAAATCGTCTGGGCATCCACGCGTACTTCGGACCCGTCGCTCGCCACAACAATTCCGCGCTCCACAATCCCGACCGCCTGTCGCGCAGCCTCGACCGGATCGCTGATGAGCGCATCAGGAAATTTGCGCGACCGCAAAGTCCCATCGGATTCATACCGCCGGTCGGCAAACGCTTCTGCCCCGACGGAAAATCCCTCTTCCCTGAATACCTCCAGCATTTGCGAACCAGCCATACCCACGAGCGTAACGACCTGCCCCCAGCGCGCTACACCACGGGCAATCGCCCTGGCCATTGACGCGTCTCTGGCTGCCTGATTGTAGAGCGCGCCGTGCGGCTTTACATGGGTGAGCTGCGCCCCGCTGCGGCCGGCAATTTCCGCCAGTCGCTCGACCTGCTCGAACACCACTGCCGCCACTTCGTCCGCCGACAAATGCAACTCCAGCCGCCCGAAATTTTCGCGATCGGCATACCCCGGATGCGCGCCTATCGCCAGGCGCCAGCGCAGCGCCTGCTCTACGGTGGCGCGCATCATGACGCGATCACCCGCGTGCCCGCCACAGGCAATATTCACAGATGTCAGCGACGCCATCAGCCGTTCCTGCGTGCCATCGGCAATCTGGCCCGGCAACTCTCCCATGTCGCAATTCAAATCGATCGTTTTCATTCTTCCAGCAGCTCCGCCGAGGCCATGAGCTTTCCCTGTTCCAGGAATAATTTTCGCGCCGTCGCAAACGTTACGAACTCGAAGCGGATCTCATCACGCGGCCGCAACTGCCCAACACAATGCATATCCGCTGAAATCACATTGGCAATCTTCGGATATCCGCCCGCGGTCTGCTGGTCTACAAACAAAATGATCGGCAATCCCGCTGCGGTAATCTGCACCGCTCCGAGTGAAACTCCCTCAGAAATCATCGACACTTCTCGTCTGGTTTTAACCGCCCCGCCTTCCAGGCGCAAGCCCATTCGATCGCACGCTTCGGTCAGGCGATACGCTCCGCCCGCGAAGGCCCTTCGGGCCTCCCCGGAAAACAGTTTGCTCTGCGGACCTTCGGTAACTCTGAGTATCTTGCGCGGCGATAAAACTCCCAGAGCTTGTGCCGCCCCCTGCTTTGTGAGCAGCGGCAACCGCTGGCCTCCTGTCGCGAGCACATCCCCTTTGCGCAACGCTCTTCCCTTAAATCCGCCCGTCCCGCTGAGGATGTGCGTCGAGGAACTTCCGAGAAACTCCGGCACCCGGACGCCACCGGCCACGCACAGATAACATCGCGCCCCGGAACGGGTGGCCCCCAAGCGCAGGGTCGCGCCCGCCCCCACCTTGAGCGAAGTCCACAATCCTGCAGGCGCTCCATCGAGGGTTGCGCCGAAATCCGACCCCGCGAGAGCCACGACGGCAGCGTCGTGAAACAAAAAACTCCCGCCCAAGAGGGTCATCTCGAGCGCCGCCGCTCCTTCTGCGTTGCCAACCAGCCGATTGCCGATTCGCAACGAAATTGCATCGGCCGCACCGGACGGCGAAACTCCGGACGGTCCAGATCCAGGACGTCCCAAATCCTGCACCGTGGTGAGGAGCCCGGGAGCGATCACTTCAAAGCTCGTCACAGGGTCACGCTCGCCGCAAATCGCTCCTCTGAAATCGCACGAAACCGTACACGGTCTCCAATTCGCAGGTAACTCATGGGCTGGCGATCCGCGCGAAACATGGCCAGAGGGGTCTGCCCCAGGAGTCGCCAGCCGCCCGGCGTAGCGAAGGGATACACGCCGGTCTGGTTTCCCGCAATTGCCACACTGCCGGCGGGCACCACTCGCCGCGGCGCAGCCAAGCGCGGCGTCACCAGCGCTTCCGGCAGCTCTCCCAGATAGCCAAACCCGGGAACAAATCCCAGAAAATAGACCAGGTACTCGACTGAAACATGCAGCTCGATCACCTGCGCGACGGTCAATCCGTGCAGCTCAGCCACATCCTGTAAATCCGGCCCCAGCCGCCCGCCATAGCAAACAGGAATTTCCACAACGCGCGGCCGAGGCAGCGCAATGGTCGCGATTCGCCGGAGGTAGGTTTCCAGGATCTCCTGCAGGTCCTCATGCCGCAACCGCAGCCCGTCAAAACTCACCAGAACCGAGCAATAACCCGGGTGCAGGTTCGTGACATTCGGAATCGGCTCCGCTTCGAGCAAGAGCAAAAGCTTGCGAACTTTTTCGTTGGTTTCCTGCGAAATTGCGTCGCCCAGATAAACGACGAGCGATTGATCGCTGGCATATTGAAATTGCGTCTGGCGTTTCGCGGAACCTCTCATCGCCGCGTGAGTATACCGCATCCAGAATTCACCGGCGTCGCCTCAGGAATCGACTACAATTGCTCCGGCAAACCAATTCCATAAAACTCGGCCCGGCTCTGGTGGCCTTTGCCAGCGATATGACGCTTGTCTTGCCCGGGCGATGAACCGTCCGGCCGCAGCAGATTCTCCGGAAGCGCCAAGGGGCGGCGGGCGAGAGCACTTAACTGTAAAGCAACGTAACCAATCGGAGCCCGCCGGCGTCCTATGAATAGAATCACTCCATGGATTGCACTCGGCAACTCCAGTCGGGAGGCAGCTATGAAATACCTGGTTCCTGTTTTCGCCATTTTGCTCGTGCCAAACGCCATCCAGGCGCAAGCCCCCGCCCACCCCGAAGCACCTAAAAGCAAGTGGGTCGTCGGCGCCGGTTCTCCGCCGGCTCCAGCTGCGGCCCCGGCCCGCTCGGAAGCGCCCGGAGGCAAGTTTGTTATGACTGCTGCCCCTCGGCCGGCTCCTGCACACGCGAGCCCTGCGCGGCACGCCCGCGGCCATCGCCGCTCACACGCGTTCTACTATCAGCCAAGTTCTGTCTCCCTGACGAGCGATCCGGCAAACTCGATCAGCGAGGACGATGCCAGTTCTCGGCAGTCCGTGGCTCCGCTCGCGACTGATATTAATGTAGACAGCGTTGTGTCGTGGGAGCCTTCGACCTACATGGACTACGATGCCGCTCTGGCGCTCGGCCTGCAAATGCAATCCGCCGCCGCGCAACCCAACGTGGCACCGGTTTCGCTCGGCGAGCTCGCTCGCAGCGTTCGCGCTGCCAGAGCGCAAGCCGACGCCGCCAAGCCACTACGCTAGTTTCAAGGCCGGATCCGCGTTCAGGGTCGCGTCTCCGAGCATCCCCGCGCAATATCTCGGATACGCGGCAGCAGCAATCATCGCCGCGTTGTCGGTAGACAACGCCCGGCTTGGGAAGAATACTTCAACGCCCCGCGACCGTCCGCGCTCCTCAAAACTCGCCCGCAATTGACTGTTTGCCGCCACTCCCCCGGATACCAGAACCGTCTGAACCCCGGCGCCTTCGGCCGCCGCCATCGTCCGTTCGACCAGATCCCGCACCACAGCGTTCTGAAACTCCCGCACAAGTCCCAATGTCGCGGGACGGCACAACGGCAACAATTGCTCAAATTTCCGTTCCCCGCGTGCGAGCGCAGCCTGACGCACAGAAATTTCCGGCTCATACTCGTGGTGCTCGCGAATGTGATACAAGACCGCCGTCTTCAATCCGCTAAAACTAAAATCGAGCGCATTCCCTTTCATCTTCGTCGCACTGAATTTCACCGGAGCGGGCGCGCCCGCGGCCGCAGCCGCCAGGCGATCGAGAATGGGTCCTCCCGGATATCCGAGCGCCAGCAACTTCGCCACTTTGTCGTAGGCCTCGCCTGCCGCATCATCGCGGGTCCCACCCAGGCGCCGGTACTGCAATTTGGCGCCCGCACCGGTAGCGCTCGGGTCTTCCGGCCGTACCTCGTACAACACCGTGTGTCCGCCTGAAACAATCAAACAGACCGCCGGCAATTGCGCCACGCGTCCGGCTTTGTAGGCTTCCAGGAAAACCGCATGCACGTGACCCTCAAGATGATTCACCGGCACCAAGGGCTTTCCGAGAGCCGCAGCCAGGGTTTTTCCGTAGGTCATGCCGACCAGCAGCGCGCCAACCAGTCCCGGTCCGTAGGTCACTCCCACTGCATCCAAATCGGAAAACTGTAGCCCCGCCTGCAGCAAGGCTTCCCGCACGACCGGCACAATCTGGCGCAAATGCTCCCGCGAAGCCAGCTCCGGCACTACGCCGCCGTATTTCTGGTGGATATCAATCTGCGACGCCACCACGCTTGACAGGATCTCGCGCCCATCGACGACCACCGCCGCCGCCGTCTCGTCGCAAGAAGACTCAATTCCCAGAATTTTCACGGCATTCCCTCAGCCAATTTCTGTATCTATAATGCCAGCACCAAGCGCAGAGCGCCAAGGCCGCACCGCGAACGACCGCCTGCGGAACGGCTTCGTTTCAGAGGCTAGGATCTAGTGCGGTGAGTTATCATCGCGGCCTCGGCTAACGGCAGCAACCGACTGGAGACCACATGAGGCAGAGACTCTCGACCATCTTGCTCTCGGCATTTGCGATTCTGTTTTTTTTCTCTGAGAACTCGTCCGCACAGGGAAAAACAAAAACCGTCGTCCTGATCGTTGCCGACGGCCTCCGCTGGCAGGAAATTTTTACCGGCGCCGATCCCGCTCTCCTCGACTCCGAACACGGCGGCGCCTGGGCCAAGCCGGAAGATCTCAAGCGCAAATACTGGCGTGACGACAGCAATGAACGTCGAAAACTGCTGTTTCCCTTTCTCTGGACAACCGTTGCCGAGCAGGGCCAGATCTTCGGCAATCAAAACAAAGGCAGCGTGGCCCACGTCACCAACGGCATGGCCTTCTCCTACCCCGGCTACAACGAAATGCTCACCGGCTTCCCCGACCCTAAAATTAACTCCAATGAATTTGGCCGCAATCCCAATGTCACCGTCTTTGAATGGCTCAACAAACTCCCCGAGTTCCACAAGGCCGTCGCCGTATACGGTACCTGGGCCACGTACAAAGACATTTTCAACGAAAAACGCAGCAACCTCGTCATGCAAGTTGGCTGGGACATTCCCTACCAGGGCAATCTCACACCGCGCCAGGAAGCCATCAACGATCTTTACCGCCACTCGACAAAATTCGACAACGAAGACATCTCCAACGCTCTCGAGCAATTTCCGCTCCTCGACTACGTCGGCAGCAATCGCCCCCGCGCTCTGTTCGTCGGCTATGGGGAAACCGACAATTGGGCACACGCCGGCCGCTACGACCTGGTCCTTGACAGCGCCCATCAATTCGATCACTACGTGTCCGAACTCTGGACGAAGATGCAGTCCATTCCCGCTTTTAAAGACCAAACCACTTTTATCATCACCTGCGACCATGGCCGCGGCAGCGGATTGCTGGAATGGAAAGATCACGGCGTCGATCAAAAGGGCTCGGAAAATATCTGGATCGCCGTCATCGGCCCCGACACCCGGCCGCGCGGGGAACGCACCAGCACCCGACCCGTCACCCAGTCGCAAATCGCCGCCACAGTCGCTGCGCTTCTTGGGCAAAACTACAACAAGGCGGTCTCGCGGGCCGCGCCACCCCTGGTCGACGTCCTTGCGCTCCAGCCCTAGAGCGAGTTCGCTTTTATCGCGTCCGTCGTAATGTTGCCGTGGCTGGCACGCCGGCCGCTTGAAAATGTACCTGTTGTCGATTTCTCAAATGTGGCTTCGTGCGCCCAGAATGCTATTGTTCTCGGTGGCCAGGAGGAACTAATTCCGATGCAGCGTCGAGACTTTTTAAAAAGTACTGCTGCCGTTGCCTTAGCCGCAGAACTTGGAATGGGTAAAGCGCAAGCGAAGGTCGCCGCTCACAACTGGGGAAACTACGACTTCGGCTCCGGTCCCCAGGTCACCGCCCGCCTCAATCAGGGTCCGTTCCCTCAATACCCGCCTGATGCCGTCATTCCGGCCGATGAAGTGGTGATGACCACGACTTCTTCAGAAGGCGTCGTGCCGAACTACGGGAAAGGACTGGTCACCTATATCACGGCAGACAGCGGCACCGAGGAAATCAAGTCCGACAATATTCCTCAGGCGATCGAAGAGCTCGTGCAATTTCCCTTGGGCGAGCAGCTTTACATCCGTCCGACCTGGCGGGAAATACAGCCGCGGCCTGGACGACTGGAGATGCCCGACTACCTGAAGCTCGTCTTGGCCCTGGCCAAGAAGAACAACAAGCGGGTCGGATTGCGAGTTCAGATGTCCGCTCCAGACTACACACACGAGCCGGCCCTCCCGGATTTTGTCCTCGACAAAGTGCCGAAGGTTGATCTGGTGCTTCGCGATCAGGCGGAGAAGGCCGCGGCGCAAAGATATTTACAGAATCCGCATGCGCGGTATCAGCCCCGGTTCGACCATCCTTTTTTTCAGCACGCATTCGCCGAACTGGTTGGCTTGCTGGCAGCGGAATTTGATGGCAATCCGCTCATCGAGTTTATCGATACCTTCATGTATGGCTTTTGGGGCGAAGGGCACACCTGGCCCTTTGGCAACAATCCGTTCCCTGACCCGCAGACCGCCGAGCGCACCTGGACCAGCATGCTGGAAGTCCAGCTGGAACACTTTTCGAAGACTCCTCTACTGACCAATACGCAACCAGACTTCAGCCAGGTTGGTAATTCAGAACTGCTCGACCGCACGGTCCGCAGCAACAATTGGATTCGGAGCGATACCATCTTTATTGAGAACGAGCAGATCGAAGCGCTCAGCAATCGCCCGCCCTGGATCGCGGCATTGCTCGAGCAGGGGCTTCCGGGTAAACCTCCCGATCCGCGCCTCGCCCATGAAGGGATATCTCCGGCAGAGAACATGATCGCTCATGTGATTGATGTCGGGGCGAATTACTGGTCGCTCTGGAATTTTCACCAGATCAGTGCAAAGAATCTGCTGAGCTACTACCAGGCCTATCCGGCGGCGTTTGACCGGATCAGTCGCCGAATTGGCTATCGGGTGAGGCCGTCTTTCATCTGGAGTTATAAGGCCGATGGTTACCTGGGGCTCATTGTCGGCTTCGTGAATGACGGCATCGCCGGGGTGCCGGGCGTATTGCGGGTGAGCGTAGAGAGCCCGGACGGCAAAGTGCTCAAGAGCGGTTGTCTGGACGCCGGTTGCCCTCTGCCGGGCAAGATTCGGCAGGCACAGTTCGTGCTACCGGACGTCGCCGATTGGAAAGGATTGAAACTTAGGGCGGAGATTGAGGTAAAGGGAATGCGCTATCCGGTGCGGTGGGCTTGCCAGCAGAAGCTGAACGATGACGGCTCGCTCACGCTGCGTCCCAACCTCCGTCAGCAGATCTAGGCAATTCCCCGGCGCGAGGTGCCAAGACTTCTAGGGTTCCTCCCGATTGACAACACCCCATCGCCACGGCTACTGTCCAAAAAGCGCCGATGGGACTTATTTTATTTCGTCTCGATTGCGCCCAAACCGACTATGACGACGAACTCTCCGACTTCCGGCACCAATCCTTCACCCCTGCGCAAAGTTAGAAAGGCCGTCCTGCCCGCCGCAGGACTTGGCACGCGCTTTCTTCCCGCGACCAAAGCGCAACCCAAAGAAATGCTCACCGTCGTCGACAAACCACAAATCCAATATGTCGTCGAGGAGTGTGTCGCCTCCGGCATCGAGCACATCATTATCGTCACCGGACGGGGAAAAAGTTCTATCGAAGATCACTTCGATTACTCGCCATCCCTTGAGCGCTTCCTTGAAGACAAAGGCAAGAAAGATCTAGTGGAGCTGATCCGCAAGATCAGCAACATGGTCCAGTTCAGTTACACGCGCCAGAAAGAACCTCTCGGACTGGGGCACGCTGTTTCGGTAGCCCGCGATCTGGTCGGCGAAGAACCGTTCGCCGTTCTTCTTGGCGACGTCTTGATCCCCGGCGAAAACCCCGCCACCAAGCAATTGATCGACGTCTACCAAGCCACCGGCGTCGGTGCCATCGCCGTTGAAGAAGTTCCCAAGGAGAAAACCTACCTGTACGGCATCGTGGCCGGCGAACCCGCCCCGCAACCACCTTTTGGCGCGCGCCTGATGCGTATCCGCGACCTGGTGGAAAAGCCAAAACCGGAAGTGGCCCCGTCGAATCTGGCTATCACCGGCCGTTACGTTCTGCCGCCGGCAATTTTTGATTGTCTCGAACGCACCAAGCCCGGCGCAGGCGGCGAAATCCAGCTGACCGACGGTCTGCGCATTCTCGCGCAGGAGCACGGACTGTGGGCCTACATTTACGATGGGATTTCCTACGACGCGGGAGAAAAACTCGGCTTTCTGAAAGCCACAGTCGAACTAGCCCTGCAAAATCCCGAATTCGGCGCGGCGTTCCGCGCCTACCTGAAAACGGTCAAACTCTAAGCGCGTTTGGCGTTGCCAGCCTGCCGGGGCGTTCACTGACCCCGCATCTACTTCTTTTTGGCCGGTTTTTTTTCTTTGGATTCTTTCGAGCTACTTTCCTTTGCGCTGGGTTCCTTGCTGCCGGAATCCTTGGTTGAGGAATCTTTTGCAGCGGAATCTTTCGCGCCGTCCTTGCTGTCCTTCGGCTCTCCGGAATCGCTCTCGCTCTTCGCTTCACCGGTGCCGGACTTGCCGGCGTAGTCATTCACATACCAGCCCGCGCCCTTAAACTTGATGGCCGGCGCCGTAATCACCGACTCCACTTTGCCGCCGCAGTGCGGACACTTGGCTAAATGCGGACCCGCCACCGACTCAATTTTCTCCGTATGCCGTCCACACTTCAGGCACTTGTACTCGTACAAAGGCACAAACCACTCTCCTCACAAATATTCGAATAGAGAAGTATATCATGCACTCCAACTCGCCTGATGCTGGCGCAACCCGCGTGCTAGACTCAATCCTGAAATCCATGTCCAGCGAACGCACTACGATCGGCTGTCTTTATCTGGTTGGCACTCCGATCGGCAACCTCGAGGACATCACCCTGCGCGCCCTGCGCATCCTCAAAGAAGCCGATCGCATCGCCTGCGAGGATACCCGCCACACGCAAAGGCTGCTCACGCATTACGACATCCACAAGCCGCTCGTCAGCTATCACGAACACAATGAGATGACTCGCGCTCCGGAACTCATCGTCGCACTCGAGCAAGGCGCAAAGATCGCTCTCGTCAGTGACGCCGGTACCCCGCTGGTTTCCGATCCCGGCCATCGTCTCGTCACCCTCTGCCTGCGCCACCAGATTCCCGTTGTCCCCATTCCCGGCCCGTCCGCGCTTCTGGCTTCTTTGTCGGCTTCCGGTCTCCCCAACGAAGAATTTCTTTTCGTCGGCTTTCTTCCCAACCGCGCCGGAGAACGCCGCCGCGCCCTCGAACATCTCCGTATCGAGGATCGTACGATCGTTCTGTACGAAGCTCCGCACCGCATCGCCGAAACGGTCTCTGACGCCCGAGAAATTCTGGGGGATCGTCCCGCTTGCCTGGCCCGCGAAGTCACCAAGCTTCACGAAGAATTCCGCCGCGGCAAACTTTCCGAAATCTCCGCGTCCCTTCTAGAGCGCCCCGCTCGCGGTGAAATCACTTTGATCATCGGCGCATTCGATGCCAACGAGCCGCGTTCCGAGACAGATTCCTCGCAATCACTCGCCGCCCGGGTCGAAGAATTAATGCACCAGGCCAAACTCGATCGCAAAGAAGCGCTCAAACTCGCCGCCAGGGAACGCGGCCTGTCCCGTCGCGACGCCTACGACCAACTCGTGGACTCGCGCGAAGCCAGCCCCCAGCCCCCGGAATAATTTCCCTCGCCTGCAACACGCCCGCGCCGCTGGCGACGTGAATCATAGTTTGGCAAAAAGAAACGGCCCGCCAAAACTGCGACGGGCCATCATCTCCAGTGGTCTTGCTTGACGCAAATTATTGCGGCTTCGGAGCAGGATCCTCGGGCTTCGCGTCGGCCGGTTTCCCGTCCGCGGGCTTCACTGCCTCCGGCTTCGGCGTATCTGCCTTTTTCGGATTGATCGCCATCAACTCCACTTCAAATACCAGCGTTGAATCCGGCCCGATTTCCGGCCCCGGCGAACGTTCGCCATAGGCGAGATTCGACGGCAGGAAAAGCTGCCACTTCGAACCCACGGGCATCAGCTGCAACGCTTCGGTCCAGCCCTTGATCACGCCATTCACAGGAAACGTAGCCGGCTCTCCGCGCTTGTAGGAACTGTCAAACTCCGTATTGTCGATGAGCGTTCCCTTGTAGTTGCAAACCACTTCGTCGTCGGCCTTGGGCTTTGGCCCGGTTCCCTCTTTCAGAATCTTGTATTGCAGTCCGTCCGGCAGCGTAACCACACCGTCCTTCGCCTTATTCGCGGCCAGAAATTCTTCGCCCGACTTTTTATTCGCCATCCCCAGTGCCGCCATCTTAACTTCCTGTTTCTGTTTCATTTCTGCGGCCAGCGCGCTAAGAACCGCTTTGGCCTCGTCTTCTGTCAAAAGCAGTTTGCCGCCGGCCATGGCATCCCGCAAGCCGCGCGCCAGAATGGCCGCATCGATATCGACTTCATCCCGACGCATGCTCTTTCCAATGTTTATGCCGATCGCGTAGCTGGCCTTGTCTTTTTGGGTCTTGAGAGTCAGCGGAGTCTGGGGACGCGCGGCCGTTCCGGTTCGCGGTTTGGCCGGAGTCGCTGGCTTGGCGCCGCTCTGTGCCGCTCCACCGCTCTGCGCTTTGGCAGCCGGGGCGGACTTTGCCGCCGGCGCCGCTGGACTATCCTGCGCCCAACAATTTCCAGCCAGCAACATCCCGGCCGCACTCATGCCCATCATTATATTTTGTAGTTTTCTCATCCGGTTATTCTCGCATTGCCCGCTCATCTCCGCAAACCACTTTCCGCAGGATGGGGTATCATCTTTCCGCTTGAAAACGTGTTTTCAAGCTTTTCAGCAACGTCTTGATTGTAGCGTCGCAGCGGGAAGGGGCCAATGCCGAAAACCGTGCCGCAATATTCCGCTCTTCGGTCAGCAGCGAAACGCGTGGTGTTCAGGCGAGCGACGCTCTTCCTTTTGAGTATGTTTTTCATGGCGGTGGTTGCCTGTGCCCAGGACTGGCCCTCGTACGGCAACGATCCCGGCGGCCGCCGCTACTCGCCGCTCACGCAAATCAGTCGCGCTAACGTCGCGAAGCTTGCACCGGCCTGGACCTACCACATGGGCGAACTCGACCGCGACGAAGTCGAAGCCAATCGTCACCACACCGCCCCATTTGAATCCACACCCATTGTAGTGGATGGGGTTCTCTATTTTTCCACGCCATCGAGTCGCGTCATCGCACTGGACTCCGACACCGGCAGCGAACTTTGGCAGTTTGACCCACAAGCGGGCAAATCCGGCCGCCACCACTTCTACCAACATCGTGGCGTCGCCTATTGGCAAAGCGCCGACGGCCGAGACTCCCGCATCATCTACGGCACTTTCGACGGCCGCTTGATCGCACTCAACGCAAAAGACGGACGGCCCTGCCGGGATTTTGGCAAGAATGGCGAAATTGATTTGCGTCCTGGCGCAAACGCTCCTCCGTTTGGCTCCGACATGAAAATGGAATATTCCGTCACCTCACCGCCGGCCATTTACCAGAATCTGGCCATTGTCAGTGCCGCCGTCCCGGAATTTCCCACCAAAGGTCCCAGCGGAATGGTTCGCGCGTTCGACGTGCGCACCGGGCGACTGGTCTGGACCTTTCATACCATTCCGCAACCTGGCGAGCCGCATCATGATTCCTGGAGTGGAGACAGCTGGCGGGACCGCACGGGCGCAAACGTCTGGTCCATCATGAGCGTCGACGTCGAACGCGGACTGCTGTTCCTGCCAGTGGGCTCACCTTCCTACGATTTCTACGGTGCCGATCGCCAGGGCGATAATCTTTTCGGCAACTCGCTTGTCGCTCTGAACGCCGCAACCGGCAAACTCGTGTGGTTTTATCAAATGGTCCATCACGATCTTTGGGACTACGATCTTCCCGCCCAGCCGGTCCTCATCACCATCCACCGCGACGGGAAGGAAATTCCCGCCATAGCTCAGGTCACAAAAATGGGTTACGTCTTTGTCCTCGATCGCGAAACCGGCAAACCGCTTTTTCCGGTGGAAGAACGCCCCGTCCCTAGAAGCACCGTTCCCGGCGAGTCCGCTTCCCCGACACAACCTGTCCCCGTGAAACCGCCACCCCTCGCGCGGCAATCTCTAACCGCCCGGGAACTCACAACCGTCAGT
>Ga0193716_1001486_pt1 | contig 13634 bp, 11 predicted proteins | sample U2c1metaG_FD_145901 | JGI IMG/M metagenome (GOLD analysis project Ga0193716, IMG submission 145901) | Soil microbial communities from a riparian zone of the East river system, Colorado, United States - U2c1 | ecosystem: Environmental > Terrestrial > Soil > Riparian zone | place: USA: East River...
AAGCTAAACACGGTCCATGGAATCGCTCACCTTCGACACGCTGACCTTCGACCACCCGACGGCCTGCCGGCCGGCCCGCGTGTCGGCCATCCTGCATCTGCCAGCGAAAATCCAGGGGCCGGTGCCTTGCATGGTGATCCTGACCTCGAGCGCCGGCGTCCAGCGCCATCGCGAATATTATTATGCGCAGGCCCTGAATGAAGCTGGCACCGCCGCCTGCATCATCGACAGTTTCGGCGGCCGGGGCGTGCGCCGCACCGTTGCCGACCAGAGCCTGGTGTCAGCCGCACAGATGGAGGGCGACGCCTTTGCCGCCCTGGCCTTGCTGCGCGACGATCCGCGCATCGATCCGGCGCGTATCGGCATCATGGGCGTATCCAAGGGTGGCGTCGCCACGCTCAACGCCGCCATTGCCGTGCGGCAACGCTGGCGCGGTGGCAGCGTGCCCCTGTTCGACCTGCACGTCGCCCTCTGCCCCGGCGCCACCGCCCAGCATCGCGATGCCACGACTTCGGGTCGCCCGATCTTCTTCATGCTCGCCGGCAAGGACGACTACACGCCGGCGGCACTTGCGGTCGAATATGCCGAACGCATGCGCGCGGCCGGCAACCGGCGAATCAAGGTCAAGATCTATGGCAGCGCCCACCATGGCTGGGAATCGATCGGACCGGTCTTCGACATCCGCGATGCCGAGAACTGGTCGTGCTGCCGTAACCTGATCGAGGATGATGGACGTCATTTCGTTGCGGAAACCGGCCAGGCCCTCGACGAACCGACCTTCCAGGCGTGGGCCCGGGCGCATTGCGTGACTCGCGGCGCGCGGGCCGGCGGCGGGACAATCGAGCTGAAGCACCGTGCCACCGGCGATCTCCTGGCCTTTCTGCGCGAACACGATTTCGTGGCACCATGGACGACCGTGCGCGATGGCGGTATAGTTGCTACGTGATCCGATTCTTCTCGCTTGCCGCCGCGTTGACCCTGCTTATTGCCGCTTTGGGGTCGCCTCTCGTTAACGTCGCCAATGCCGCCGACTCCTTGTGGCTCGATTCGCAAGGCCTGACACCGCGCGGCGACGCCCTCCTCAAAACGATTCGCGCCGCCGGCGACCATGGCCTCGAACCGACCTGGTACGGGCTTGCCGCGATCGACAAGGCACTGGCCCAGCCCGATGGCCGCGAACGTGCCGATCGATTGATGACCGAAGCGTTCGTCGCCTATGCCAGCGATGTATCGACCGGCCGGGTACGCGCCAACCGTGTCGATCCGAATATCTCGATCGACCAGCGCAAGGTCGACCGCACCGACCTGCTCAAGGCCGCGGCCGATTCCACCGATTTTGCCGGTTGGCTGGCCGCGCTCCCGCCTCAAACGGCCGAATATGCTGCCCTGCAGAGGGCGCTGGCGGCCTGGCGCGCAAAGCGCGCCACCGCGACATTCACCGCTCTGCCCGATGGCGTGGCGCTCAAGCCCGGCATGATCGACGACCGCGTGCCGATCCTGCGCAAGCGGCTGGCGGAACTCGATCTCACGGTGCCCGAGCCCGGCGCCGTCGCCAGTCTCTACGACGAGCCGCTGGTCGCCGTGGTCAAAGCCTACCAGGACACCAAGGGCCTTACCGTCGACGGCGTGATCGGTGCCAAGACACAGGCGTCGCTCAACACCACAGTCGACGATCGTATCGAGCAGATCGTGGTCAACCTCGACCGCCGGCGCTGGCTGCGCAACGATCTCGGCAGCCGCTACGTGCTGGTCAATGCCGGCAACTACTCCATGGTGTTCGTCGACGGTGGCAAGCCGGTCTTCCAGAGCCTGGTGATCGTCGGCACGCCGAAGGACCCGACGCCGGAAATTTCAAGCGTGATGTACGGCTTCCAGACCAACCCCTATTGGACCGTCCCCTCCTCGATCGCCGGCGAGGAGTATCTGCCGATGCTGCGCCGCAATCCCAACGTGCTCGCGGCCAGCGGCTTCCGTCTGTTCAGCAGCTGGAGCGAGGATGACGAGCTCGACCCCAACACGGTCGACTGGAACAGCATCCAGCCCAAGGCCTTCCCCTATCGCATCCGCCAGGAGCCGGGCGCCGGCAATGCGCTGGGCTATATCTTCTTTCCGTTCGCCAACAACTACGGCATCTACATGCACGATACGGCGAGCCGCTGGCTGTTCACCGAGGGCAGCCGCAACTTCAGCCACGGCTGCATCCGCCTGCAAAATCCCCTCGATTTCGTCGAACTGGTGTTCGGCGGCCGCAACGGCTTCAACAAGGAGCGGGTGCGCACGGCGATCGCCAACAACGAGCAGAACCACTACAGCTTTCCTGCGCCGGTGAACCTGCGCGTGACCTACCAGACGGTGACGGCCAGCGACGACGGCACGGTCACCTTCCGCGACGACGTCTACGGCCGAGACCGCCGCGTCGCCCGCGCGATGGCGCCTCGGACCTGACCCGTCAGCCGCCGATCACGACTCAACCGGCTAGAACGCGTCCCGATTAGCTGCAGTCGCATCGGAACTCTTTGCTGGGAGTGCGCCACTGCGGCGCACTCCCAGCTATGATTTCACGCGTCCGGGATCTGCTCTAGAACGTCAATGCATCGGTCAGGTCGCCCATCGGCGGGCGGCCGTTTGCCCTCAGCGCCGCGTCGCGCGCGACAAGGCCCGGCAAGACCGGCAGGTCGAACCGCCTGGTGATGAAGCGCAGGATCGACGTGGTGTCGTACGCGGTGTGATCGACATAGCCTTTCTTGGCGAAGGGCGACACGATCAGCGCCGGAACGCGCGAGCCGGGCCCCCACCGATCGCCCTTGGGCGGGGCGACATGGTCCCAGAAGCCGCCATTCTCGTCGTACGTCACGATCACCAGCATATGCGGCCATTGCCGGCTCTTCTCGAGATGCGCGATGACGTCGGCGATGTGCTGGTCACCCGACATTACCTCGGCATAGCCGGCATGCTCGTTGAGATTACCCTGCGGCTTGTAGAACGTGACCTGCGGCAGCGTTCCGGCGTCGATCGCCTTGATGAATTCGACGCCGTTCAGGCCACCGTCCTTGATGTGCTCCGCGCGCGCGGCGGTGCCCGGCGCATAGCGGGCAAAAAAGTTGAACGGCTGGTGATGATACTGGAAATTCGGCACCGGCGTGGCGTTCTTACCGTCGAGCGTCATCTGCCATGCGCCGGCATACCAAGCCCAGCTCACGTCCCTGAGGCTCAGCAGCTCGCCGATTGTCACATCCTTCTGCGGCGGCAGCGTGTTGGGGGCGTTGGGGTCGGCGAAGCGCGAATCACCCTCCGGCGCCGGCTTGTTGCCGCTCGGCTGATAAGGCGGCTGCATGGTGTTGACGGCGTAGAAGTCGGGCGAGATCTGGCCGTTCCGAAAGAACTTCGGAATGCCCTCCATGGCCGACTTCGGCGAATTGGGCGCAGGCTTCAGCGTCACCCCGTCAGGCTCGACCGCCGCGATCAGGTCCTTGGCCGGGCTCCGGTCGGCGTTCGGATAGATCGGCGCGCAGGCGCAGACCAGCGAGAAATGGTTGAGGAACGAGCCGCCGAAAGCCCCCTGAAAGAAGTTGTCCGCGAGCGCATATTTCTGAGCGATGCTCCAGAGCGGCAGCTTCGAGCCGTCATAGTGCCCCATCACCAGGGCGCCGGAGTCGGCATAGGCCACGAAACGGTCGTTCTTGCCGCCGTTGATCTGCATCTGGTTCTGATAGAAGAGGTGCCAGAGATCGTGGGTGATGACACCCAGCGATGTCTTGAAGCCCGCGGGATCGTCGATCGCGAAGGGCTTGTTGGGCAGGTGCTCGGTCTGCGCCTGCGTCACCGGCGGCGTCACGCCTTTGGCCGTCAGACCGTCCCAGATCGGCGGCAGCTCCTTGAGCTCCGAGCCGTCGCGGTCCACCTGCAGTGAATTTTTCGCCGTTACGTTCTGCAGGCCGTCGGCGCCGGGAAATGATCCGTAGAGATTATCGAAGCTGCGGTTTTCCGCGTAGATGACGACGACCGTCTCGATCGCGTCGACACCCGACGGTGCGCCTTGCGCGTGAACGACGTGCGGTGCAGCGCCGGACAAGCCTGTCGCCAACAGCGCCAGTGCCGCGAGGGAACGTTTCATGTCAGACCCTTTTCAGAAGAGACGCGCCAACTGCTTGTTACCGGTTCGCGACCTGATGACAGGCAGCACAACCTTTGCCTCACTTTGATGGCAGCTTTGTTAAGCTGGCACGAAAGGCGGCGTGGCAGGCGGAATTGCGACATACGGCCGCATCAAGGTAGCAAAACTCCACGAAACGAAACTACAAATCAGACACCCGTGATCAGTGGTTGCGTCCTTCGACTCCGTGCCGCCCGGCGCCTGCCCGTTGCGCTCCTGCTGTGTGGCGTGCTCGGCATCGCCGCGACACCGGCGGAAACCAGGGATTCCGGCCCCAGGGATTCCGGCTTGAGCCGGCCGCAGGCCTATGCGCGCGCGGCGGCGCTCGGTGCCTTGGGCCGCGAGTTGTTTTTCGACCCGTCGCTGTCGGCGTCCGGACAAATGGCTTGCGCCACCTGCCACGACCCCCAGCATGCGTTCGGGCCGCCCAATGGCCTGGCCGTCCAATTCGGGGGCAAGGACATGCGGCAGGCGGGCATGCGCGCCGTCCCGTCCCTCAAATACCTGCAGGTCGTGCCGCAATTCACCGAGCACTATTTCGACTCGGACGAGGAAGGCGATAGCAGCATCGACAATGGCCCGACCGGCGGCCTGACCTGGGACGGCCGTGTCGACCGTCGCCGCGACCAGGCGCGCGTGCCGCTGCTCGCACCCTTCGAAATGGCCAACGCAACGCCGGCCGACGTGGTCGCGAGCGTGCGCAAGGCGGGCTACGCCGACGCGTTGCGCGCGCTCTACGGTGAAACGATCTTCGCCGATAGCGACAAGGCCTTCGCCGCCGTGGTCGAAGCGCTCGAGGTCTACCAGCAGGACGACCGCGCGTTCTATCCGTACACCAGCAAATACGACGCCTATCTCGCCGGTCGCGCCACGCTTGCGCCACAGGAAGCGCGCGGGCTTGCGTTGTTCGAGGATCCGGCCAAGGGGAATTGCGCCAACTGCCATCGCAGCCGACGCGGCAAAGACGGCACGCCGCCGCAGTTCACCGACTACGGCCTGATCGCGCTCGGCGTTCCGCGCAACCCCGCGATTCCGGCCAACGCCGCCCCGGATTTCCTCGATCTCGGCGCCTGCGGCCCGCTGCGCCATGATCTCGCCGACCACAGCGAGTATTGTGGCCTGTTTCGCACGCCGACGCTGCGCAACACGGCGTTGCGCCACACCTTCTTTCACAACGGCCTCGCCCACAGCCTGCGCGAGGCGATCGCGTTCTACGTCGAGCGCGACAGCGATCCGGGCAAGTGGTATCCGCGTGGCGCCGACGGAAGCGTGCGCAAGTTCGACGATCTTCCGCGGCAATACCAGGCCAACATCAACACGGAGCCGCCGTTTGGCGGTCGTGCCGGCGATCCGCCGGTGCTCACCCCGGCGGAGATCGACGACATCGCGGCGTTCCTCACCACCCTGACCGACGGATACGTGCCGCCGTCCAGGTAAGGCCGGTGGCGAAGGAGGTCAGCGCTTCTTCTCGCGCAGCTTCTTCCAGTATTCCAGACGCTTCAGTATCTCGCGCTCGAAGCCGCGCTCGACCGGCGCGTAGAATTCCTCGCGCTTCATGCCGTCGGGGAAATAGTTCTGGCCGGAGAAGCCATCTTCGGCATTGTGATCGTACTCGTAGCCCGCGCCGTAGCCGATCTCCTTCATCAGCTTGGTCGGCGCGTTGAGGATATGCAGCGGCGGCACGAGCGAGCCATGGGCCTTGGCGGCGCGCTTGGCGGCGCCGAAGGCCACATAGCCCGCATTCGATTTGGGCGCGGTACCGAGATAGATCACCGCCTGGGCGATGGCGAGCTCGCCCTCGGGCGAGCCCAGGCGATCGTAGGTCTCCCAAGCTGCCAGCGTCTGGGTCAGGGCCTGGGGATCAGCCATACCGATATCCTCGACGGCGAAGCGCACCAGCCGGCGGGCGATGTATTTGGGGTCCTCGCCGCCATCGAGCATGCGGGCGAACCAGTAGAGCGCCGCATCGACATCCGATCCGCGCAGCGACTTGTGCAACGCGCTGATCAGATTGTAGTGCGCCTCCTGGGCCTTGTCGTAGAGCGGCGCGCGCTTCTGCAGAAGCGTCGCCAGGCGCTCGAGCGAGACCGGCCCCTTCTCCTTGAGATTGGCCAACTGCTCGGCGAGCCCGATCAGGTAGCGGCCGTCGCCATCGGCCATGGCGAACAGCGCCTGTTTTCCCGTCTCGTCGAGCGGCAGTTTCTTGGCCAAGGCCTGCTCGACGCGCGCCAGCAATGCCGACAAAGCCGGCTCGTCGAGCCGGCGCAGCACCAGCACCTGGCAGCGCGACAGCAGCGCGCCGTTCAATTCGAACGAGGGATTCTCCGTGGTGGCGCCGATCAGCGTCACCGTGCCGTCCTCGACATAGGGCAGGAAGCCGTCCTGCTGGGCGCGGTTGAAGCGATGGATCTCGTCGACGAACAGCAGCGTGCCCTTGCCGTCCTTGCGGCGCTGGCGGGCCGCCTCGAAGATCCGGCGCAGGTCGGCCACGCCCGAGAACACCGCCGACAGCGGCTCGAAATGCAGGTCGGTCTGCTCGGCGAGCAGGCGCGCGATCGTGGTCTTGCCGCAGCCCGGTGGGCCCCACAGGATCAGCGAACTGAGCCGATGCTGGGCCAGCATGCGGCCGAGTGGCCCTTCCGGCCCCAGCACATGGTCCTGCCCCAATATGTCGGCGAGCGATTTGGGCCGCAGCCGCTCGGCGAGCGGCGTCGGGGCGAGAGCCGCGAAGAGTTCAGCCGGCACGGCGCCCACCCACCCGGTTCACCGGAACTGAATGGTGGAAACCAGACCCTCGCGCGAGATGCTGACGCTGCTGACGCCCTTGGCGATCTGCTTGCGCAACTCGGTCACGTTCTTCACTTCCTGCCCGCTGATGCCCACGACCATGTCGCCCTGGCGCAGGAAGCGGCCGGCAAAGGAATTCGGCTGGACCTCGAGCACGGCCACGCCGGCCCGCCAGTCGACCAGGCCCATCTCCTCGGCCAGGGCCGGCGACATATTGCCGACCACGGCGCCCGCCAGCGGCTGGCGGCCATCGAGGACGCTGCGCTCGCGCGGCGGCTCCTCGGGTGGCGCCATCAATGGCAGGTCGAGCGTCACTTCCTTGCCCCCGCGCACGACGCGGACCGGCACCGACGCTCCGACCGCCAGGGTGGCCAGGCGAAAGCGCAAGCTGGCCTCGTCGTCGATTGGCTGGTCGTTGATGGCGACGATCACGTCATTGCGCTTGAGGCCGGCCCGTTCGCCCGGCCCCTTGGCAAAGACTTCCTTCACCACCAGACCGGCCGGCCGCGGCAGGCCGAGCCCGGAGGCCAGATCGGGCGTGATGCGCTGCATGCTGATGCCGAGCCACGGCCGCACGATACGGCCGCCATGCTCGCCGGTCGCGACGATGCGCGCCACGATGTTGGAGGGCGTGGCGAAACCGATGCCGATCGAACCGCCGGTCTGCGAATAGATCGCCGTGTTGATGCCGATCAGGCGGCCGTCCATGGTGACCAGCGCGCCACCGGAGTTGCCAGGATTGATGGCGGCGTCGGTCTGGATGAAGAAGCTCGAATCGTTGATGCCGCCGGCGCTACGGGCGACGGCGGAGATGATTCCGCTGGTCACCGTCTGGGTGAGACCGAACGGGTTGCCGATCGCCAACACCACGTCGCCCACTTCGATCGAGTCCGAATCGCGCAGTTCGAGGAACGGGAATTTCTCGCCGCTGGTATCGATGCGCAGCAGCGCGATGTCGTAGCGCTCGTCCTGCGTCACCACCTTGGCCTCGAATTCGCGGCGGTCGGCGAGCACGACCCGGATCTGGTCGGCGCCGCGCACCACATGGGCGTTGGTCACGATCGTGCCATCGGCCTTGACGATGACGCCCGAGCCCAGCGCGTTCTGCACCCGCTCGTTGGTGCCCTGCGGATTGCCCGGGATCGGAAAGGGATAGCGCCGCTGCACGCGTGTCGTGGTGGCGGTGTAGATATTGACCACCGCTGGAGATACCTTCTTGACCAACGGAGCGTAGGAAAAGGCAAGGTCGCTGCGCGAGGTCGGAAGAGGCTGCGCCGAGGCACCTGGCAAACCCGCCGCCAGTCCTGCCGTCAGCACCAATGCGGCCAACACCGAACGCCAAGCCATTATCCGCATCCTTCTCAACGACGCTATCGCACTCACATCAGCCTCAATTCATCCCTCCTCCATCATATGGGGGAGAGCTTCCGATCCAACGACGGACGGGATTTGTCGTTTCCCTTTGTGGCAAGTCAAGGGTGACGGTTCAGCCGCAGCGTGAGTAGCCGCATTCCAGGCAGACATCGCAACCTTCCTGGTGGGTGAGTGCCGCGGCGCCGCAATTGGGGCATTGGCCGCGCGCGGCGGGCGGTTTGCCCCCCTCGGACGGCTCGCGCGCCCCGGCGGCAGCCCGCAGCCGCTGCTCGGCCGCCTCGGCCAGGCGCGGCGTGTCGGCGCTGCCGAGGAAGCCGATATCGATCAGATGGCGCTCGATCACCCCGCCGATCGCCGCCAGCAGCGACGGCACATACCGCCCTTCCATCCACTGGCCGCCGCGCGGATCGAACACCGCCTTCAGTTCCTCGACCACGAAGGAAACGTCGCCGCCGCGGCGGAACACCGCCGAGATCATGCGCGTCAGCGCCACCGTCCAGGCATAGTGCTCCATGTTCTTGGAATTGATGAAGATCTCAAACGGCCGGCGCCGGCCCTCCTGCATCACGTCGTTGATGGTGATGTAAATGGCATGGTCGCTGCCCGGCCATTTGATCTTGTAGGTCTTACCCGGCAGGTCTTCCGGCCGATCGAGCGGCTGGGCGATATAAACCACCCCTTCGCCGCGCGAGGCGGCCGGTACTAGCGACGGAACCTCGGCCGTTTCGGCCGGCCTGACCTCGAGCACCGCGCCGGTGACGTCGTTCGGCCGGTAGGTCGTACAGCCCTTGCAACCCTGGGCATAGGCGCTCTCATAGACGCCCTTGAAGGCCTCGAAGGAGATGTCGCGCGGCAGGTTGATCGTCTTGGAGATCGAACTGTCGACATAGTCCTGGGCCGCCGCCTGCATCGCCAGGTGATCCCCCGGCGCCAAGGTCTGGGCGTCGACGAAGACGTCGGCCGGCGGGACCGCCTCGCCCTTCAGGTCATGCCACAAACGCATGGCATAGTCCTCGACGCGCTCCTCGCGGCGGCTGCCGTCGGGCTGCAGGACGTGGCGCACATAGCTGAAGGCAAACACCGGCTCGATGCCGGACGACACATTGTCGGCCAGCAGCGAGATCGTGCCGGTGGGCGCGATCGAGTTCAGGAGCGCGTTGCGGATGCCGTGCTGCGCGATCGCCGTGCGTGCCTCCTCGGGCAGGGTCCGCACCGTCTCGCCGGCCAGAAATTTGTCATGGTCGAACAGTGGAAAGCTGCCCTTTTCCGCGGCAATCCCGGCCGAGGCCAGATAGGACAGACGCTGCACCGCGCCGAGCCACTGGCGCGTCAACGCCACCGCCTCAGGCGAGCCGTAGCGCACGCCGCAGAAGATCAACGCATCGGCGAGGCCGGTGACGCCGAGCCCGATGCGCCGCTTGGCCTTGGCCTCGCGCTCCTGCGCCGGCAGGGGAAAGCGCGAGACGTCGACCACGTTGTCGAGCATGCGCACGGCCACCGGCACGAGCTTTTCGAGCGCCGCCATATCGAGCGCCGCCTCGGGCGTGAAGGGATCGCGCACCAGCGCCGCGACATTGATCGATCCGAGCAGGCAGGCGCCGTAAGGCGGCAACGGCTGTTCACCGCAAGGATTCGTAGCGTGGATCGTTTCGCAATAGTGGAGGTTGTTGCGCGCGTTGACGCGGTCGATGAAGATCACGCCGGGCTCGGCACAGTCGTAGGTCGCGCGCATGATGCGCTCCCACAGCGCCGCGGCCTTCACCGTGCGGAAGACCTCGCCCTCGAATACCAGCGGCCAATCGGAATTGTCCTTCACGGCGCGCATGAAGGCGTCGGTGACCAGGACCGACAGATTGAAATTGCGCAGCCGCTTGGCGTCGCGTTTGGCGTCGACGAAGGCCTCGATGTCGGGATGGTCGCAGCGCAAGGTCGCCATCATGGCGCCGCGGCGCGAGCCCGCACTCATGATGGTGCGGCACATGGCGTCCCACACATCCATGAAGGAAAGCGGCCCCGAGGCGTCGGCGCCGACGCCCCTCACCGCCGCCCCCATCGGCCGCAGCGTCGAGAAATCATGCCCGATGCCGCCACCTTGCTGCATCGTCAGCGCCGCTTCCTTCAGCCCACCGAAGATTCCCGGCAGGCTGTCGGGGATCGCGCCCATGACGAAGCAGTTGAACAGGGTGACGGCGCGCCCCGTGCCGGCGCCGGCGACCACGCGGCCGGCCGGCAGGAACTTGAAGCCGCTCAACGCTTCGTGAAATCGCGCCGCCCAACTCTCGGCGTCGCGCTCAGGCGCGGCCAAGGCCCGCGCCACACGCCACCAAGTGCCATCAAGGTCGATGTCGCGAGAAGCGCCACCCGTCTCGCGAAACCGGTATTTCATGTCCCAGATACGCTGGGAAACCGGGGCCCATTCCATCATCGAAAGGTAGGGGTCACCGGCGGCGATATCAACAGGATTGTTCGGTTTTTGTTCCCCTCATGCGTCCGGGTCACCTTCCTTCTTGGCCTTCTCGAAAAAAAACCGGGCCTCTTCCACGCATTGCCCAGGAGACATTATGATGTCCTCGCTCGGATCGTAAATCACGACGTCCGCCAAGCTGGCCATGGCAGCGGCCAGGGCCAAGGCAGTGCCGTACTCCAGAGCCCAGCTGTGCATGGTAAAAGTCGTCACCCTGTCCCGGCCTTCGAGCGCCGTCGCGAGCAACGGACAGTATCCACTCAATTCTGCCAGATCGTAATCATGATAGATTTCCACACCGGCCTTGCCGCCCGCCATCTCGATCGGCCAAAAGCCATTCGCGCCATTGAAATCGTCCTCGACAGTCGCTTCGAAACCCAGCGCGTCGAGTGCGCTCTTGAGCTTCGCCGATTCGAAAGTGATATCGCCGCGCCAGCAGACGTGCAGGTCCATGGACATACTGTTCCTCCAGCCTAAATCGCCACGGCACATAGAATATGTTGTTCTGGAATAAGTCTATCTATCCATGGTTGTAATATCGGCCACCAGCCTTGCCGTCGTCTGCTCGATGCGATCGCGCAGCGTGGCCATGAAGACCTTGCGATCGAGGCCGGGCGGGATGGCCGGCAAGACCTCGACATCGATGACGCCCGGGCGCTTGACGAATTGCCGCCGGCCCCAGAACACGCCGGAATTCAGCGCCACCGGCACGACCGGGATGCCAAGCTGGCGGTAGAGCGCCGCCACGCCCACCGGATATGGTTGATCCGCGCCCACGGGGGTGCGGGTACCTTCAGGGAAGATCAGGATCGATCGGTTGTTGGCCACGGCGTCCTTGGCCCCGCGCACCAGGCTGCGCAGCGCCGCGGCGCCATCCCCGCGCTCGATGGCGATGTTGCCGCCCATCAGCATGGCGAGGCCAACGATCGGGATGAACAGCAACTCGCGTTTCATCACGATGGCGGCGTCGGGAAACAGCCGCACCACCGCCACCGTCTCCCATGACGATTGATGCTTGATGGCGATGATGGCGGGCCCGGCAGGCAAATGCTCGAGGCCGCAGATGCGGTGTGTGAGCCCCACGGTGAGCCGCAGCCACCATAGCGTGAAATCCGTCCACGCCACCGCCCACATGCGGACATAGCGGCGCGGCGTCAGCAGCAGCGGCGCGCCTACTAGCGCAATCACCGCCGTGCCGAGATACCAACCGAGCGCGAACAGGGCCGAGCGCAACCAGCGTTCAATCATCGCGGATCTGTAACAGCAAGAGACAGGGCATTACTCCACATTCTGCACAAATAAGCGGTATTGCTTGCAAGGCGCGTTTTAGTGCTAATGTAGCCCTGTAACTAGAACTAGTGCGGAAGTCCCCCGCGTCATGCAAGTCGCCTGTCCTAATTGCGAGGCGCGGTACCTCGTCGATCCCGAGGCGATTGGCCCGACCGGACGCACCGTTCAGTGTTCGCGCTGCAGCCATCGCTGGTTCGAGTCGGCCGATCAGCCGTTCGCCCCGTTCGTCTCGACCGAGATCGCGCCACAAGAACGTCCTGTGAGCGACTTCGACATTCGTCCCCAGATCTACGACGGTGGCCTGCCGGCCATCCCGGCGAGACCACGCGAATTCCCCCGCTGGGCCAAGGTGGTTATCGGCATTGCCGTGCTGATCGTGCTGTTTGGCGGCGTGGCTTCCGGCTTCAAGGACGACCTCGTGCCGCTGTTACCGCCCGATGTACGTCAGGCGCTGGGGCTCGAAGTCGAGCCGCCGCCCTCTTCCGTGCCCGTTCCATCGCAACAGGCGAGCCGCGCGACGGATCCCATGCCGACGCTGGTGCCCGCGCCGGTGGCCACGACGCCCCCTGAGTCAGGCGCCATCGTCCTCGTGGTCGATGTCGGCGCCAGCAGGATCGAGTTCGCCAACGGCCGCTACGCCATACGCGGCGAGATCATCAACCGGGGCAAGGCAGAGGCCTCGATCCATGCCTTGAAGCTGCTCTTCAAGAAGGGCACCGCGATATTGGGCGAGCGTTTTTATCCGCTGTTCGCGGGTCCGATCCAGCCAGGCGCGCGCCTGCCCTTCAACCAGGTTCTCGACAACCCTCCTCCCGCGGGCACGACCGACATCGTGCCGACCATCGAATAGGGAGGCCGCCGTTATCGACCGTCCCACCGTCAGCATCCGTTTCTCCGCCGCCGAGATTGCCCGCCGCGTCGACGAAATGGCGACCGAGCTGGCCGAAAAGCTGCCGGCCGACACGCTGGTCGTATCGGTGCTCAAGGGCAGTTTCGTATTCGCCGCCGACCTGATCCGCTCGCTCAACCGCGCCGGCGCCGACTGGGCGATGGATTTCCTCACCTTGTCGAGCTACGGCACCGGCACCGAGACGAGCGGCAGCGTGCGCATCGTCCGCGACATCGTCGATGAGGTGCGCGGGCGCGACGTGCTGCTGGTCGACGACATCCTCGAATCGGGCCTCACTCTGGAATTCGCCAAAAAGTTGATCCTCGAGCGCGGCGCCAGTCATGCGTGGATCTGCACGTTGCTCGACAAGCCGGTCAAACGCCGCGCCAAGATCGAAGCCGATTTCATCGGCTTCCGGGCCGGCGACGAGTTCCTGGTGGGCTATGGCCTCGACTGGGCCCACCGCTTCCGCGGCCTGCCCTATATCGGCGTGGTCGAGAAGCAGCCGGGCGAATAGCGCGCCCCCGTCCCAGCGTCCACGTGCCGGAGTTAGCGCCGGCGGGACACCTTTCCACGAGATTCTAGTTTTGCGTTCCGGTCTTCTGGTCCGCGTTCTGGGCGCGGCTCAACTCGACACGGGCCCGGCGAACCGACGGATCCTGGAGATCGATCCGTTT
>Ga0193716_1001487_pt1 | contig 13631 bp, 11 predicted proteins | sample U2c1metaG_FD_145901 | JGI IMG/M metagenome (GOLD analysis project Ga0193716, IMG submission 145901) | Soil microbial communities from a riparian zone of the East river system, Colorado, United States - U2c1 | ecosystem: Environmental > Terrestrial > Soil > Riparian zone | place: USA: East River...
ACAACTTGTCTTTGCGCAGGCCGCCCGCTTTTTCGTACCATTTGACAACGCTCGAATTGAGCCTGAGCGCGGCGATGTTGCGACGGGGGAACACCCCGCTCATGGTTTTGTATTCGTAGAATTCGTTCGGCTTGGTCGGACTGAAAACATCATAGCGCGGCACAGTCGCCGCCAAGCCGTTGCCGAGATCACGATAGGCTTCCTCGAGCACGTCGAGGCAGGCGCCGACGGGAAGAATCTTTTCGATGTCCTCGTTCGACAATATCAGCATGGAAAACCTCCTGAGCTCGGGCCGCGATTGGAGCCAGTCATATGGCCACCTGCCGCCTTTTTCAAGCAAATGAATCACACATTGATTGACAGGCGCAGGAGCCATAGTGTTTCATCGGATTTGCGAGCGGCGCCAACTTATAGTGGTTTCTGCTGCTTGCCGGCGTTCTATGAATCCCCCGTCGTGATCCACGGCTTTTGCTTGAATGAATGACATCAACAAGGTGAGAGAGGGAACCCAACCATCTAGGTTCTATTACGGCTGGTATATCGTCGCTGTCGGCATCCTCGTAAACATCGCAGGGACATTCGCTTTTTCCAGCACTCTCAGCATTTTTCTCAAGCCGATCACTGAGGAACTCGGCGTTTCGCGCGGCGCATTTTCGTTGATTCGCACTTTCGAGATCGGCGTTGCGGCGATGATCGTTCCGCTGCTCGGTCCGTGGATCGATCGGCACGGCGGACGCGGCGTGCTCGTCCTCGGCGTACTCATGGAAGGCGCGGGTTTGATGCTCTCCAGCCTGGTGCAAAGTTTCTGGCAGTTTGTGCTAGTCCGCTGTTCGTTAGTGATTGCTGGCGAAGCGTTGCTCGGCTCTTTGGTCATCAACGTCACGATCGCGCAATGGTTCGTGCGCAAGCGCGGCCGGGCGATGGGCATCGCCAATTTGGGAACCGGGATCGCCAAACTGGGTATCCCGTTGGTGGCGGCGTCTTTGTTTGTCCTCATCGGCTGGCGCAACACCTGGGCCGTGTTTGGCATCATTGCGCCGCTCTTAGTCGTTGTCCCGGCACTGATCTTCGTACGCCGCAGACCCGAAGACATCGGACTCCGCCCGGATGGCGAGCCGCCAGGGCAAATCATCGACGAACTATCAGCGTCGGGCATGTCGTCGAGAGCGCAACGGCGAATCTCGACGGCCGAACACTCATGGACTCGAGCGCAAGTTCTCAGCTTGCCGACCTTCTGGCTCCTCGTAATTACCTTCGGCATCGCCAGCGTCGGCATCGCCGGTCTCAATCTGCATATCTATTCTTATGTCACCGACATCGGTTACTCACCGCTGATCGCCGCGTCCTTCATGAGCACGATTGCACTCACCCAACTCGGTTCCACGCTGCTGTGGGGAATGCTCGCCGACAAATTCGATATTAAAAGAGTTTCCTGCGTGCAGTTTCTAATTCAGGGAGTGGGATTAATAACGGCGATATCGAGCAGTCAAATTTATGTCACTTACCTAGGTTTCTTTTTCTACGGCACCGGCTTGGCAGGGAGCTTTGTGCTGCGCGAAGTGATCTGGGCAAATTTTTTCGGCCGGGCGTCGCTCGGCACGGTACGCGGTTTGTCGCTTTTCTTTTCCCACTTATTCGCCGCCGGCGGCGCGCCGTTCTTTGGCTTTCTGCACGACCGCACCGGTAACTACAATCTATCGTTTACGATTTTTTCCTGCGCGCTGTTCACATCGTCGGTTCTGATCTTGCTGGCCAAACCGCCAAAAGGAATTTAGGGTTGGCGTTCCTGGTTCCGCGAACGATTAGTGGAAGCGGCTCTACTCTATCGCCACAAACAATTCTTCCGGTGTCAACCGGCGCTTGGTCAAGCCCTGCTCGTGACTGTAGAGCGCGAAGCGCTCAATGTTCTTGCGGTTGGATTCGAGACCATTTTTCCACGGATCGAAGCTGCACAGGGTATTTTGCCGCTCCAACTCGCGCCATCCCCACAGCACCATCGACCAATTGGGATCGACCCAGCGCTGTACGGCGCGCTCGCGGGCCTGTTCGAAGATATCGTACAGCGCGCGCGGCAACTCGGGATAGCGTTTAGCTAATTCTTTCTTGAACGCCAGAATATGCATGATCGGGAAATAGCCTTCTTCACGTAGATAGCGTTCTTCTTCGGCTTGGGGATTTTCGAAGAGTCGCGCAGTATTGGCGTGACCGTCGCGAAACGGCTTAGGCAGACGCGATACGAACAGCGCGTGAATTTTCCCCTCGACAAATTCCCGCTCGATCTCCGCCATGCTGTCGCGAGTTTCGAGTCTTAGATCCGCCGGTAATTCCACATCGACGACTTCTTTTCCGGGCGTAACCCAGGTTACCGTCGAGCGTTCGACACCGTAGAAATGAGTCAGGTCGCCTTTAGCGCGCACGCCGAGCGTATTCTGATAGGCGCTCAAACCGATCCGCTTGCCCGATAAATCTTTCGGCGTGCGGATGCCGCAGTTAACGTTTTTATACATTTGCGACTGGCTGAACAGGCGGCGTGGAAAGATCGGCACCGCGTGGACGGGCAGATCCTGATCGATGGCGATCAAGTAAGATGAGAAAGATAGTTCTGCAGCGTCGAATTCGAAGTGCTGCAGAAACCTCTCATGGCGGCCCTGCTGCGGGTCGAGCTCGATATATTCGATGTCTACGTCGGGATGGTGGATACCACCTTCGAGCAGCGGCGCATGACGATCGTAAGAACCCAACGCGAGGGTGATCTTTGCTTTGGCCATAGTTGTTCAGAATTAGCCAACCCGATGATCCTCGTCAATGGTCGAGAATTTACTTGTAAGAAAAACCATGGCGTGATTATGTTCCGGCGCAAGATGAAAATTGTCCTGCTCTACGCGATTTTCCTCGTGCCGATGCTTTCGTCTTTGGCCTCCGCTCAGCCGGCCAAGATTCATATTTCCGCTCCGTCCAAATCGTTATCCTGGTTTCCCATCCACATCAGCCGGGAAAAGGGATTTTATCGCACTGAAGGTCTGGACGTTGATTACGTCATTATGAAACCACAAGTCGCCATGCAAGCGCTGATCGCCGGCGACGTCGGCTACACGACTGCGCTCGGCTCGACGATCCGCGCCGCCCTCCGCAACGTGCCCATCCGCGTCGTGACGATCGCCGACAAGCCGTTGTTCGCGCTCATCGCAAAACCGGGCATCCGTTCCGTAGAAGAGCTCAAGGGCAAGGTACTGGGCATCTCGTCCTTTGGCGCGAGCACGGACACCTACGCGCGAGCGCTGCTGCGGCAATACAAGCTGACGCCGAACCAAGATGTGAAGATCATCGCGCTGGGTGGCGGAACAAACCGTATTGCGGCGATGGAAAGCGGCGCCATCGATGCCGCGCTGATCGAGGCGCCGTACAATGTCATGCTGGAACGTAAAGGCTTTCGCAAAATTCTTTTTGTCGGCGACGTGATCCCTCACCGTTGGCCGGACTTGGGACAAAGCTAGAAAAGATCCAGAAACAGCCGGATGAAATCCAGCGCTTGGTGCGCGCGACATTGCGCGGCATCGGCTATGCTAAAGACAACAAAACGGAGGCCATCCGATCGATCATGAAGTGGTCGGAAATGGATCAAGAGCTCGCCGAAGGCAGCTACGCAATGGCGGCGTCGAGCTGGTCGACTACCGGCGCCGCTACCTCGAAGGGGATTCAAATCGCGATGGAAGAGATTCGTGCGGAGCTAAAGCTCGATACGGCTCCCGACCCCGCGAGAGCTTTCGATTGGAGCTTCGTACAAAAATAGATAGGTGCACCGAATGAAAAAGCGATCAAGACTCCCGCTGCTTCATCATTACCAGTAATTCTTTGACCGACGAGCGCGCGATCACACGTTCGAACTGAGCGCGATAATTGTTCACGACACTGACGTTCTCGATCACCATATCGTAAACTTTCCACTGCCCATTGCTGACCATCATGCGGTAGTCGATCGGAAACTCGCCACTGCTGCTGACAATCTTGGTTTGGACGTTCGCGAGGTTACCATCGATAACTTCACTCGTGAACTCAACCTTTTCGTCGCCCGAGGCGCGCACGGTTCTGCCATACGCCACGAGGAGCTTCTGGGTGAGCGCGTTGACAAACTCGCGTTGCTGGCTTTCGTCCAACGCCTGCCAATGGCGGCCGAGCGATCGCTTGGTCAACTCCGAGAAATCGAACCGGTCGTACACCAGTTTAAGCGCCCTTTCCGGCAGGCCATTTGCCCGTAACTCGGCTACCGGAGTGTTGACTAAAATGGTGACCAGCTCATTAACTGTGGCGCTCAGCTGCGCGGTGGGCTCGCCGGCATACGCGCGAGGGGCCGGCAAAAGCGTTAAAACAAATAAAGAAATAGCTGCCAAACGATTGAAAAATATCATAGTTTCTCCAACTGGCTCGACGATCGTTGATATATTAACTGTTCTGCTGGACGCAAGCAAACTCACAATAAGAATATGTCGCAACAATCTTCCAGGCGATGCTTGAGACCCCTCACAGGTTTCCCTAGTATGGCCGATGAAGCAGGAGGCGTGATCAACTTGCACTATTTCGCTTACGGCTCGAATATGAATTGGCAGCAGATGCAGCGCCGTTGCCCATCGTCGCGATTTGTCTGCGTCGCTCGCCTGCCGGATTATCAATTCGGCATTACCCGGCATTCGCGGTTGCGCGACTGCGGCACTGCTAACGTATTTCCCGCCCCCGGCTGCGAGGTGTGGGGCATCGTTTACGACGTCAACGATCCGGACCTGACGATCCTCGACAGCTTCGAGGACGGATATCGACGCGAAATACTGTCGCTTCAGCCCATCGAGGATGGGAAACCGCCCTTGCAGGCGCTCGTTTACGTCGCTGACATCGAGCACAACGTGCCGCGACCCAATGGCGAATATCGCCGGCTGATGTTGGAAGGTGCCAAGCATTGGCAACTCCCGGCGTTCTATCAAACGCTTCTTGAAGCCATCCAAGTTACCGACGGAAGTTAGCGCCCACGTTTGGGGTTGTGCGCGCATCCCGATGCGCGCCGCAAATCCTCTTGAACTTTTATAGACAAGCAACGCCTCGTTCGATAAGATCGCATTGAACGAATTCTCAGCGATCGCGTCATGGCACTAGACACAGCAGTTATCCGCGGCCGGGCTCTCGACGTCGCGCGTCACCCGCGCACCCGCAAGGTCGCGATCTGGGTTGTTTCCGTCTTCGGCGCGATAGGAATCTTACTGGGACTCGTCGCCCCGCCGCTGATCCGCGGCAAGGTCGCGGCGGCGCTCTCCGACAAGCTTCATCGCACAGTCACCATCGAGCAGATCAAGTTTAACCCTTACACGATCACTCTGACCGTCCGCGGATTCATGATGCGCGAGCGCCAAAGCGATAGTCCCGCGGTGTCGTTCGAGGAGCTTTTTGTCAATCTCGAGCTGCAATCGATATTTCGTCTCGCGCCGGTGATCAAAACGCTGCGGCTGGCAAAACCGTATATTAGCTTAGTCCGAAATGACGACCGGACGTATAACTATCAAGACCTGATCGACGAATTCACCAAGGGACCACCTGGCCCGCCGGCGCGGTTCTCCCTGAATAACATCGAGGTCGTCGATGGAAAAGTTGATTTCGACGACCGGCCTGAAAAAACCAAGCACAGCGTCACCCAGATAAAAGTCGGTGTGCCGTTTATTTCGAGCCTGCCCTCCTACGTTGATATCACGGTCAAGCCTGAATTTTCCGCCGTGGTGAACGGCGCGCCGTTCCATCTCGCCGGCGACACCAAGCCGTTCAAAGAGTCGCGCGATAGCAACCTAGCCATCGACATCGACAAGTTGGAAATCGCCAAATATCTCGAATACTCGCCGGTGGGATTGAACTTCACGGTGCCGTCGGGACAGCTCAGCGGCAAGCTCACGGCCGGCTTTCGCACTTCAACGAATAATCCATCTGTGCTGTCGATCACCGGCAATCTCGGCATCAAGGACCTCGATATGCGCCAAACCGGCGGTGCCTCGCTGCTCAAACTGCCAAACATCGAGGTGCTGATCGAGGCTTTTCAAGTTTTCGCCAACAAAATGGTGCTGAAGTCGATCAAAGCTGACGGATTGGATCTGTATTTGAATCGCGGCCGCGACGGAAGTTTTAATGTAGCAAATCTGATCGCAAGCAGCGCCGAACCAAAACCGGCCGAGACTAAAGAGCCAAAAAAGGAAGGCGCGCCGTTCGGCTTTTCAATCGAAGAGATAGCGCTCAACTCGGCGACACTGCATTTTACCGACGAACAGCCGCAGCACCCTTACAGCACACGCCTGGACAATATTCTTTTGAAAGTCGCCGGCCTAACCAACGAGCCCGGTAAAAAGGCCAGCACCGAACTGTCGTTTGAATCTGAGGCCAAGGAAAAACTCTCCCACACAGGCACGCTTCAACTTAACCCGCTTGCCGCCGACGGCAAGCTTGGCATTGAAGGATTGAAGGCGGCTGCGCTCCGTCCCTATTACGAAGCCGCTGTGGCTGCGGAGATCAAAGAGGGATTGATCGATCTATCGACGGAATTTATTTTTTCGAGCAAGGATGGCCAAACCGATCTCAATCTGTCGGCCTTGGGCGTGAATCTGCGCAGTTTCCGTTTGGACCTGGCCGGTCAACCGGAGCCGTTGTGGCGCGTCGGGTCTTTGGCGATCAAAGACAGCACGATGGATCTGGCCAAAAAAACCATCGTCATCGGTGAGATCGAAGCTAAAGATGGCAACGGCTATATCCAACGCACTGCCGACGGCATGAATCTGGCGCGCACTGCCAAGGCCCAAACGCCGACTCCTGCGCCGGTCCCAGCGGCGAAGACCGACGGCGGCGAATGGCGAATCGACGCCAAACAGATCGCCTTTGACCGGTTCCGGATTAGTTTCGACGATCAGACCAATGCCACGCCAGCTAAGGTGAATCTCTCCGATCTTTCAATCCGCGGCGCCAATTTTTCCACCGCGAAGGGCCAGCGCGGCAAAGCGACGATAAGAGCTCGTGTCAATGAGAAAGGTAGCTTAAGACTAAACGGCACCGCCACGGCAAATCCGGTGAACGCCAAATTTTCCGTGGAAGCACAGGGCCTAGAACTTCTTCCTGTCCAACCGTTTCTCGGAGACCAGGTCAACTTTCTCCTGACCGGCGGACGCGTCGGCACGAAAGGCGAACTGACTTATGATGCCGGCGGTAGCGGCCCGGCGAAAATGAACTACCAAGGCGGTGTCCAGGTCGATGAATTTAGCGCCGTGGAAAAAGACGGGCAGCAGGACCTTTTGAAATGGAAATCCTTGGCGCTCGATGCCATGCAATTCGATCTCGAGCCGTTTCAACTGCGCATCGGCGAGATCACTCTCGCCGATTTTTATTCGCGGCTGATTCTCGGCGCGGACGGGAAAATCAATCTGCAAAATCTGACCGTCCAGAAAGACGACAAAAAGGACGAAGCTACTGCGCCGCCGGCCAAGACCACGGAAAAACCTGCCGCTCCGGCAACGGCGGAACCCGCCGCGCCCAAAGCGATCAGCATCGGCAAGATCAATCTTCAGGAAGGCAACATCAATTTCAGCGACTTCTTCGTCAAACCCAACTATTCGGCCAATCTTACCAGCGTTCAAGGCGCGATTTCCGAATTGAAGCCCGAAACACCGGGCGATCTCGATATCCAAGCTCGCCTCGACAACGCCGCGCCGGTGGAGATCAAGGGCAAGCTCAACCCGCTGTCGAAAGAACTTTTTCTCGACATCATCGCCGACGCCAAGGAAATCGAACTGAGCCCAATGTCTCCCTATTCCGGCAAGTACGTCGGCTATGGTATCGAAAAAGGCAAGTTGTCCTTTAACGTCAAGTACAAGCTGGAGAACCGCAAACTCACCGCCGATAATAAAATCATTCTCAATCAACTTACCTTCGGCGAGAAAATCGAAAGCCCAACCGCGACCAAACTCCCCGTGCTATTGGCCGTTGCCCTGATGAAAGATCGCAATGGCGTCATCGACGTCGATTTGCCGATCAGCGGATCGCTCGACGACCCGCAGTTCAGCGTCGGCGGCATCGTGTTGCGCATTATCATCAACATCATCACCAAGGCGGTAACGGCGCCATTCTCGTTGATCGCCTCGGCATTTGGTGGCGGGGGTAGCGGTGACGAATTGGCCTACATCGAATTTGACAACGGCCGCGCTAATCTGAGCCAGCCGGCTCAAGGAAAAATCGCAACGCTGGCGAAGGCATTGAACAATCGCCCCGCGCTGAACCTGGAGATCACCGGCCGGGTCGATCCGCTGACTGACCTTGACGGCCTTAAACGAGTTCAGATCGAACGCAAGGTCAAAGCACAAAAATTGAAGGATCTGGTGCGCAAGGGCGAAGCACCGCGTTCCGTGGACGACGTGCAAGTGCCGAGCACCGAATATCCGCAATATTTGAAAGCCGCTTACGGCGAGGAAAGTTTTCCCAAGCCGCGCAACCTCGTCGGCTTGGCGCAAGACCTGCCCGTACCCGAAATGGAAAAGCTCATGATGCAGAATGCCAAAGTCGGCGACGATGAGATGCGCCAACTTGCCAGCCAGCGCGCGCAAGCGGTGCGTGACGCACTCCTGGCCACCGGCCAAGCAGGCGCCGAACGCCTCTTCGTCGTCGCCGGCAAACCATTCAGCGCCGAGGAACGGGCCAAGCTCAGCGGCAGACCTAACCGCGTCGATTTCGCCATGAAGTAATTTGAATCGCACAACCGGTGTGCAGCGCGGCTTTCGCGTAAGTTGTGAACCTGTTCCTTCTGTTATAGACTTCTCCTCGACTCAGGAGGGTACTGCATGTCCCAGGCACGAAAAACCGCCAAACCCAAAGTAACCATCATCGCCAGCAAAGGCGCCAACCAAGCGATCAATTATTTGCTTGAAGACCGAGACGAGCTCGAGTGGTTGGTCGCCATTGGCCGCAACCACAAAGGCGATATCTTTTTCTACGACACCGGCGGCGACATCATCCAGGATCTCGGAGCCATCGAATATATCAAAGAACGAATCGTGAGGGATTATTTCGGCGAATCCGATGAATAGCGCCGCGCCGAAGGCGCAGCCGTTCAAGGTTCAAAAGTTCAATCGTTTAAAATACCCGATTCTGAATCCCTGGCGAAGTACACTGCGAGATTTGATGTGCCGCAACCACTTGAACCTTTGAACGCTTGAACCTTTGAACCAATCTTTTAACTCCCCGGAATCTTCGGCTTAAAGCGCAACGGCGGGGAACCCTCCGGCAAAAAATCTTCCAAATTGACCGTCTCCCAACCTACGGGACGCAGGCGTTCGAATTCACTGCGCCGTTTTGGGTCGCATTCCGGCGGCTTGGTGGCGTCGATGATAACTTTGCCACCAATGCGGTGCCAGCCGGGCGCGCCGGGATGGCCGAATTCCGGACAGGATGGGTCCATGGCATGGATCTTCGCGCCGTTGATGACGACGATGTCTTCCGCGGGATTGACTCGCGTATTGATCGCCCAGAGCACTTCGGCGTAATTGAAAATGTCGACGTCGTCGTCTACCGCGATGGCGACTTTGGGATGCTGATACTCGCTCGATAGCACCGACATCAGCACGTTCCTCGCTTCGCCGTAATAGCGCGGCCGCATCTGCACGACGACCCCGAAGATGCCGGGCATCACCAGCACGTTCTTCACATCGGCAAATCCGCCGACGGTCCGGGCGCGGCGCAGGATCTGCGCCGACATCGGCACCTTGTGATAGACGCAACCCTCGACTTCCGTGCCGTTTTGCACGTTCTTGAAGATCGCGTCGTTGCGCATCGTCACCGCTTTGATGTTGACGATCGGATTCATGCCCGAACCGGTAAGATAGTAATCTTGAAATTCGCTAAACGGCCCTTCCGGCTCGCGCACTTTGGGCGGGATTTCACCTTCGAGAATAATCTCGGCCCAAGCCGGCACTTCCAAATCCACGGTGCGGCATTTAACCAGTTCGACCTCTTCCTGCAACAACGCAGAGGCAATCTCCAACTCGTCGACGCCGTATTGCGTGGTCGTCGCCGCAGCGAAATAGTACATCGGATGATGCCCGATCATGATCGCCACCGGCATCGGCTGATCCCGCGCTTCGTACATCTGATAATTGGCCCAGGCATGACGAGGATAGAGAAGGATGCCGGTTTTCTTCGGTCCTTTCATCTGCAACCGGTGAAAGCTCAAGTTGCGCTGGCCGGTTTCGGGATTTTTAGTAATCATCAGCCCCGAACCGATAAACGGCCCGCCGTCGCGAATGCCCGCCTGATGGATCGGCATCTTAGTGATATCGATGTCGTCGCCGAGAACTACTTTCTGTTGTACCGGTCCGGATTCAACGAGGCGTGTCCTGCCAAGCTTTTCCGTGCGCCGAACAAATTCCGGAATCATTTCGTCGCGCGTCGTTCCGAACGCAACCGGCGCGAGCGAGACATCGCCCGGCGCCTGTCCCAAACAGCGCCAACCCGGATATCCCGGCAGATTTTCGAATAACAGACCGCGATCGCGCGCTTGCCAAAGTAACGCGCCCATTTGCGTGCGCGGATCGACCGGTTTATCAATGCGCGCGAGAAGGCCGGCCTTTTCCAATTGAGCAATCCACGTGCGCATGTCTTGGGGCATAGATCCTCCTACTTCGTCGCGATTTCGCGTTCATCCATACCACGGAGCGGCAGCGCGGACCAATGAGGAATTGGAGTGTTGGAGTGCTGGAGTATTGGAAGTCCGAAAAACCCGTTACTCCATCACTCCAATACTCCATTGCCCCATCTCTTCCCGTGCTTGACTGCGAACTGTACTTCTCTTACGGTCGCCGCATGAAATCACTCACCACGCTGTTCGGCATGGAAAAGCTCGCCCCGGAAAAGGCGCGCGCCTTGAGCATAGTATACGCGTCAAGCATCGCGCTGATGATGGGAGTCAATTTCATTCAGCCCGCGCTCCCCGCGCTCAGCCAGCCTTTTCACGTCAGCGACGCCCAGCTGTCCTGGATCATGACGGTGTTCACCGCGCCCGCCATCGTGCTGTCGCCGATATTCGGTGTGGTCGCCGATCTTCACGGCCGGCGCTTGTTGTTGTCGCTAGGGCTTATTGCGTTCGGTGTCTTCGGCACCGCAATGGCGTTCGCGCCGACCTTTGGTTGGCTGCTGGCATTTCGCACGCTTCAAGGCATCGCCTTCAGCGCGGTTATCCCGCTAACGATCGTGCTGATCGGCGATCTGTTGGAAGGCGACAACGAGATCAGCGGTCAGGGACTGAAAGTTTTTCTCGATCGTATCGGCTATTTTGTTTTCCCGCCGCTGGGCGGATTGCTTGCGACCATTGCGTGGTTCTGGCCGTTCGTGTTTTACGTGCTGACGATTCCAGTCGGGTTGGCGGCTTTTTTCTGGATGCCGGAGACCAAAGGCAAGAGCAAAGATCGACCGCTCGCCTATTTGGGCGACATCCTGCGGCTGACGCGCCATCCGCGTCTGCTCATTGCTTTCTCGGCGGGCTTTCTCCGTTTTTTTCTCGACTACGGTTTTCTCACCTACTTCCCGCTCTTTCTGGTGCGCACTCATGGTGTCTCTACTGCGACGGCCGGCTTCCTCTACATCTTTTTTGCCGTCGGCGCCATGATCACATCGAGCCAAGCCGGACGCATCGCCGCCGGCCGGGACAAAGCCAATATTCTATTTTTCGCCTTCGTCGTCAGTGGCGCATCCGTACTGGCAGTGCCATTTATTCCCGGAGTATCGCTGGTCGGCTGTGCATTGTTTTTCTACGGCCTCGCCAACGGGGTCATATCGCCCATGCAAAAAAGTCTCTTGACGCAAAACGCCCCAACCGAATTGCGCGGCGGCATCGTCTCTTTCGACCGCTTGATTCAACAACTGTCAAAAACCACGTCGACTTCGATAGTCGGTTTGCTGCTGGTCAGCGCGGAACTGCCGACGATTTTTTGGCTGCTCGGAATCTTGTCGTTCATCAGCGTCGCCTTGATGGCTTGCCTGTTGCCGCGCTCCCGCAGCGTGGTTTCTAGCCCTAGCGTTTCTTGAGGGCCAGCGCCCCAACAGCCCAAGAAACCGCGCTCAACCCTACGAGAGCCAGAGCCGGTTTCCATAAAACCACAATGCCCGCGCCGCACAGAATGATCCCGCGGAGAACCTCGAGACTGTGGGCGACCGGGATATTTGCCTAAAATGAATCCCGCCTATCAGATGAAGATCGATGATACTGTAACCGTTGCCAGCCGAGGTCGGCGTGCAGGGCAATTCGTGCACGGCCCGCGCGGCAGAGAATCGGCGATTGCCGCTCTCATGAAACCGGCGGCGGCTTCTTCGGAATACTGACGTCAGCGTTCATGCCGGGCCGCAACTCGTGCTCAGGATCCTCGACGACGACCTCGGTCTGAAATATTTGAAGCAGGCGTTCCTCGCGCGATTGGACGCTCTGAGGAGGCGTAAGCTCTCCCTGGCGATGGATGCGGCGAACAACACCGTTAAAATCTTTGCTGGGAATGGAATCGACGCGCACCGTCACTCTGAGTCCCGGCCGCACATAGCGCAATTGCGCTTCGGGCAGATAAGCACGCACCCAAAGACTGTCAGCGCGCAGCAGTGTCGCCGCGGGTTTCCCCGCGGCCAAGAGGTCCCCCGGTTCCAGCTCCAACGATTCCACGAGAGCCTCGACGGGTGCCCTAATGACGGTTTCATCGAGTTGCGTGCGGATCAGGTCCACCCGCGCGCGCGCAGCGTCGGCCGCGGACTTCGCCTGCGCGATCTCTTCGTTGCGAAAACCGCCGCGCAACTGGCGCCGTTTTGCATCCGCCGCAGCGAACCGCTGCCGTGCGCGCTCGATCTCTTCCTTGCGTGAACCTGCAAGCAACAAATCATAACGATCGCGCGCCGCGTGCATTTTCTGTTCTGCTTCGTCGGCCTTGGCGCTGGATTCCTCTTGTTCCCGACGAGCAATCAAGTCGCGGCGCGCCAGATCTTCCATCTGCTTCGCAATTTTCCGGGCGTTATCCGCTTGCGCTTTGGCCGCCCTCCAGTTGGCCGCCGCTTGATCAACCTCCTGTTGGCGCGGCCCGGAAAGTAGTTGTTCAAGGTCGGTTTGCGCGTGTTGTGCCGCGGCTTCAGCCTGCTCGATGTCCTCTTTGCTGAATCCTGCGCTCATCAGCGCGTACTTGGCTTCGGCTTGGCGCAAACTCGCCTGGGCTTCAGTCAAAGAAACATCGAGCTCGCGCGGCTCCAGCAAGACCAGAGTTTCACCGGCTTTCACCATTTGTCCTTCTTTAGCGACGACTTTGAGCACGCGGCCGCCGACTTTCGAGCCGACGTGAACGTCATCGGCTGCGATCGTGCCGGAGATAACGAAACTGAGGTCGTTCGCGGAAACACTCCACAGCGCATAGCCGCCCACCGCGACCACCGCCATTAGGACTACCCTAACAATCGTCTTACGTTTCATAACGTGATGAGCTCGGATGCACTTGCCATCGCAGCTAGAAAGCTTTGAACTCCTTCTCCTCTCGGCTTTCGGTTTCCAGTTGAATCGTCGTATGCTCGATGTTGAATCGTTCTTTCAAAGTATCCTCGATGCC
>Ga0193716_1001488_pt1 | contig 13624 bp, 8 predicted proteins | sample U2c1metaG_FD_145901 | JGI IMG/M metagenome (GOLD analysis project Ga0193716, IMG submission 145901) | Soil microbial communities from a riparian zone of the East river system, Colorado, United States - U2c1 | ecosystem: Environmental > Terrestrial > Soil > Riparian zone | place: USA: East River...
CTGCGAGCCCGACGAAATGGGCATCGGCCCGGTGTTCGCGGTGCCGCGTCTGCTCAAGCGCCACGGCCTCAAGATCGACGACATCGACCTCTGGGAATTGAACGAAGCCTTCGCGGTGCAGGTGCTGTATTGCCGCGACAAGCTCGGCATCGATCCGGAGAAAATCAACGTCGACGGCGGCGCCATTTCAGTGGGCCATCCCTACGGCATGTCGGGCGCACGCCTGACCGGCCATGCGCTGATCGAAGGCCGCCGCCGCAAGGCGAAGTACGCGGTCGTCACCATGTGCGTCGGCGGCGGCATGGGCGCTGCCGGGTTATTCGAGGTGTTGCAGTAATAGCTGTCGTCCCGGCCTCGCGCCGGGACCCCAGTGTGAGCGCAATTGCGCTCATCACGGCGGCGCGGACACTCGTTTTCGGCAATGTGGCAGAGGCCTTTTTCTATCCACAGATGCCAGGGGTTATGGGTCCCGGCGTTCGCCGGGACGACGCAAGAACGAGCCCGCGTAGTTACAAGAGAAATTTATTCGCTCACAGGAGGATCCGATGGATCTCGCTTTCAGCAAGGAAGAAGTAGCGTTTCGTGAGGAAGTGCGGGCCTTCTTCCGCGATAACGTGCCGCCGGCGACACGCCAGAAGCTGCAGGAAGGCCGTCATCTGTCCAAGGACGAGATGATCACCTGGTGGCGCATCCTCAACAAGAAGGGTTGGGGCGTGTCGCACTGGCCGAAGGAATATGGCGGCACCGGCTGGAGTTCGGTGCAGCATTACATCTTCAACGAAGAGCTGCAGATGGCGCCGGCCCCGGCGCCGCTCGCGTTCGGCGTCAGCATGGTCGGCCCCGTCATTTACACCTTCGGCAACGAGAAGCAGAAGAAGCAATACCTGCCGCGCATCGCCAATGTCGACGATTGGTGGTGCCAGGGTTTTTCGGAGCCGGGTTCGGGATCTGATCTGGCCTCGCTGAAAACCAAGGCCGAGCGCAAGGGCGACAAGTACATCATCAACGGCCAGAAGACCTGGACCACGCTGGCGCAGCACGCCGACATGATCTTCTGCCTGTGCCGCACCGATACCTCGGCCAAGAAGCAGATGGGCATCTCCTTCATCGTGTTCGACATGAAGTCGAAGGGCGTCACGGTGCGGCCGATCCAGACCATCGACGGCGGCCACGAAGTCAACGAAGTGTTCTTCGACGATGTCGAGGTTCCCGTGGAGAATCTGATCGGCGAGGAGAACAAGGGCTGGGACTACGCCAAATTCCTGCTCGGCAATGAACGCACCGGCATCGCCCGCGTCGGCGTGTCCAAGGAGCGGCTGCGCCGCATCAAGGAACTGGCGTCCAAGGTAGAATCCGGCGGCAAGCCGGTGATCGAGGACCAGGGTTTCCGCGAGAAGCTGGCGGCCTGCGAGATCGAGCTGAAGGCGCTTGAGCTGACGCAGTTGCGCGTGGTCGCCGACGAAGGCAAACACGGCAAGGGCAAGCCGAACCCGGCGTCCTCGGTCCTCAAGATCAAGGGCTCGGAAATTCAGCAGACCACCACCGAACTGCTGATGGAAGTGATCGGCCCGTTTGCCGCGCCCTATGACGAGCACGGCGACGACGGCAGCAACGAAGCCATGGAATGGACCGCGCAGATCGCGCCGAGCTATTTCAACAACCGCAAGGTTTCGATCTACGGCGGCTCCAACGAGATCCAGCGCAACATCATCACCAAGGCGGTGCTGGGGTTGTAATGTCGCGAGTCGCGACCACGCATCTTTCGTCATGGCCGGGCTTGACCCGGCCATCCACGTCTTGACGCAAAGGAAGACGTGGATGCCCGGCACAAGGCCGGGCATGACGAGGAAATTTTAGATAGTCGGGGAGTGAAGAAAATGGATTTTGATCTGTCCGAGGAGCAGCGGCTTCTCAAGGAAAGCGTCGACGGTCTGTTGACCGATGCTTACGATTTCGATGCGCGCAAGAAATACATGGCGGAAAAGGGGGGCTGGAGCAAAGCGCTCTGGGGCAAGCTCGCCGAGCAGGGCCTGCTCGGTTTGCCGTTCTCCGAGGAAGATGGCGGCTTCGGCGCCGGCGGTGTCGAGACCATGATCGTGATGGAAGCGCTCGGCAAGGCGCTGGTGCTGGAGCCGTATCTCGCCACCGTGGTGCTTGGCGGCGGCTTCCTGCGCCATGGCGGCTCGGCCGAGCAGAAGGCCGCGCACATTCCCGGCATCATCGACGGCAGCAAGACCTTTGCCTTCGCGCAGCTCGAGAAGAACTCGCGCTACGATCTGTTTGACGTTGCGGCCACCGCCAAGAAAAAGGGAGCCGGCTGGGTCATCGACGGCGAGAAATTCGTCGTGCTCAACGGCGAAGCCGCCGACGTGCTGATCGTGACCGCGCGCACCAAGGGCGGTCAGCGCGACAGAGACGGCATCGGCGTGTTTCTGGTGCCCGGCAACGCCAAGGGCATCGTGAAAAAGGGCTATCCGACCCAGGACGGCCTGCATGCGGCCGATATCACGTTTACGGGCGTCGAGGTCGGGGCCGATGCTGCGATCGGCGATCCCGAAAACGCATTGCCGCTGATCGAGCGCGTAGTCGATGAGGCCCGCACCGCGATCTGCGCGGAAGCTGTCGGTGCGATGGATGAATCGCTGAAATCCACCGTCGAATATCTGAAAACGCGCAAGCAGTTCGGCGTCGCGATCGGCACCTTCCAGACCCTGCAGCATCGCGCCGCCGACATGTTCGTCGCGGTCGAGCAGGCCCGCTCGATGTCGATGTTCGCGACCATGGCATCCGACTTCGACAACGCCAAAGAGCGCGCCACCGCGGTGGCCGCGGCCAAGGTGCAGATCGGCAAGTCCTTGAAGTTCGTCGGCCAGCAGTCGATCCAGCTGCATGGCGGCATCGGCATGACCATGGAAGCCAAGATCGGCCACTACTTCAAGCGGCTCACCATGATCGAAAACACCTTTGGCGACACCGATTATCATTTGCGCCGGGTGACCGAAGCGGGCGGGTTGATTTAGGCCAGCCGTGAAGCGCAGCGCCTCATCACAATAACCGTCATGCCCGGCCTTGTGCCGGGCATCCACGTCTTTCTTTGATGCCAAAGACGTGGATGGCCGGGACATCTAGCGCAAGACGCGCTTCGCGCTTCTGCCCGGCCATGACGACGAAAACGCGATCAAAACAAAGGGAGCAACAAAAAATGAAAAACACCCCGTTCGATCTCACCGGCAAGGTCGCCGTCATCACCGGCTCGAGCCGCGGCATCGGCCGTTCGTCGGCGGAACTGCTGGCAAAACTCGGCGCCAAGGTGGTGATCTCCAGCCGCAAGGCCGATGCGTGCCAGGAAGTTGCCGATGGCATCAAGAAGGCGGGCGGCGACGCCCATGTGATTCCCTGCAACATCTCGCGGCAGGCGGAAGTGCAAGGGCTGATCTCCGGCGCCACAAAACACTACGGCAAGGTCGACATCCTCGTCTGCAACGCCGCGGTCAATCCCTATTACGGTCCGCTGCTCGACATCACGGATGAAGCCTTCGACAAGATCATGGGCTCCAACGTCAAGAGCAACATCTGGCTCTGCGCGCAGGCGATCCCGCAAATGGCCGAGCGCGGCAGCGGCTCGGTGGTGATCATCTCCTCGATCGGCGGGCTTCGTGGTTCGACCGTGATCGGCGCCTACGGGATTTCCAAGGCGGCCGATTTCTCGCTCTGCCGCAGCCTCGCCGGCGAATGGGGCCCGAAGGGCGTCCGCGTCAATTGCGTCGCACCGGGTCTCGTCAAGACCGATTTCGCCCGCGCGCTGTGGGAAGACGAAGAGCGCCTGAAGCGCCGCTGCGCCACCACGCCGCTGCGCCGGATCGGCGAACCCGACGAAATCGCCGGCGCCGTGGCGTATCTCGCCTCCGACGCCTCGACCTTCATGACCGGCCAGACCATCGTCGTCGACGGCGGCGTGACCACAGCGTCGGTGTAGCTTCTTCTCCCTCGCCCCGCTTGCGGGGAGAGGGTCGGGGTGAGGGGGCGCCTCTCCAGCTTTTGACTCGCGGATAGGCCCCCTCACCCGGATCGCGTCGGACGATGCTTCGCATCGCCGAGGGCGATCCGACCTCTCCCCGCAAGCGGGGCGAGGTAAGGAAAGCGGCGCGCGTCCAGATATTGACGAACCTTCCCCAATCCGCTTGCCTTGCCGCAACACAACCTTCGGGAAGCAACGCCAATGTCCTTTGTGCTGGCCATCGATCAGGGCACCACATCCTCGCGCGCCATCGTGTTTCGCAGCGACATCTCCATCGCGGCCTCGGCGCAACAGGAATTCCCGCAGCATTTTCCGGCGTCCGGCTGGGTCGAGCACGAACCGGAGGACATCTGGACCTCCACCGTCGCCACCTGCCGCGAGGCGCTGAGGAAGGCGGGCGTCACGGCAAAAGATATCGCGGCGATCGGCATCACCAACCAGCGCGAGACCACCGTGGTGTGGGACCGCGCCACCGGCCAGGCCGTGCACCGCGCCATCGTCTGGCAGGACCGCCGCACCGCCGATATCTGCGCGCGACTAAAAGCCGAAGGCCACGAGCCGGCGATTTCGGCCAAGACCGGCCTGATCATTGATCCTTATTTCTCCGGCACGAAGGTCGCATGGATCCTCGATTCTGTGCCGGGCGCGCGGGCGCGGGCGGAACGCGGCGAATTGATGTTCGGCACCGTCGATTGCTATCTCTTGTGGCGTCTCACCGGCGGCAAGGTGCACGCGTCAGACGCCACCAACGCCTCGCGCACGCTGCTGTTCAATATCCACACCGGGCAATGGGACGACGAGCTGTTAAAGATCCTGCGCGTGCCGCGCTCGATGCTGCCGGAGGTCAAGGACTCCTCCGCGAAATTCGGCGAGAGCGTCGCCGATCTCTTCGGCGGCGCCATCGCGATCTCCGGCATCGCCGGCGACCAGCAGGCCGCCACCATCGGGCAGGCCTGCTTTGCGCCCGGCATGATCAAATCGACCTACGGCACCGGCTGCTTTGCGCTGCTCAACACCGGCACCACGCCGGTGGTGTCGAACAACAAGCTGCTGACCACCATTGCCTATCAATTGAACGGCGAGCGCACCTACGCGCTGGAGGGGTCGATCTTCGTCGCCGGCTCCTCGGTGCAGTGGCTGCGCGACGGCCTCGGCATCATCAAGCACGCCAGTGAAACCGGCCCGCTCGCCGATCAATCCGATTCCATGCAGTCGGTCTATCTGGTGCCGGCCTTTGTCGGCCTCGGCGCGCCCTACTGGAATCCGCGCGTGCGCGGCGCGCTGTTCGGGCTTACCCGCAACACCGGCCCCGCCGAACTCGCGCACGCGGCGCTGGAAAGCGTCTGCTACCAGACTTTTGATCTCTGGGCCGCGATGCGCGCTGATTGGCCCGATGCCAACGCCGCAAACATCGTGCTGCGCGTCGACGGCGGCATGACCGCCTCGGACTGGACCATGCAGCGCCTCGCCGATCTGCTCGACGCGCCGGTCGATCGTCCGATGATCCAGGAAACCACGGCGTTGGGCGCCGCCTACCTCGCGGGCCTTGCCGCGGGCGTCTATCCCGAGCCGTCAAAATTCGCCGACAACTGGCGGCTGGAACATCGCTTCAAGCCGAACATGAGCCAGGCGACACGCGAGCGGAAGCTGGCCGGATGGGCGCGTGCGGTGAAGGGCGTGCTGGCGAGTGATGAGGGAGAGGGGTAGCTCGGTATGATTTTGCCCGACGGCTACTCCGATGTTCCAGTCGGCAAGATCGCTGCTGTCGTCACGCATCTGGAGATGACCGAACGCGTAGACCTTCCTCGCGATCCCCCGGGCGCGTGGACCCTGCGCAGAGCTGAAGCGCCCGATCTCGACTGGTTTCGCGATCTCCATCGGCGTGTCGGCGAGGAGTGGTTTTGGTTTTCGCGAATGCGGATGTCAGATGCGGAACTAGCCGCCATCATTCAAGCGCCGCTGGTGGAAATCTATGCGCTGGTGCACGAGGGCCGTGACGAAGGCCTGCTCGAGTTCGATTTTCGCGACGCCGGACAATGCGAGATCGTCTACTTCGGCGTTACCGCCCCATTGATCGGCAGCGGCGCTGCGCGTTGGTTGATGAACCGCGCGCTGGAATTGGCATGGTCGCGGCCGGTCGCGCGCGTCTGGCTGCACACCTGCACCTTCGATCATCCGGGCGCGATCTCGTTCTATCAGCGCTCGGGCTTTCGTCCGTTCCGGCGGCAGATCGAAGTGGCCGACGATCCACGGCTTGACGGAACGGCGCCGCGTCATGTCGCGAAGCATGTTCCGATCATCAAGCGAGCCATATGATTCCCTCTTAAAAGGTTGAGGTACAATAAGTTCACCGTCGTCATTCCGGGCTCGCGCAAGAGCGCGCCCCGGAATGACGAAGAATGGTTCTCGAGTGATTCCCCTGTCCAGCCCCATCAGCAAAAATATTCCTGTTCCCTTCTGACCCAAATCACCGGCTTATTCCTCGCCGTCCCCGCCCTCTCAGAGGGGCGTATCGCGATCGTCACGGACGTTGGGCGGGGATGCGGTGGACGCGGGCGGCGCTTTGACGAGGGCGCTCGATCTGTGGACGGCGAAGTCGTGTGGTCCTGACGCCTCGACGCTGGCGTCAAGTCGCGCAGAAGTTTTCGCGCGGCGACGGTCACAACAAAGTCCGATCACCGCCGATCACCGGGGAGAGCACGAAGGAAACCGTTAAAACCATTGCGCGGGGAATGCCGGACGTTTCCGGCGTGACCGTGGTGACTAACGCGTGTGTTTACTACCACTACACACGCGGCTGCGGACGCGCCGAGCGTCCGGCATTCCCTGCTCCCTCTGTTGTCAAAGGGAGAGCATTCTTGGAGCAACTCGGACGAATTGCGTCGCGAGAATGCGCAAGTGTGTCTGCTGTTTGAAATTTGAATTGGGAGCGGCAGTACCCTCCTCTGGAGGGCAGGGCTATCGCATATAGTCGTGTCGAGGCGGTCTTGGCCTCGCACACGCTCTCAGCAGGTCGTCCCTGCGGACGCAGGGACCCATAACCCCTGGCATCAAAAGTGAAAAACGGCTCTGCCGCAGCGACAAAACGAGAGTCCTCGCCGTATGGGTCCCTGCGTTCGCAGGGACGACTCGTTGAAAAGAGCACGCAAAATCGAAAAGTCTCACGTGTAGGCAGCACAGAAAATTTGCATATGCGATAGCTCTCCCACTCCAGGGGAGGGTGAAGCGTCGCCCCGTCAAAACACCTTCTGCTCGGTCCGCGATAACGCAAAGCCGTGTTGGTCGGCGTTGGAGCAGGTCAGCGTCGCTTGCTCCGATCGGCAAACAAAACTGCCGCGTTGCCAGGTGGCGCCGTCGGCGAGCACGGGCAGGGAGCTCTCGATGATGGAGTCGCCACCGCAGGCCCGGGATGCGTAGCCGTGCGTATTCATCACGAAGCCGCGGCCCCCGCGCTGCACGCAATCGGCGCGGCTGGCGCGCTTGTTCACGCGCTCGGCGATATCGCATTCGAGCATATCCTTGCCGCCGAAGACGCAGCCGATCGTTTTCGACGGCAGTTGAAATCCGCTGGCTCCCTCCTCCGCGCGCGCTACGGCGTGCGCCGTCAGCGTCACGCACAGGGCCAGCAGCAGCGTCGCGGGGCGATGCTTCACCCGCGCGCGGCTTTCTTCCGGTAGGCCAGATGCACCGCGCAATTGCAGCCCGGCGGATGCGAGGCGACATCGTTGGCGGGCTCGGCCTTCGCCGGCGCCACGGTCGGCATCGCTTCCTGCACGGCGCGATCCTGCGGCTGACGATCCTGCGCCGGGATGTAGTTCAGCACCGGCGCCAGCCAGCGCTCCATCTCGGCCACGCTCATGGCCTTGCGCGCGGCGTAGTCCTCGACCTGGTCGCGCTCGATCTTGCCGACGCCGAAATAATAACTCTCGGGATGGCTGAAATAGAGACCCGACACCGACGAGCCCGGCCACATCGCGTAGCTCTCGGTCAGCGTGACGCCGGCGGTGGCTTCGGCGTCGAGCAGCGCGAACAGCGTGGCCTTTTCGGTGTGATCGGGCTGCGCGGGATAACCCGGCGCCGGGCGGATGCCCTTGTATTGCTCCAGGATCAGCTCGTCGGTCGAGAGCTTTTCGTCCGGCGCGTAGCCCCAGAATTCGCGGCGCACGCGGGCGTGCATCCGCTCGGCAAACGCTTCGGCGAGACGGTCCGCCAGCGCCTTGCACAGGATCGAGGAGTAATCGTCATTGGCATGCTTGAAGCGATCGGCGATCACGTCCTCGCCGATTCCGGCGGTGACCACGAACGCGCCGATATAATCGGGTACGCCCGACGCGACCGGCGCGATGAAATCCGACAGCGCGGCGTTGAAGCGGCCTTCGCGCTTCTCGAGTTGCTGGCGCAGCGTGTGGAACGTCGCGATCTTCTCTTGGCGGGTGTCGTCGGCATAGACGGCGATATCGTCGCCCTCGGCATTGGCCGGCCAGAAGCCGATCGTCGCCTGCGCCTTGAACCATTTTTCCTTCACGATCCGCTCAAGCATCTTGCGGGCGTCGTCATAGAGCGAACGCGCGGCCTCGCCGACCTTGGCGTCATTGAGAATCGCCGGAAAACGTCCCGCCAGTTCCCAGGTCTGGAAGAACGGCGTCCAGTCGATGTATTCGGCGAGCTCGGCGAGGTCGTACTCCCGGAAGGTCTTGATGCCGAGGAACGCCGGCTTGGTCGGCGGCGTTTTGGCGAAATCGATCTTCACCGCATTGGCGCGGGCGTCGGTCAGCTTCAGCCGCTTCTTGTCGGCCTGGGCGCGGAAATGCGCCGCGGAGATTTTGGCGTAGTCGGCGCGCACTTCGGCGGCATAGGCCTCGCGCCGCTCCGGCGACAGCAGCGACGACGCCACGCCGACCGCGCGGCTGGCGTCGTTGACATGCACCACCGGGCCGCCGCGGTAATTCGGGTCGATCTTGACGGCGGTATGGACGCGGCTGGTGGTGGCGCCGCCGATCAGCAGCGGCACCTTCAGGCCCTGGCGTTCCAGTTCGCCGGCGAGGAAACTCATCTCGTCGAGCGACGGCGTGATCAGGCCGGAGAGGCCGATGATGTCGGCGCCCTCGGCCTTGGCGGTCTCGATGATTTTCGCCGCGGGCACCATGACGCCGAGGTCGATCACCTCGAAATTGTTACATTGCAGCACGATGCCGACGATGTTCTTGCCGATGTCATGCACGTCGCCCTTGACGGTCGCGAGCACGATCTTGCCGGCGTTCTTGCGGCCGTCGCCTTCGATGCCGGCGGCGAGGTTGCGGGCCTTTTCCTCCTCCATGAACGGCATCAGATAGGCGACCGCCTGCTTCATCACGCGCGCGGACTTTACGACCTGGGGCAGGAACATTTTGCCGTCGCCGAAGAGGTCGCCGACGATGTTCATGCCGGCCATCAACGGGCCTTCGATGACGTTGAGCGGACGTTCGACCGTCAGCCGGGCCGCCTCGGTATCCGCCTCGATATATTCGGTGATGCCGTGCACCAGCGCGTGGCTCAGCCGCTTCTCGACCGGCCATTCGCGCCAAACGAGATCCTGTTCCTTGGTCTGCTTCTCCTTGCCGCGGAATTTTTCGGCGAGCTGCAGCAGGCGCTCGGAGGCGCCGGGGTCGCGGTTGAGGATGACGTCTTCGCAGGTCTGCCGCAGCTCGGGATCGATGTCGTCATAGACGATCATCTGCCCGGCATTGACGATGCCCATGTCCATGCCGGCCTTGATGGCGTGATACAGGAACACCGAATGCATGGCTTCGCGCACCGGCTCGTTGCCGCGGAACGAGAACGACAGGTTGGAGACGCCGCCGGAAATATGCGCGCCCGGCAGGTTCTGCCGGATCCAGCGCGTCGCCTCGATGAAGTCGACGCCGTAATTGTTGTGCTCTTCGAGGCCGGTCGCGATCGCAAAGATATTCGGATCGAAGATGATGTCCTCGGGCGGGAAGCCGAGTTGCCCGACCAGGATGTCATAGGCGCGTTTGCAGATCTCGGTCTTGCGGGCAAACGTATCGGCCTGGCCGACCTCGTCGAACGCCATCACCACCACCGCGGCGCCATGGCGCCGCGCGATCCTGGCTTCGTGGATGAATTTCTCCTCGCCTTCCTTCATCGAGATCGAGTTCACCACCGGCTTGCCCTGAACGCATTTCAGGCCGGCTTCGATCACGGCGAATTTCGAGGAGTCCACCATCACGGGGACGCGGGCGATGTCGGGCTCGGCGGCGACGAGGTTGAGGAAGGTCACCATCGCGGCTTCGGAGTCGAGCAAGCCCTCGTCCATGTTGATGTCGATGATCTGGGCGCCGTTCTCGACCTGGTCGCGCGCCACCTGAAGCGCTGCGGTGTAGTCGCCGCCGGTGACCAATTTACGGAAACGCGCCGAACCCGTGACATTGGTGCGTTCGCCGACATTGACGAAGGGAATCGCGGGCGTCAGCTCGAACGGCTCCAAACCGGACAGCCGCAGCCGGGGTTCGATCTCCGGGATTACGCGCGGTTTGTGCGGCGCGACCGCGGCGGCAATCGCCGCGATATGGTCGGGCGTGGTGCCGCAGCAGCCGCCGACGATATTGACGAGGCCGGCACTCGCGAATTCGCCGATCAGCCGCGCCATGTATTCGGGGCTCTCGTCATACTGGCCGAATTCGTTGGGCAGGCCGGCGTTCGGATAGGCGCACACCAGCGTGTCCGCGACCCGGCCGATATCGGCGATATGGGCGCGAAGGTCTTCGGCGCCGAGCGCGCAGTTGAAGCCGATGGTGGCGGGCCTGGCGTGGCGCACCGAGTTCCAGAACGCCTCGGGCAATTGCCCCGACAGCAGTCGGCCGGATTTGTCGGTGATGGTGCCGGAGATCATCACGGGCACGTCGATGCCGCGCGCTTCGCAGATTTCCGAGATCGCGTAGAGCGCGGCCTTGGCGTTCAGCGTATCGAAGATGGTTTCGACCAGCAGCAGGTCGGCGCCGCCATCCAGCAGTCCGTTGATCTGTTCGCCATAGGCCTTGCGCAGATCGTCAAACGTAACGGCGCGATAGCCGGGATTGGACACGTCGGGCGAGATCGAGGCGGTGCGGTTGGTCGGGCCCAGCGCGCCCGCGACAAAACGCGGCTTGCCATCCTCGGCGGTGACGCGCTCGGCGGCGGCGCGCGCGAGTTTCGCACCGTCGAGGTTGAGTTCGTAGGCGAGATCCGACATCTCGTAATCGGCCTGCGCGATCGAGGTCGACGAGAAAGTGTTGGTGGCGACGATGTCGGCGCCGGCGCGCAGATACTGGGCGTGGATGTCCTCGATCGCCTTCGGCTGGGTCAGGATCAACAGATCGTTGTTGCCCCTGACGTCGCGATGAAAGTCCTTGAAGCGTTTGCCGCGAAACGCCGCCTCGTCATATTCGAGGCCCTGGATCATGGTGCCCATCGCGCCGTCGAGCACCAGGATGCGTTCGCGGGCGGCGGCGAGCAGGGCAATTCGCTTCGGCGAAATAGGGATGGTCGAAACCGGAATGCTCATCGATCAAGCGGCTTTCTGCGCGCCCTGCGGGCGAATGCCCAGCAGATGGCTGATGGCGAACACGAGATCCGCGCGGTTCATGGTGTAGAAATGAAAGGTGTCGACGCCGTGCTTGGCGAGTTTTTGGACCTGGCCGGCGGCGACCGTCGCCGCCACCAGCTTGCGGGTCTCGGGATCGTCGTCGAGGCCGTCGAATTTTTCCGCGAGCCAGGACGGCACCGAGGTGCCGGCGCGGGTGACGAAATTGCGCGCCTGCTTGAAATTGTGCATCGGCATGATGCCGGGCACGACAGGAATATCGATGCCGCGGGCACGGACGCGGTCGAGGTAGCGGAAATACAGATCGTTGTCGAAGAACACCTGCGTTATGGCGCGCGCAGCACCGGCATCGACTTTGGCCTTGAGCACATCGATGTCGGCATCGAAGTCGGCGCTTTCAGGATGCTTTTCCGGATAGGCGGACACCGAGACTTCGATATCGGGGTAACGCTTCTTGATGCTTTCGACCAGTTCGGCCGAGGTCTTGTAGCCATCGGGATGCGCGACATAGGCGGTGCCGATCCCGGTGGTGGGATCGCCGCGCAGCGCGACGATGTGGCGGACGCCGACATCGTGATATTGCGCCACCACGTCATCGATCTCGCCGCGCGGGGCGTTGACGCAGGTGAGATGCGCGGCCGGGGTCAAATTGGTTTCGGCGAGAATGCGGGCGATGGTCGAATGGGTGCGCTCCCGCGTCGAGCCGCCCGCGCCATAGGTCACCGAGACGAAATTGGGGGCGAGCGGTGCCAGCCGCTTGATGGTCTCCCACAGGTCGCGTTCCATTTGCTCGGTTTTCGGCGGGAAGAACTCAAAGGAGATATCAGGCGATCCCGGCGCGCGCTGTCCGTCAGTCGCGGGCGAAGTAACCTCGGTCATGACACCACAAACTCCAGTCGGACGATCCGAAACGATCATGCGTAGCTGCGCGACCCTAAAATAAGCCAAACGGGGGCGCCCCAACAGCCCATCGGACATGGGAAATTGCCCAACTATGTGTAATTATTTCTGATATAAGGCGATTTTATCAATGAGGTGGGCTAAAAATTTATTTGAAGTATAAAGCCATAATATAATGAATTAGCTAGATAAAATGACGAATATGGGTATCGGACGACTGTAAAAAAATGGTGGGCATACTGGTATTATTTGCATTAACTCCACATATAGCCCACTTTCGACAACCGCGAGGTTCGATCGGCGGCACCTCGATGCGCGGCTGATCTGCACGGCCTGGGCCTTTGTGGGTCCGAGATGCCGCACTAGTTTACGCGCATGATCCCGCTTTCAGTCCTCGACCTTTCCGTCGTCACCTCAGGCACCAAACCCGCCGCGGCGCTGCGCAACAGCATCGATCTGGCGCGCCATGCCGATCAGCTCGGCTACACCAGGTATTGGCTGGCCGAACATCACAACCTCGCGTCGGTCGCGAGCCCCGCGCCCGACATCATGATCGGGCAGATCGCCGCGGTGACCAGCCATATCCGGGTCGGCTCCGGCGGCGTGATGCTGCCCAACCACGCGCCGCTGATGGTGGCCGAGCGCTTCAAGATGCTCGAGGCGCTGTTTCCTGGCCGGATCGATCTCGGTCTGGGCCGCGCGCCCGGCACCGATGGTGCCACCGCCTATGCATTGCGAAGCCGGCTCGATCGCCGCGAGGGCGACGATTTTCTCGAGCGGCTGCATGAATTGACCTTGTGGGAGACCCGCGATTTTCCGGCAGACCATCCCTACAACAAGGTGGTGGCGATGCCCGACGACGTGCCGCTGCCGCCGATCTGGCTGCTCGGCTCCAGCGATTACAGCTCCGAACTGGCCGCCCAGGTCGGCATGGGTTTTGGCTTCGCGCATCATTTTGCGTCCTATGACGCGGTCGAGGCGCTGACCAATTATCACACCCTTTTCAAACCGTCGGGCTGGCGCTCGACGCCGCACGGCATCCTCGCGGTCGCGGTGGTCGCAGCCGAAACCGATGCGGAAGCCGAGCGGCTGGCGTCGTCGATGGATCTCAATCGCCTGCGGCGGGA
>Ga0193716_1001489_pt1 | contig 13612 bp, 7 predicted proteins | sample U2c1metaG_FD_145901 | JGI IMG/M metagenome (GOLD analysis project Ga0193716, IMG submission 145901) | Soil microbial communities from a riparian zone of the East river system, Colorado, United States - U2c1 | ecosystem: Environmental > Terrestrial > Soil > Riparian zone | place: USA: East River...
GGTCGTCAACATGTCGGACGAAGTCTCCAAGCCTGAGTGGAAGTGGGACGACTTCTATCCGGCCGAGCGGACCGCGGCCACGGTCGGGGACAAGATCGTCGGCGTGCCCGCCCTGGTGGACAACCTCGCGATCGTCTACAACAAGAAGCTCTTCGCGGCTGCAGGCATCGAGCCGCCGACCGCGAACTGGACGTGGGACGACTTCCGGGCCGCGGCCGCCAAGCTGACCGATCCATCGAAGGGGCAGTACGGCTGGCTCATTCCCGCCGACGGGAGCGAAGACACCGTCTGGCACTACGTCCCGATGCTGTGGGAAGCCGGCGGCGACATCCTCACACCCGACAACACCCACGCCGTGTTCAACTCGGAAGCAGGCGTCAAGGCGCTGACCCTGTTGCAGCAGATGGCCGTCACCGACAAGTCGGTGTACCTGGACACCACCAACGAGAACGGCTCAAAGCTGATGAACAGCGGCAAGATCGGCATGCTGGTCACCGGGCCGTGGGACCTCGGCTCCCTGCCCGACATCGAGTACGGCGTGCAGGTGATGCCCACCTTCGCCGGGTCGAGCGGCGCCCATCAGACGATCTCCGGACCGGACAACTGGGTGACGTTCGACAATGGCGACAAGAAGAAGCAGGCGGCGATTGACTTCGTGAAGTGGCTGACCGCGCCCGAACAGGTCAAGACCTTCTCGTTGGGGACGGGCGATCTGCCCACCCGGACGTCGGTGGGTCAGGATCAGGCGTTCGTCGCCAAGCTCAACGAGCAACTGCCCGGCAGCGCGACCTTCGTCGAGAACCTGTCCAACGTGAAGAAGATCAGGCCGACGGTCGAGCAGTACCCCGCGATCTCGGAGGCGTTGGGCCAGGCGGTCGTGGCGGTGATGCTCGGCAAGGATCAGCCTGCTGACGCACTGAATTCGGCGGCTCAGGCCACAGACGCGGCATTGGCAGGAAAATAGGCAGATGCCCGACGACGGCCCCGCACGACGACCGCTGGCATCGTTTCTGCGCCTTGGCCGCACGGAGAACGTGACGGGGTGGGCACTGGTGAGCCCGGCGGCGGTGCTGATCGGCATCTTCGGTCTGCTGCCGGTGCTGATGTCACTACAACTGTCGTTCCAGCATTCCGACCTGCTCACGCCGGAGACGCCATGGGTCGGGTTCGACAACTACCGGAAGCTGGCCGACGACCCGGTGTTCACCGAGGCGATCAAGCACACCATCATCTACACCGCGTTGTTCGTGCCCGGCACGATGCTGGTCGGCCTGTTCGTCGCCGCGGCGATGAACCGCTCGCTGCGGTTCATCTCCGTCTACCGCACCGCCGCGTACATCACCATGGCCGTCTCGACCATCTCGCAGGGCATCATCTTCCTGTGGCTGACCGACCGTGACTACGGCCTCGTCAACGCCGCACTCAACGCGGTCGGCGTGCCGTCCCAGCCGTTCCTGTCCTCCCCTTCGCAGGCCCTCTTCGTGATCGTCGCGATGACGATCTGGGGTTGGACCGGCTTCGCGGTGATCGTCTATCTCGCCGCACTGCAAGGGGTTCCGACCGAGTTACACGAGGCCGCGGCGATCGACGGCGCGAGCGCGTTCACCCGCTTTCGCACCATCACCGTGCCCCTGCTCGGGCCCGCGAATCTGTTCCTGGTGGTCTGGCTGACGATCAACGCGCTGCAACTGTTCGACGAGGTCTACGCCACCACCCGCGGCGGACCGCTGCGCGCCACCACCGTCATCGTCTACTACCTCTGGGACCGCGCGTTCGTGCACTTCGACGCCGGGTACGCCGCAGCCATGGCCTACGCGCTGTTCGTCGTCATCCTGCTGATCACCGCCGTGCAGTTCCGGCTCGCCCGTAAGCACGTGCACAACTCGTGACGGCCGAACTCGCCGCCACTCCCGTGCCCGCGGCCCAGACCACGTCACCAGCGCCACCGCCACGTGGGCGGCGGATACCGAAGCTTCGATTGCCCTTCAGCCCATGGCATCTGGTCCTCATTCCGATGACGTTCCTGCTGATCGTCCCCCTGCTGTGGATGCTCATCACCTCGTTGGAGACCGAGGGCGAGGCCAACAGCTTTCCCCCGGTACTTCTGCCGAAGAGCCCGCGGTTCCAGAACTACTCGGACGCCTGGGCTGCGGCCCCCTTCGGGCACTTCTTCCTGAACAGCGCTCTCGTCACGTTGGTGGTGCTGGCCAGCAACCTGCTGGTCTGCAGCCTGGCCGGTTACGCCTTCGCCCGCGTCCGATTCCTCGGCCGCGGAGCGCTTTTCGTCACGTTGATGGCGACGCTCATGGTGCCGTTCCAGGTCACGATGATTCCGGTCTTCCTGATCGTGAAGTGGTTCGGCGACAACGTCTGGGCGGGCCTTGGCATCGACCACATCGGTGCGTTGATGCTGCCCAATCTCGCGACGGCGTTCGGCATCTTCTTCCTGCGTCAGTTCTTCCAGACGGTTCCGGTGGAACTCGAGGAGGCGGCCAGGGTCGACGGTACCTCGCGGCTCGGCGTGCTGTTCAAGATCGTGCTCCCACTGTCCCTGCCCGCGATGTCGACGCTGGCCGCCCTGACCGTCCTCACGTCGTGGAACGACTTCCTGTGGCCGCTGATCGTGATCACCACCGAGGACCAGATGACGATTCCGTTGGGGCTCAGCTACTTCCAGGGCGCACACAGGGTCAGATGGCCACTGCTGATGGCGGCCAACGTGATGAGCCTGCTGCCGATGCTGCTGGTGTTCGTCGGCGCGCAGAAGTATTTCGTCCAGTCGGTGGCCAGTACCGGTATCAAGGGCTGAGGCGACCGCAATGGGGAGAAGGGGAAGACGTTGGCAGAGGTAGAGTTCCGTGATGTCACACGGCGTTATGCCGGCGGCGTCACCGCCCTCAAGGGCCTCAACCTGACGGTGTCGGACGGGGAGTTCCTGATCCTGGTCGGACCGTCCGGATGCGGCAAGAGCACGGCGTTGCGCCTGCTCGCCGGGCTGGACAAACCGACGTCGGGCGAGATCAGAATCGGCGGTGCGACGGTCAACCACCTGAGCCCCGGCGAGCGGGACATCGCGATGGTGTTTCAGAACTATGCGCTCTACCCGCACATGACCGTGTACCGAAACCTCGCCTACGGCCTGCGGCAGCGCAGAACCCCCCGCGGCGAGATCGAACGGCGAGTCCGCGAGACCGCAGGCCTTCTGCAGATCACCGAGCTCCTCGATCGCAAGCCCGGCCAGCTCTCCGGCGGTCAGCGCCAACGGGTGGCGATGGGGCGCGCGCTGGTGCGCCAACCGCAGGCGTTCCTGCTCGACGAACCGCTGTCGAATCTGGATGCGAAGCTTCGCAATCAGGTGCGCGGCGACCTCAAGCGGTTGCACCGCGAACTACCTGTCACCTCCATCTACGTGACCCACGACCAGGTGGAGGCGATGACTCTCGGCGATCGGCTGTGCGTCATGTCCAACGGCGAGGTGCAGCAGATCGGCACCACCGACGACATCTACAACCGGCCCGCCAACACCTTCGTCGCAGCGTTCATGGGCAGTCCGCCGATGAACCTGATGCCTGGCGTCGTGCGCACCGGGGTCCTGCACGTCGGCGGTGCCACGATGGCGGAAGTTCAGGAGCCCGACGGTCCGGTGACCGTCGGTGTGCGGCCCGAGCATCTGCAGCTGCACACGTCACAGGCCGACGGAATGGTGCCCGCCGTCGTCGATTTCGTAGAACCGCTTGGCAGCCACGTCCTGGTCACCGCGCTCATGGGTGAGACGCGGGTGATCATCCAGGCGCCCGCAGACGTCGCGTTGGATTCCGGCACGCGGATCGGCCTCGCCGCGGCGCCCGACCGAACCTACTTCTTCGATGCCGTGACAGGGGACGCCGCGCGCAGCCGCGAGCGCATCACGCTGTCCTGACCGTCGGCGACCGCACGTAGGGAAACACCCGATTCCTCGACGCGTCGCGCGGAATAACGTCGTGCCACATGCAGACCCGCATGCTCCTTCCCGTTGTCATCGTCGTCACGGTCGTGGCGGCCGGATGCGGTGGCGGTGACACCAAACCCACTGCGTCCCAGCCGTCCGCCAACCCCTCGACCTCGACAGCGGCAAGTTCGGAGGGCGGCGGGACCGGGTTGTTCACCACTCCCCTGCCATGGACGAAGGCCGTCGCCGACGCGCCCACTTCGGAGCGAAGCGACGCGATCATCGCTGCACTCGTCAAGGCGGGCGGATGGGGCAACGACAACGTTCTGCAGACCGACTTCGCGCTCCCGATCTTCTTCGCCGACGCCAACACACCTCGAATGGAGGTGTTCGGCGCTGACGAGTACTGCTTCGGGGGCCCCGACTGCGACGAGGTGCCCGCCGAGATGCCGGTACCCGCGGATGCGTACATCGAAGGGTCGGAGGACTTTTCGTGCGATGCCGCCCAGGAGGACTGCCACCTGTTGGTGGCCGACCGTGACGGGGGCAAGCTCTACGAGCTCTACCAGGCGAACAAGGTCGGAGACCAGATGACGGCTGGGGGCTTCTTCGTCTGGGATCTGAACAAGCAGTACCCCGAAACGCTCCGTGGCGCACAGTGCACCAGCGCGGACGCTGCCGGGTTCCCGATCGCCGCCATGACCCCAACCGCCGACGAGGTCGCGTCCGGCGAGTTGAACCATGCCCTGCGCTTCATCCTGCCCAACGACCGGATGAAGGAGGGCGTGTACGTGGCGCCCGCCACACATGCCGGTGGTCCGGAGAGCACCGATCCGAACGCGCCGCCCTACGGCGTGCGATTTCGGTTGAAGGCCGATTTCGACGACTCGTCGTTCTCGGATCCACAGAAGGTCGTCATCAAGGCGATGAAGACCTACGGGATGCTGCTGTCCGACGGCGGTGAGATCGCGCTGACCTTCGCCGACGACAAGAACAGCACGGCCAAGTGGGCGGATCTCGGTATCGATTCCCAGAGCTTCAAAGAGCTCGCGCCCGATCAGTTCGAGGTCGTCGACCTCGACTCGGAGATTGCACTCACCTACGAATGCGTCCGCAATCCGTGATGGCTTTTACTGACGGATAGGTAGATATAGCACCTAAGCAAACAATCGACGGGCCCGGCGATATGCCGGGACTCCGGGTCAGACGCCGTAGCGGAGGAGTTCGTCCATGGTGATCAGGCGCTCGTGCTTGGCCGGCCACTCGCGGCACTTCACCGGGTGGCGAAGATATGACCAGGCGATACGCTTCATCTTCGATGGGGACAGCGGGTTGATGTGCACGGTCGTCTCTCCTGCGTCGGTATTGCTGCACCGATGGGGCCAGACTACGCACGACCCCCGCGTTTCATTAGACACCTGTGACCTGGCTAACATCAAGCGGCGCGCCGAAAAAAAGTCAGATGTTTCTAATGTGACTCAAGTGGTTATTGGGACTTGGATGCGTGACCATCTCGCCGAGATCTGCGCAGTGGTCGCGATCGTCGACGACAAGCAGCCCTGCTGCAGAAATCGCGGGCTTGGACCACCGCTGAGGTGCGGCAGTGGGCGTGATCGCGGCAGGTAGCGCGGGCTTGACCTACCGCTGCGGCGCGGCAGTGGGCTTGATCGGCGCAGGTAGCGCCGTCTGCCCCATCAAATACCGGTCCACGCCGGCGGCAGCGGCCCTGCCCTCGGCGATCGCCCACACGATCAGCGACTGTCCGCGACCCATGTCACCAGCAACGAAGACACCGGGCACCGATGTCTGGTAGTCGTCGTTGCGCGCGACGTTGCCGCGGTCGGTCAGCTCGACGCTCAGGGAGGTCAGTAGACCCGGCTTCTCTGGGCCGACGAAGCCCATCGCCAGCAACACCAGGTCGGCGTCCAGGTTGAAGTCACTGCCGTCGAGCCGGGCGAACTTGCCGTCCCGCATCTCCACTTCGTGCACCTTCAGCCCGGTGACATGCCCGTCGACGCCGACGAACTCCTCGGTGTTGACCGAGTAGACGCGCTCGCCGCCCTCTTCGTGGGCAGAGGCAATGCGGTACATCAGTGGGTAGGTCGGCCACGGCGTCGACTCCGCACGCTCCTCCGGAGGCCGCGGCATGATCTCGAACTGATGCACGCTGGCAGCACCCTGCCGGTGTGCCGTGCCAAGGCAGTCGGCGCCGGTGTCGCCACCGCCGATGATGACGACCTTCTTGCCCTTGGCGGTGATCGGCGGCTCGCCGTCGTCGCCAACCACCGGGTCCCCGTTCTGCACGCGGTTGGCCCACGGCAGATACTCCATGGCCTGGTGAATGCCGTCGAGCTCGCGCCCAGGGATCGGCAGGTCACGCCAGTCCGTCGCGCCGCCGGTCAGCACCACGGCGTCGTAGTTCAGTCGCAGCTGCGCCGCCGTGAGGTCGACCCCGACGTTCACCCCGGTCCGGAACTGCGTGCCTTCGGCCTCCATCTGCTCGATGCGGCGGTCGATGTGGCGCTTCTCCATCTTGAACTCGGGAATGCCGTAGCGAAGCAGCCCACCGATCCGATCGGCGCGCTCGAACACCGTGACTTGGTGTCCGGCCCTGGTCAGCTGCTGCGCGGCAGCCAGACCCGCGGGACCCGACCCGACGACCGCGACCTTCTTGTTGGTCAGCCGATCCGGCGGAAGGGGCACCACCCAGCCCTTTTCGAAGGCGTTGTCGATGATCTCGACCTCGACCTGCTTGATGGTCACCGCATCCTGGTTGATGCCGAGCACACACGACGCCTCGCACGGTGCGGGGCACAACCTTCCGGTGAACTCCGGGAAGTTGTTGGTGGCGTGCAGGCGTTCGATGGCGTCGCGCCAGCGGTCGCGGTAGACCAGGTCGTTCCACTCGGGAATCAGGTTCCCGAGGGGGCAGCCGTTGTGGCAGAACGGGATTCCGCAGTCCATGCAGCGAGCGGCCTGATCCTGCAGCACGTCGTGGGAGAAGTCTTCGTAGACCTCTTTCCAGTCGCGCAGACGCAGCGGGACGGGCCGGCGCTGCGGGGTCTCGCGGTGGGTGTGCTTGAGGAAGCCGCGGGGATCAGCCACGCGCCGCCGCCATGATCGCTTCGTTGACGTTCTCGCCGTTGCGCTCGGCTTCTGCGATGGCGGCCAGGACGGACTTGTAGTCGCGCGGCATCACCTTGACGAAGTGCTTCAGTTCGGACTCCCAGTCGGACAGAACACGTTGACCCACAGCCGAATCGGTTGCGTCGACGTGAGCCTGGATGATGTCGTGCAGCCACGTCGAGTCGTCGGAGCCGTCCTCGATCGTCTCGAGCTCCACCATCTCGGCGTTGAGGTTGGCGGGCAGTGCGCCGCGTGGGTCGTAGACGTAGGCCATGCCGCCGGACATGCCAGCGGCGAAGTTGCGGCCGGTGGGTCCGAGGATCGCGACCTTGCCACCCGTCATGTACTCGCAGCCGTGGTCGCCAACACCCTCGACCACCGCGTGGGCACCCGAGTTGCGCACCGCGAACCGCTCGCCGACCTGCCCGCGCAGGAACGCCTGCCCGCTGGTCGCACCGAACAGGATGACGTTGCCCGCGATGATGTTGTCCTCGGCCACGTACCCCGCGGGTGCACTCTCCGACGGCCGCACGACGATGCGTCCACCGGACAGGCCCTTGCCCACGTAGTCGTTGGCGTCGCCGTACACCCGAAGGGTGATGCCCTTGGGCACGAATGCCCCGAAGCTGTTGCCCGCAGAGCCGTCGAACGTGATGTCGATGGTTCCGTCCGGAAGCCCTTGCCCGCCATGAGCCTTGGTCAGCTCGTGGCCGAGCATCGTGCCGACCGTCCGGTTGACGTTGGCGATGCTGGTGGAGAAGCGGACCGGGGTGCCATGGTCGATCGCCTCGCGGCTCTGCGCGATCAACTGCTGATCGAGTGCCTTGTCCAGCCCGTGATCCTGGCGTGAACTGCAGTACAGATCCTGGTTCATGAACGCCGATTCGGGCTCGTGCAGCACAGGCGCCAGGTCCAGCTTGTGGGCCTTCCAGTGCTCGGCCGCGCGCTGGGTGTCCAGCGCCCCGACCTGTCCGACCATCTCGTTGACCGTGCGGAAGCCCAACTGCGCCATGAGTTCGCGCACTTCCTCGGCGATGAACAGGAAGAAGTTCTCCACGAACTCGGGCTTGCCGTTGAAGCGCTCCCGAAGCAACGGATTCTGCGTGGCGACGCCGACCGGGCAGGTGTCGAGGTGGCACACCCGCATCATGATGCAACCGGCGACCACCAGAGGCGCTGTGGCGAAACCGAATTCCTCACCGCCGAGCAGTGCGGCGACGACGACGTCGCGACCGGTCTTGAGCTGGCCGTCGACCTGCACCACGATGCGGTCGCGAAGTCCGTTGAGCAGCAGCGTCTGCTGTGTCTCGGCCAGCCCGAGCTCCCACGGTGCGCCCGCATGCTTCTGCGAGGTGAGCGGCGTAGCGCCGGTGCCTCCGTCATGCCCGGAGATCAGCACGACGTCGGCGTGTGCCTTGGAGACACCTGCCGCCACGGTGCCGACACCGTTCTCGCTGACGAGCTTGACGTGCACGCGCGCCGAAGGATTGGCGTTCTTCAGGTCGTGGATCAGCTGCGCGAGATCCTCGATGGAGTAGATGTCGTGGTGCGGCGGCGGCGAGATCAGGCCGACGCCAGGCGTGGAGTGTCGTACCTCGGCCACCCACGGGTACACCTTGTGGCCCGGAAGCTGCCCGCCCTCACCGGGTTTCGCGCCCTGGGCCATCTTGATCTGGATGTCGGTGCAATTGGTGAGGTAGTGCGACGTCACGCCGAAGCGGCCGGATGCGACCTGCTTGATGGCACTGCGCCGCCAGTCGCCGTTCTCCTCGGGCTCGAATCGATGGACGGCCTCGCCGCCCTCGCCCGAATTCGACCGTCCACCAAGGCGATTCATCGCGATGGCGAGGGTCTCGTGAGCTTCGGCAGAGATCGAGCCGTAGCTCATCGCGCCGGTCGAGAAGCGCTTGACGATCTCGGTGGCAGGCTCCACCTCGTCCAGCTGCACCGGCGGACGGAAGTCGTCGCGGAACTTGAGCAGACCGCGCAGCGAGGCGAACCGCTCACTCTGATCGTCGACCAGCTTGGTGTACTCCTTGAACACCGAATACTGGCCGGTGCGCGTGGCGTGCTGCAGCTTGAACACGGTGTCGGGGTTGAACAGGTGGTACTCGCCCTCGCGGCGCCACTGGTACTCGCCGCCGACCTCGAGCTCGCGGTGCGCGCGCTCGTCGGGGCGGTCCAGATAGGCCAGCGCGTGACGGGTCGCGACGTCGGCGGCGATGTCGTCGAGGTCGATGCCCCCGACCGGACAGTTCAGCCCGGTGAAGTACTCGTCGAGCACCTGCTGGCTGATGCCGATGGCCTGGAACAGCTGGGCTCCGGTGTAGGACGCCAGCGTGGAGATGCCCATCTTCGACATCACCTTCAGCACGCCCTTGCCCGCGGCCTTCACGTAGTTGGCCTTGGCCTGGTCGCTGGAGATGTCGGTGATGACACCCCGGTCCACCATGTCTTCGATCGACTCGAAGGCCATGTACGGGTTGATCGCCGCGGCGCCGAAGCCGACGAGGGCCGCCATGTGGTGCACCTCGCGGGCGTCACCTGCCTCGACGACGAGCCCGACCTGGGTGCGGGTGCGGTCACGCACCAGGTGGTGGTGCACGGTCGACACGCTCAGCAGCGACGGGATCGGCGCGAGTGATTCGTTGGACTCACGGTCGGACAGCACGATGATGCGGGCGCCGTTGCGGATGGCGGCCGATACCTTCGCGCGGACGTCGTCCAGCGCCTCCTTCAGACCCTGGCCGCCCCGTGCGACGGGGTAGAGGCAGCGGATGACCGCCGCGCGCAGCCCGTGCTTGTGGCCCCGGACCTCGTGGTCGGGGTCGACGCAGATCAGCTTCGACAGTTCGGCGTTGCGCAGGATGGGCTGCTTCAGCACGATCTGCCGACAGGACTCGGCATTCGGGTTGAGCAGGTCGCCCTCCGGGCCGACGTTGCCCTGCAGGCTGGTCACCACCTCTTCGCGGATGGCGTCCAGCGGCGGGTTCGTCACCTGGGCGAACAGCTGCTGGAAGTAGTCGTAGAGCATCCGCGGGCGCGCCGACAACACCGCGACCGGGGTGTCGGTGCCCATCGAGCCGAGCGCCTCGGCACCGGTGCGCGCCATGGGCGCGACCAGCATGTTGAGCTCTTCGTAGGTGTAGCCAAAGGCCTGTTGGCGCAGCACGACCCGGTGGTGCGGCATGCGGATGTAGTCGCCGGGCGGCAGATCGTCGAGCTGGAACAGGCCGGCGTCGAGCCATTCCTGATACGGCAGGTCGGCCGCGAGTTCGGCCTTGACCTCCTCGTCGGAGACGATGCGGCCCTGGGCCGTGTCGACGAGGAACATCCGGCCGGGCTGCAGGCGCATCTTCTTCACGACGCGCGACGGGTCGAGGTTGAGCACACCCGCCTCGGATGCCAGCACGACGAGGCCGTCGTCGGTCACCCAGATCCGCGACGGGCGCAGGCCGTTGCGGTCCAGCACCGCACCGATCACGGTGCCGTCGGTGAAGCACACCGACGCCGGGCCGTCCCACGGCTCCATCAGAGACGAGTGGTACTCGTAGAACGCCCGCCGGGCGGGGTCCATCGAATCGTGCCGCTCCCACGCCTCGGGGATCATCATCAGCATCGCGTGAGGCAGGCTGCGGCCGCCGAGGTGCAGCAATTCGAGCACCTCGTCGAAGCGCGCGGTGTCGGATGCGCCGGGGGTGCACGTCGGGAAGATCTTGTCGACGTCGGAGTAGGACCCGAAGACGTCGGTGTGGATGAGCGCCTCGCGCGCCCGCATCCAGTTCTCGTTACCTGCGACGGTGTTGATCTCGCCGTTGTGGGCGACGCGCCGGAACGGGTGCGCCAGCGGCCAGGACGGGAACGTGTTGGTGGAGAAGCGGGAGTGCACGATGCCGAGCGCGCTGGTCAGCCGCTGGTCCTGCAGATCCAGGTAGAACGCCCGCAGCTGCGGGGTGGTGAGCATGCCCTTGTAGACGAAGGTCTGGCCGGAAAGGCTTGGGAAGTAGACGGTTTCACGACCGGGGCCGTCTTGGCCCGGGCCCTTGGTGCCCAGCTCGTGCTCGGCGCGCTTGCGCACCACGTAGGCGCGACGTTCCAGGTCCATGCCGGACGCCCCACCGATGAACACCTGACGGAAGGTCGGCATCGCGTCTCGGGCGAGGGCACCCAGCGAGGAATCGTCGGTCGGCACGTCGCGCCAGCCGAGCATCGTCAGGCCCTCGGCCTCGACGATCTTGCCGACGGACTCGCATGCGGCGGCGGCGTCGCGCGACGACTGCGGCAGGAACGCGATGCCCGTCGCGTAGGAGCCTTCCTCGGGCAGCTCGAAGTCGACCACGGCCCGGAGGAACTCGTCGGGCACCTGCAGCAGGATCCCCGCACCGTCGCCGGTGTTCGGTTCGGCACCCTGCGCGCCACGGTGCTCCATGTTCAGAAGCGCGGTAATGGCCTTGTCCACGATGTCGCGGCTGCGACGACCGTGCATGTCGGCGACCATCGCGACACCACAGGAGTCGTGCTCATATGCGGGGTTGTACAGCCCTTGGGTTTGGGGCGCCATTCCCACCTCGTCCTTCACCAATTTGTCCATGGCGGCCGTCGACGACGGCGTATGCCCGGCTTGGCGAAGGGTGCCTTTAGTGCAGCACTGAACGACGGGCTTTGTCCCACTCGCCACAAGTGGTGAAACGATATGACAAACACCGCCTGACATGCCAACTTAGCCCAACCTAAGTAACGGCGCACGTCAACCGATTCCGCATTCGTCGTCGTCTCGGTCTCGAGCGCTAAGACGTTGTCGCCCTTGATTTTTCGCCTACACGCCCCGAAACGCCTCATTTCGGGGTGCGACCCACATCACTCCGTTGACGACGCCCATAATTTGCTGCTGGAAATCTTCGATGCTAAATGCTGGGTGAACACTCATTCCGTAGTTTGCCGGAAAGCCTAGCCGGATTCTTAGAGACGGGCACGATCGAGCGCACGGACGCTGGCCTCGGGGCTCAGATCCACACGACGCAACAGTTGCGCATTGAGCGCCACCACGACGGTCGACAACGACATCAGGAGTGCACCCACCGACATCGGCATCACGAACCCGATCGGCGCCAGCACCCCGGCCGCGAGCGGCACCGAGATCAGATTGTATCCGGCTGCCCACCAAAGGTTTTGCGACATCTTTCGGTAGGACGCCCGGGACAGCAGGATGGTCGACAGCACCGAGCGCGGATCCGAACTGGCCAGGATCACGCCGGCCGAACCGATGGCGACGTCGGTGCCGGCGCCGATCGCGATGCCGACGTCTGCGCGGGCCAGCGCGGGCGCGTCGTTGACGCCGTCACCGACCATCGCGACCTTGAGGCCCTCGGCCTGCAATTCCGCGACTTTGGCCGCCTTGTCCTCCGGCCGCACCCCCGCGAAGACCCGCTCGATGCCGAGCTGGGCGGCGACCGATCTCGCGACGGGTTCCGCGTCGCCGGTGATCATGACGACCTCGACGTCCAGCCGGCGCAGCGCGTCGACGGTCTGCCGGGACTCCTCCCGGATCTCGTCGGCGAGCGCGAGCGCGCCTGCCACGGCGCCGTCGACCAGAACGTGCAGCACGATGGCCCCTTCGGCATGCCACGCCACGGCCGCCTCGAGCTCGATCTGGCCGGCTTCAGCGAGCAGCCGGGGCCCGCCGACCCGCACCACCTGACCGTCCACCGTGGCGGTGACGCCGACGGCGGGCGAGGACGTGAAGTCGGTTGAGCTGGGTACGGCGATGTTCCTGCGGTGGGCCGCGGCGACGATCGCCCGCGCCAACGGGTGTTCGGAGTCCGTCTCGGCAGCGGCGGCGAGCGCCAGGACGTCGCCTTCGGAGCGGCCATCCACCCCGACCACCGCGCTGAGCGCAGGCTCCCCCTTGGTCAGCGTGCCGGTCTTGTCGAACAGCACCGCCCCGACCGTGCGCATGCTCTCCAGCGCCAGCCGATCCTTCACCAGCACCCCGCCCCGCGCTGCCCGCTCGGTGGCGATGGACACCACCAGCGGGATGGCCAGACCGAGCGCGTGCGGACAGGCGATCACCAGGACCGTGATGGTGCGGATGACGGCGTCCTCTGGGCTCCCAACGAAGGTCCACACCACCGCCGTGATGGCCGCCGATCCGAGCGCGAACCAGAACAGCCAGCCCGCCGCCTTGTCGGCGAGGCGCTGTGCGCGCGACGACGAGTTCTGCGCCTCGGTGACCAGGCGCTGGATACCCGCCAGCGCCGTGTCGGCGCCGACTGCCGCGACCTCGACGCGGATCCCCGAATCGGTCGCGACGGTGCCGGCGACGACCGCGTCGCCGACACCCCGACGGACCGGGCGGGACTCGCCGGTGACCATCGACTCGTCGATCTCGGCGGTGCCCTGCACGATGCTGCCATCGGCGGGCACGCTGCCGCCAGGGCGCACGATCACGACGTCGCCCACCCGCAGTTCGGCGGGGGCCACGGTCTCGGTGCCTCCTGGCGTGACGCGCTCGGCCTCGTCCGGCAGCAGCGCGGCCAGCGAATCCAGCGCCAACGTGGT
>Ga0193716_1001490_pt1 | contig 13607 bp, 12 predicted proteins | sample U2c1metaG_FD_145901 | JGI IMG/M metagenome (GOLD analysis project Ga0193716, IMG submission 145901) | Soil microbial communities from a riparian zone of the East river system, Colorado, United States - U2c1 | ecosystem: Environmental > Terrestrial > Soil > Riparian zone | place: USA: East River...
GTTCCATGAAGAGCGGCAGATTCTCGGCCTCGTCCTTTGCCGGCACGAGCACCGAGACATCGATCGCCGCGTGTGGAGATGCCGCGGCGGCGAGCGTCATACTCGCTTGCGCATCCGGGCCGAGAGGACGCCGAGTTGGTCGCGGTACTTGGCGACGGTGCGGCGCGCGATCTGAACGCCGCTCTCCTTCAGGATGTTGACGATCGCCTGATCGGTGAGCGGGTGCTTCGGATCTTCGTCGGAGACGAGCTTCTCGATCTGCGCCTTGATGCCGCGCGCCGAGACGTCTTCCCCGCCAGTGGTCGAGAGTCCGGAGGAGAAGAAGAACTTGAGCGGCAGCACGCCGCGCGGCGTCTGTACGTACTTCTCGTTCGTCACGCGGCTGACGGTCGACTCGTGCATGTTGATGACCTCAGCCACCTCGCGCAGCGTGAGCGGCTTGAGGTACTGCACGCCCTTCTCGAAGAAGTCGCGCTGCCGGTCGACGATGAAGTGCATCACCTTGAGCATCGTCTGGCGACGCTGCTCGATCGCCTGAATCATCCAGTTCGCGGAGTTCATCTTGTTGGAGATGAATTCCTTGTTTTCGCCATCGAACTTCTTCTTGTCGCGCGCGATCTCGACGTACGCGCGGCTCAGCTTCAGCCGCGGCACGTTCGCGTCGTTGAGCGTGATGAGATAGACGCCGTCGATCTTGTCGATGACGAGATCGGGGATGATGTAGTTGTCGCCGGACTCGCTGTAGACGAGCCCCGGCTTCGGATCGAGCTTCGCGATCTCGTCGGCGGCGTTCTGCACGTCGGTGACGCTAATGCCGAAGCGCTTGGAGATTTCGCTGCGCCGGTGGTTGATCAACTCATCGAAGCAGTCGCGCACGAGACGGTACGGCACCGACTGCTCGAGCCCTGCCTCGCGGAGCTGCAGGAGCAGACACTCGCGCAGGTCGCGCGCACCGACGCCCGGCGGATCGAGCGCCTGGATCATGCGCAGCATCGCCTCGCACTCGGCCTCCGTGTAGAACGGGAGATCCTCAGTGTCGCGGCCGAGGTCTTCGGCGGCCTTGGCGACCCACTCGTTGATGCCGCGACGAATCTCGTCGAGCGAGCACGCGAGGTAGCCATCTTCATTGATGTTGCCGACGAACTCCTCGGCGAGCTGGTGCTGGCGCTCGTCGAGATCGAGGAGCTGAACCTGATCGCGGAGGTGGTCGCTGAGATCGCGACGGTCGACGGTGACGGGCTCGAAGTATTCCTTCTCCTCGTGCTCCTCGGGGCGCCCGCCCGCGTCGAAGCCATTGAGGAGAATCTCCTCCCAGTCGATCTCGTCGGTGGTCTCTTCCTTCTGCTGCTCTTCTTCGGTCTGCCCCTCTTCGGTAGTGGTCTCCTCGCCGTCTTCGTCTTCATCCTCCTCGTACATCTCGAGGAAGGGATTATTGAGCAGCTCCTGCTTGAGGTGCTGCTGCAGATCGAGGAGCGGCATGTAGAGGAGATCCATCGCCTGGTAGAGGCGCGGATTGATCTTGATCTCCTGCTTCATCTGGGTGTGCTGCGACATGCCTGATCTCATGCAGCACCTCCCCTGCTCGGCCGCGCGACGCCTTCGGCGAAGCGGGCGCGCAGTCGCGCGGCCAGCGTGGGTCCGAGATAGATCTCGGCCACCGTCTCGTCGAAAACGAGCTCGCGGACGGTCCCCGAGACTTTCACTTGCCCGTCGAACATGATGTACGCGCGGTCAACGATGTCCAGCGTTTGCTCCACATTGTGATCGCTGATCAGCACTCCGATTCCACGGTGGCGGAGTCCGGCAACGATGGACTGAATGTCGTGCACTGCGATCGGGTCGACTCCGGCGAACGGCTCGTCCAGCATCATGAACTTCGGCTGCGTCACCAGCGCCCGGGTGATCTCGAGGCGGCGGCGCTCACCGCCCGACAGCGAATAGGCGCGGTTGTGCCGCAAATGCGCGATGCTCAACTCTCCCAACAACTGCTCCAGCCGCTCTTCCCGCTCGCGAGTCGACAGCTTCATCGATTCGAGAATCGCGAGAATGTTCTCCTCGACCGTAAGCTTACGAAAGATCGAGGGTTCCTGAGAAAGGTAGCCTATGCCCAGGCGCGCGCGCCGGTACATCGGCATCTCCGTAATGTCGCGATTGTCGAGGAGGATTCGACCTTCCTGCGGTTGTATGAGGCCGACGATCATGTAGAACGTCGTCGTCTTCCCCGCCCCGTTGGGACCAAGCAGGCCGACGATCTCCCCCTGTTGCAAGCGCAAGGCCACGTCGTTGACGACCCGACGCCGCTTGTAAGTCTTTACCAGTGAACGGGCTTCGAGAACGCTCCCGCCCTCGAGGGGCTCGCTGGGCAGGCGCACGCCCGCGCGCACGGCGACGTGCTCGCCGGTGTGCTTGAGCACTCCCTCGACGCCCGAATCCTGAATCGCCTGGCGATATGGCGCCAGCTGACTCCAGTAGGACGGCTCGATCGTAATGGTGGTCTCGCTGCCGATCTGCCCCGAGGGAAGTGCGACGAGTCCGTCCTGTGCGAGGCGCGGGAGGACGGTGCGCACGAGATGCTCGCGCACTTCGTCGAGGCCGAGGCGTCCGGCCTCACGATCGGCGTCGCGTCCTTCGTCGCGCACCATCCCCAGATAGTCGTTGCGGTAGTGAATGGCGATGTCATTGAAGAGCGCATTCCCGTCCTCGCGGGAGGCGCAGATCAGCGCATGGAGCGCCATCGCCGTCCAGCGATCGCCGCGCGCGTGCTCCTCGATGAAGCGCTGCACGGGCAGCGGCAGCTGTGGCTCGATCACGGTCGCCTCGTCGCCGGACGTCGCGTGGGCTGCGCCGCCTGCGGTCGCGCCTTGAGCGTGTCGGCGCGTCCGGGCACCTGCGGCTCGAGATAGACTCCCTGCGCCTGATCAATGACATCGACCGTCTGCACGACGCGATTGGCGAAGGCGATCGAGATGTCGCGTCCCTTCACGTAATTGATCGCGGGGCCGACGACACCGGAGTCCTTGGCCGCGAGCTGATAGAACGACTGCGCGCTCCCCTGCGAAATGAGCTGGCGCATCTGCGGTTGACTCGACGTGTCGCCCGGCGCCTGCACACTGTCGAAGTGCGCGGTGATCGTGTCGCCGCGCATCCAGTCCTTCTCCTTCGTGTGGAGCTTCGCGGTATCGGGCATGCTTTGCGCGAACGCCAGGCGCACCGCGCGAATCTCGCGCGTGCGCTGCCCGGGCATCCGGAGATCGATCGAGTCCGCGAGCACATCATACTGCGGATTCACCGCGTGCGCGCGCGACTTGCCCCACGCGAAGGCGCGCTGCAGCAGCCCGGCATCCATGCGGAAGTCGATCGTGTCCGCCGTCATCGTCGCGCTGTCACTCACGCTCTTCGCCTTGCCCTTGGAGAGCACGCGCTCGAGCGCATGCTGCTTGCCGAAGAGATCGATCACGTCGCCGTAGAGGGTGAATTGCTTCTTGCCGCGCGAGACGATCTTGGGCGATTGCATGAGTCGCGCGAACTGCGACTGGTTGTTCATCGTCGCGGTGTCGCCGGTCGCGATCACATCGGTGCGCGTGATGACGACGTCCTTCGATGCGTAGACGAGGCTGTCGCCATCCATGACGACGGTGTTGGCGACGACGACGGTTGGCTCGCTCGGCTTTCCGGTGGAATCCTTTTCGATGACGTTGATCGTCGGGCGGCCGGGCGCGACCATGTGCGCCGCCGGGCGGATCTTGGGCGCCGCGCGATAGTACTCGACGCGCGGACCGACGAGCGTCGTGCCGCTCGGGAGCAACGCGTGGACGTTTCCCTCGGAGAGCAGGTGCTCATCCGTGAGAAAGTACGTCGCGACATCGGAGTCCATTGTGATGCGCGGCTCCGTGTAGTGCACGTGCCCGATCAGATGCCACATGTGCAGATCCCCGAACCACTCGGCGCTATCTGCGATGAGGGTGATCTGCTGAAGCGGACAATGCCCGGTGACGCCGCCGCCGACGAAGTTGTTGTACTCGCCGCTGGGCAGCTTGGCCGAGGTGAAGTGTGTGGAGTCCGAGTTCGGCGTGACGAGCAGATCGCACTGCCCCGAGGGTGCAGTGCCGGGAAGCGCGGTGACCGTATTCGGCGCGGGGACTTGTGCAGGAGCCGGTGCTGGTGCGGGCGCAGGTGGCGGCGGGGCCGGCGCTGGCGCCGGCTTCGTGGGCTGCTGCGCGGCTATCGGCATTGCGAGCGCGCACGAGAGCGTCGCGGCGAGCGCGATGAGCGAACGGCGAGTGTTCAGGCGCGCACTCATTGCGGGTGCTGCTGTCCCGGCAGCGGAAGCGGGCCCTGGCCGCTTAGCACCCGCTTCACCTGGATGTTGATCAAATTCGGATCGGAGACGAAGCCGATGCCGCGCAGCTCGCGCGTCGGCTCGGTCATCACGAACGAGCTGTCGCTCGAGATCTCGTTCGTCCCCTGATTGTAGTGCAGCTGCTCGGTCGTGAGGCGTTTGCCGTCGGTGGTGACGACGAGCACGTTCTTGCGCGCTTCCATGGTGGAGCGCGCGGTAATGTACGTTCCCTCCTTCGACGTGAGCACCGCGGTCTGCGCGCCGGTGTTGCTGAAGAAGGTGGTCTTCTCGTTTCGCATCTCGATGCGCGAGTTGCCGTCGAAGAAGTAGCCGGTGTCGGCCTGCAGCTGCGCCTTGAGTAGCCCCTTGTCCGTGATGAAGGTGCTGATCCCGAACATCACCTGGTCGGCGGAATCGGCGAGCGGGTTGCGCGGCGCGATCGGGGGCTTGGTCCCCTCCTGACACGAGATGAGCACGATGACGGCGAGGATTCCGGGTGCGAGCGCGAGCTTCTTCACAGAATTCCCGCGCGCATCAAGTCGTGCAGATGGATCATCCCGACGAGACGCTCGCGTGCATCGACGACCGGAAGCGCCATGATCCCGTGCTGCTCCATGCGATACGCGCCGGCGCTCGCGAGCTCGTCGTCGTGCACGATCTTGGGCGCCGCGTTCATCACCTGCGAGACCGGCACGGAGAGAAAATCATCGCCGCGCTCCATGAGTCGCGTGAGATCGCCCGCCGTGATGACGCCGAGCACGCGATTGACGTCATCGACGACGGCGACGGTGCCGCGTCGCTTGGCGAGCAGCACCACGGCCTCTCGCATCTCGGCTGCGAGCGGAAGCGTCGGCACATCCTCCGCCACCATCAGATCGCGCACGCGCGTGACGAGCTTGCGGCCGAGTGAGCCGCCCGGGTGCAGGCGCGCGAAGTCCTCGCGACGAAAGCCCTTCGCGGCGAGAAGCGCGACGGCCAGTGCGTCGCCGAGGGCGAGGGCGACGGTGGTGCTCGTGGTGGGCGCATCGGTGGTCGGGCATGCCTCATCGACGACACTCGCGTCGAGGAACACATCCGCCTGGCGAGCGAGAAAGGAGTCGACGGCGCCGGTGATCACGATCATTGGTACTCCGAACCGCTTGAGCTGCTCCATCAGCGGAGTCAGCTCATCCGTCTCGCCGCTCTTGGAGATGAGGAGCGCGATGTCGGATGGTCCCACGAGTCCGAGGTCGCCGTGCATCGCCTCGGTGGGATGCAGAAAGCTCGCGGGGGTACCGGTCGAGCGAAACGTCGCGGCGATCTTGTGGCCAATGAGTCCGGACTTCCCGACGCCGCTCACGATCACCTGCCCTTCGGCCGCCGCAAGCATGTTCACGGCGTTCGCGAAGCTCGCATCGATGCGGGCGCCGAGCGCAGCGAGTGCATCGCGTTCCATGCGGATCACGGCGCGGCCGCGTTCGATGAGCTCCGCGTCGTTCACCGCAGCACCTCGAGCTTCGTATCGATGCGCTCGACGAGGTAATCGGAGACGACGCGCTCCCAATCTCCGCGAGCCTTGAGAAGTATCTCGGCGAACTCGCGCACCGCGCCGAAGCCGCCCGTGCGCGTGAGCTGCAGGGTGCACAGCGCGCGAATCTCGGGGACCGCATTCCCCACCGCGACGGGAAGTCCGACCGCGCGCAGCACGGGATGATCCGGGAAGTCATCGCCGACGAACGCGGTCTCCTCGGCCTTGATGTCGTAGCGCTCGAGCATGCGGCGCAGCGCGGGCAGCTTGCGCGCCTGCGCATCCTGAATGAGGTCATCTACCTCGAGCTCCGCGGCGCGAAGCCGCACGCCCTCCGACACGCGGCCCGTGATGATCACGACCTTGATGCCTGATGCGCGCAGGAACCTGATGCCGAGTCCATCCTGGATGTCGTAGCGCTTGAACTCCTGCGCCATGCCGCCGACGTCGCCGAGATAGATGCCGCCGTCGGTGAGCACGCCGTCGACATCGAGTCCGACGAGCTTGATGCGCTTGGCGAGGGTCGTCGCGATCATCGGCGGCATAGATGCCACAACTCGACAGCGCGGTCGATCACCGCGCCAACCTCGGACAGCGGAAGCATGTTGGGTCCATCGCTCGGCGCATGGTCGGGATCGGGATGCGTCTCGAGGAAGAGACCATCGGCTCCGGCAGCGACGGCCGCGTACGTGAGCGGCGGGATGAACTCGCGCGCGCCGCCGCTGCTGCCTCCCTCGCCGCGGCCAGGCTGCTGCACGCTGTGCGTGCCATCGAAGATCACGGGCGCCTTGCACGCGGCTCGCATGCGCGCGAACGAGCGCATGTCGACGACCAGATCACCGTAGCCGAAGAAGGTGCCTCGCTCCGTGACGGCGAGATCGGTGGTCGCACCGGCGCGCACCTTGTCGGCGGCGCCGCGCATTCCCTCGGGGTGCATCCACTGCCCTTTCTTGATGTTCACGGGCTTTCCCGTGGCGCCGGCGGCGAGGAGGAGATCCGACTGCCTGGAGAGAAAGGCCGGGATCTGCAGCACGTCGGCGACCTGCGCCGCCGGTGCGCACTGCTCCGGGAGATGCACGTCGGTGAGCACCGGAAGCCCGCTATGCTCGCGCACGCGCGCGAGGGCGGCGAGCCCCTCGTCGATGCCGGGACCGCGCGCCGCCCCGAGGTTGGAGCGATTGGCCTTGTCGAAGCTCGCTTTGAAGATGATCCCTCCCGGCACACGCTCGGCCATCCGCGCGAGGTGATCCGCCACGCGGAAGTTCAGATCATCGCTCTCGATGACGCACGGACCGGCGATGACGAAAAACGCATCGACCGGAAAACGAACATGCGGCATCAACCCGCGGCGTGCGCTCGCTGCGACCGCTCTCGCTCGTCCGCACGTCCCTGATTGGCACGAACGGCGGCCCCGATGAAACCGGCGAAGAGCGGATGCGGACGCGTTGGACGCGACTTCAGCTCCGGATGGAACTGGCAGCCGACGAACCACGGATGATCCGGAATCTCGATCATTTCCACGAGCGAGCCGTCGGGCGAGAGACCACTGAAGCGCACGCCGTTCCGCTCGAAGACCTCACGATACGCATTCGAGAACTCATAGCGATGGCGATGACGCTCACTGGCGTCCGCCGTGCCGTACATGTGCGCCACGAGCGATCCCGGCTTGAGTCGCGCGGGATAGGAGCCGAGCCGCATCGTGCCGCCCATATCGGTGACGTGCTGCTGCGACTCCATGAGCGAGATCACGGGGTTTCCGCACTCGGGCGCGAACTCGCTGGAGTGACTGTCTTCGAGCCCGCACTTGTTGCGCGCGAACTCGATCGACGCCACCTGCATGCCGAGACAGATGCCAAAGAACGGAATTCCCTTTTCGCGCGCGTAGCGCACCGCCATCAACATCCCATCGATGCCGCGCACGCCGAATCCGCCCGGGATGAGCAGCCCGTCTATTCCCTCGAGCACCTCGGCCGTGCGCTCGGGCGTGGCGAAGAGATCGCTCGAGATCCAGGTGACGTCGACGCCGGTGTCGTTGCCGATGCCGCCGTGAATCAGCGACTCCTGCACGCTCTTGTAGCTGTCGATGAGCTCCGTGTACTTGCCGACGACCGCGATGCGCACGCGCCCGTGCGGCGCGTAGATGCGGGACACCATCTCGCGCCACGCCGTGAGGTCCGCCTTCTTGCCGCCGAGTGAGAGCCTCTCGACGACGCGCTCGTCGAGTCCCTGCTCGTGGAAGGACAGCGGAATCTCGTAGATCGACGGCACGTCGCGGCTCTCGATCACCGATCCGAAGTCGACGTTGCAGAAGAGCGCGATCTTGCGCTTCACATCCTCGGACAGCGGACGCTCGGTGCGGCAGATGAGCATGTCCGGCTGGATTCCGATCTCCATGAGCTCGCGCACCGAGTGCTGCGTGGGCTTGGTCTTCACCTCGCCCGCTGCGCTGATGTACGGAACGAGCGTGAGGTGGATGAACACGGCGTTCTCGCGACCGATCTCGTGGCGGAACTGGCGAATGGCCTCGAGGAACGGCAGCGACTCGATGTCGCCGACGGTGCCGCCGATCTCGACGATGACGACGTCGTTCTCGGGCGCGACGCGGCGCATCGAGGACTTGATCTCATCGGTGATGTGCGGAATCACCTGCACCGTGGATCCGAGATATTCGCCGCGGCGCTCCTTGGTGATGACGTTCTGGTAGATGCGGCCGGTCGTGATGTTGTTCGACTGCGAGAGCGAGCGGTCGATGAAGCGCTCGTAGTGGCCGAGGTCGAGATCGGTCTCGGCGCCGTCGTCGGTCACGAACACCTCGCCGTGCTGGAACGGCGACATGGTGCCTGGGTCGACGTTGATGTACGGGTCGAACTTCAGCATGGTCACGCGCAGCCCGCGTTCGACGAGCAGACGGCCGAGTGATGCGGCCGCTATCCCTTTGCCGAGCGATGACACGACGCCACCGGTCACGAAGATGTATTTCGGGGTCGTCTGGGTCGGGCTGGTTGTTGGTGTCATTTCACATCCGCGCTGAGGTGAGTCCAGTTCTCGTTCGCCCGTATCAGATCGTCTTCCGTATCGAGTCCGCCCGGCGGCACTTCGGCGATGGTCGCGACGCCCATCGTCATCCCCGCAGCGAGCGGGCGGAGCTGCTCGAGCCGCTCAATGCGTTCGAGTGGGTGTTCTGGAAGCGACACCCACTGCCTCAACGCCCGCGGCGTATACGCATACACTCCAATGTGCTGGCGGACAGTGCCCTCCAGCACAGACCGGTCTCCCGGCTCGCGGAGGGACGGAATCCCAGCCCTCGAAAAGTACAACGCGCGGCCGTCGTCGGCACAGACGACCTTCACGACGTGGGGCGTCTGGAGCACGTCGAGCGGCGCGAGCGCCGCTGCCGTTCCGAGCTCGAAGTGCCCGTCAGCGACGCACCGCACCGCGCCCTCGAGGGCCGCGCCGCTGATGAAGGGTTCGTCGCCCTGGACGTTGAGCACGACGTCGAAGCGGCCGTACTCGGCGTGAGACACCACCTCAGCCACGCGATCCGTCCCCGAGGGGTGATCCGCGCGCGTGAGCATGCACTCGGCGCCCGCCTCGAGCGCGGCCTGCTGGACCTCGGGGCTGTCGGTTGCGATCACACACCGGTCCGCCACGTCGAGCGCGATGACGCGCTGCCAGACGCGGATAACGATGGGGACGCCGGCGAGGAGTCGGAGCGGCTTGCGGGGAAGCCGCGTGGCGGAGAGGCGCGCTGGGATGATCGCCAGCGTGCTCACGGCCATGAACGAGTGGAGTGCCCGGCCGCAAATTGCACGATCAGCAATTTACGTCGGGCGGGGCTGAAATCAAATGGCGGAGCGAGTAGGGGGCGGATCGTGCGAGAGCGATCAGGGGGTCGAGAAACAAGAAGCATTTAGCACGAGCGTGGGTGAGGCCACACAGACGGACACAAACCGACACAAACGAAGAAAACGCTTTGCCCTTCTCCGTACGTGCCCGTCTGTGTCGGTTTTTGTGGCCTCACCCGCGTTCGTGCTGAACGCTCAGGCTCTTACTAATTTCCGAGCCGATCCCCTACCGCAACAACGACAGCCCCAGCGAAAAGACATGATCGCCGTTCGCGGGATTCACGAAGATCTCGCCGGTGAAGAGCCCGAGTGTGAGTCGCGCGCCAATGTTGCTGTCGAAGCGGCCCAGGCTTCCGACGCCGGTGCTGCCGAGCATCTCGCGCACGGTGATGACCGGCGCGCCGAGGAACGGCACGTGGACGGTCTGGATCGGGAAGTTGTAGAGTCCCTCGAGGAAGACCACCTGATCGCCGCCCTCGCTCAAGATGTCGAACGTAGGCAGTGTGCCGTAGCTGCCGAGATACCCGAAGCGCTGCGGCGGAGCGGTGTCGCCAGCGGTGAGCATCATGTGCGTGTGGAACACGAACGACTGTGTGCCGAGCTTCGTGACGAAGGTCGGGAACGCTGCGCGCGCGAAAACCGTGGTCTGTGTGAAGTGCTGGCCGCTCGGAGCATCGAGCACGACCTCCACGTCGGCACCAGCGTTGAACGCGACGTGCTCGCGCTCCCAGCTTCCGCGTGCGCCGAACAAGGCGCTCGAGAGCTGACCGCGCTCGACGGCCGGATTCGGGCGCTTCATGCGCAGCGTGTCGTTCCTGTTGAACAGACTCCATGCACCTCCGCTGCGAACCGACCAGTCGTCCTCCGTGCGCGCGCCGGCATCGACCTGGAGATCGCCCTCGGTGAAGAGCCATTCGTGAGCGACCGTCCCCTCGAAGCGCGTCGCGCGCCAATAGTTCCGATAGTCGCTTCCGACGCCGAGCGTGGAGATCGTGTTTGCGAGATCGGACTGGATCCACCGATCGTTCGTGAGCGTCGTGCGTCCACCGAAGGCTGTTGCCGAGAAGCCGTTCCCGAGCTCGGCGCGGAGCGTGGCCGCCGGATCGTAGGCGCCGAGGTTCGAGCGATACGTGATGGTCGGATCGATCACGAGCGAGCGCTTTCTTCCGAGCGTGATCCGAGGTCCCCACCCTGCGGCGAGGCCGTCCACGCGATCATAGAGCGGCATGCGGAAGCCGAACAAACCGGGGAGCGCGACCGTCGCAATCGTGTCCTCGGGCGGCGGCGGCACGCGATAGACGAGGTCGATGCCGCCGCTCGTTCGCGCGGTATCGAAGTGCACGTCGCGGAATGAAAGCTTCTCGCCTCCCACGCTCGCCTGCTGCGAGTCGTAGACGCCGCCGCCGACTGCGACCGCGCGCCCATCGATCTTCGCGCCCGGCTGCAAAAAGAGATCGCCGTTGATCACGACCACGTCGCCGTGCACCGTGCTGGCGACGGTCGCGTTGGAGTTCAGCACGACGACCGTGGTGTCGAACACTGAGTCGCGAAAGAGACGCGTGTTGTATTTCTCATAGCGCAGGATGTACCGGTGCGCCAACGTCTGCTCGACCACCTGCTCGGCGACGCTCGGACCGGGCGCGCGGATGTGGAGGGAGTCCTGCGCCGATGCCGCGCTTGCGAGCACGCAGAGCGCCGCTACCGCGACTGCAGCTACCCTCACGCGCCCGCCGTCGAGGACGCCACGGTCGACGCCGCGGTCGATGCCATGAGAAGGAAGTTCTTCAGTATGCGCTTTCCCTGCTGCGTGAGGATCGACTCCGGATGGAACTGCACGCCCCACACCGGATGCGTCATGTGCCGAACGGCCTGAATTTCGTCCGGCGCATCGCCCGTGATCGCGAGAATCTCGAGCTCCTTCGGCAGCGTCTTGCGCTCGACGATGAGCGAGTGGTAGCGCATCACCTCGAGCGGACTGGGAAGGCCTTCGAAGAGCCCCGTTCCGGTGTGCGTGATGCGCGAGGTCTTCCCGTGCATCACGCGGTCCGCGCGAATGACGACTCCGCCGTACGCCTCGCCGATCGCCTGATGCCCGAGGCAGACGCCGAGGATCGGGATCTCACTCCCCCATCGCTTCACGACGGGGACGGTGACTCCGGCCTCGGACGGCGTGCACGGCCCTGGCGAAAGCACGATGGCCGACGGGCGCATCTCGCCGATTTCTTCGACGGTGATGGCATCGTTGCGACGGACCACGGGATCCTCACCCAGCTCACCCAGATACTGCACCAGGTTGTACGTGAAGGAGTCGTAGTTGTCTATGACGAGAAGCATGAGCGCGGATTTCGAGAGGTGAGACGGGTGACGGGTGCCGATCCGATTCGGAGCGACCGGATCAGCCCCGAGGATGATACTGCTTGTGAACCGATCGGAGAAATTCTCGGTCGACGTGCGTGTAAATCTGCGTCGTCGCAATGCTGGCATGTCCTAGCATTTCCTGGACCGCCCGGAGGTCGGCCCCGCCCTCGAGCAGATGCGTCGCGAACGAGTGCCGGAGCGTGTGCGGCGTGACGTGCTTTTCGATCTTCGCGATCGTCGTGTACTTGCGAAGGATTTTCCAGGCGCCCATGCGCGTGAGCGGCGTGCCTCGCGCATTGAGAAAGAGCGCGCCCTTCCCTGCGCCGCGCTCGAGCTTGGGCCGGAGCTCTCGCTGGTACACCGCGACCGCCGCGATCGCACGGCGCCCGATCGGAACGAGTCGCTCCTTGCTTCCCTTGCCGAACACGCGCACGAGTCCCTCATCGAGCAGCGCATCCTTCACGCCGAGCGTGATCCACTCCGACACGCGCAACCCCGCTCCATACGCGAGCTCGAGCAGCGCCCGATCGCGAAAGGCGAGCGGCTCGTCGAGCGTCGGCGCGGCGAGGAGACGCTCGACGTCGGCTACAGTGAGCACATCGGGGAGCGTGAGCCACCGCTTGGGCGTTTCGAGACGCTCGGTCGGATCCTTCGCCACCTCGCCCTCGCCGATGAGAAAGCGATAGTACGTGCGCATCGCCGAGACGTTGCGGCGGATGGACGCTGGTGCGAGCCCGACATCCTTGAGATGATAGATGTACGAGCGGAGCATCGCGGGCGTGACCGCCGTGGGCGCCGTGGCGCCCTGCACGCGCGCGTAGGTCGCGAAGCGCGAGAGATCGCGGTGATAGGCCTCGCTCGTGGTGCCCGCGGCGCCCTGCTCCACCGCCATGTAGTCATCGAATCGCTCGAGCAAAAAATCCCGCGCGATCTCGTCGACTATCGTCACGTCGCGACGGGCGCGATTGTCGCGACGATGGTCACGACGCGACGGGCACGACGGTGGCGACGGCGATGCAGGCGATCCCCTCGCCGCGACCGATCCACCCCATCCCCTCGTTCGTCTTCCCCTTCACGCTCACGGCGCTGCGGTCGAGATTGAGCGCGCCCGCGAGCGCATCGCGCATCGCCTCGCGATACGGAGCGATTCGCGGCTGCTCGGCGATCACGGTCACGTCGACGTTCGCCGCACGCCATCCCCGGTCGCGCAGGTGCGACATCGCGAGCGTGAGCATTTCGATCGAGTCGCGCAGTCGGTTCGCGGGATCGGTATCGGGAAACATGGATCCAATGTCGCCCTCGCCCGCCGCGCCGAGCAGCGCGTCGGTGACTGCATGCGCGATCGCATCCGCATCGGAGTGGCCGATCAGCGCCTGATCGTGCGGAATGCTGATGCCGCCGAGACGCACCGCGTTTCCCGGCCCGAAGCGATGCGAGTCGTAGCCGACACCCGTGCGCATCGTGAGCTTCGCCGTGCGCTTGCGCGGCTTGGTGCGGCGCTCCGGAGCGCCCTCGGGGAGATCGCTCTTTCTAGGCAACGCCGGCGGCCCGCCGAAGT